>NICF_comb_assmDRAFT_10000005_pt1 | contig 162593 bp, 164 predicted proteins | sample NewIslPassag4_SG_FD_11279 | JGI IMG/M metagenome (IMG submission 11279)
CCCCCGCCGCCATCGCTGGCCAGCGGCTCGCCTCGCCTGCGCCACCGCTCCGGTCCTTCGTCCCGGACGCGTCGCCGCAGCTGGAAGCCGCGCTTGCCGGCGCCCTGGCGCTCATGCCCGGCGAACGTTTCCAGACTGCGGCCGAGTTCGCCGAGGCGCTTCGCCAGGCGCCCGCTCGCCGCGCGACCGCGGCCGTCCCGCCGCGTGCAGCCACGCCTGCGCCCGCACCCGTGCGCCGCCGCCATTCGACCGCCCGGATCTCGCGCCGAGCGGCAGCCCCGCCGTCCGATTCCGGGCCGAGCAGCGCGGCCATCGCTGCGATCATCGCGGCGGTCGTGCTTGCGCTCGGCGTTGGCCTCATCGCGGCGCTGATCCTGACCGACGACGGTGACAATAGCGGCGCGGTCGCGAGCCCAACACCGTCGCCCGCTCCTTCGCCATCCGACGCTCCTTCGCCAACGCCCACCCCGACCGAAGAGCGTCCGGAGGAGACACCGACGCCAACGCCGACACCGACCGAGGAGCCGTCGCCCACCCCTTCGCCGACCCCTACACCGTCGCCTACGCCGACGGAGGCGCCGACGCAGCAAACCCCGACCCCTACGCCGACCGAGGAGGGCGAGGCCTCGTTCTCAGCGGAGTAGCAGCGATCCCATAACAGCCTGTGCTACATTCCCGGCAACTCAGGGCTTGGGAGGCCAGGATGAAATTTGGGATCTTCTTCGAAATCTCCGTACCGCGACCGTGGGGACCCGATACGGAGTACCAGGTCTACCAGAACTGCCTCGAGCAGGTGCGCCTTGCCGACGAACTGGGTTTCGACCAGGTGTGGGCCGTGGAGCACCACTTCCTCGAGGAGTATTCCCACTGCTCGGCGCCCGAGGTCTTCCTCACTGCCGCCGCCATGATCACGAAGAACATTCGTATCGGGCGTGGCATCGTCGTGTGCGTGCCGCAGTTCAACAATCCCATCAAAGCCGCCGAAGTCGCGGCGACCATGGATATCGTGTCTGGCGGCCGGCTCGAATTCGGCACCGGGCGCTCGGCAACGTGGACCGAACTCGGCGGTTTCGGCGCTTACCCCGACGAAACGAAGAAGACCTGGGACGAGTGGGTCCGGGTCATCCCGAAGATGTGGACCCAGGAGCGGTTCCGGTACGAAGGCCGCGCGTTCTCGATGCCGCAGCGCGCCGTCCTCCCGAAGCCGTACCAGAAGCCGCACCCGCCGATGTGGGTCGCCGTTACCAGCCCCGGCACCGAACTCGATGCAGCCGAACGTGGCATGGGGAGCCTCGGCCTCACGTTCGGTGGGTTCGCCGAGCAGGAGAAGAAAATCGCCGAGTACCGCCGGCGCATCAAGTACTGTGACCCCGTCGGCGAGTTCGTGAACGAGCAGGTGAACACCGTCAACTTCCTCTTCTGCCACGAGGACCTGGAGTACGGCGCGAAGACCGGCCAGCGGCTCGCCGGCACGTTCAACTACCTCGCCGAGCAGCTTCTCGCCGCGCGGCAGGCTTACCCGACCCGCTCCTATCCAAGCCTCGGCCTGCTCCCGGCGCTGCGCCGCGAAGCAACGAGCGCGCCGGAAGGGAAGATCCCCGAAGGCCTCACCATCGGCGACCCGGACCGCATCGTCGAAGTCATCAAGAAGTGGGAGTCCATCGGCGTCGACCGCATCAATTTCTTGCTGAACGCCATCGAGACGATCCCCCAGGAAGAGGTGCTCGCGAGCATGCGGCTCTTCGCGAAAGAAGTGATGCCCAAGTTCGCCGAGAAATCCACGCCGGTGGCTGCGAGCGCGGGAGGTGCGAACTAATGCCGCTGACCGGTACTCGCGATCTCACACCCCTCGTTTCGCTGGCTCCCACCGTACCGTCGCTCGATGTCGAGCAATGGGAACTGCCCGGGGCGCAGATCCTCCAGCTCATGTACGAAATCGACGACTCGGCGATGACCTCCCTCATCCCGCAGGCGCTCCATCCCACCATCCCGCCGACGCTCCTCTTCGTCGTGACGCGCGTGCCCGAAAGCCCGGTCGGGCCCTACGTGCTCGCCGAGGTCCGTGTCGGCTGCCGTTCGGGCGCCCGGCCGCGCGCGTTCCTGGCCCGCGGGTACTGCGACTCGGCCGATGCCATCGAGGCACTCGGCCAGCGCTGGGGGTATCCCCTCCGGCAGGCCGACGTGCGGCTGGCGAAGCGCTACGACCGCGTGGACGCCACGGTTACCGTGGAGGGCCGAACCGTCCTCGATATGTCCCTGGTGAACCCCGAACCGATCAGTGGGGGCGACATCCAGTACCTGGCGAACCTCAACCTCGCCCGGGTCGTGCGTTCGGGGGTCGAAGCGCCGCGCCTCATCCAGGTCGACCCGGACTATGTGTTCCACACCGCGGACCGCGGGCGGCCCCGCCTCAACGCGTTCGATGCCGACGCGTGGGAACTCCCGGGTGCGAACCCGTATCACCCGGTGTCCGCATCGTTCGCCGTTGCGGACATCACCATGCCGAACCTCCGGTACCTGGTCGACCCGGCGAAGTCTCCGCTCGAGGCCGTCGAGCGAATCGGCGCGAACTGATTGCCGGGCCGGGAGCCGGTCGCGCTGCCGGCCCGCCACGTCACCACAAACCCGGACCCACCCGCGCTCATCCGGGGCACAGCAAATAAAGGGGCGGAGCTTCGTTCGAAGCCCCGCCCCGGGATGACTACGCTCGTGCCGCAACGTCTTAGACGCGGTGGCACCAGACCCAGTGTTCGTTTTCCGCCGTACCGACGTTCCGCCATTCGGGGCGCCGTGCACGGCACTCGTCGATGGCAATCGGGCACCGGGTGTGGAAGACACAACCTGCCGGCGGGCGCAGCGGGCTCGGCACGTCGCCGAGGAGGATGATGCGCTCGCGCTGGCGCTCGATCTTTGGGTCCGGGATCGGCACCGCCGAAAGCAGCGCCTTCGTGTACGGGTGAAGCGGGTTCTCGAAAATCGCGTCCCGGTCGGTCAGCTCCATGATGTGACCGAGGTACATCACCGCCACCCGGTCGGAAATGTGCCGGACGACCGACAGGTCGTGCGCGATGAACAGGTAGGTCAGGTTGAACTGGTCCTGCAGGTCCTGCAGGAGGTTGATGATCTGCGCCTGGATCGACACGTCGAGGGCGGAAACCGGCTCGTCGCAGACGATGAAATCCGGCTCTACCGCCAGCGCCCGGGCGATACCGATGCGCTGCCGCTGACCGCCCGAGAACTCGTGCGGGAAGCGGTTCGCGAAGTACGGGTTCAGGCCGACCGTCTGCAGGAGCTGCTGGACGCGCTCCTTCTTTTCCTTGCCACTGGCCAGCTTATGGATGGTCAGGGGCTCGCTAATGATGCTCCCGACCGACATACGCGGGTTCAGGCTCGCGTACGGGTCCTGGAAGATCATCTGCATCTTCCGGCGGAAGCGGCGGAGTTCGCGGCCCTTCAGCTTCGTGAGGTCCTTGCCCTCGAAGTTCACCTCACCGCCGGTCGGCCGGGTGAGCTGCAGGATCGCCTTGCCCGTGGTGCTCTTGCCACAACCGGACTCACCCACGAGGCCGAGCGTCTCGCCACGCTTTACCGTGAACGAGATGTCGTCCACCGCCTTCACGTCGGCGACCTTCCGCTGGAAGATCAGGCCCGCCGTGACGGGGAAGTAGACCTGCAGGTTCTTAACTTCGACGAGCGGCTCGCCGACCTTTCCCTTCTTCTCCTGGGTTGTGGGGCTAGCTTGCTGCACCAACGGTGACCTCCCTGCGCACGCGCTCCGATTCCCAACAAGCGGCGTAATGGTTGTCGGCGACCAGCCTGAACGGCGGGTACTCCTCCTTGCAGCGGTCCTGGCGCCACGAGCACCGTGCGTAGAATGCGCACCCTTCGGGCAGATGCGCCAGGTCGGGCGGAAGCCCCTCAATCGGGACCAGCTTCTCCTTCCGCCGCTCGTCGAGCCGCGGCACCGAGTTCAGCAGGCCCACCGTGTACGGGTGCTTCGGGTTCGCGTACAGCTCCTCGGCCGAAGCCGTCTCAATCACCTTGCCCGCGTACATCACGTTCACCCGGTCGGCGTAGCGCGCAACCACACCCAGGTTATGCGTGATGATGATGACCGCGGTGCCGAACTCACGGCTCAGGCGGTTCATGACCTCCAGGATCTGCGCCTGGATCGTCACGTCAAGCGCCGTCGTGGGCTCGTCCGCCAGCAGCAGCTTCGGGTTGCAGCTCATCGCCATCGCGATCATCACGCGCTGGCGCATACCACCCGAGAACTGGTGCGGGTAATCGTCGAGGCGTGCCCGTGCCTCGGGGATGCCCACCATTTCGAGCAGCTCGGCGGCCCGGTCGCGGGCGGCCTTGCCGTACAGGTTCATGTGGAGTTCGAGCGCCTCCGTCATCTGGCGCCCGATCGTGAGCACCGGGTTCAGCGACGTCATCGGCTCCTGGAAGACCATGCCGATTTCGTTGCCGCGAATCTTCCGGAGCTCGTCTTCGTCCAGCTTCAGGATGTCTCGCCCCTGGAACAGGATCTCGCCAGAGACGATCTTCCCTGGTGGCTGCGGAATTAGCCGGAGAATGGAGAGCGCGGAAACGCTCTTCCCGCAACCTGATTCTCCAACTAGTCCGAGCGTCTCCCCCTCATTCACCACATACGAGGTGCCGTCGACAGCCTTGACGGTCCCCTCCTGGGTGTAGAAGTAGGTCCGCAGGTCTTTGACCTCGAGCAGTGCCATCCCTTCTCCTTCCTCTGCTCCCCGGGTCCCCCAGGAGCAACGGCTTGCGCCGGGAGCGCTTCCCTTCGCTTCGAGTACGTGGGGAAGAGGAGACTCGAACTCCTACGCCTTGCGGCACATGATCCTAAGTCATGCTCGTCTGCCAGTTCCGACACTTCCCCACAAGTGCCTCGGACGCCTTTCGGCGTCCGGACCCTGAACTGGGAGTTGGTGAGCCGCGAAGGACTCGAACCTTCAACCGGCTGATTAAGAGTCAGCTGCTCTGCCAGTTGAGCTAGCGGCCCCCAATTGGGTCGCGCGGGAGTATACCACGCGCACCTTCTTCCACTACAAGGGGGATTACTTCACTATAACGAGGCTATGCTTCCTTAACATTTCAACGGCACTGCTCGCCGGGGCCTCGTTCATCCCCTTACCGTGTCGGCATATCTACCGTGACACGACATCGCGCGAGACGCAAGATCACGCCGGTTTCCTGGCCGTTACAACGCTATTTTGCGGGCCCACCTCCGAGCGCCAGCAGCTCGTGAAGCCCGCCGCTTCCAGCATCTCGCAGATTCGCGATGGCGTTCGATTCTCCCCGCCGAGCACCACCATCGTGAGCCCGCTGGCTGAAGGATGGTCCGGGCCCGTGTAGTCCTCGCGCAGCATCGGCTCCGTCACCACCACCGTGCCCCCCGGTTCCAGCGCCGCGAAGCACCGCTGCAGGATGCGCGCGCAGTCGTCCTCGCTCCAGTCGTGCAAGACGCTTGAGAGCAACAACATGTCATGCCCATTCGGCAAATTGTCGTCGAAGAATGAGCCGGCCACGAAGGTCACCCGGTCCTCCATCCCCGCCTCGCGAATTCGCCGCTCGGCCAGGGGCTCCACCTCCGGCAGGTCGAAAATCGTCGCTTTCAGGCCCGGGTGCTGTTTGAGGATGGTGATGGTGTACCCGCCGGCGTTGCCGCCGACGTCGAGGAGCCGCCTCGCCTGCCCGAAGTCAACCTGCTGCATCAGCCACCGGGCGCCATGCACAGCGTTCGAAAACATCCCTTCGGCGAACCACTCCTGCTCCTCGGGCCCGAACGACGCGAACATGTCGTGCTGGCCCTCCGGCGTGTACGGCTGCCCGCTGGCCAGCGACTCCGGCAGGTGGGCGATCGCGTCGTAGAAGCCGTGGAACAACAGACCGCGTCCCCCGACATAATCGGGGCTCGACCGCACAAGAAACTTCGACGCCGCTGCGGTGTTCGCGAAGCGGCCGTCGGCACGCCGTTCGATGAGCTCCTGGCTCGAAAGGAATGAAAGCAGCGCCGGCAGCACACGCGGCGCGAGCCCGAATCGCTCCCGTAGTTCGTCAAACGAGAGTGGCTGCTGTTCGAGTGTGTCGAAAAGGCCGATTCGCAGGCAGAACGCCAGTGCCTGCGCCCGGATGGCGCCGTCTTCCAGCGCGTAGATGCGCATTCGTGCAGCTTCCAACCTGTCCATGCGCGACATACTGCTCCCGTTCCGCCGCACCGCCAACTCGCTGATCCGTCACCTGCGCGCCACGCAACCGTCTCTGCGCCGCCCGGTCGAACGCCTCGTGCCGGGCCGAATGCAAACACAACGTAAACCCTGCGCAAACGAGGACACGACATGGCGCGCATCACCCTCCGTGCACGCTCCGACCACGAAGCTTCGGACCAGGAATCCGGGCAGGGCCTCGCCGAGTACAGCCTCATCATCGCCCTGGTAGCCCTCGTCTGCGTCGCGGCACTTCGCATGCTCGGCAGTGCTATCGCGGCCTCCGACGGGTTCAAACTGTTCCAGCTCTTCTAGGCATCGCCCGGCCCCGGTGCGCCCCCCGGGTCCGGGCTTCACGAGCCCTCGTCGGGAAACAGCCAGTCAAAGCCGTGGGGCACGGCTGTCCGCTCTCGCCCCTTACGGGCTAGACTCGGCACGAGATGCGCCCGATAGCTGTCGCGCTCTGCTGCGCCCTCACGCTCCCGTTCCTGTTGGTTTCCCAGGCCTTCGCGCACGCCGAGCCGGCCGTCGTGTCGCCCGGTTCTGGCGCCGTGCTGACCGAACCGCCCACTGAGATCGAAATCGAGATGTCGCAGGAGATGGCCCGCCGCGAAGGGGCCAACGACATCGACGTGTTCAACGAGGCTGGCGAAGAAGTCACCGCCGTTGCCGCCGCGATCGACAACGCCAACCGCAAAAAGATCTCGGTCCCACTCCCCGCTGGCCTCCCCCCGGGCGTCTACACCGTGAAGTGGAAGACACTCAGCGCTGAAGACGGCGACAGCGAGGAAGGGGAATACACCTTCACCGTCGACCCGAACGCGGAACCGGACCCAGGGCAGACGAACCTCCGGGATCCGTTGCCCACGCCCGGCGCCCAGCAAACCGCCGACTCCTCCGCACCTCCCGCAGCCGTCGATGTCGGTGGAGACGGTGATGGCACTTCGTGGGTGCTCGTGACGGCCGTCGCGGTGGGTTGCCTCGTACTGGGTAGCGGGACCACCTACCTGCTGGTCCAGAAGAAGGAATGAGACCGCTTCTCTGGGTAGTTGCCCTCCTGGCCGTGGTGAGCACGGTCATCCTCCGCGCCGACCCGGCGGGCGCACATGCAGCCCTGGTGAGCGCCGAACCGGCCGAAAACGCGTTCCTCCAGCGCGCCCCGGGTGAGATCACTCTCCGGTTCAGCGAACCCCTGGCGCCGGACAACAGTTCGATCCGCGTGCTCGATGCTGCGGGACGTGAGGTGCCGGTCGAAGGCCCCCAGTTCTCCCAGGACCGCCTGACCATGCGGGTCTTCCTGCCCGCGCTCGGACCGGGCATCTACAACGTGCTCTGGTCGAACGTCTCCGTCATCGACGGGCACGGGCTGCGTGGGGCCTACCCGTTCACCGTGCTCATGCCCGATGGCTCCGTGCCGGACCAGGTGAATTCGGTTGGTGGGCTCTCGTCGGACCCCGACCCTGCACCCGATGCGGACGGCATCGCCGTGCGAGCGCTTGCGCTCTTCGGGCTCCTCCTCGCCACCGGGCCGGCCATGCTGGTGCTCCTCGGTGCGATGACCGGCGACGCCGTTCGCCGCGCGCTCAGCGGAACCGTGGTTGTGGGCGTCGTTGTCCTCGTGATCGCGACGTTGCTCAACCTCCAGCTCATTCGCGAAACCTACAGCGGCCGTTCGCTGGCCGACCTGCTGCTCGACACCCGCGCCGGCAACTACTGGATTGCCCGGATAGGCGCAGCCCTCTTCATCGGTGCGCTGGTTGGGTTCCTGTCCGAACGGCCGCGCATGGCATCGGCGGGCATGCTCGCCGGTGGCGTCGTGTACCTCTGGGGCTTCACGGCCACGAGCCACGCTGCAGCCAGCACCGGCAGCGCCTGGGCGCAGCTGTTCGACATCGTGCATGGCGCCGCGGCGGTTGCCTGGATTGGCGCAGTCATCGGCGTGGCCGTNACCGCCCGGTCGGCCCTCCGGAACGGCAACTACCGCGACCTTATGCCGCGCTTCTCGCTCGTTGCCTCGCTTTCGGTGTTCGTGCTCCTCGGGACGGGCGTCGTGAACGCGTTCATCGAAATCGACGAGTGGAACAAGCTCGTCGACACCCGGTACGGCGTGGCCCTGCTGGTGAAGCTGGGCCTCATGGCGGTGCTCCTCGCCCTCGCGTTCTACAACGCCCGCCGCGGGCGCCGGCAGCTCGTGTCGACCCGCAATCCCCGGCCGTTCCTCGTTACGGTCACCGGCGAAGCGCTGCTCGGTATCGCGGTCTTCGCGGTCGCGGCAGTCCTTACGCAGTCGACGGTCGCGAAGGGCATCGTCAATGCGCCCGACGCGCGTCCGTTCGAAGACAGCACTGCGGTCGAGGGCTATGACATCTCGCTCAACATCGACCCGAACAGGACCGGCGTGAACACCTACCGCGTGACGGCGCTCCGCGACGGGAGCCCCGCGGCCGACGTCGAATCCGTTCGCCTCACGTTCCGCTACCTCGACGACGAGACGGTGGGGCCTGCCCGCCTCAACCTCACCCCTTCACCGGGGGAAGATGCGTTCTCTGGGCAGGGCCCGTTCCTGACGCTCGAGGGGAACTGGCGCGTCGAAATCGAGCTACGCCGCACCGATGCCGACGACCTGCGCGCGTTCTTCGACGTGCGGCCCGCGGGAGCGGCCGTGAACGTGGTACGCCGTGGCGGGGCATGGGATAACCCCGCGCCCGGCCTCGATTGGAACCAGTTTGGTGGGCTGGTCTTCTTCATCGCAGGCCTGGGGTTCGCGCTCTTCAAGAGCTATCTCTGGCGCTTCGGGAAGCCAGCCGGGTGGGCCGGCAACGCATCCACCGCCTTCTGCTTCGGCCTGGGCGCGCTCCTCCTGTTCGGCATCCACTCGCACGACGATGTGGGCGCGAACCTGCGGAACCCGATTTTCCCCGACCAGAACTCAATCTCCATCGGCCGGCGGATCTACCAGCAGAACTGCGCGTCGTGCCACGGCCCGAATGGCGTGCCGCCGGAAGGGCTCGACCTCAACCCCTATCCGCTCGACCTCACTGTCCACGTCCCGCAGCACCCGGACGGGGAGCTCTTCATGTTCATCAGCGAGGGTATCCCGGGCACAGCCATGCCCGCGTGGAGCGACGAGGGCCTCAGCGACGAGGAGATCTGGCACGTCGTCAACTACCTGCGAACGCTGGGCGCGGTGGAGCAGTAAAGCCGGCTATCGCGCGCGCAGTACGGCAATCAGTTGCAGCGCGCCGAGCGCGAGGAACATGTTCGCGATCGCGGTCGTGAGGAGCCGGGCGTCCGTTTCGAACGAACCCCATCGCAGCCCGACCAGCACCCATACGGCGATCCCTGCCGCGATGTTCAGGAGCCCGACCCAGCGAACCATGAAGTCCGCCGGCCAGGCGAGCACGACGAGCAGCGCTACGCCCGCGGCCAGGAAGACCACCGCCGCCAGTAGCACCGCCCCCGATGCCACGTCGAGGCCGCTGGCGAAGTCGTCCCGGAACAGGAGCAGCACGGCGCCAACAAGAAATTCAAACAGGGCATCGACGACGAGGACCGCGCGAAGCGGCCGTGAGGCGGTTCGGCTGGCCATAGGGTCCATCCTGTCCCGAACGCCAGTCGCGGCGCAACCGGGACAGGCGGCCGCTCAGCGGGGCAGTGGCCCGGTCAGCGATGCCCGCTGCGAGATCTCGAGCCAGTTCCCGTCCGGGTCGCGCACGAACGAGATGCGGGCCGTTTCGCCGAGCGTCCGCGGCGGTGCGCCTTCGGTGCCGCCGCGCTCAAGGATGCGGGCGTGCTCCGCATCGCAGTCGCGAACCTGCACCGTCAGGTACCGGAAGCCGGTGCCACGCATCTCGCCCATCGGTGGCTGCGCGGGGTCCTCTTCGAGCAGCAGCAGGGTGGTTCCGCAGCGGAACCGCCCGGGCGCCAGCCGTTCGAAGCCGAGCACCTCGCCGTAGTAATGCTCGGCGGCTTCCAGCGACCTCACCCGGAAGCGAACGGCCAGCCGCTCGACATCGTCGTACCCTTCGGGCACGAGCCGCACGCGGTTTCCGTCCGGGTCGCGCAGGAAGTAGAAATTGCCCCGCCTCGCGATGAGGAGTTCCGCGATGCCCGTCGGGGTGCCCTCCGGAACCGGCTCTTTCGAGTGGTTCACTTTCAGCACCGATCCGTTCATGGCGTGCCGGTGCTGCTGGGTCCCCCCGCCGAGAGGCAGCAACTCTTCGAACGGTAGCCCCACCTCGAGCTGGTAGAACCGGAGCATTTGCGGAAGCCGGTTCGTAAACAACCCAACGTCGAGGTGTGGTTTTGCCAGGTCCATCGCGGCTCCTCCCAGCATGTGTGCAAGCCTTCACGTAGAATCGGCGTCACGCGACCCAATTCAACGGAGATGTCTCATGGTCACCATCGTCGGCAACGTTAAACCTGAAGACGACTATACCCATCCACTCGGGCCCGAAGAGAACTTCAACGAGTCGGTCTATTTCAACTTCTTCGATCGCGAGAAGCAGATGGGCGGTTTCCTCCGCATTGGCAACCGCGCCAACGAAGGCTACGCGGAAGTGACCGTCATCGTGTACCTGCCCGATGGTTCAGCGCTCTTCAACTTCAAGCGCCCCCAGATTTCGTCGAACGACGGCTGGGATGCGGGCGGTATGAAGGTCGAGGTCCTTACGCCGGGCGAAAAGCTGCGCACGGTCTATGAAGGCTCCGTGGTGAACCTGAAGGACCCGCGCGAGATGCGCGAGCCGAGCGTCGCCTTCAAGGAGAACCCGCACAGCAAGATCAAGCTCGACCTCATCCACGAGGGCGTCGGCCCCATCTACGGCCATGTCGCCGATCCGAGCTCGAAGAACGAGTTCGCCCGTGCCCATTACGAGCAGCACATGCGGGTCACCGGCACGCTCGTGATCGATGACGGCGAACCGCTCGAGTTCAATGGCCACGGCGTTCGCGACCACTCGTGGGGCCCGCGCTACTGGCAGTCCATCCAGGACTACCAGTGGATTACCGGGAACTTCGGCGATGACCTCGGCATGGTGATCCAGGTGGTGGGCGACCGCGTCGGTGGTGTCTTCCAGAAGGGCCCCGATACCGTCCTGAAGGTCACCGACGTCTCCATCGAGACCGAGTACGAGGACAACACCAACTACCACAAGGCCCTCAAGGCGAAGGTGAAGCTCGAAAACGGCGAGGAGCACACCGTCGAAGGCACCGTGAAGGGCTTCATCCCGCTTCGCAACCGCCGCGCGGGCATGCTCACCCACATCGGCGAGGGTATGACCGAGTACGTCCTGGACGGCGAACGGATTGGCTACGGCCTGAGCGAGTACCTCCAGCAGATGAAGTAGCCGATGAACAAAGAGGAGCTCGAACGGGGGCTCGCCGGGTTCATCCAGCGCAAGACCGGAGCGGCCGCGGTGCGAATCGAAAACGCCACGCGGCTCTCCGGTGGCGCCTCGCGCGAGACCTGGAGCTGGGACGCCCACGTCGAGAAAGACGGCCGCACCGAGGTTATCCCGGGCATCCTCCGGGCCGACCCCGTGAAGGGCGTCCCGTCGAGCCCCGGCCGCGAACTCGAGTACTGGCTCATCCGGGCCGCGTGGGAATCGGGCGCCGCCGTGCCAGAACCGCTCTGGGACGGCGACGACGAGACCTTCGGCGTCAAGTTCATGACCATGAAGCGGGTCGAGGGCGAAACGCTCGGCGCGCGCCTCGTTCGCGGCGAGCAGTACGCTCACGCCCGCAAGGTCCTCCCCGAACAGCTGGCCCGCGCTCTCGCGCGGATTCACAGCATCGACGCGACGAAGTACCCGCAGCTCGCCGCGCTTCCCCGCCCGGAGGAGGGCGTGACGCCCGCACAGGCCGCGGTTGACAGGGCCGAGACTGCGTTTCGCACGCTGTCGCGTGACCCTCACCCGGTGTTCGAACTCGCGTTTCGCTGGCTGCGCGCGCATCTGCCGCCGCCCGCCGAACCGCTGTTCGTCCACGGCGACTTCCGCCTCGGCAATGTCATCTTCGGCGAAGACGGCCTCCGCGCCGTAATCGACTGGGAGCTCGCCCACTTCGGCGACCCCCTCGAGGATCTCGGCTGGGTGATGATGCGCTCCTGGCGGTTCGGCGGTGACAAACCCGTCGCCGGCGTTGGTGACCGCGAGCCCTTCCTTCGCGCCTATGAGGAAGAAGCTGGCCGCACCATCGACCGCGAACAGGTTCGCTTCTGGGAGATCTACGCGAACCTCTGGTGGGGCGTGATCACGATCAACCAGGCCGACGGGTACCTCTCTGGCCGCAACCGGTCGGTCGAACTCGCCGCCATCGGACGACGCACCGCCGAAACGGAGATTGAACTCCTGAACCTGCTCGAGGGGGAGTACTGATGCAGGACCGGCCGAACGTCGACGAACTCCTCGAGGCAGTGGCCACGTTCCTCCAGGAGGATGTCATCCCGAACACGTCGGGCAGGATCAGCTTCCACGCCCGCGTGTCGGCGAACGTTCTCCAGATGATTCGCCGCGAGCTCGCGAACGAAGAGCGGGACCTTGCCGAGGAGTGGGCCGGGCTCAACAGCCTCCTCGGCTACGAAGAGCGCCCCGCCTCCCTCTCCGCGCTTCGCGCCCGTATCCACGAACGCAACACCGAACTCGCCGAGCGCATTCGCAACGGCGACGCCGACGAAGGCGATTATCGCCGCGACGTCATCGCCCACTTGCGGCGCATGGCGCTGCTTCGGCTGGACGTCACGGACCCAAAGCTCGCTGCGGCCAGCCGCCGCGAATCCGGCACCGCCTGAGACAAAGACGAGGGAGAGGCCATCGCCTCTCCCTCGGTCGTTTCGTCGGGAACGGCGAACCGCTTACAGGTGCTGCGAAACCCCTCCATCGACGTGCAGCACCTGCCCGTTGATGTACCCCGCGGCATCCGATGCCAGCAGCACCGCGAGCGGTGCAACATCCTCGGCCTTCCCGAACCGCCGCATGGGGATGAACCGCAGCAGCCGGTTTTCGCCGATCTCGTCGGGGCCTCGGCCCGCGGTCCACTCCATCCAGCCCGTCGCAATCGCGTTCACTGTGACGTTCTGTGGACCGAACTCCTGGCTCAGTCCCGCGACGAGCCCCTCGATCCCGGCTTTCGCTGTCGCGTAGACCGTATTCCAGCCAACGCCCCGTTCGGCGAGGACGCTCGTCACGAAGATGAGCCGGGCTGGCACGTTTGTGTCCTTCCGCTCGCGCAAGAACGACCGTGCCGCGAAGTAGGCCCCACTCTGGTTTACGTGCTGCACTGTCGCGAACTCGGCGTCGGTCACTTTCGTAGCCGGCTTCCAGAGTCCCGCATCCGCGTTGAACACGAGAATGTTCGGCGTCCCGAAATCTTTCACGATTTGCCGCAGCCCAACCTGCACGTTCGTCGGGAGCGAGACATCCCAGCCCTGCGAGATCGACGCACGGCCCATCTCCGCGACTTTCCGGGCAGCCCGCTTCGCGGCCATCACCTCGTCGCCGTCCAGCGTCGCCGAAGCTGCGGCGACATCGGCGCCCGCTTCGGCCAGCGCAAGCGCGATCGCTTCGCCCGCCGGGTTCGCGAACCCCACGACCAACGCCTTCCTGCCGGTGAGGTCGAAGCCCGGCTTCCGTTCCCAGTCCATCACGCCTCACCTCCCGGCGCCGGCCAGCCGACGGGCGCGATGCCGCCCGCGAGTCCGCCACCGTCGATGATGAAGTGCTCGCCGGTGATGTACGACGACGCTTCGGAGCAGAGGAACACCGCAAGCGGGCCCAGTTCCCAGGCCTCACCCAGCCGCTGGGCCGGGATGAACCTGCCCCGCTGCGCCACCTGCTCGCGCTGCTCGTCCGTCTCGGGTGGCCGCTGTAGCACGAACCCGGGGACAATGCCGTTTACACGGATGCCCTCGCCCACGACCTGCGCCGCAAGGCTCCTGGTGAGTGCCATGACTCCAGCCTTGGCCGCCGAGTACCCGAGTGCCGTTGGAGACATCCGCAGAGCCATCCCGCTTGCCACGTTCACGATGGCGCCACCCTGGCCCTGCTCTCGCATCACCCGGACAGCCGCCCGCGAGCAGTAGAACGCGCTGTTCAGGTTCACAGCGATCGCATCGGCCCAGTCCTCGTCGGTGTAGTCGTCGATGCGCGAACCCATGCCCCGCGCGTCGCCGATCCCCGCGTTGTTGACCAGGATGTCGAGTCGCCCGAAATGCGCCACGGTTTGTTCAATGAGCGCGTCGCACTGCTTGCTGTCGCGAACGTCCATGCTCACCGTGAGCGGACGCCGCCCGGTCCTGGCCTCGATGAACGAAGCGGTGTCGCCGAGCTGACTCTGCGTTCGGCTGGCGATGCAAACCTCTGCGCCGGCCTCAGAAAGGGCCAGCGCCATCTCGCGCCCCAGCCCACGGCCGCCACCCGTGACAATTGCCACACGCCGCGGCGGCCCATCGAGCCGAAGTTTCTCCAGTACCATCGGACCTCCTCCCGGCCCGATTCTACCGAGCGGCCTGGCTTTGGCTACGCGACGCGCACCGCTGCGATGATGAGCGTCAGGGCTGCGGCGCCGTACCGATAGACCACAAACGGCACGAGCGTTCGCGTTCGCAGGTAGCGCAGCAGGTAGTGGATCACCGCCAGCCCAACGCCAAACGATGTCCCGAACCCGATCACAAGCTCCAGGACGTCGCCATCCACCGCGGAACGGAGGTCAGCGGCTTCGAGCAGCCCCGCCCCCACGAACGCCGGGGTGCCGAGGAGGAACGCGAACCGCGCGGCGTCGCTGCGCCCGAAGTCGCGGAACAGGGCCATCGTCATCGTTGCGCCGGACCGTGAAACACCCGGCACCAGCGCACAGGCCTGGGCGAGCCCGATGAGCAGTGCATCGTTGAGCCCGATGTCGTCCATCCCACGGGTTCCTCGAGTCGAACGGTCGGCGATCAGCATGATGGTCCCGGCGACCGCGAGCGTGAGTGCGACCAGCCAGGCCTGGCGAACGTTCGCTTCGAACCAGTCGTTGAACAGCAACCCCACAATTGCGGTGGGGACCGATCCCAGGACGATCAGCAGGAGCAGCCGGCTTTCGGGTCTGTAGTCACGAAGCTGCAGCCGATGTCGGCCCAGGTCCTGCAACCCCGCGGTGCCCATTTCGTACCAGTCCCGCCAGAAATAGATGAGCAGCGCCAGCATCGTCCCCAGGTGCAGGCCAACGTCGAACGCCAGCCCGTTATCGGGCCATTCGAACGCCGCGCGAACCAGGATGAGGTGACCGGACGAACTGATCGGCAGGAATTCAGTGAGGCCCTGGACGATCCCCAGGGCCGCGGCACGCAGCAGGTCCATGTTGCGCGAGGGTGCGCGGTGGCGCCTGTACGGGCAACCGGACCGGCACCCTCATCGGAAGCTTCGATGCTAGGAGATGCCCGCGATCTGGGTGTACCGCTCGATCTCCGGCCGGCCGGCCAGCAGCTGCCCCTTCACGATCTTCTCGTTCATCGCAGCCATGTGGGGCGTGGCGCCATGCTCCTTCAGCGCCTCTGCGTCGCGGTACTGCTCATAGAACACGAACTGGCCCGGGTTCTTGTCACTCGTGTGCAGCGAATACGCGAGCACCTTGCCCGCTTCGTTCGCCTTCACGGCGGCCACCATCTCTTCGAGGGCCGCCTTCAGCTCCTCTTCCTTCCCGGGCGCTGCCTGCAGCTTTGCAATGATCGTGATCAATCTATTCCCCTTCGTTGGAATGGCCGCATTCTAGGCTGCCCCGCGCTTCTCCGCTCGTTCGCCGGCCGGTTCGCCGCTTGGCACTGGCAGCGAACGCCCCGAGAATCCCACCGTGGCCAAGACACCGAAGCCGCTGGCCGTCCGCATGCTCGAGCAGCGCGGCATCCCACACGAACTGTTCCAGTTCGATCCGTCCATTCGTTCCGCCGCCGAGGTGGCCCGGGCTACCGGCGTCGCGCCTCGCGAGGTGTTCAAGACGCTCGTGGTGGAGCAGGACCCGCCAAAGGGCAAGCCCTACCTCGTGATGATGCCCGCCGATAGCGAACTCAACCTCAAGGCACTGGCCGCCGCGCTGGGCGTCAAGAAGGTTCGCATGGCCAGTCACGCCGACGCCGAGCGCTACACCGGCCTCCAGGTTGGGGGCATCAGCGCGCTCGCCCTCATCGGCAAAGGCTTCGCGTCCTACATCGACGCGCGGGTGACCGAACTTCCGCACATCCTGGTCTCCGCGGGTCAGCGGGGGTTCGACGTACGAATCGCCGTCCCGGACCTCCTCGCCCTCACCGGCGCGAAGCCCATCGCCGGTATCGGCTCGAGCTAAAGCGCTACCGGAGCATTCGCAGGTAGGCCCGCTTCATCCAGTCGCCTTTGTGCAGGTATTCCTGCGGGGTCGATAGCGTACCCTTGCGGCCCGTTTCGCGCGCGTAGGCGAGGTTGAGCACCGCATGGTGATTCTCGCCGGGTCCTACAAGTTCCGCGCGGCGGCGGGCGGCCCGGTTCGTCCACAGCTTGCAGTACTCGATCGCGTCACGCATTTCGGCCGCCAGGTCCACGACCTCGGGCTCCGGCTCAGGCTCGGGTGGCGGCGCTGTCTTCACCGGTGTCGGCGAGGGAACGCCGAACATGGTGAGTTGCTGCCCCTCGACGAACCGGCCCGTATGGTCGATGAACGCGTCCCCGGCTTCCACTACGTCCACGATCTCCGGGGCCTCGAGCGGTTCCTCTTCGTCGTCCTCCCGCTCCTCGAGCTCGATCGGTACCTCCATCTCCGCCTGGTACGCGCTCTCCCGGGGACGAAGCGGCGCAGGCGGCAACTCGCGTTCGAGGTGTTCGATGATCGGCATCAGCCGCGGGTCCCGCCCGATGAACACGTCCAGGATGTTCTGCGACTCGGGCAGGTTGTGGTTGTAGCGAAGCCCCCGGCCGAGCTGCTGGATGACCGGTTCGCGGCTGAACACCGCATCGAGCTTCAGGAGCACGCTCACCGTAGGCGCGTCGAATCCTTCGCTGGCCTTCTTCACCTGGATAAGGACGTCGTACCTCCCGGCATGGAAGTCCCGCATCCGCCGTTCGTTCTCGGCGTCGCTGATGTCACCCGAATGCACAACGGCACACCGGAGTGAGGGGTGCCACTGCCGGAAGACGCGGTAGAGGTGATTGGCGTGTTCGGTCGTTGCCGCGAACACCAGCCCCTGGTGCTGCCCGGGAGCCGCCGCCATCTTTGCCTGCAACGTGAGCGCGAACTCCCGGACGAGCGGCTGGACATAATCCTCGTTCCAGCGAAGCTGCTGCCGGACGCACCGCTGGTCGAAGTCGGGCAGCTCCGCCATCTCCGACGCCGTGAATTCGTACACCTCGCCCGCAGCGTTCCTAAGCTGCACCGCGTAGTCCTTCATCTGGATGCTCAGGTGCTTCAGGATCCGCCGCTCCTTCCACGCCTGCTTCATCGAGACGTGGACCATCGGATCGATGACGAGGAATCCCTCGTCGTCCCGGACATAACGCGCGCCGGCGATGGCGTCGCGGTCGAGCCGCACCGGGGTCGCCGAGAGCAGCAGCATCGATTTCGCGCCCAGGTTCGTGATGACGGAAGCCCACCGGCCTCGCTCGCCGAGGTGGTGCGCCTCATCGCACACGATGTGCACACGCCGTTCGCGGCACAGCCGCTGGTAGATTCGCGGTGCCGCGGCCACCTGCTGGTAGGTCGCCACCACGAAGTTCGCGCCGGTGCTCCGGATGCGGTCGGGCGCCGCGTTCTCCGCAAGGATCTTCCGGATCACCCGGCCGCTCCCGATGACCGACAGCGCCTTCTCGATGCCGTTGTAGACCTGTGTCCGCAAGACGTCGGTCGGCGTCAGGTAGAGACAGGTGTCAGCGCCGGCGACACCGGCGGCCACTTCGAACGACCCAACGCCGATAACCGTCTTGCCATAACCAACGGGAACAACCACGAGCTCCGACGTCGAACCGCGCCGAAGCGCATCGGCCCATCGCTGCAGCGCCTCCGCCTGGCCAGGACGCAGGCGCAGCCCACCCGTTCTGTTCGTTGTCGTCATCCAGGCTTCGAACTGTGTCCGTCAGGCGTTGTCGCGCGGGTCCGGCACGTTCACCACGATGGCATCCATCGTGTTCCGCGCGAGCACGAATTCAGCCGGCTGGTCGGGGTCGAGGTTTTCTTCCGAGTGGATTTCGTACGGCGGCACGAAGACAAAGTCGCCTGGTTCGGTGTCCACGACGTGCTCCAGCCGTTCGCCCCACCGAAAGCGGATGCGGCCCTTGAGGATGTAGATGCCCGATTCGCTTTCGCCGTGGTGGTGCACCGCGGAGCATGCGCCGGGCTCGTTCCGCCCGATGCCCATCCAAAGCCCGGCCGAGTTGGTGAGTGCCGCCGAAATCGCGGCTTCACGCTGCATGCCGGGCGTCTGCGCCGTACCGGTATCCCGCTCAGACGGCCGAATAACTGTCACCATGCGAGCGATTATAGCCGCGGCTAGTGGAACATCGCCCGGTACGCCGGGCTCGCGAAGAACCGTTCCAGCACGATGCGGGCGTGGGGCGGGATCTTCAGATTCCCAATCTCATCCGGGCTGAAGTACTTGAACGCCTGTCCTTCGTTCACGCTGATGTGTTCTTCGGGGATGTCGGCGTCCATGTAGTACACGTGCTGCACGTCGACCATTGCCGTCGGCAGTTCGTCCCGCCGGAACGTCCGCCAGAACTTCAGGTCTTCGAGCAGGTGGCCGGTCTCCTCTTCAAACTCGCGGAGCGCCGCCTCGTCGGGCGCTTCGTTCGGTTCCATGAGCCCCCCGCACAGCGACCAGTGGTCCGGGTAGCGCTCCGGGGGCAGGTCGGAGTCACGGAGCTGCAGCAACACCCGCCCCCACCGGTCGAGCGCCAGCACCGCTACGGCCCGCTTGAACGGCGCCTTCAGCGCCACCAGCCCCCGGTACTTGTCGCTCGAAAGGAACTCCTTGAGCATGAGCTTCCCGGCGGGGTTCATGCGGAGCTGCAGCGCCTCCTCCGGCGCCCAGAAGCGGAAGTCCAGCCCTTCGTTGACGCGGATTGCCTGCTCGTCGACCTCGTCGTCGGCGAAGAACAGGTGCAACGTCCGGTGCTCGAACGCAGGGTGATCTCTCTGGTCGAACGAGCGGAAGTACCGGACGCGTTCGACGCGCAGTCCGGTCTCCTCCTCGAGTTCGCGGATTGCTGTATCCCGCGGGGTCTCGTCGCCTTCACGGCCGCCCCCCGGGAGCGCCCAGCGCCCGTACCCTTCAGGTCCCTGGGCGTCGTCGCGCTGTTGCAACAGGATCCGCCCGGCCGAATCGACGAGCACGATCCCGCTCCCTTCCCAGCGCTCCTCGTTCGGCGAACCAGCCATCATCTCCACCATACCAGCCCCGCGGGGCGCGCTCTTCCGGTCCGAACCTTCCGGACACACCGCGCCCGCCCGGTGCGCTGGTGCCGTGCGGATCGCGCCATTGGGGCCGTCATCAGTGGGCCCGGAAACCGGTGCAGTGGCCATCGCTCGCGTGCGACAATGCCACCATGCCGGTTCACTCCGTATTCGTTGCCTTCGGAACCACTCGCCCTCCAACCCGGGCGGAACGCATCGTCGCGTTCCTCGTTCGCTGGGCCATCCTCGCGTTGGCGGTATGGGTCGCCGCGTCGGCGGTCGATGGCATTCACCTCGAAGGCTTCTGGAGCACCGTCTTCGTCGCGCTCATCCTCGGCCTGCTCAATGCGCTCGTTCGGCCCATCCTCTTCTGGCTCACACTTCCCATCACGGTGCTGACATTCGGCCTGTTCCTGCTGGTCTTGAACACGGCCATGCTCGGTCTCACGGCCTGGATCGCGGGCAAGTTCGATGACATCAACTTCGCGATCGATGGGTTCTGGGACGCCTTCTGGGGCGCGCTGCTCATCGCGCTCGTGAACTGGGTGGTCGGCTGGTTCGTGAATCCCGAACGCATCGCGCGCCGCGTCGCACGCTAAGCCCGCGTTTCCCGCGCCTGCCTTCAGAAGCGGCGACCGGTAGGATGGCGCGAACGACATCACCCGAACCCTGGGAGGCGCGCGTGGAACTGTTGAACCCGGATGGGCTGCCGAAGCCCGCGAGTTACCGCCAGGTCGCGGTTGCGAAGGGCTCGCGCATCGTCTTTCTCGCCGGCCAGGTTGCGCAGACGCCCGACGGGCAGCTCGTCGGCGCCGGCGACCTCGCCGCCCAAACTGAGCAGGCAGTTATGAACGTGGCGACTGCGGTCGCGGCCGCCGGCGGCACTATGGACGACGTCGCCAGGCTCACCTACTACGTCGTGGACTGGCGGCCCGAGAAAATGGCGGACTTCGGCGCAGGCCTGGCCAGGGCTGCACGGCGGCTGGGTGTCGACCTCCGAAGGCCCAGCACGCTGATCGGTGTTACGGCCCTGGCGGAACCCGAGTTCCTGGTCGAAATCGAAGCGATCGCCGTCCTGCCCTAGCCATTCGCACAAGAAAGAGGCGGCGGCGCTCACTTGTGCGCCGCCGCCCGTAGCTCGCGGAACGGTGTCTAGGCCGCCCGCTCCTGCAGGTCCCCGAAGAACCCGGTGACCCGCTCAATCCTGCCATCCGGGGCCAGCACGGCGATGTCGATGCCCGCAGCGGCAATATCGCCGTTCGGGCCCGCCAGGTGCCAGCCGAAGCGGACCAGGTGGTGATGGACGTCGACCTCTGTCAGCCGCTTGAAGCGGTACCCGGGGAACCGCTCGTGCACTGCCTCGACCATCTTGCTCAGCTCTTCGTAGCCGCTGGCCTCGAGCACCGGGTCGAGGTACTGCCCGCCGGGTGCCCACGCCTTCGCGATGTACTCCGCCCGGCGCGCCGCATCGGTTTCGTTCCACATGTCGATGTAGGTGTCGACGATTTCGGTTGGCTCTGCCATTTCAGGCCTCCTGTGGTGGTGTCGCCGACGAGCATGGGGCCCCGGGCTGCGCCTCCGCGATTACCTCCGAGGTAAGCGTTGCGCCACAGCGGCTGTGCTAGCCTCACGGCATGGCAACACAGGCCACCGCATCCGGTGTCGGCCCGCTCCTTCGCGACTGGCGCCAGCGCCGCAGGCTCAGCCAGCTCGACCTTGCGCTCGAAGCGGGCGTCTCGTCCCGGCACATCAGCTTCGTTGAGACCGGGCGGGCGAAACCCAGCCGCGAACTCCTGCTGCGGCTCGCCGAACACCTCGATATCCCGCTGCGCGACCGCAACGCGCTCCTGCTCGCAGCGGGATTTGCGCCCGTCTACACCGAAACGCCGCTCGACCGCGCCGACCTCGCGCCGGTGCGCCAGGCCCTCGGTCGCATCCTCGCGGGCCACGAACCCTATCCCGCCGTCGTCGTCGACCGCTACTGGGACCTGGTGTCGGCGAACCGTCCGGCGATGGCGCTTCTCTCAGCGCTCGCGTCGCCTCGCGTGCTCGAACCGCCGGTTAACGTGCTTCGCGCCAGCCTCCATCCCGAGGGGCTCGCACCGCACATCGTGAATTTCGCCGAGTACGCCCTGCACCTGCTTCAGCGGCTCGATCGGCAGGCCGCGGCTACCGGCGACCCGGGCTTCGTTCGCCTCGCGGAGGAGCTTCGTTGCTACCCGCACGTGCCCGGCCGCCCGCTCCCGCCCGAGGACCCTGCCTCGCGCCTGTTCGTGCCGCTCGTGCTGGAGATCGATGGCCACCGGCTCTCGTTCTTCAGCACCATCGCGACCTTCGGGACGGCGCTGGACATCACGATCGCCGAGCTCTCGATCGAATCCTTCTTCCCGGCCGACACGCAGACCAGCGAGTCGCTCCGCCGTGCGCTTGCCCGCGTGGAGGACGCGAACGGCCTCTCCGTTCGATAGCTGCGACGAAAAGGTTTCCGTCTTGCGAATCTTCGCCCCGGGTCCGTAGGATGCCGAAAACTCCGCGGGCTATCGAATCAGGCCATCGCAACCATTCACCATGCCCGCAGTTCATTCCCGGAAGAAGGAGCACCGCGTGGACAGCACCGCCGCGACGACCCTGCCGTTCGATCCCGATGCTCTCCGCGAAAAGTACCGCATCGAGCGCGACAAGCGGATCCGTCCCGAAGGGAACGACCAGTACATCGAGATCACGGGCATCTTCGCGCATTACCGCGAAGACCCGTACACCGAACCGATCGTCCGCGACCCGGTGTTCGATGAAGTCGAGGTCACGGTCATCGGTGGCGGCCACGGCGGCCTGCTGCTCGGCGCGAAGTTCCGCCAGCTCGGCATCGAAAGCATCCGCATGGTCGAACAGGGTGGCGACTTCGGCGGGACGTGGTACTGGAACCGCTATCCCGGCGCCGCCTGCGACACCGAGTCCTACATCTACATGCCCCTGCTCGAACAGACCGGGTACATGCCGACCGAGAAGTACGCGAAGGCGCCCGAGATCCTCGCGCACTGCCAGCGCATCGCCCGCCACTTCGACCTCTACCGCGACGTGCTCTTCCAGACGCAAATCACCGAAATTCGCTGGGACGACTCCACGTCCCGCTGGATCGTCTCAACCGACCGCGGCGACCGCTTCCGTACAAAGTTCGTTTGCATGGCGAACGGCCCGCTGAACCGGCCAAAGCTCCCGGGTGTACCGGGCATCGCCGAATTCAAGGGCCACTCCTTCCACACCAGCCGGTGGGACTACGAGTACACGGGTGGCGACAGCTACGGGAACCTTCACAAACTCGCCGACAAGCGCGTCGCCATCATCGGCACGGGCGCGACCGCGGTTCAGTGCATCCCGCACCTCGGGGCCAGCGCGAAGCACCTCTACGTCTTTCAGCGAACCCCATCCTCCATCGACGTCCGCAACAACCGGCCTACCGACCCCGAGTGGGTCAAGACGCTGAAGCCCGGCTGGCAGCGTCACCGAATGGAGAACTTCTCGACCCTCACCGCGGGCGGGTTCGCCGAGGAAGACCTGGTCAACGACGGCTGGACCGAGATCATCAGCAAGCTCCTCCGCGGCCGCGTCGCCAACGGCGAGTCGATGGACCCCGAGTCCCTCGCGCGAACCATCGAGCTCGCCGACTTCGAAAAGATGGAGCAGATCCGCGCCCGCGTCGACGCCATCGTCAAAGACAGGAAGACCGCCGAGGCGCTGAAGCCCTGGTACCGCCAGTTCTGTAAGCGCCCCTGCTTCCACGACGAGTACCTGCAGACGTTCAACCGGCCGAACGTGACGCTCGTCGATACCGACGGCAAGGGCGTCGAGCGGATCACCGAACGCGGCGTGGTTGCGAACGGCGTCGAATACGAAGTCGACTGCATCATCTACGCCAGCGGCTTCGAGGTCGGCACGCCGCTGATGCGCCGCGCGGGTTACGAGGTGTACGGCGTCGGCGGCATCTCGCTCTCCGAGAAGTGGAAGGACGGTGTCTCCACGCTGTTCGGCATGCAGACGAACGGCTTCCCGAACTGCTTCATTGTCGCTCTCTCCCAGGTGGGCAGCGGGGCCAATATCACGCACGTCCTCGACGTTCAGAGCTCACACATCGCCTACATCGTCGACGAGGCGCGGAAGCGTGGAGCAGAGCGCGTCGATGTCACGAAGGAAGCCGAGGACGCCTGGGTTCAGCAGGTCATCGCCGCATCAACGATGAACCTCAAGTTCCTGGAGTCCTGCACCCCCGGCTACTACAACAACGAGGGCTACCCCAACGGTGAGCTTATCCGGCGAAACGGCTCTTACGCGCCCGGTATCATGGCCTTCTCGAAGATTCTCGATGAGTGGCGGGCCGAGGGGAGTCTGAAGGGAGTCGAATTCTTCGTGCCCGAGCGGGTCTAGCCGATGCAAATCATGCGCAGCACTTAGCGAATGCGCAGCATTTGCTACGCCGCCTGCTCGCGTTCACGTTTGCGTAAGCGTAGGATGGCGATTTGCCGCCAACCTTTCTCGGGACGGCGAGCCATAAAAGGGTCTTGCGCGTGAAAATTCTCGACGGCATCTATCAGCTCCTCACTCCGTTCCCTCAGTTCACCTACGAAGACGCCAAGATGCTGCGGCGTCAGCTCGAAGAGCACCCCCGCGTCACGAAGGGCCTCCCCTACGTCCTGCCCTACATGATCAAGGACGGCGGGGACGTGGTGCTCGTCGACTGCGGGTGGAACACCGACAGCGCCTACGCGGCGCTCGAAGAAGGCATGCGCGAGCACGGGAGCCATCCGTCCGAGATTTCGCAGCTCTTCATCACGCACGTGCACCCCGACCACTACGGCATGGCCGGGCGGCTCAAGCGCATCGCCGACTGCGAGATCATCATTCACGAGAAAGACGCGGACTTTATCAAGGACCGCTACTTCGCACCCAAAGGCCTCACGTCCGAAATGTCGGACTTCATGGCCATGAACGGCGTCCCGAGCGAGAGCTCTCCGAAGATGGCCCAGGGCTCCATGGGCATGATCGACAAGGTCGCGCCCGTACCCCCCGACACCGAGGTCAAGGGCGGCGAGGTCTTCAAGGTCGGCGACTTCGACTTCGAAGTTATCTGGACGCCCGGTCACTCGCCCGGCCACATCGTGCTCTACGAACCGAACCGCAAGGTCCTCATGACCGGCGACCACATCCTCCCGACCATCACGCCGAACGTCTCGATCCATGCTCAGACGCACGGGAGCCCGCTCGGCGACTACATGCGTTCGCTGCGCAAACTCGTGGATCTCGACGTCGAGTACGTCCTCCCCGCGCACGAGTTCGACACCCGCGAACTCCAGAAGCGCATCCGCGAGATCGAGGAGCACCATCTCATCCGGCTCGACGAGATGCTCGCCTGTGTCGACCGCGGCGGGTCAACGGCCTGGGAGGTTGCGGGCCGCGTGAAGTGGGCCACCGGCAAGCTCGAAGACTTCGAACCGCACATGCAGCGCGCCGCTGTCGGCGAAACCCTCGCCCATCTCGAGTACCTGTTCGAACAGGGCCGGCTCGCGAAGGTGATGCGCGGGAAGACGCTCTACTGGCTACCCGTCTGATTCGTTGACCTTCGGCCACGCGCAACTCTAGCATCGCAGCAGTGACCGACCCGTACGCCATCGATGCCGCGTGGTACGATCTGCTCCACGCCGATTACGACGAGGACCTGGGTCTGTGGCTTTCGTTCGCCGGCAGGACCGACAGGCCCGTCCTCGAAGTCGGCTGCGGCACCGGCCGGGTTGCAATCCCGCTGGCGCAGGCCGGTCACCACGTCGTCGGCATCGATCCTTCTGCTGCGATGCTCGAACGCGCGCGTGGCCGCGCGGGCGCCGCTGGTGGACGCATCGAACTGATCGAAGGGCGCCCCCAGGACGCGAACCTCCCGCCTGAGCACTTCGGCTTCGTCCTTGTCGCGAACGACGTCTTCCTCTATTGCAAGGACGGCGAGGAGCAGGTCGCGTTCCTGCAGGCCCTCGCTCGTGCGATGCACTTCAACGCGGTCCTGGCGATCGACGTCCCCGGGCCCGCGATGCACCTCGACCCGTCCCAAAACGGGCAGCCGATTCTCGCCTTCGACGGTCACGACGATGCCGGGCGGCGCCTCCTCGTCTGGCACATCCGCCACGACGACGCGGCGCTGCAGTCGCGGCAACTGCACATCGTCTACGAAGTGACCGAAGCCGATGGTACCCTTCGCCGCTATCACAGCGAGCACCATCTCCGGTACCCGCATCGCTTCGAGCTCGAGTACCTCCTGCGGCTCGCCGGCCTCGTCCAGCTCGATGTCTACGGCGATTACGACCTCGGTCCCCTGACCAGCAACAGCGAACGCATGATCGTGACCGCGCGGAGGGCCCAGGGGTGACCGTTCGTATCGTGCTCGACGCGATGGGCGGCGATAACGCGCCGGGCGAGATCGTCGCCGGGGCGCTGATGGCCGCGGGTGGCCTTGGCGTCGAACTCATCCTGGTGGGCCAAACCGAGGTCATCCGGCAGGAGCTCAAGGGTACCGGCGAGGTCCCGCGCCTGCGTATCGTCGATGCCCGGGAAGTTATCGGCATGGACGAGCACGCGACCGAGTCGGTTCGCCAGAAGCCGAACTCCTCCATCGTTGTCGGTCTGCAACTCGTGAAAAACGGCGAAGCCGACGCCTTCGTGACCGCTGGCAACACCGGCGCCACGATGGCGGCAGCGCTCCTCACACTCGGCAGGATCAAGGGGATTGGCCGTCCCGCCCTGGCGACGATCTTTCCGACGGGCAACCAGGGCATGACGATGTTCCTCGACGTCGGCGCGAACGCCGACTGCCGCCCCATCCACCTGGTTCAGTTCGCACACATGGCGGCGGCCTACATGGAGCGGATGTTCGGCATCAAACAGCCGCGCGTCGCCCTGCTCTCCATCGGCGAGGAGGACACCAAGGGCAACCAGCTCGTCGTCGAGGTGCACCGCGCGCTGCGCAACAGCCGCCTCAACTTCGTCGGCAATATCGAAGGCAAAGACCTCAGCCGCGGCCTCGCCGACGTCGTGGTGATGGACGGCTTCACGGGAAATGTTGTCATAAAAACGGTCGAGGGCATCGCCGACCTGCTATTCAGCGAAGTCCGCCGCGCCGTCGAGCTCACCCCCTGGAACCGGGCCGCTGGCCTCATCCTCTACACCGAGCTCCGCAAAGTGAAGCGCCGCCTCGACTACGCGGAGTATGGCGGCGCTCAGCTGCTCGGCGTCGATGGCGTTACCGTCATCGGGCACGGCCGTTCGAATGCCCGGGCGGTGTTCAACGCCGTGCGTGCCGCCCGCGATGCCGTCCAAAACGGCGTCCTCGACGTCCTCCGCGAGGTCGCTCGCGAAATCCCTGCTCGTTCGAAGAGCAACGAGATCCCCGAGGCGTCGAGCATCGAATAGGCTACAACCGCAGTCCCAGGAGCTCGCGGCTCACCACCCCGTCCTTTACGGTCACGTTCACCCACGTGATGCGCAGCTTCACGCGCTTGCCGCCCGTCTCGATCCAGACCTCGTCGCCCTTCTCCCAGCGATAGTCCGAGTCGATCGTCACGAGGTGCTCGCCCTTGCTCCCGCTAAACGGGTCAGCCTCATAGAACGAAGTCTTCACGCGCTCCTCCTCTGCTCAGTAGCCCTTCTTCCGACGCACGTTCGGCCGCGTCGAAGGGGTTGCCGCTACGCCAGCAGGCCCCCGGCTGCCGCCTATCAATGTACCTGCGGGTGATGTACGGGTCTCCGCGGTCGTCGGTGACACGGGCCCCCGTGTCGCACGCCCGATAGGGAATCGCGAGGTCCGCCTTTGCCTCGCGAGGGGCACGGGACGCTGGTCGGGTAACACTTCGTTCGTGGCTCGTCTCGTCCTGCTCGGCCAGGGGCTGTACTACCTCGTCGCCGGTACCTGGCCGCTGCTGCACATGCGGTCGTTCGTCGCGATAACCGGGCCCAAGACCGACCTGTGGCTCGTGCGGACCGTTGCCGCCCTCATCGTGGTCATCGGCGGCGTGCTCTCCCTCGCCGCCCTTCGCCGCAGGGAGGTCCCGGAGATTTCGCTGCTCGCGGTGGGTAGCGCGCTCGCCCTCACCGCGATCGACCTCTTCTATTCACTTCGCGGCCGCATCAGCCGCATCTACCTGCTGGATGCGGCGGGCGAGATCGTCCTGGCCCTGGCACTTGCCGCCGGGCGCGCGTCCCGTTCACCGCGTGAGGTGGAGGAACTGGCCCCTAGTCGAACAGCGGACCGCCCGCGTCGATCACCGTTCCATCGAGCCCGATGACCGCCGGCCGCTCTTCGCAGTAGCCCTCGTTCTCACACTTGTCGAACACGAATGCCTGGCGCCGCTTGTCGAACGAAATCTTCCACGTCCCGATCGCGAGGTTGTTCGGCTCTTCCTGCATCCGTGTCAGAACGGCGATCAGCGCAGCAATCTCTTCTCGTCCCATGGCTTCTCCTCGCTTCTATTGTGGCGGGAGAGCCTCGGTTGCGGCGACTGGTTCCGCCTCAACCGAATGGACGACCGGTTCGGGTGCAGCTCGCCGCGCGCCCGGGCCGCTCCCCCGCTGCGTCGCTCGCTGCGCAATGAACGTCCCCACCGCGACCGCGACCACGCCCGCGCCCATGACCACAAGCGTTTGCCGTTCGCCGATCGCGTCCGCCAGCATACCGAACGGCAGACCCGCGAGCCCGTTCAGGCCCCACGCGAGCATCGTTAGCGACATCACCCGGCCGTAGTACTCCGGCGCGGACTCTTGCATGACCAGCGCGTTGTTGAGCATCTGGTAGCCGCTCGAGCCTGCCCCGGCGAAGAGCATCGCGAGCAGCGCCATGGGGAACGTTCCCGCTGCGGCGGTACCAATGAGCGAAAGCCCAAGAACGACGGCGCCGATGAGCATCAGCGGCAATGCGTTCGGCCCGCTTGCCTGCCCCGCGACACCGATCGTGACGACCAGGCCCGCAACGGCGCCCACGCCAAACATCCACGCGACATCCTCAGGTTCGCGTCCCAGTTCGTTTTCAAGGAACCCGGGCAGGATCACCTGGTATGAAAACCCGAAAATGACGATCCCCATGAACGACAGCGCGAGCACCAGCAGCCGCGGCCGCTCTACCAGGTGTCCCACGCCCAGCCGCAGGTCATCGAGTACGCCTCGCTCGGCGGCGTCCACGCGGTTCGCCGTCGGGGGGAGCTGCGCCAGCGTCGCGACTACGGCGCACATCATCAGGCCCATGATCAGGTAGGTGCCGCCCGACCCGATGAACGAGATTGCGACCAGGCCGCCCGCTACGAACGGCCCGAACACGCGCGTCGCTGTCATCCCCACCTGCTGCAGCGCAACGCCGTTCCCGAGTTCCTCCTTCCCGAGGATCTCTCCGACCCATGCCTGCCGCGCGGGGCCAACGAACGAGAACACCAGGCCCATCATGAACGTACCTGCGATGAGCGCGCCGATGGTGATCCGGTCGGTCACGATGAGGATCCCGGTGGCGAGGAACGTCGCTGCCATCAGCGACTGCCCGATGAGCAGCAGCTTGCGCTTCGAGACCCGGTCGGCGATGACCCCACCGAACGGCGCGATGGTGATCGCCGAAACGCCCATGCCGAGCGCTACCGCACCGACCGCCCCGTTCTTCCCCGTGATGTCGAACGCGACCACGCTCTGGACCACGTTCATCATCATGAAGACGAGGAATGAGAGCGTAGTCCCGATCCAGAGGACCCGGTAGTCACGGTTCGAGAGGGACTGGAAGGTCGTACGGGCCCAGTTGCGAATCATTAGCGCGGATTCTACGGACCCGCGCCCCCGCGTGCCCCTATCGCGCGTCTATACGAAGCCTCGCAGCTTAATCGCCTGGGCTACCCGTTCGATCGCGATATCGAACGCAGCCTGCCGCGGACGCGTCCCGTCGCTGGCCGCTCGCTCCATCAGCCCGCGGAACGCAACCAGCATCCGCGACTCAAGCTCCAGGTTCACCCGCTCCAGCGACCACCTGAACGCCTGGATGTTTTGCGTCCACTCGAAATAGGAGACGGTCACCCCACCGGCGTTGACGAGGAGATCGGGCAGCACCGTCACATTCCGCTTCGCGAGCATCTCGTCGCCATCGGGAGTGACCGGGTGGTTCGCCGCCTCGATCACGACGCGGGCTTTGATACGTGGCGCGTTCTCGGCGGTAATGACCTCTCCAACCGCCGCCGGGATCAGGTAGTCGCAGTCGACTTCGAACAGTTCCCCGTTCGTGATGGGCTCAGCCCCCTCGAACCCGGCCACCGACCTCGCGATCGCGAACCAGCGGTCGAGCGCCGGGATATCGATCCCGTCCGGGTTCTTGATGGCGCCCTTCACATCGCCAATGGCGACGATCCGGAACCCGCGTTCGTGCAGGATGCGGCACGTCCACGAACCAACGTTTCCGTACCCCTGCACCACCACCCGGATGTCGTGTGGCGCGACGCCCTCCAGCCGCGCGTACTCCGTTGCGATGGTGGCGACACCGCGGCCGGTCGCTTGCTCGCGCCCGAAGCTGCCACCCAGTTCCACCGGTTTGCCGGTCACGATGCCGGGCGTATGCCCGTGCATCTGGCCGTAGGCGTCCATCATCCACGCCATGGTCTGGGCGTTCGTCCCCATGTCGGGCGCGGGGATATCGCGGTTGATTCCCAGCACGTGGTGCATGTGCCGCATGTAGGCGCGCGCGAGCCGGTTGAGCTCCGACTCCGACATGCGGGTGGGATCGCACATCACGCCACCCTTCGCGCCGCCGAACGGCAATTCCATCAGCGCGCACTTATAGGTCATTAGCATCGCCAGCGCGCGCACTTCGTCGAGATCTGCCGACGGGTGAAACCGAATGCCGCCCTTGTATGGACCCCGCGCGCCATTGTGTTGCACCCGGTAGCCCTCGAAAATGCGCAACGATCGATCGTCCATCCGAACGGGAAGTTGCGCACGCACTTCTCGCCACGACGTTCGCAACAGATCAAGTACTTCCGGGTCGATTTTCAGCCGATCACCCGATTCGTACACCGATTTCAAGACCGCCTGCGACGGCGAGAGCTTCTTCTCGTTTTGTTGTGACTCTTCCGCTGCAGCAGGGGTGGTCATATCTGCTCCTCACTCGTGCTCCATTCATTCTGGTCCCGCCACCGGGGCTTTGCCAGCCGGTGGCAGTTGGGCCGGTTTCCCGATCGGCGGGATCGGCGGAAACTGCTGCACATGGCACGCATTTTTGTCACCCGCCGAGTTCCGGGCCCCGCGCTCGAAACGCTGAAGGCCGCCGGTCATACGATCGACCTCTGGGAGGACGAGCTTCCGCCGCCATCCGATCAGCTTCGCGAGCACCTCGCTGACACCGATGCCGTCCTCGCGCTCCTCACCGACCGATTCGATGCCGCAACGCTCGATGCCGCCCCGCGGCTGCGCATCGTCGCCAACATGGCAGTCGGCTACGACAACATCGACCCCGCGGCCGCAGCCGCCCGCGGCATCTGGGTGACGAACACGCCGGGGGTGCTCGCCGAAACCACCGCCGACTTCGCGTTCGCGCTGCTGCTGGCTGCGGCCCGTAACGTCGTCGCCAGCGAGCGCGACACACGCGCTGGCGGCTGGAAGACGTGGTCGCCGACCGCGTTCCTGGGCCCCGACGTGCATGGCGCCACCCTGGGTATCGTCGGGTTTGGCGAAATCGGACAGGCCGTCGCGCGGCGCGCTGCGGGCTTCAACATGGGAGTGCTCTACACGAGTCGCACCCGGAAGCCCGAACTCGAAGCCGAACTGGGCGCTGAGTGGCGCGAACTCCCGGAACTCCTCGCCGAGTCCGACTTCGTTTCGCTTCACACCCCGCTGACGCCCGAGACGCGCCATCTCATCGGCCGCCCGGAGTTCGAACGCATGCGTCAGTCAGCCATCCTCGTGAATACTGCGCGTGGCCCGGTCGTCGACCAGGACGCGCTGGTCGAAGCACTCCGGACCGGCCGCATCGCCGGCGCCGCCCTCGACGTCACCGACCCGGAGCCGCTTCCCCTCGACCACCCTCTGTTCGGCCTGCCGAACGTCATCATCACGCCGCACATCGCAAGCGCCAGCTTTGCGACCCGCTCCCGGATGGCCTCAATGGCTGCGACGAATATCCTGGCTGCTCTCGAGGGCCAGCGTCCCCCAAACGCCGTCAACGAGGTTTTGCAGTAATTCGAGAGCGAAAATCTCTTGTGAGCGTATCACCCGCGTGTTAGGCTCCCGCCCAACATCCAGGAATCAGCGCCGGCTCCGCGGCTCGTTCGAGCCGATGACGCAGGCGGCTCGCTCCGTGAGCGGGCCTACCCGCCAGAGGCGCCCCGGGCGACCGGGGCGCTTTACTCNTCCTGGTATACCGTTCCTGTAGTGCCGCACTTTTGCGCGCCACGCCTCGCAGGCGGTCGAACCCGACTGTATGTCCGAAAGTGCGCCCTGTTGTCTCAGCGCCGCGGCCACGCAATTGCCGCGACCACCGCGGCGAACGTCCCGGCGCTTCCCATTGCGGCGACCTGTTCGCTGTCCGCGTCGATGACCCGCCACACGGCAACACCGAACGAAAGGCAGGCGCCCATCGCCGCGGCGAGCGCCACCGTTCGCCGCATCGCAACCAGCGGCGGCACGCTCCAGCCGGGGCCTTCGTCGTAAGTGCTGGTCCACAATCGGCCGGCCGAAACGACGGGTCGCAATGGAGCAAGTAGCAGCCGGGAAACCCGCGACACGATCACAGTCTAGCGGCCCTTCACCCTGCCTGTTCCCCAACCTTCCACCGGCCCTCAACGCGCCATCAACGGGGTGGCGCAATCGTGATGGTCCCTTGCAACGCCTAAACCTCACCCCCAGGGGGATCGCGTGACCCGGATCGCCGTCATTGGTTGTGGGTATGTTGGTGCCGTTTCGGCCGCATGCTTCGCCGAACTCGGACACCACGTCGACTGCATCGACACGGACGAGTCGCGCGTTGCACTGCTCCAGCAGGGCCGAGGGCCCATCTACGAACCCGGCCTCGATGAACTGCTTCGCCGCGGGCTCGAAGCCGGCCGCCTCACGTTCTCCAGCGCGTACCCCGACCGCTTCGAAGCCCGCACTGTCTTTATCGCCGTCAACACACCAGAGGCTGAGGACGGCGCCGCCGACATTCGCGGCGTTCGCGATGCGGTTGCCATGGTCGCCCCTCGGCTTCTCCCCGGCTCCATCATCGTCAACAAGAGCACGGTACCCATTGGCACCGGCGAACTGGTCGCGGGCATGGCCGAACGTGCAGGCGCCGAGGACTTCGCCGTGGTCTCGAACCCCGAGTTCCTTCGCGAAGGCTCCGCCATCCACGACTTCATGCACCCCGACCGCATCGTGCTGGGCTCCGATGATCCCTCGGCCATCGCCCGCGTTGCCGAGCTCTACGCCCCGCTCAACGCGACGATCCAGTGCACCGACATCCGTACGGCGGAAATGATCAAGTACGCCTCGAACGCGTTCCTCGCGACCAAGATCTCCTTTGTCAACCAGATCGCTTCCATCTGCGAGGCGCTTGGAGCAGATGTCGAGCAGGTGGCCCGCGGCATGGGCCTCGACCATCGCATCGGCCCCCAGTTCCTCCAGGCCGGCCTCGGATGGGGCGGGAGTTGCTTCCCGAAAGATGTGAAGGCCCTCGTCCACATGGCCGCCATCCACGGCGCGCACCCCGGCCTCCTCCGCTCGGTCGTCGAAATCAACTCCGACCAGAGGCTGCGCGTTCTGCGAAAACTGCGGCAGGCGGTCGGGTTGCTCGAAGGTGCGGGCATCGCCGTGTTCGGTGCAGCCTTCAAGCCGAACACCGACGACATTCGGCATTCCCCGGCGCTCGAACTTGCCCGCCTGCTCGTGCTCGAAGGCGCCGACGTCCGGGTCTACGACCCGGTGGTCCCGCCCGGCCGGATCGCTTCCGCGGCCCCCGGCGTCACGGTCGCCGAGTCCGCCATCGACGCCGCGCGTAGTGCGAAGGCCGTCGTCATCGCGACCGATTGGGATGAGTTCCGGCGGATGGACCTGGCCCGCCTCGCCGCGGTCATGGCGGAGCCGCTGGTCGTTGACACGAGGAACTGCCTCAACCCGGCCGCGGCGCGCGCCGCCGGCCTCGAATACCGCTGCATCGGCCGGCCGGCCGAGGAGGCGCCTCGGCCACGGACGGCTCCAGTGTTCGTTTCCACAAGCGCGGCGGGAGGTCAGTGATGAGCATCTCTGCACTCTCCCGCGAGGACTTCATCTCGGGCGGCCCGGCGTTCGATGAACTCAACCTGCAGCACCTGCTCGCGGATGAGCTCATCCCGATGCCCGCGTGGAAACGCACGATCGACGTCATCGGCGCCACCCTGGGGCTGATCATCACCGCGCCGCTGCTCATCATCCTGGCGATTGCCATCGTCCTCGATAGCCGCGGCGGGCCTATCTTCCGGCAGGTGCGTGTCGGTCACGGCGGCAAGCTCTTCGTGTGCTGGAAATTCCGCTCGATGTACCGCGACGCCGAACGCATGAAGGCCCAGCTCATGGACCGGAACGAGGCGAACGGGTTCATCTTCAAGATGAAGGAGGACCCTCGCCGAACCCGCGTCGGGAAGTTCCTTCGGAAGACGAGCCTCGACGAGCTTCCCCAGCTCTGGAACGTGCTCCGTGGCGACATGAGCCTGGTTGGCCCGCGGCCTCCACTTCCGTCCGAGGTCGTTCGCTACGACGAAGCGCACCTCCGCCGCCTCATCGTCACGCCGGGCATTACCGGCCTGTGGCAGGTCACGCTCCGCGGCCGCCACGACTTCGCGGACATGGTGGCGCTGGACATCGAATACGCCGAGAACCTCAGCTTCTGGCTCGATCTGAAAATCCTCGTTCGCACCATCGGCACGGTGCTCCGGGGGACCGGTTCGTACTGAGCCAGCCTTCGCCGTCCACACCCGTTCCCGACGCCGTGACAACACTCCCGGGGCACCGTGTTAGCGGAGGAACCGACATGCGAATCCTCGTAGCTGGCGGCGCCGGGTTCATCGGCTCTCACCTGTGTGAACGCCTCATCGCGGATGGCCACCACGTCATCTGCGTCGATAACTTCATCACCGGCCGCCGCTCAAACGTCGCGCCCCTGCTCGGCCACCCGCGGTTCGAGCTCGTGCAGCACGACATCATCGAACCGCTGCCCGCGCTCCCTCCGGTCGACGAGGTGTACCACCTGGCGAGCCCGGCGAGCCCACCGGGCTACCAGCGCCATCCCATCGAAACCCTGCGGGTGAACAGCGAAGGCACGCTCCGCCTGCTCTACCTCGCGACCGATTCATGCGCGAGGTTCCTCTACGCCAGCACGTCGGAAGCGTATGGCGACCCCCTCGAGCACCCACAGCGCGAGGACTACCGCGGCAACGTCAGTTCGACCGGGCCGCGTTCCATGTACGACGAAGCCAAGCGGTACGGCGAGGCGCTCACGATGGCGTTCGTTCGCTCCCGCGGTACCAACGCCCGCATCGTTCGCATCTTCAACACCTACGGCCCCAACTCCGATCCCGGGGACGGCCGGCTCGTGCCCAACTTCATCACGCAGGCCCTTCGCAACGAACCGCTGACCGTGTACGGCGACGGGTCGCAAACCCGTTCGCTGTGTTTCGTCTCTGACCTGGTTGAAGGCCTCGTCCGCACGATGCGCGCTCCGCACACCACCGGGCAGGTGTTCAACCTTGGCAACCCCGAGGAACACACCGTCCTCGAGTTTGCCGAGCGTATCCGCGCACTCACCGGCTCTCGGTCGCCGATCGTGTTCACCGAACCCGCTGTCGGCGACGACCCCCAGCGCCGCCGCCCCGACATCACCCGCGCGCGCCGCGTCCTCGGCTGGGAGCCGCTGGTCCCCCTTGAGGCTGGACTCCAGTCGACGATCGCCTACTTCCGCCGCGAGCTCGCCCTCGAACCGGCCGCGAGCGAGGCCCGCTGATGCGCGTCCTTGTCACCGGCGGCGCGGGGTTCATCGGCAGCCATCTTGCCCACGCGCTCGTGGAAGCCGGGCACGACGTTGTCGTCCTGGACAATTTGCGGCGCGGCCGCCGGGCTGCAGTTCCCATCGCTGCCGAGTTCATCGAAGGCGACATTCGCCATCCCGATACCGTTCTCACCGCGACCAGCGGGTGCGAGGTGGTGTTCCACCTGGCCGCACAGTCGAACGTCATGGGCGCCATGGACGACGTCGACTACTCGTTCACCAGCAATGTCGCCGGCACCCTGAACGTCCTGCATGCGGCGGCGGAATGTGGTGTTCGCCGGGTGGTCTTCGCCTCCTCGCGGGAGGCCTACGGCGAACCCGAACAGCTGCCCGTCTCCGAAGACGCGCCGCTTGTCGCGCGGAACCTGTATGGCGCCAGCAAGATCGCCGCCGAAGCGTACTGCGAGGCATGGCGCGGCACCGCCGGCCTCGACACCGTCGTGCTCCGGTTCGCCAACGTTTACGGCCCTGGGGATTCCGGTCGCGTCATCCCGCTCTGGCTCGCCCGGGCGGTCCGTGGCGAGGACCTCGAGCTCTACGGGGGCGCACAGGTGCTCGATTTCGTACACGTCGACGTCGCAGTGAAAGCGCTGATCGCGGCGATGAAACCCGGCGTGCAAGGCCCCATTAACGTTGGCTCCGGCCAGGGCACCGCACTCCGCGACCTCGCCGCACGGATCCTCGCGCTCACGGGCGCACGATCCCGCCTTGTGCTCCGCCCTCCGCGTGGTCCCGAGGTCGTTCGCTTCGTGGCCGACGTTCGCCGCATGCGCAGCGTCCTTGGCATCGAACCCCCGGCCGATTCGCTCGCCGGCCTCGATGCGATGGTCGACGACCTGGTGCACTCATAAGCCTCGCGAACGAGCACTCCCGTTCAACCGGCCCTCAACGGGATCGACCGATCGTGGTGCCCGCCGCCCTCGCCCCAGGGCAACTTCGCGGCCCCGGTATTGTCATGCTCTTCAAATCACGCTCCGGTCACGGTGCCGGCGCGAGGTGGGCCCGATGACATCACCCCGTGTCGCGCTCTGTCTCGAACAGACCCTCGGCCACCGCGCCCACGGCCAGAACGTCGAAGCAGCTGCTCAGGCGTGCGACACCCTCGATGTGTCCGTGCACCGCGTGGAGTACACACCGTCCCGCCTGCACGTCCCCTGGGCGCTGCGCGCCAGCCATATCGCACGAAACCAGGTGCGTGAGTCCGGCCGGCGGTACGACGCCCTTCTGTTCCACACGCAAACCGTATCGCTGTTCGCCCAGGCCGCAGCCCGGGGCGGCAAATACGTCGTGAGCCTCGACGCTACCCCCCGCCAGGTCGACGAGATGGGCCGTTGGTACCGGCATCGTCGCGGCCCGTCGGTGCTCGAATCGGCCAAGGCGCGCTGGTACCGCCACGTCTTTCGCGATGCCGCCGCGTTCGTTACCTGGTCCGAGTGGGCCGCCGATTCCCTCTCTTCCGACTACGGCGTCTCGAACAAGCCAATCCTCGTGGCCCACCCCGGTGCAGCCCGCCGCTTCTTCGAAATCCCCCGGCCGCGCACTGCCGGTGGCCGTCCTCGCATCCTCTTCGTTGGCGGCGATTTCGAGCGAAAGGGTGGCTACGACCTTCTCGCGGCGTTCGCTCCGCTTGCCTCACAGGCCGAACTGGTGCTGGTAACCCCCACCCCGCTCCCGCCCGCCCCCGGAGTGACGGTGTTGCGTGACGTCCAGCCCGGCAGCGACGCGCAGCTTCGTGCTTACGCAGAGGCCGACCTGTTCTGTCTACCCACGTATGGCGACTGCACTTCGGTCGCTATCGGCGAGGCCCTGGCGGCTGGCCTGCCCGTCGTCACTACCTCGGTAGGCTCGAACTCCGAGACGGTGCCCCTCGCGGCTGGCCGAATCGTGCCTCCTGGTAACGTTCCCGCGCTTCAAGAGGCGCTCCGCGAACTCGTCGAGGACGGGGCTTTGCGCGAACGCATGTCCGCTGCCGCCCGCGAGCACGCCCGCCAGCACATGGACGCTGCGGTGAACGCCCGCCGCATCCTCGACCTGCTCCGAGAGGTGGCGTGATGGCGGTGCGCCTTGCGGTCAGTGTCACGGTCGAACAGGCCGCAGTCCTCACGGAGAACGGCCCCCGGCGCGACTTCATCGAGCTGGCGGCCCGCACGAATGGTGAGACGCTGTTCCAGCCAAGAGCTGCCGGGCGGCGCGGCCTCGTCGCGAAGCTGTTCGGCCCACACCTCTCCCAGGCCTGGACACTCGCGAGGCGAACGCGCCCTGGCGACAGCCTTTTCGCTGACGGCGAGCACATTGGCCTGCCGTTGCTTCTCATGCTTGCCATGCGCCGCGCGCAACCCACACGAGTTGTGGTTCTCGGGCACTTCCTCACTCGCTGGTGGAAACTGCTGCTCCTCTGGATCGGCACACGGATCGGCCCTCCCGGTGTGCTTGTGCTCCATAGCACCGCGCAGGCCGAACGGGTTGGCCGGTGGCTCGGCGAGCGCTGGACGCTGGAACTCGTTCCCTACCAGGTGGACACCGCGTTCTGGACGCGTAGCCGTCCGTTACCCGTGCCTTCGGCCGACGAACTGCCGCTCGTGCTGGCGGTCGGCTCCGAACATCGCGACTATGAGACCCTGGTCCGGGCGGCGCGAGGGCTGCCTGCCCGCGTGTTCATCGCTGCGGGGAGCCATTGGGCCCGCCGAATCGCTGGCAGCGGCTCGCTCCCCGAGAACGTGGACTACTCCGGCGAGCCGCTGTCGTTCGCCGATCTCCGAAGCCTGTACGAAGCCGCCTCGGTCGTCGTTGTTCCTCTTGTGGATGTGCCGAACCAGTCCGGTGTCACGACCATCCTCGAGGCCCTGAGCATGGGCACGCCCGTGATCGTCACGGCCACCGAAGGCCAGCGCGAGTACATTTCCGGCCCGCTCGTCACCACGCGCCTCGTCGACGCCTCTGGCACAGAGGACCGCGGGCCCCACGTCTTCACCGGCTCCGCCCCGTCGGAGGAGATGACCGGCCTCTACGTGCCCCCACGCGACTCGATGGCGCTCCGCCACGCGATCGAACGGGTACTGCTCGATACCGGCCTCGCCCGCCAGCTGGGCGAGGCCGGGCGTCGCAGTGCGGTCGCCCACTTCGACATCGACCGGTACGCAGCGCGCCTTGCTGGCCTGCTGCACCCGGCGCCCGAACCTGTGGTACCTCCCGAGTCGGCGGTCGCGACGTGAACGCGCTCCAGGTCGCTGCTGCGGTGCCCGCCGCCGTCGTGCTCGCGCACGGCGCCTGGTGGACCCTGCTCGGCCTGCTCGCGATCCCGCGACCGCCTCGGCGGCCCTTGCAGGTGCGGCCCGGTCTACGGATCACCGTGATCGTTCCTGCACATAACGAGGAGCGACTGCTCCCGCGGTGCCTTCGAAGCCTCCAGGACGCCGGGGCATCGGACATCGTTGTCGTGGCCGACAACTGCACCGATCGCACCGCGGCAGCCGCGCGCGCCTTCGGGGTTACGGTCCTCGAACGAACCTCTGAGCTGGAGCGGGGCAAGGGGTACGCGCTTCGGTTCGCCCTGGACCGCCTGGCGCAGCGCGAATGCCCTCCTCACGCGGTGGTCGTCGTAGATGGCGACAGCCACGTCTCCCCGGACTTCTTCCCTGCGATCACCGATGCGTTGCTGCGCGGCGCCCGTGCGGTCCAGGTCCACTATGCCGCAGGCGACGAACCCGGGACGGTGCCGGCCCTTCGCCGGCTCGCGCTGGGTCTTGTGCACTACGCGCGCCCGCTTGGTGCCGCCCGCCTGGGCCTCGGGACCAGCCTGAAGGGCAACGGGATGGGTTTCCGGATGGATGTGGCCCGGCTCGCACTGTGTTCCGAAGGCCTCGCCGAGGACGCCGCCGCAACCCTGGCGCTTGCACAGCACGGTGTGCCCGTGGCGTTCCAACCCGCCGCCACGGTTCGCGGCCCCATGGCCACGTCGTTCGAAAGCGCCCGCACGCAGGATCGCCGCTGGGAGGGCGGCCGTCTCGCGCTCATCCCCCGCGCACTGGTCACCGGGTTTCGCAACCTCGCCCGAGGCCGGTTCGCCGCCGCCCATAGCGCCTTCGAAGTGGCCGGCCTGCCGCTCTCACTGCTGCTGGCGTTGGCCGTTGCGGCGCTGGCTGCTTCGCTGGCTACGGGCGCACCTGCCGGGCTTGCGTTGTCCGCGTTCGCTTCGCTGGTCAGCTACGTGGCCGTCTCGCTCATGGCGGCGCGCCCTTCGCTCCACGACCTGCTCGCTCTACGAGCCGCGCCACGGTTCTTTGTGTACAAGCTCGGGGTGTTCGCCGGCCTTGTTCGAAGACGGCAGGCTACCTGGGATCGGACAGCCCGCTAACTTCCACGCCGTCACCGGGGCGACCGCGAGTCTATCCCGCACAACGAAGACATAAGAGACAACGCTCGCCCCGACAACACGGACGATGTCACAGGACGCTGCACATACCCATCGCACCAGCCCGTCTTCGACTTCGGGGCGCCGCCGACGACCAGGAAGTGTGTGCCGGGGTTGGTCCGCCATGCGGCTTCAGCGACGGCATCGACTGGCACGCGGTCCTGGCACGCGAGCACCAGGTTGATGTTCACCTTCGCAAGTAAGTCCAGGGCGTGCTCAGCTTTGGGCGCAGTGAAGACGAAGCAGCCTTCGCGTTCGAGCCGCCTGGCGACGTCTCGCTGCTCTCGTTCGAGCCCCTGCACGATGATGAGTACCGTTGGCTCCATCGCCCGCATCCTCGGTGGCGCTTGTTGCTCGGTAGTGGAGTGTTCGTCAGCACCTATCCGTACCGGGTCTCAGCACTCGGCCCTACTCCGGCCTCCTGCCCGGCCCGTCACGCCTGGTGCACGCCGGCCAGCGACCTCAGCAACGCGATGATCTCCCGGTCGTTGCGGTCGCCATCGAACCGCTCTTCGGCGCGCCGCCGCCCGCGCTGGCCCATAACAGGCAACGTGTGTCGCTCCCGCCACGCCCGTTCGAGCGCGGCGAGGAGCGCTTCACCGTCAGGGCGAATCAGCCACCCGGTCTCGCCGTCGGCCACGATGTCCCTGGCGCCCCCGACGTCTCCCATCACGACCGGGAGCCCCGCTGCCATCGCCTCGACCGCTGCGATCCCGAAGCAATCGGCGCGCGTGGGGAGCACAAACAGGTCCGCCTGGGCGTAGAGGTTCTTCAGTTCCGGGCTGTTTGGCTCTGCGTGGTGCACTCGCACGCCCGCCGAACCCGTGATGGGCTCCCTGGTCACGATGTCGAGTTCGAACCGGCCGGCGAGCGGCCCCTGGACGAGCTCAATGAGAAGGTCGCCGCCTTTCCGTTCGAAGTCGGCGCCCACGAACAGTACCCGTATCGGCCGTCCCTCGGGGATGCGCCGGCGGGGCGCCGCCCAGGCTTCCAGGTCGACGCCCGGAGGGATGACCCGGATCATCTCCTCGGGTATCCCGGCTCGCATGAGCGACTGCGCGGCCCAGTTCGACCACGGGGCGAAGATCGTCGTTGCCGCCCAGAGCAGCCGCTCCTGCCGGTTCGCCAGCCAGCGCGAGATGCCCGACTTGGGTGGCCGGGAAAAATACCACTCGGCCATCGCTTCCAGTTGTTCGTCGGTGCAGTCGAGGTCGAGCACCATCGGCCGGCGCAGCGGGCCAACCTGCGCCCAGAGATAGGGCGTCAGCACCTCGGCTGCGGAAGTCCAGGTCACGTCGGGCCGGGGGAACGACGCGAACGCGCTCGCCTCTTGCACTGCCCGCATCCGGCCCCGGAGGCCAGCCGGGAGCGGCAGGCGTTCGATGAGCCCACCGGCTCGCCGGCCGGTTATGGAGACGAACCTGGCATCCAGGCTTCCCTCTCGTTCGACGGTTGCTCGGAGGTTGAGAAATCGCGTCCTGTGGCCCGCGTATTCCGACCCCACGAAGAGCGCGCGAACACGCCGCTCCGGACCGGCAACGCGGCTTCCGGGACGTTCGGCGCTTTTCGTGTGGTCGCGGCGAACCGCCTGGTAGGGCCCGGCGAACCTGAGATCGACCATTCCCGCCTCGGAATAACGGTGTCGGAGGCAGTGGGCCCGAGTCTCATCGAACAAAGGTCGAGTCCGGGTTGGTTGTTGCGAAACGGCAACCTTCGGTTACCCCCGGGTGAACCCGGCGACGTTTGTCCACGCCCGCTCAACAACGCCCGCTTAGGGTGATGCCATCCGCATTCCCCGGGAGGAGCCTGTGATCCCCAGGAAGCTCGTGGAAATTGCCTTTCGGAGCAAACTGGCGCTGATCGCGCCCATTGTGCTCGTCCCGGTCCTTGCACTGGTGCTTACGTCGTCCCCGCCGAAGTACCAGTCGGTCGCCACCGTCTGGGTCACAAAGGCGCCCGACGATCAGCCTTCGCTCGGACATGCGGATCCGTGGCGAACGCCCGCGCAGAACCGCGCTGTGGCGCTCAACGATCTCCTCGCCACCCGTGCCTTCCGCCTCGCCGTATTCAAGCGCGCGGGTGTCGTTCCGGAGGACGCCAGCCCCGACGTCCGGCTCGATCCCTCTATTCGGCTCTGGGCTGCGTCGACCGGGGTCAACCTGTTGCAGATCGGCGCTATCTCCGGTTCCGGTGATCTTTCCGCCCGGCTCGTGCAGGCGGTCATCGACGAATACCTCGACCGCGCGACCGCGGAGAGCGAACGCGGCATCAACGCCACCGCCGACTACTACCGGCGCCAGCTTGAATCGGCCCGGCGCGAGCTCGACGACCGGCGCGCGCGGCTCAACGAATACCTCGCGCAGCACCCCGAACTCACCGATCCCCGGAATGCCGCCGCCGATATCGACTACCAGGCGTTGACCACAGCGATCGACACGCAGGCGGGCGTCGTCCAGGACCTGGAGAACCAGCTCCAGGCCACGGAGCTCCAGCTCGCTGCGGGGCCCGAGGTCCAGACCGCGGCTTTCTCCGTCCAGGACCCGCCGCAGGAAGATGTTGCGCTGGTGCAGGAGTCCATGACGAAGCGGTACGGCATGCCTGTGGCCGGGCTGATGTTCGGCGCCCTTATCGCCGGTGCCTACCTGCTCGTCCGGTACCGATCCGACCACACCATTCTCTCGACCGAAGACCTTGCCGGCATCGATGTGCCAACACTTGGTGTGGTCCCCGAACTCACCCCGCCGGGCCTCCTCGCGCGCATCCCGCTCGTCAGTTTGCTCGTGCGGCTGCGAAGCCCGGGCTATGCGCGAACAACTGCCCGCAGCATTGGCGCTACGCCCACTGAGGAAGCGACATAATGGCCATCGGTCTGCAACACCACCGCTCCGACCTCCAGCTCCAGGAAGCTCTCCGCGAAATCCACCTCATGTCCGGCCTCGTGCCGCCGGAGCAAAAGGGCAAGGGCATCGCCATCGGCGTGACCAGCCCCCATTTCGGCGACGGGAAGACGACGGTGTCCATCGGCCTCGCAGCGTCGCTCGCCTCGGACTTCAATGTCGACGTCACTCTCGTGGACAGCGACTTTCACACGACATCGATCGCCAACGAATACGGCCTCAACACCGACGCCGGGCTCACCGATGTGCTGACGGGTCAGCAGGACCTGGCCAACGTCTCCCACCGCGTCAACGCCCATATCACGGTGATCCCGGCTGGCCAGACGAAGAGTGACCCGGCGCGCAGCGCCCGCTCGCACAACCTCGTCGCCCTCATCGAGAACATGAAGCAGGCGAGCCGGTTCGTCGTCATCGACCTGCCCGCCACGTTGCATTCGATGAACGCGCCGGTGCTGGCGCAGCGCTGCGATGGCGTCATCGTCGTTGTGCGGGCCGGACGCACGAGCCGCCGGGACCTCGAGCGAGCGCTCGAGCTCCTGAAGGACTCGAACATCCTCGGCATCGTCGTCAATCGCAGGAGGTCCGCCGTTCCACGGTGGATCGAAAACGCCCTGAACCTGAGGCGGTAACGCATGCTGCTTGTGTTCCTCGTGCTCCTGGTCGCGATGGTGCTTACCTCCAGCAGCCTGCGGCGGTTCCTTCCGCTCGAGTCAGTGATCGCCTGGGTGCTCACTGCCATCGTGCTTGGCGGACTCTTCCAACTGGACCGGCTTTCCTAGCGATGTTGATTACCGCTCAGCCCAGGGTTGGCTTCGGTGGTGTGAGGGACGCGCTCGGGTTCGTACTGTGCGTCGTGCTGTCGGTGCTCTCCGGGTTCCTGTTCGCGCACATGGGGTTCTGGGCGCTTGCCGTCCCGCTGTACCTGGTGACGGTCGTGGCGGTCGCGCTGTACCCGGCCGCTGTCCTCACCGGCTTGCTGGCGTTGGGAATCGTCTTCGAACCAGGCATGTTCGACTTCACGAAGCCGATCAGCAACCTGCTGTACTCGCTTCCGCCCGGCTGGGACATTGGGATCACCGTCTCCCCCATCGAGGTGCTGCTGTTCGTGGCGGCCTCGTCACTGCTCTTGCGCCCGCGTGCAGAGCGCGCCGAACCGCTGCCCTACCTCGTGTGGGCCGTTCCGCTGGTGATTCTCGCAGGGCTCGCGTATGGGCTTCGCGGCGGCGCTCCCACGAACCTCGCCTACCACGAGATGCGCGGTCTCATCTTCGGCATGGTCATTTTCGTGGCGGTGTACCGCTTCCCGGCCGCGGCCGCCCGGCACGTCGTCCTTATCACGCTCGTCTCCTCGGTCGTCCTCGCGTTCATCGCGATTGCCCGGTACTACGAGTACCTGGTCACCAGGCGCGTCCCTTCTGAAGAAGCCTTCGCACACGAGACTCCCGCGCTGTTCGCGATCGGCATCGTCATCGCTGCCGCATACATCCTTCGGGGCGTGAACGGGTGGGGGCGCGTGTTGCTTGTCGCCATCATGCTGCTCCTGCTCGCTGCCATCCTGGCCACCGAGCGGCGCGCCGGCACCCTCGTCCTGATCGCGGGAGTGGCCGGTGTGCTGGTGCTGGCGTTTCGCGCCCGGCCACTGCTTGTCGGTACCGTTTCGCTGTTGCTCATTGGCGTGTCGACGGTCTATGTCGCCGCCTACTGGAACACGGAATACGGTGCCCTCGCGCAGCCGGCGCGGGCCATCCGCTCCCAGATCACACCCAGCGCCCGCGACGACTCCTCGGACACCTACCGGCAAATTGAGAAAGCGAACGTGATGGAGACAATCCGCTTGAACCGCGTGTTCGGTGTCGGCTTCGGTCGGCCGTTCATCCAGTTTCAGCCGCTCCCCGACCTCACGTCGTTCTGGCCGCTCCAGAACCACACCCCCCACCAGAACATCCTCTGGTTATGGCTCAAGGTCGGGTTCTTCGGACTGGTGACATTGCTGGCGGTCGTCGCCCTCGCGGTTCGCCGCGTGTTCCAGCTGCTTCGCGGCGGCTTGTCCATGCAGGACCCGGCATGGATCGCGGGCATCGTGGCCGGCTCCATCATCCTGATGTACCTGGCCTACTCCACCGTCGACCTTGCGCTCCTTTCGACCCGGTCCATCGCGCCGCTCGCGGTTGGCCTGGCCGTCGCCTTCCGGCTTCCGCGAACCGACGCCGGGAGGGACCCATGACCGCCGCGACACTGCTCCAGGGGGGCAAGCGCGAGTTCCGGCGCCGGGGTGTGCGCGGTGTAGTCACCTCTATCCGCGAACTGGCGAATGCCCGGTGGCAGCTTCGCCGCGCCACGCGCGTCGGCACCGTTCGGCTCCGTGGCCGGGCTCTCGTGTCGAACCGCGGGACGCTGGTCTTCGGTGACCGCGTTCGGCTGAACGGCCACGTCTATCCGCTGCAGTTCACCTGCCATCGCGGCGGCGAACTCCACATCGGTGAGGGCACCTTCATCAACTATGGGTCCGACATCTCGGCCATGACCGCTGTCTCCATCGGCCGGAACTGCAACATCGGCCAGTTCGCGATCATCATCGACAGCGACTACCACGATCTCCGCAACCACCACCTTCCCGGCAAGTCCGAACCCGTCGTCATCGAAGACGACGTCTGGCTTGGCGCGCGCGTCACGGTGCTGCGAGGCACGCGCATCGGCCGGGGTTCGGTGGTCGCGGCCCATGCCGTCGTGACCGGAGACATCCCACCATACTCGCTCGCGGCCGGCGTGCCCGCCCGCGTTATTCGTTCGCTGGAGGACGAACCACATGCCTGAGGTCGATGTCGTCCTCGCCACGTTCAACCGGCACCGTTCGCTGGCCCGGACCCTGCGCGGACTGTCCCGGCAGACGTTCCGCGACTTTCGCGTGTTCCTCGTCGACGACGGAAGCTCACCGCCGGTTGCCGAGACACTCTCGCCAGAAACCCTCGATGGCCTGGATGTGCGCCTGCTTCGCCAGGAGAACGCAGGTCCAGCTGCAGCGCGCAACCTCGCCATCGCCGAAGGGACAGCCCCGATCGTGGCCTTCATCGATGACGACGTGGTTCCCGACCCGGACTGGCTGGCGGCGCACCTTGCCGCGCTCGACGCGCCGAACACGGTGAGCATCGGCCCCCTGCTCGCACCGCCCGACTGGAAACCCAGCCCCTGGACGCGGTGGGAGGCCGAGCAACTGGCCGCCGAGTACGAGCGCATGCGCGCCGGCGAGTATGAACCCACCTGGCGCCAGTTCTTCACAGGTAACGCCGTGGTGCCGCGCGAACTGCTCGAACGAGCCGGTCCATTCCGCGTGGATTTCCTCCGCGGCGAAGACGTGGAGCTCGGGATCCGGCTCCGGCGTGCCGGCGCACGGTTCGTGTTTACGTTCGAAGCGCGGGGGTGGCATTACGCCGAACGGCCGCTGCGAACCTGGCTCGCCCTGCCGCGAATGTACGCCGAACACGACCGCAGGCTCGACGCGCTGCACCCTGACGCGCAGATGCTCCGCATCGTTCAACGAGAACTCGACCGGCGGCATCCAGCGGTGCGGCGGGCGGCGTCGCTCGCCCGGCGGGTCCCGGGGCTCCACCACCTCATGGTTCGGACGGGAGTTCGCGCCGCAATCTGGCTCGACGCCCTCCGCTTCCGTAGCCTTTCTTCCAGGGCGCTCAGCCTTGCCTACGACCTCGAGTACCGCGCGAGCCTTGCCCGCGTCCTTGCTTACCGCGACGGCGCCCAGATGGTTACATCCCGCGCCAGGTAGGGCCCTTCATACCAGTCGTCGGCCGAGAATCGGAAGAGCACCCGCGTGGTCCCCTCAGGGATCGGCGTCCAGTAGGAACTGAAGTGTTCGGCACGGTGCACCTCGGCGTCCTGGCGCCGGGCGCGGCTCCAGCTCTCCCCCTGGTCGAAGCTCACCTCCACAGTCCCAATGGCAGCGAACCGGAGCATCGCGTTCGCCGGGGCGGGAGCATCAAACGTGATCATGTCGCCGTCTGCAGCCGTTCGCTGCTGTGCACGGATGATCCTGAATGGCGTTGCCGGCGAGATTTCGAACGTGTCCCAGTGCCACGTGTTCGGCTCACCGGCGCCGTCCTTCCTGGGGTTGTAGGAGTGGTGGCCAAACTGCACCACGGCCCGGTCCCAGTCCAGGTCGAGCGGCATATCGTCGAACCAGAGGTTGTAGTCGGGCATCCCCACGCGCACGCGGTTCTTGGTGATGCGGATCTCGAACGTATCGCGCCGGGCGGGGTCAGGAGTTAGCACCGAATCGTAGCCCGGCGATCCGGGGCAGGTCGGCGATTCCTGGGCCTCGTAGTTGTGGATCACCCGTGCGCACACCTGGAGGTGTTCGTTCAGCTTGATGTGAATCGCTTCCTTCGGTTCGCCCTGCACATCCGGCAGCCAGTCCTCGAGCGGGAGCGCCAGGTTCGCGTCATACGGGGTTAGCCACACATCCCACCAGTCGCGGTCGCTCAGCATGAGCGTCGACATGTTGAATCGAATGACTGCCTCGCCTCGCGAAAAGTCCGCCATATAGGGCGGTGTGAGGTAAATCATCCCGTAGCCGCTCGCGAGGATTGCCGTCATGAGGTGGTCGCGGCAGCGAAACACCGCCGCCTCGTAGTCGCTCACCTCGTGCGTCATCGTGGGCGGCTCGCAGCCTGGCCCGTGCTGCGCATGGATGGTCTCGAGCTGCTCCCAGGTGTCGGTGTCGCGGGAGTGCACCTGCACATCCCAGCCGTCGATCCAGTAGTACGGTTCCGGGGTCGCCGGCGTGCCATCGAACGTGAAGCGCACGCCGCCCCCATCGAGCGCCTGCTCGCCGGGGTCCAGCGCTCGTGGGCCCGGTGCCTCGCGCGGGTCCCCGTGCCCCGGCGGGCGCTGCGTGCCCGAAGGAGGAACGTCTTCGCTTTCCCGCTGGAGCTGCGGAATGACGATACGGTTATCGTCTTTCGAAGCGCCCTGGTACGCCAGGAGAACGCCGCCCGTCATCAGCGACACACCCAGCGCCACCCCGCCCATCAGGAGCACTCGCTTCATCATAAGCACCCTCCTTCGGGGCGCTGGAGGAATTGTAGAGATCAAGTCAACGGGGAGTGCCGATATCGGCACTCCCCGTCACAGGCTGTTCCCGACTGCGACCCTATGCGGAGGCAGGCTTCACGTCGCAGATCCAGTCATCCGGCGTTGCGGCCAGCACCGCTCCACTCCCGTCGTGGATGGTGTAGGTCGTCCGGCCGTTCCACTGCTGCCACCACCACGGGCGGGTTGGCGTCGCCGTCGGCGACTTCGTGGGTGCCGGGGTGGGCGACTTGGTCGCCGACGGCGTTGGCGTCCTGGTCGCCGTGGCCGTCTTGGTGGGTGAAGGCGTGGACGTCCTGGTCGCCGTGGGAGTCGCCGTCTTGGTGGCGGTCGGCGAAGACGTCAGCGTCGCGGTCGCCGTCGCCGACGAGCCGCCGCTGCGTGGGCCGACGTCGCTGTGCGCCGAAGCGAACTGCGAAGCCGCCTGCAGGTCAACGACCATCCCGTCGCTCGTCTTGTTCGTGAAGAGCGACCACGACCATGCGCCCGCATACCCCTTGTTGTAGAGGCTCTCGAGCCGATCGCGCGCGTTGATGCTCGGACCAGCGAAGAACTCGCCGATCACCAGCGGAGCGTCGAGGCCGTACCGCGAACGCACGGTGTTGTAGTCGGTGCAGATGGCGCACCAGTCGCCCGACTGCATGTAGTCGTACCAGTGGGCCTGGTAGAAGTCGAGGCCCATGCCCTTCCACATCGGCAGGCCGTCGAGCATCGCCGAGCCGACCGTCACGTACGCCGGCGTCGCGCCGTTAATGGCGTTCGCGATGGCCCGGACCGTGTCCTGCACGGGCTTCTGCTGGACCTTCCCGCCCCAGATGTCCCACTCGGGCTCGTTCACGATTTCCCACGCGATGATCCGGTTCGAATTCCGGTAGCGCGCGGCAAGCTGCCCCAGCACGTCGGCCAGCGCCTGGCGGTGGGTCGCGTTATTCAGCCAGCTCGAAGGCATGGACGACGGGGCCGAGAAGAACACGAAGTTGAAGTAGACGTCGTTCTGCTCGGCGAGCTGCAGGGCAGCGTCGATGTCCTGGTAGACAGCCGGGTTGATCCCGGTCGGCTTCCCGCTGCTATCCCGCGTGATCTGCCACGGGTCGCCGGGGAACATCCACCAGCGGATCGTCTTCAGACCGGCCTTGCTCGCTTCGTTGAGCTTGTTGCCGATGGCCGTTCGGTTGGCGCTCTTCGAAACGCCGTTGTCGGACCCGCAACCGAAGTCGCAGCCCCAGTTGTACCAGGGCAGGTTCGCACCGTTCAGGAACCAGTCCTGGCCGTTGACCTTGATGCGCGTGCCCGGCTGTGTGTTCGAAGGCGGCGGCGTGGCCGTCTGGGTCGGAACCGGGGTTGCGGTCTTTGTCGGCGTCGGGGTTGCCGTCTTGGTGGGGTTGGGCGTAGCCGTCTTCGTCGGCGTCGCCGTAGCCGTCTTGGTCGGGGCAGGCGTCGCGGTCTTGGTCGGCGTGGCCGTCGCCGTCTGGCTCGGGCGCGGTATCGCGGTGTTGGTCGGCTGGGCCGGCGCCGTGCTCGTCGGCTGGACCGTTGCCGTCTTCGTCGGAGCCGGCGAGACCGAAGAGCCATCGAGCGACCAGAACGCGAAGTCCTTGGCCAGGAACGGCCCTTCGTACCAGCTATCGCGCGAGAAGCGGAACTGCACCTGCGTCGTGCCCGCGGGCACCGGCGTCCAGTACGAGGAGAAATGCTCGGCCTTGGCGAGTTCCTGCTGGCTCTTCTGAGCCCGCGACCACGTCTTGCCGCCGTCGAAGCTCACATCGACGGTGCCGATGGCGCTGAAGCGCAGGCGTGCGTTCTGCGGCGCCGGGGCCGCGAAGGTCACCGTCCCGTTGTTCTGAACAGTTCGCTGAGTAGCACGAATGATCGTGAACGGCCTGGCCGGCGAGATCTGGACGTTGTCCCAGTGCCAGGTGTTCGGCTCGCCCGCACCATCCTTCGTCGGGTTGTAGCTATGGTGACCGAACTGGACCACGCCCTGCGTCCAGCCCAGGTCAGGGATCGAGGTGTCTTCCCACCAGAAGTTGTAGGCGGGCATGCCGACCTTCAGGTGGTTCCGCGAGATGCGCACCTCGAACGTGTCGCGGCGCGACGGGTCGGGCTGCAGGAACGAGTTATAACCGATCCACGACTTGCAGGAGCCGGTTTCCCGGCGCTGATGGTTCGTGATGATGCCGGCGCACATCTGCATCTCGGCGCCGAGGCGGATGTGCACGGCGTTCGCCGGCTCGCCCTGGCCGTCAGCCAGCCAGTCTTCGAGCGGCAGCGTCAGGTTCTTGTCCCACGGCGTGATCCAGATGTCCCACCAGTCGCGCTGGCTCGTCTTCAGGGTCGAGACATCCACGCGGATGACCGCCTCGCCATTGGAGAAATCCACCATGTGGTTCGGCGTGAAGTAGATCATGCCGTACCCCGAGGCGTTGATGGCGGTCATCATGTGGTCGCGGCAGTTGAACACCGTCTGCTCATACTCCGTGACCACGTGCGTCAGGCCCGTCAGCGGGCTCTCGCAGCCCGGGCCGTGGTGCGCATGAAAGGACTCAATCTTCTGCCACGTGTTCGAGTCGCGTGAGTGGACCTGCACGTCGAAGTTCGGGTCGTAGTAGAACGACTCCGGACTCGTCGGCTGGCCATCGAATGTCCAGAGGTAGCTCGTTGCGGCCGATGTGTCACCGCTCCCGACCAGGAGCCACACCGCGCCGAGGAGAACGCCCGCCAGGGCGGCGGGAATCCCCCAGAAGTATCTCGTCATACACAACCTCCCCATGCTTCAGGCCGAAACGGCCCTTGGCTCCACCTTCGACCCACTGACGTCTCGTTCTGAGGTCGACGTAATTGCTGACTCCAATGCATTTCCTCCGCTGTCACCGCTCGGCCGCTCATCTCGACTCGGGCGCTACCGATACGCCGGGATGCCGCGTCCACTCCGCGCCCACTCCGCCCCGGCGACAGCTCCGAAACCGGAGCCATGAATTCCTGTTTTCTGATAGGCAGAATCCTCCTCATCACGTGGTCGAAAGCCACGCTAGCCCCGGTCCCGGATTCGAAGTACGGACACCAATCACAAAGATGTAAAAAGACAGGCAATTATGGTTACTACGCGGTAGCCGCAATGTGACACGGGCCCGCACTTCGTCTCGATGTCTGTTCAACCCCGGTGTTGTAGGGGGGCCCGCTGCCGGCTCCCGGGCACAAGAAAGCCCCCGCCCTGGTTAACCAACCAGGAGGCGCGGGGGCGTTACGCGAAAAGCCGGTCGTCTTTGCGGATGCGGGCCCTGGAGCCTGCCGCCAGCCCACGAATCCAGTAGGCCAGCCGTCCAGCACCGGTCAGGCGCCGCTGCCGGATGAGGTTCGAAAGCGTGGTGCCGAGCTGTTCGGCGGCGATGCGCGCGAGTGCGATGCCCGCCTGCGCATCCCCGCACCGAAGGTGTTTCGCCAGTACGGCACCCTCGCCGTAGTAGTAGTAGCGAAGCAGCCACTGACCGCTGCCGTCGGCATACGGCCGCGCTCCCCAGTGGGTAACCGGGTTGTGGGGGTCGTGGGCCACCGCGAATCCCGCCTTCAGCGCTCGGTAGTAGAGGTCGAATTCCTCGCAACTCCGGTACCGTTCGCCCGGCCCGATTCGCTCATCGAACAGGCCGGCGGCTTCGAACAGCTCGCGCCGCGCGAACATGTTCGCGCCCGCTCCACCGCGGATATGCACATTGCGCAGCCCCCGGACGATCCGGAATGCGTCGGGGCGAAACTCTGGCACGAACACCCTGGGTGGGTCGTGGGGACACGCCACGAGTGCGCCGAACAGCAGCGCTACGTCGTCGTGCCGTTCGAGCACCGCTTCGCCGAGCCGAAGCCAGTCGCGTTCCACCGTGCAGTCGTCGTCGGTGAACGCAAACAGCTCGCCGCTGCTTGCGCGAATCCCTTCGTTCAGCCCACGCGACTTCCCGACCATCTCCGGCCGGTGGAGGTATCGCAGCCGCTCGTCCGGCGGCAACTCTGCTGGCCGGGCGCTCTGGTCGACGACAATCACCTCGAAGCTCGGGTGGTCGTTTGCGAGCAGCGTTTGGAGCAGCGCACGAAGGCCTTCCGGGCGTTCTCGTGTTGCAACAACCACCGAGATTCGTGGCTGGCCCATCAAGCGCAACCTGCTCCTGCACGTTGGCGGTGATGTTGAGCGCAGGTGCGCTCGTACGGTCTCTCAACCTTGGTTCGATGCTCGGGGGCCACACTGTCCGAACCAACGCCGGAGGGGCAGCTGTGGAACGTATCCCTGTCGCTGGTCCATGGGTCACCGACCGCGAGGTCGAGTACGTCGCCGACGCTGCGCGCAACGGCTGGTACGGGAACTGGAGTCACTACATCCAGCGCTTCGAACGGGCCTTCGCCGACTACGTGGGCGTTCCGTATGCCATCTCGCTCCCCTCGGGAACGGCCGGCATCCACCTCGCGATGGCCACCCTCCGCATCGGCCCCGGTGATGAAGTCATCGTTCCCGAATCGACGTGGATCGCTTCGGCATCGCCGGCGGTGCTCCTGGGAGCCACGCCCGTCTTCGCCGATATCGATCCCGTCACGTGGTGCCTCGACCCGGCGTCGTTCGAAGCGAACATAACGCCGCGTACGAAAGCCGTGGTCGTGGTTGACCTCTACGGGAGTATGGCGGCCATGGACGAAATCGAGGCGATCGCAGCACGGCACGGGATCGCGGTCATCGAGGACGCCGCCGAGGCGCTCGGGTCGGTGTATCGCGGCCGCCGTGCCGGCAGCTTCGGCATCGCCGGCGTTTTCAGTTTCCACGGGACCAAGACGCTCACCACTGGTGAGGGCGGGATGCTCGTCACCTCCGATCCCGACTTCTATCAACGCGCGCTGGTGCTTTCCGACCAGGGCCGGAACCCACGTGAACGCCAGCGGCTCTGGAACGATGAACTCGGGTACAAGTTCAAGATGAGCGGTCTGCAGGCGGCCTTCGGGCTCGCCCAGGTCGAACGCGCGGACGAGCTGGTGGCGCGAAAACGTGAAATCTTCTCGTGGTACCGCGAACGGCTCGCGTCGCTTCCCGGCGTCACGCTCAACGCGGAGCCCCCGGGCGTCACCAACTCCTGCTGGATGACGACGGCGGTGTTCGCGCGCGAACTTGGCATTACACGCGAAGGGGCGATGGACTACTTCGACCGCAACGGCGTCGATACACGTCCCTTCTTCTACCCCCTCAGTTCGCTTCCTCCGCTGGCATCTTTCGGTGGCGGCCGCGAGGTCAACCCGGTGGCGTACGACGTCTCGTCGCGGGCCATCAACCTGCCGAGCGCCCTCTGCTTATCCGAAGCGCAGGTCGACCGCGTGTGCGAACTGGTGCGTGCACTGGTGGCCGACCCGGCGCTGGCATCATCGCCCGCACGGGTGCCGAACGCGGTGAAGTAAGGGGACAGTCCTAGCGGCGGACCCCTGCCAGTTGCCGGCTGACCACCTCGGGCACCCGGCGCACCGGCAGCGTCGCACAGAACCCGAACAGCTTGACTTTCGTGCCCAACGGCAGGTCCGATCGTGCGACGGACGCGAAGTACTCCTCGTACCGGCGGTAGCGAGAAATCGTAGTTCCGATTGGTGTTGCGAGGCGCGGGTCAAGCACCCGTTGCCACGCGCGGAGGTCCTGCTTTGCCATCAACGCGGTAGCGTGCCCCGGGAAGACCCGGAGGTAATTCGTGGTTTCGGGCACCGCCAGGAACGGCCCCTGGAGCACCAGTTCCGAAAGCAGTGTCACGTCGGCCCACATGTGGCTCAGCATGAGCCGCGTCGACCTCACCGCCTCCACTCGCATAAGCCCAAAGATGTAGCGCGCGACGCTCGGGCGCGGAAGCCCGCAGTACGCACGAAAGCGCTCGGCAGCGTTAGGGCTGCTCAGGTCCGGTTCGGCGCCCAGGTCGAAGTCCGGGTCGGGTGTCCCGTTCTCGTCGATGGCCACCGCCGCGGGATAGGCCACGACGCATTCGGGATGCCGTTCGAGCGCCTCGAGGCATCGCTCGAGCATGTCGGGCGCGAGGATGTCGTCGTGCGCCATCCACTTGAAGTACTCGGTCTGCGCCGGGCGAAACGCCGCGCTGAAGTTGCGCGCGAGCCCGATGTTCCGCTTTCGGCGAACGTACCGGATGCGCGGGTCACGCTGCGCGAAGTCGCGCGCGATCTCCTCGGTCCCGTCGGTCGAAGCGTTGTCGTACACCACCAGCTCCCAGTGGGGGTACGTCTGCTTGAGCACCGACTCCAACGCCTCCGCGAGGAACCGGTCGCCGTTGTATACGGGCAGGGCGATGGTGATGCGGTTGGTGGGTTCAGCGGACAACGGCTTCCCTCCCGGAATCACTCGGGGTGAACTCTCGTACCTCGGGCACAGGCACCAGCAGCTTCCCACCCCGGCGGCAATACTCCGCCTGCTGCCGCGCGATCTCTTCCTTAAAGTTCCACGCCAGGAGCAACACCACGTCCGGCTGCTCTTCGAGCAGCGCTTCCACCGGGCGAATCGGGATCCGCGAACCGGGCATCAGCAGCCCGTGCTTGTGCGGGTTTCGGTCGACGACGAAACCGATGCTCTCAGTCCCGAGCCCGCAGTAGTTGAGCAACGTCGCGCCCTTGGCCGCTGCGCCGTACGCAGCGATTCGCCGCCCCTCGCGCTTGAGGGATTCGATCGTGGACCGCAGCTCCGTCCGCAGGTGCTCCACGCGCGTCCCGAAGTCCTCGTAATAGGAGAACCGGGTCATCCCGCGCTCCTCTTCGGCCGCCAGGTATTCCCGCACCCGCGCCGATGGCCTCTCGACCGGTTCGATGTGCCACCGGAGCGTTCCGCCGTGCAGCCACGGGAAGTACTCGACATCGTTCAGGAACAGGCCGTGCCGGCGAACGAGCCGGTCCACCGCGGTGCACGAAAAGTAGCAGTGGTGTTCGTGGTAGATGGTGTCGAACGCGCAGTGCTCGATGAGGTCGCGGACGTAGGGGTTTTCGACGGTAATCAGGCCATCGTCGGCGATGAGCTCCCGCATGCCTGCCACGAACCCGTTCAGGTCAGGCACGTGGGCCATCACGTTGTTCGCGATGATCACGTCGGCTCGCCGGCCCTCCGCGCGGAGCTGCTTCGCCAGTTCGAGCCCGAAAAACTCCCGCAGTGTCGGCACGCCCGCCGCTTCGGCCGCAGCGGCCTGGTCGGGCGCGGGGTCGATGCCCAGCACCGGGATCCCTGCGGCGGCGAAGTTCTTCAGCAGGTACCCGTCGTTGCTTGCGATTTCGACGACAAAGCTGTCCCGCCCAAGCCCCCGCGCGCTAGTCAGGTTTTCTGCGTGCTTTTGGGCGTGTTCGAGCACCGCGGGCGAAAACGACGAGAAATACAGGTAGTTGTCGACGAACAACACCTTCGGCGGGACGTTCTCCGTCACCTGCACCAGCGTGCACTCCGGGCAGAACGCTACCGCCAGGGGGTACGTCGGCTCGTCGGCGAGCGGCGTGCCGGGCGGCACCAGGGCGTCGGCGAGTGGCGTCTTGCCGAGCGAGAGGAATTCGCGAATCTCCGGGTTCCCGCATGACCGGCATGTCTCTTGCCTGCTCATCCCACAGTGACTCCGCTTGCGACTGGCAGGTCGGTCCGGCGCAGCGATGCGTCGAGCACTCCCCTTGCCTGCAGTTCTTTGACGCGGGCAATTCGTTGCAGCCGCGAACCTTCGAGGTCCTCGAGCGTGAGGCCGTGTGCGCGGTAGGCGTCGTACAGTTCGCCGACACCCTCGCGGACCGTCCACTTCGGTTCGAACCCGGGCAGCGCGCGCCGGATGCGTTCACAGCTCACGCGGTAATTGCGAATGTCCGGCCCGGCAGTCGCGCTGAACCGTACCCGGCTCCCCGGCACCACCGATTCGACGATCTCCGCAACGTCCCGGATGCGGTAATTCTCCGCAGTTATCCCGACGTTGAATGCCTCGCAGTGGACCGCTTCCCGCGGCGCTTCGAGCGCTGCGATGAATGCCCGGCTGATGTCCTCGATGTGGACCAGCGGCCGCCAGGGTGTGCCATCGCTCTTCAGGAGCACCTCACCCGTGGTCAGCGCGTAGCCTACAAGGTTGTTCACCACCAGGTCGCCACGCAGCCGCGGCGAAAACCCGTACGCCGTTGCGTTTCGAAGAAACGTCGGCGAGAACGTTTCCGACGCGAGGCCGATCACCGCCTGCTCGGTCAGGATCTTCGATTCGCCGTAGGGCGTCACGGGATTGAACGGTGCGCTCTCGTCGAGCAGCTCGTCACCACCTGCGCCGTAAAGACTGCACGAGGACGAGAACAGGAACCGGGAAACCCCGGCCGCCTTCGCCGCCTCCGCAATCCGAACCGACGCCCGGTAGTTGATGTCCATCGTGCATTCGCGGTTCAGGTCGCCGACCGGGTCGTTCGAAATAGCCGCCAGGTGAATCACGGCGTCGAACCCTGTGAGCATTTCCGGTTCGACATCGCGCACGTCGAGCCGCCACGCCTCCACCGGGGCTGGCGCCGGCCCGAACACGCATTCGCTGTACAACCCGGAATCGAGCCCGGTCACCTCGTGACCGCGCTCCTGGAGCATGGGCACGAGCACGCACCCGATGTAGCCTTCGTGGCCCGTCACCAGCACTTTCATGAGCTCCACACCTTCCACGCGGGTTCGCTCGCCCAGAGCATCTCCAGGTATTCGCGGTCCCGGATTGTGTCCATGCACTGCCAGAAGCCCTCGTGCTTGTACGCCATCAGCTGCCCGTCGTGGGCCAGCCGGGTCATGGGCTCCCGCTCGAAGATCGTTTCGTCGCCGTCGATGTAGTCGAAGACCGCAGGCTCCAACACGAAGAAGGCGCCGTTGATCCAGTACCCCGCCCCCGTCTCCGGCTTCTCCGTGAAGTCGACAACCTCGTTCCCGTCGAGCTGCAGGTGGCCGAAGCGCGCCGGCGGCTGGACCGCGGTGAGCGTTGCGATCTTCCCGTGCGACCGGTGGAACTCGAGCAGGCGGTGCAGGTCTACATTCGAAACGCCGTCGCCCCACGTCAGCATGAAGGTGCTGTTCCCGAGGTAAGGCGCCAGGCGGCGGATGCGGCCGCCGGTCTGGGTGGTGAGGCCGGTGTCAATCAGGTCGACCTTCCACCGGGGCGGCGTCGATTCGTGCCGGTGAATCGAGCAGTCGCGGAAGTCGACGGTCAGGTCGCTCGTGAGCGACGCGAGATCGACCATCCACTTCTTGATGTAATCGCCCTTGTACCCCAGCGCAATGACGAACTCATCGAAGCCGTAGGCCTCGTAGTACTTCATGATGTGCCAGAGGATGGGGCGTCCCCCGATCTCCACCATGGGCTTGGGGCGGATGTCGGTCTCCTCGGCAAGGCGCGTCCCGCGTCCCCCGGCCAGGATCGCAACTTTCATGTCACCCTCCCTCAACGGCTGCGCGGAACGTAGGGGACCCGTGTGTCGGAGATGTTGAGGGCCGGGTGATTAGCAGCTGGCAGATTCGCTGTCCTTAGTTTTCTGGCCCACGAACCACGCTTCTGGGCGCTGCCAATCGCTGCGCCTCCCGCCAACTGAACCTCAACAGGCGCGCAATCTCGTGCCCCTACCGTCGGGCACCCAACCTGCAACTACGGAGCGAGTCAGATGTCGAGTGTTGGCGCCCCCTTAACCGTCGCGGTCCGGCCCAGGGACGAAGTGCTTGCCCGGTCGGTCGGCCAGGAGACCGTGCTGCTCGACCTCGAGACTGGCATCTACTACACGCTGAACTCCGTTGCAGCCACTGTTTGGGCCGCCCTCGAACGAGGCCACACGGCCGAGCAGGCCGTCGCCCTGGTCATCGAACGCTACGAAGTCGACGAGGACACGGCCAGGGCCGACATCGAAGAGCTCATTAACGAGCTCCTCAATAACAACCTGCTGGTCGTCGCATGAGCAGAGCCAGGCTCGCCCGGGCTGCCGATACCGTGCGCGCTGCGTTGCTCCTGGTTCGCATCCACCTGCTGTTTCGGTTCGGTGGCCGCGCAGCCGTAGCGCGCGCGACCGCCGAGGCGATGCGAACCACACCGGCGACCCAGGCCGAACTCGACGCCCGCGGTGTCGATGCCTGGCACACAGCCCGCGCGGTCTGGCGTGCCCGCCGGCTCCTGCCGCTGCGCTCGAAGTGCCTCCACACCGCGCTTGCCCTGCGCGCGCTCTTCCTTCACAAGGGGTGCCCCGCGGTGGTTCGCGTTGGCGTTCGCAGCGCCGGCGAAGACGCACACGCCTGGGTCGAAATCGGCGACTTCGTCCTCGATGACCAGGGCCTGAGCGAGCACTTCCAGCCCTTTCTCCCTCGCAAGCAGGAGGCGGAGCTATGAGCGGCGTGATGGCCATCCTGTCGCTTAGCGGCCGGCCCATTCCCCGGGAGCTCGTCCGCGCGCAGCTCGCGGCTATCGCCCATCGCGGCGAGTGGCAACCGCGCCCCTGGGAAGGCCAGGGCATCGCGCTCGGGCACGCCAACATGCCTCGCACGCCTGAAGCCGAGCGGGAGTTCCTCCCCGCGTGCGACAGTACCGGCCGCTACTGGATCACCTGGGACGGGCGCCTCGACAACCGGGATGAACTCGCCCGTCTCCTGTCGCTCGACCACACACGCGCCGTCGAGATGACTGATGCCGATTACGTGCTCTTCGCCTACCGGACCTGGGACGAGGACTGCGTCCGCTACCTCCTCGGCGACTGGGCGTTCGTGATCTGGGACAACGCCGCCCGGCGCCTCTTCATCGCGAAGGACCCCGTGGGCTACCGGCAGTTGTTCCGTCGTACCTGGAACGGTCTCCTCATCGTCGGCTCCGAGCCCCTGCAACTCTTTGCGGGCACCGATGACGCCCCGGCGCCGGACCGAGAGTACACGCTCCGGTATCTCGCCGGCGCCATGCAGGATGAGCAGCGGACCTGGCTCGATGGCGTCTCAACTATCCACGGCGGCGAACGCGTCATCGCCAGCGCGGCCGGGATTCGCACCGAACGGTTTTGGACGCATCCACACGCTGTTCCGCGGCCTTACCGCCGCCCGGAGGAATACGTCGAGGAGTTCAAAACACTCGTCGAATCCTCCGTTCGAGCCCGGCTTCGTTCCAACCGCCCCATCGGCGTCTACCTGAGCGGAGGGCTGGATTCCTCCTATGTCGCTGCCATCACCGCTAAGCTCGGCGCCTCCTTCACCGCGGTCAACGCCTACGACTCCGGCGGCACGCTGTTCGACGAGCGGCAGTACGCCCGGTTGGTCGCCGAACACCTCGGGGTCGACCTCCAGGAGGTGGACGTCAGCGACTGCTGGACACTGAGCAGCCGCTGGGTTCCCGACGCCGCCTTCGATAGCCCCTTCACGCCCGGGCAGGGAGCCAGCCACCTGCGGCTCGCCGCGCTCATGAGAGACCAGGGCGTTGGTGTGGTCTTCGGTGGCCAGGGTGGCGACGAATGCTGCACGGGCCCGGACCTGTTCCTGGCCGCCACCGTCGCCCGTGGCCGGTTGCGAACGGCCTGGCGTCTCGCCCGGCTCAACCGGGGCCGCCGGCGTGCGCTCAGGACGCTGCTGAAACAGTGCTATCGCGGGCTGGTGCCGCACCCCGTCCAGGGGGCCATCGACGCGGTTCGCCGAAAACCGGTGCCCGAGGCTGATCCCCCGGTGGTCCCGCTGCAGGGCGACTGGGAAGACATCACCTGGCACAGAGAGCGGGTGTTGGCGTGGAATGCCGATGCCGCGCTGCGAGCCGAGTGGGACATCTTCCGGCAGGACCACTGGCTCGAGGTGTCCTGGCGCGACCGCCACGAGATCCACCGTCACGGCATCGATCGCCGGCAACCGCTCCTGGACCTGCGGATTGTCGAATTCATGGCATCCGTCCCGCCCTGGTATCAGCGCTTCCGGGGGCGGCCGAAGGATCTGCTCCGCGAGGCGGAGTACGACGTACTGCCCCGCGAAATCCCGGACCGCATGGATTGGTGCCTCTACGACGACCTGTTCCACAGGGGGATGCAGCTCGAGGCCGAGCGGATTCGAACTGCCGACCGCGCTCTTCGCGGCTTCCTCGACCTGGACTTCGGCCTGGTCGCGAAGCTCTCAACGGGCGAGGAAGCGCGGCGTGTTGATTGGCCCGCCTTCCGGGCCCTCACAACCGGGCTTTGGCTCGCAAACCTTCGCGCCCCGGGACCGCTCGAGAGCCAGCCTCTCGAGCTCAGTTCCGTTTAACCGTCATTCCTTGGCGGAATCCCTGACGAAAGGAGGTGGAACCATGCAGAAGTACGAGACCCCCCGGCTCTCGCGGCTCGGCGACATTCGTGAGCTCACCAGCGGCAGCGGCGGAAGNAACTGGGACGGAGGCAGCTTCAAGAAGGGCTCCATTCCGCCCCCGCNCGATTCCTAACCAGAGTTCACCGGGGCGCGTGGTGGCGCACCGGACTGGTCCGGTACGCCACCACCCCACACTGCCAACCCACTGAGGCGAGTCGTGAGTGTTCGTCAACCTGTCCTGTCCACAACTGGATCTGGCAGCGCGGTGCACTGCTACGCCGGCCCGGCCGGCGCCGTTCGCAGCGACTTCCCGTTTCGCGACCTCCATCGCATCTCGGGGGACGCAGCGTTCGAGCTCGTCCGGGCCAACTCGCCTCTCCTTATAGACGGACTGCAGGTTCGCGCCCTCTGGGACCCGACCCGGAACCTGCACACCCTTCGCGTCTTCGAAAACGATGCGGGTATCACCTGGGATGTTACGGACGTCGGCAGGTTCCACGTCGATTCGACCGGCCGCACCATCACCTATGACCTCCAACCCGGCGCGCTGCTGAGCGACGCCGAGAACATGCTGGTCGGGCCTGTGTTGTCCGTGGCCGGGCAGCAGGCCGGCCACGTGATGCTGCACGCAAGCGCCGTTCAGTTCGCTGGTGGCGCAATCGCGTTTTCAGCGCCTTCGGGCTTCGGAAAGTCGACGCTCGTCGCCTCGTTCCGGGAGGAGCGGCTCCCACTCATTTCAGACGATGTGCTGCCGGTTCTCTTCGAATCCCAGGGCCCTGTTGCTGTCCCCTACCTCCCCAAGATCAAGCTGTGGGCCGAGAGCCTCGCAGCGCTCGGCGCGGATTGCGACGCGTTCGACCCCGTCCTGTCCTGGCGCGACAAGCGGCGAGTGAAGGTTGATGCCTGGGGGCAACCCGCGCGCCAACCCGTGCCCCTTCGCGTGCTGTACCTCCTCGCCCCGCGAGACCAGGCCGGGGTCCCACCGCGCTTCGAACCTGTCGAGCCATCGACCCGCTGGCGAGCCGTGCACGCCTGCATGTACATGGCCGAGATGCTGCGTGGCCGGCGTGCTGCACTCGCCCTCGACGCTGCCATTCGCCTGTCCGAAGCCGTCCCGGTTCGCGTCGTGAGCTACTGCCGCTCGTTCGAGACTCTTCCCGCGCTGCGCGAAGCCATCCTCCGCGATGCCGAGCAGGTGAGCCAATGACGGGCCCCATGGTCGAACTTCGCGGCCTCCAGAAAGCATTTCCCGAGCAGTCGCTCGCCCGGGTGCTGCGTCTGCGCCGCGGTCCCTCGGCAATGCGGCAGGTCCTGCGCGGCGTCGACCTCACCGTGAACCGCGGCGACTTCCTCGCGCTGCTCGGGGCCAACGGGGTCGGCAAGACCACGGTTCTCAAGATCATCGCCACGCTGCTCCTCCCCGACGCCGGCACTGCCCGCGTGCTCGGCGAGGACGTACGTACCGGCCGCGCAACCGCCGCGCGATACGTGGGCTATGTGATGGCCGACGAACGCAGCTTTCACTGGCGGCTTACCGCCGAGGAGAACCTGCTCTTCTTCGCGCATCTCGATCGCCTCCCACCCGGAGAAGCACGCGCGCGGGTTCGCGAACTCCTCGCCCGGCTCGATCTCGACTCTGCCGCCAGAAAACCGTTCGGCCAGTTCTCGACTGGCATGAAGCAGCGCCTCGCCGTGGCTCGCGCGCTGCTCAAGCGCCCGCATGTTCTCCTCATGGACGAGCCCACGCGCAGCATCGACCCGGCCCATGCTGCCGCTGTATGGCAGCTCGTCCAGGACGAAGTTGCCGCGGTGGACGGCTGCCTCGTCGTGGTCACGCACCAGGTGCAGGAGGCCCTGTCGCTCTGCACCAGGGTGGCCATCCTCGCCGATGGCCAGGTCGCGCTCGATACCAACACCGACGCGATGGAGCGGTATGCCGGGCGCCTCAGCGGGCTCTCGCTCTCGGTTCGCTCCCTGCCGAGCGGGGGCCTCGAACGCCTGCGCGCTGTGCCCGGTGTCCGCGATGTGCGCATCGCTTCCCAGGTTGGCGGCGAACTGTTCCTCGAGATCTGGACCGCCGATGGCGACCTGCCGCTTGCCGGGCTGATGAGCGAGATCACTGGCATGGGCGCCGCGGTGTGTTCGCTGCAGCGGGCCACGCCGCTCCACGCAGTCGTCGAACGCCTGCTCGTACCCACCGGCCAGGAGGTGGGATCGTGAGCCCTGCCATGGCCTTCCTGTGGCGCGATTTCCGCATCGCCTGGAGTTACCGGGCGTCCTTTCTCTTCCAGGCGGGCAGCCTCGTCTTCTCGCTCGTGAGCCTGCGGTTCGTCGCCGACCTCTTCGGGCAGGCCAGCCCCCACGGGCTCGCCGAGTACGGCGGCGACTACTTCTCTTTTGTCAGCCTCGGCATGGGCCTCAGTCTCCTCGCCTATCCGGTCACGAAAAGCTTCGCCCAGGGCGTTCGGGCAGCCCAGGTCACCGGTACGTTCGAAGCCATGCTGACGACCCGGACCTCCCCTGTCGCCGTCGTGTTCTACTCCGGCCTCTACCCGATCCTGGTTGCCTGCGTCGAACTCGCAGCGATGTGGGGCATTGCTGCATTCGCGCTTGGCGCCGAGTTCCACATCGCCGATCTGCCGCTCGTCCTGCTGGTGCTGGCGTTGACGCTCGCGATTCTCGTCGGCATCGGGCTCTGCTCGGCGGCATTCGCTATCGCATTCAAACAAAACGAGCCCCTGACAAACGCCTTTCTCGCCGGCTCAATCCTCCTGAGCGGGATCATGTACCCGACGAGCGTTCTGCCGGGCTGGCTCGAACGCATCGCGTTCTTGCTCCCACTCACCCATGCCGTCGAGCTCACCCGGGCGCTCTTCATCGAAGGAGCGAGTACTTCGAGCGTCGGCGTTCACTTCGCTGCCCTCGCCGGGTTCGCCGTGCTCTTGCCCGTGGGCTTCCTCGTGCTGCAGCACTCCATCACCTGGGCTCGCCGCTCCGGCTCCCTGTCCCAGTACTAGGTGCGACCGTGAACGCAAGGCCGCTGTCTGTCCTCCTCAGATCCGCACTGGCCGGCGACCGCCCACAGGCCTCGCCCGCTCTCATTCGCGCGCTCCAGGAAGTCGACGATGAGTTCGCGCTTGCCGACCTCGCTGCCCGGCACCGCGTCGCTTCGTGGCTGGCGACACTCATCGATTCGGCGCCGGCGCTCGCCGGCGATCCTCGCTTCCAGCCGGTACGACAGGCAGCAGGGCACGAGGCGGTCCACGCCATGCTGATGCTCGGCGAACTCCGCCGCCTCCTCCGCACCCTCAACGAGCGCGACATTCCCGCCGTGGTGCTGAAAGGGCCTGTGCTCGGTGAGAGGGTCTACCCGGAACCTTCACTCCGCCCCTTCGGCGACATCGACCTGTTGATCCACGAAATTAACCTGGAGACGGTTGCGGGGCTCCTTCGCGAGCGTGGCTACGTCGACAAGAACGAACCCGATCAGCACAACGGCCGCCTGCATCACTGCCACGGGCTGTTTCAGCGGATCATGCGTCACCCCGAGTCGGGTGCGATTATCGAGATTCACTGCGACCACCTGCAGATCGGCCTCGAGCCTGTAAGCATGGACGAGATCTGGGCGCGCTCCGAGCCCATTGCCTTCGGCAACCAGTGCGCCCGCTCCCTCGCTACTCCCGACCTTTTCGTGCAACTCTGCGTGCACCTGCACCGCCACGGTTTCGAGCGCCTCATCTGGTTCAAGGACCTCGATCTGCTCGTTCGCCGCGGCGTTGTCGATTGGGATGCCGTGTGCGCGAGGGCCCGCCAGGAAGGGTGCACCGAAAGCGTGGCCTACACCCTGTGGCTGCTCGAACGGGTGCTGCACACACCGCTTCCGACCGCTGCCCGGGACCTCGTAGCGTCCCAGGGCCGTGTCTCACGAGCGATGTACCGCGTGCTGTGGCCTCCGAAGGACGTTGTGGGGCTTGTTCCGCGGCGGCAATGGCGGTGGCGCCGGGTAGTCCAGTTCGCACCCGAGACCGGCCTATTGCGGGGTGGTCTGCCCTCGCTGGTCTTGCCAGGGCGGCGGCGCGACAAGCTGGCGGTGCTGGCGGCTTCTGCCCGTGCGACGCTTCGTCGAACGAGGGGAGTCACCCCCTGACTACGGCCGGACTAGGCGCCACGTAGTCGCTCCCCTAGTCCCTTAGGGTAGCCATAAGCATTAGACGTAAAATCGTCCGAACTGTCGATATGGTTTCAGGGAGTTCACCGATAGTATCCGAAGGCCATGTCACAGAGCCCCCAGGTTGAGCTACCAGGCCTTGCGTTAACTTTCCATGAGTTGCGCGCCCCCCTAGGGTTCGTTGCCAGCACCGCCGCTCTCCTGGCGGATGAAGCATCCGAACCTGTGATGAAGGAGCAGGCGCTCATGATCATGCGGGCTGCAAACCGCATGCTCACGACTGCTCGAGCGGTCCTCCTGGCCGCTGTCAACGCTCCACCTCCAGCCGACCAGTTCCTCGACCTCTCCGCGTCAGTTCGCCGCGTGATCGAGGACATGCGCTGGACAGGGCTCCGGATTGAGCACCACGCCCTTCAGCAAAGCCCACTCGTGAGCGGCTCCCAGGAGGACTTCGAGTGCCTCCTCTCGTCGTTGCTGCTGAACGCGTGGGACCACGGAGATCGTGCTCATCCAGTCGTGGTGAACGTCTTTCCGGGCGCGGATCGGGTCACGGTTTCGGTCAGGAACCGCTGCTCGGCCACTCAGCGGCATACCGGGCTGGGCCTGGGGACAGTTGTCGTCGCCCGCCTCGCCGAGCGCCTCGACGCCAACGTGACGTACCAGGAACGCGACGGCTGGTTCACCAGCCACGTCGAGCTGCGGCCAGGACGAATCGCGATCACCCCTGGCTGATCGTCCATCTCGCGGCCGCAAGAGTCCGCTCGGGAGGGTTACATTCTGAAATGTCTGCGCGACGTAAAACAACGCGACCGGAGTTTGTCACCAGCGAGTTATCACCTGGTTTCGTTAAGCGACGTTAGGTCCGTGCAGGTTGCGTACAAGTGATAAGACTTCGTATCCATCCACCAAATAGTTCGAAACCATATTGACTCCGTGAATTGACAATCCCTAAGTTGGCAACCTATTCCTCTGGCGGGGTAATTGCACAATGTGTTCTCCTGATAGGAGCGCGGGCTCCAGGGATGGGTCGCGCTTGCGCGGCTTACCCTCGAGCAACGGGCTCAACCATCGGCCGGTCCAACTCCACATACGCTCTGCCGAGAGCATTGCCTCCACTCTCATCGCCGCGTACCTGCGTGCCAACTGCCCCGAGGCGGAAGTCTTCGAGGAGCACGACACCACCACGTTCGGCGGTGTTCGCGTGGAACTCGGCGGCAGCGACCGGTGGATGTTCGTGGCAGCCAGCTTCGAGGACACGCCTCACCTGGCCCGGGCCGTCGCCGAGGGCGCCTCGGCGGCAATCTCCCTTGGCGCCCATCCCAACGAGATGCAGCTCGCGCTCGAAGCGCTCATCAGCGGGCATGGGTTCTACCTCTCGCGTTCGTCGGCACAGTGGATGGCCGAAGCGGCGCTCGCTCGCTCGGAGCCGCAACCGGTGGACCAGGCGACTGGTCTACCGGCCCTCACCGCCCGTGAGCGGGAAGTGCTCTACCTGGTTTCTGAAGGTCTGAGCAACGAGGAGATCGCGCGCGCACTGACCATCTCCGCGAACACGGTGCGCACGCACCTCCATTCGCTGGCGCTGAAGCTTGAGACGAACAGTCGCGCCAGCCTCATCGCGAAGGCGCGCGACCTCCTGCCGGCCGCCCATTGCCCCGAGCCGGTTCTCCTCATCGATCGAACTGCCTGAGAGGTCCTCACCATGCTTGCACTCGTCGTCGAAGACGACCAGGACTACGCGTCCATCATCGAATACACCCTGAAGCGGGGCGGCCACGAAGTCGTCGTCGCGCTGACCAGTAGCGCCGCCCTCAACTTCTGCCGGCGAAAACGCCCCGAACTCGTGCTGCTCGATGTTCGCCTGCCCGATGGCTCGGGTTACGAGCTCTGCAAGGCGCTTCGGCAATCCAACCCGGACCTGCCGATGCTCTTCCTCTCCTCAATGGACTCGCCCGCGGCCATCGTCGAAGGCCTGCAGCAGGGCGCCGACGACTACCTGACCAAGCCCTTCCACCCGTCGGAGTTACTGGCCCGGGTGTCGGCGATTGTCCGGCGAAGCGGCCGTTCTGCCCCCGGCGCCGAGCGCACCGCGCGCCGCATCGAAACGAGCGGCTTCGTAGTCGACCTCGACGAGTGCCGCGCCCATTACCTCGGGCGAGACCTCCAGTGCACGCCGACCGAGATCGAAATCCTGGCCGAGCTCCTGAGCTACCCGGGTGAAGTGCTCAGCTACCAGTTCCTGACCAACAAGATCTGGGGCTACACCAACGTGCACGACTCGACGATGCTCAAGGGCCACGTGAGCGCCCTTCGCCGCAAGCTTCGCGAAGCCAACGTGCCCGATCGGCTCGTGCAAACAGTACATAACGTTGGCTACACCTTCATGCCCGAGATGGACGGGGAGTAACCATGCGGCTGGCTGTTGTTGAATCCGGAGACATGGCGGCTGAGGTGTTCAGCTTCGCCGCCCGCAACCAGTCCCATAGCGTGGTCCAACTGCGGAGCATCGACCAGCTGCTCCAGCCGTTGCCGTTCTCGCCTGCTGCCGTCGCCGTCTTCGATTCCGGCCGACCGGTGATCGATGCCAGGACGATCGCCACCGTTCGCCAGGCGCTCCCGGAGGCCGCGATGGTTGTCGTGAGCCAGGCGGATTCGTTTGAGCACCGCGCACAGCTGCTCCGCGCCGGCGCCCATGACGTCGTTCGCCAGCCAGTCGACCCCTTTGAGCTCCTCCTGAAGCTGTCCGTATGGTCTGCTCGCAGCAACGCCGACGAGAGTTCCGAACTCAAGGTCGAGCTTTCGGACCTCATGGTTGATGCCGAGCGCTACCGCGCCACCAAGAACGGGCAGCCTCTCAACCTCACCCCGCTCGAGTTGCGCATCCTGTACTGCCTGGCCGCCCATTCGCCGAACCTCACCCCGGCGGAGCGCCTGCTCTCCTTCGGTTGGGGCATGCTGGAAGACCCTGACACATCGCTTATCCGAACGCACGTGTGTCACATTCGGCGCAAGCTCGAAAAGGCTGGCGGGAAAGCCTTCTCTATTAAGTCGAAACACACGCTCGGCTACATCCTCACGATCGAGCCGTAGCCTCCGCACTCGTTTTCAACAGCTGCCGAACGGGGCTCCTTCATCGTCGAAGGAGCCCCGTCTCGTTGGAGCGGTTCTATGCTCGCCCTGCCGCATCGATTGGTCGGCCATGTCCCGGTGTTCGAAGGCGATGGAGACGCCGCTGTCGCCGTCTGCCTCGAAGCGATCGAGCAGGGACATGGCGCGTGGGTGGTCACCGCCAACCTTGACTATCTCGCCCGCGCCCGCAAAGACCCGTCGCTCCGCTCGCTCCTGCAGCAGGCGTCGATCGTGGTCGCCGACGGCGCACCGGTTGCGTGGCTCGCCCGCATCGCCGGTGCGCGCCACACCACTCGCCTGGCAGGCGTCGACCTCGTCGCCCACCTGTTCGAACGCTCCCGCCGTCCGCTCCGTGCAGTGCTCTACGGTTCGACGCCACCGGTTGCCGAAGCCGCCGCGGCGCGACTGCAGGCCGCCTATCCCAACGCGCACGTCGTTGGGATCGTTTGTCCCCCGTTCGCCGAGCGCACCCCGGAACAGGAAGCAAGTGAGCAGGCATTGCTCGGCGAACTTGCCCCCGATGTGGTGCTCGTCGCGCTCGGCTGCCCCAAGCAGGAGCACCTCATCGCGCGCTACCGCGAGGCATGCCCCCGGGCCCTCTGGATTGGCGTCGGTGGCACGTTCGATTTCTATGCGGGACGCCGCCGCCGCGCTCCACGGTTCGTCCAGCGCGTCGGTGGCGAGTGGCTCGTTCGCCTCGCGCAGGAACCACGGCGGCTCTGGCGACGATACCTCTTAGACGACATCCCGGCCCTGCTTGCAACGGCGCCGGCCTGCATGGCTGCCCGGTTCCGGGAGCGCTCAACCTCCCCCGCAACCGAGTGACCACCTGACTGCCTCTCTACAACGTGTTTACAGCCTGCCCGCAATCATTCGCTGGGTACTCGGGCCACCAGTCCATTCGCAGCGTTAGCCCAGTTTCACCAATTCGAACCGAGGCCACCTCCGGTTCTCCCTGGGGGCGAACTGGACGGTCAGAGCCGGGGGATCCAGTCCATGAAGCAGGTAACCAGATGTCTACCTCCGCAGGTCCAGAGCTCTCGTTGCATCCATCCGAGAGCGTGAACGGGTCAACCGACCCACCGGTGGAGGGTCCGGCCGACCTCTTGACGTTCGTGCTGCACCGGCGCCCGTACCCGGCGGCCGAGATTATCTCCATGCTCATGCACAACGGCCTGAGCGTGACCGACCGCCCGCTCGACGATCAATCCCTGGAGCTCGTCCGGCAACTCGACCCGCGGGTCATCATCCTCGCGCTCGAATCCGGTGATGACCGCGACGTGGACGCTGTTCAGTCGCTCCGCCAGGTGAGCGACGCGTACATCATCCTGTACGTCCGGCGGCCCGACCTCAGTGGCATCGCGCGTGCCATCGAAGCCGGCGCCGATGCCTTCCTGCGTGAGTCCGATGGCATCCAGCTGCTCGAAGCCTACATCAAGAGCTTCGTTCGTCGCGATACCGGCGCCGTCCCTCACCGTCTCCCCTCCAACGTCGTCGGTGATCTCACGCTCCGGCCCGCGCAGCGGCTTGTCGAATGCCACGGCAGGAGCGTGCGGCTTACCGCGCTGGAGTTCGCCATCCTCTCGGCCCTGGCGTCGGCTCCCGGCCAGGTCATGTCCCCGGTGGCCATTCTCCAGGCGGCCGGCATTCCCGACCCGCGCCCGTCAACGGTGAGCCAGCTCAAGGTCCACGTGCTCCGGATCCGGCGGAAGCTCCGGGAGATCTGCCCCGACCACGAGTACATCGTGAACCTGCGCGGCGCCGGCTACATGCTCGACCGCGTCAGCAGCTCCAACTGAGCCTCAACATCTGCTCAACGAACCCGGCATCCGCTCGCCCCGCACGGCGCGTAGTCTCTCCCGGCGCCTGCGCTGTCCACGTAATTTCTCGGCTGGTCCCTTTTCGCGGGAAAAAAATGGCGCAGACGACGGCAACCATCACGCTAACCTGTGTTGGGATTCACGCGTTGTAAACGTCGACGGGGCGCGACTACAGGCAGCCGTCGACACAGCCGGGAGGAACACCATGGAGCGGAGCGATCGCGCACGGGAAGTCGCGCCCCACTCGCTTCGCTCTGCCCTGCGGCTCGCCCATCGCCTTTCCGACGATGTGGCCCACCTCGGGGCCTACGCGCTCACCAACCAGAGCCGAGCCGAGGCAGCCGCCCACGAGATTGTCGAGGCGTTCGAACGTCTCGTTGCCGAAGCCCGCAACGCCGACGAGATTCGGTCACTCGCCATCACTATCATCGACGGGCTGATGCGCTTAAAGCGGTTGCTCTCGACCCCCGCAACGCTTCGCATCGTGCCCGAGGCCGTGCGGTCCGGCATTTTCGAGCAGATGCACCAGCTCGATGCCGTTGCGTCGCACCTCCTTCGGAGCCGGGCATCCGCTGCCGCGGGCGACCATTCCTAGGCCCGAAACCGTCGCCCTCCCGCCCGCTGATGCACTCTTGCCCACCACGATCCGACATCCCAGAATCGATCAACAGGGAGAGGTGGCCGAGTGGTTTAAGGCGCGCGTCTTGAAAACGTGAGGGCGAAAGCCCCGGGGGTTCGAATCCCTCCCTCTCCGCCAGAGTTCTGAACACAACGAAGGGAGACCTTTGGGTCTCCCTTCGTCGCTTTGTGCTCGTTGCTTGCTGACTACGACAGGTCGTCGGTCCTGCGGCCGCGGTACCGCGAGCCGTTCAGGCTGAAGCTGTCGCTGTCCCACATGACGTCTTCGGTCGAATTACGGAACGACCGCTTCGCGCCGCAGCGCTTGCAGTAGCCGCCGCTATGCGACCCGTTTGGCGTTTCGATGATCCAGTGATGTCGGCAGATGGCTGAAACCCCTGTTGCCTCAGCCGCTTCGGCGTGTGCCATGTCTGAGCGTTCTCCCTCCGTCGCCCGCCCCGCAGGGCAGGCATGCTGTTTTCCGTTCCTTGTTCGACCTTATCTTGGAATCGCCAAAGAACGAGTAAATCGGGTCTCCACCTATTTCGCTCTGTTGCAGCGGTTCCCACAGCCACAAGCGGAAACATCCGCGACGTGTAATACTGGATCCAGGTGCTGCGCCGAGTTGCCGGCTGCGCCCGATGACTGAACAAGAACGCCAGGAGCCCGGCGCTCCTGCCGGGACCCCGTGAAAGGTACTGCTTCCAGATGACTGCTCCTCACGCCGTGAGCCACGACGAGGTCATGGCTGCCCTCGCCACGGTGAACGACCCGGAACTCCACACCAGCATCGTTCGCCTCGGCATGGTCAAGAACGTGACGGTCGATGGCAGCAGGGTGGCCATCGACTTCGAACTCACCACCCCCGCCTGCCCACTCCGCGAGACCATCGACCGCGACATTCGCGCCGCCCTCGAACCGCTCGGCGTAACGGACATCGAGATCGAATGGGGCGCCCGGGTGCTCCCGTCGAATCCCCGCGAGGGGCAGAAGCCGATTCCCGGCGTTCGCAACATCATCGCTGTCGCCTCCAATAAAGGTGGCGTCGGCAAGTCCACCGTCGCGACGAATCTCGCGATTGCACTCGCTCGTGCCGGCGCGAAAGTCGGCATCATCGACGCAGACATCACGGGCCCGAACCTGCCCACCATGTTCGGCCTCGAACAGGGCTTCCAGCGCGACAGTACGGGCGGCCTTCGCCCCACCGAGCGCCACGGCGTCCAGCTCGTCTCGATCGGGTTCCTGCTGCCCAAGGGGACGCCCGTCGTGTGGCGCGGGCCGATGATCGGGAGCGCCGTTCGGCAGCTCCTCCACGACGTCCCCTGGGAAGACCTCGATTACCTCGTGATCGACCTCCCGCCCGGGACGAGCGACGCGTCGATGAGCATGGCCCAGGACGCCCCGGTCGCCGGGGTTGTCATTGTCTCCACCCCCCAGGATGTCTCCGTCGAAGACGCGATGAAGGCCGTGGCAATGTTCGAAAAGCTCGACGTGCCCGTGTTCGGCATGATCGAAAACATGAGCTACTTCATCGCGCCCGATACCGGGAAGAAGTACGACATCTTCGGCCAGGGTGGAGCCAGGCGGGCCGCGGAGGAGCTCGGCATCGACTTCCTCGGTGAAATCCCCATCGAGCCCGCCATTCGCGAAGGCGCCGATAAGGGGGTTCCCGTCGTGGTCGGCCAGCCCGAGTCCGAGACCGCGAAGGCCTTCGAGCGCATCGCAGGGCAGGTGGCGGCCAGAATCAGTGTTCTCCAAAGGATGGGCGTCTAGAACTTGGTCCTTAACATCTTTCCCAGGCACAAGGATCCGCCAGAGGCGGTTCCCGCCCCACAACCAGAACCACTCCCGGAGCCCTCGCCCGAGGCGCTCCAGGACCCCCCCAAGCGAACCCGCCGCGGTACCCGGGGAGGTCGTGGCCGCAGTCGCGCCAGCGAAAAGGCGACAGTAACGGAGGCCGCCGACATCGAAACCACAGAAGCCGCGGACGTCCCAGGGCCGGAAGCGGTAGCCGAAGAAGTACCCACCGAACAGCCCGCGCCATCCCGGCGCCGCTCCCGCAAGCCAACGGCCGTAGCGGCGGAAGCGCCAGCCACCGAGGCTGAAGTCGCCGCCGAAGAAACCGAAGGAGAGCCTCGCCCTTCCCGCGGACGGAATCGCCAGGTCCGAACAGCACCCGAAACCCAGCCTGCCCCGGATACCACCGCAGCCATCCTGAAGGCCCTTGAGCAGCAGAACCGCCAGCTGGAGCAACTGCTGCGAACCCAGGAAGAGCTCCTGAAGAAGCTCACCGCGCAGCAACAGCAGCAGGTGCCGCCCCCCGAGACGCGTCCCACTCAGCTCCCCCGCGTTGGCGTCTTTGTCGATGCAGCCAACATCGAGCTTGCATGCGATCGTCTCCGCGCTCGCTTCGACTGGGGGAAGGTGCTTGCGCTCCTCACAAAGGACCGGCAGCTCGTCCGGGCACTCGCCTATTCGCCCGTGCACGACGATCCCGCCGTCAGCATGGAGACCCAGCGCTTCGCCGAACCCTTCCTCGATAAGGGCTTCAAGATCGTCACCAAGCCGCTGAAGCGCTTCTCCGACGGGAGCATCAAGGCCAACACCGACATCGAAATGGCCCTCGATGTGGTTTCCATGCTCGAACGGCTCGACATCGTGTGCATTGTTTCGGGCGATGGCGATTTTCAGCCCCTCGTCGAGTACGTGCAGCGAAGGGGCGTTCGCTGCGAGGTGGCGGCAATCGGTTCGAGCACGGCCAGCAACCTGCGCAACGCTGCAGACGCATACATCGACCTGCAGCAGCGCCTGAAGGAGATCAAGGCCTGAGTCGCGCACTGCTGGTCCTGGCGCTCGCTGCGCTGCTGCTCCCCGTGGCGCTTTATGCGTGCGGCGATGGCGGCGACGGCGATGACGCCGAACCCGAGCAAGTCAGCAACGGCGGACAGGAGGGCACGGCCCTCCCGTCCGCCTTTTTGCGCTATGACCCTGGCGGGTTCTTCGAACTCTACCCCGGGACCTACTGCTGGGAGAGTGACTGCGTCGACATGGCCGGCCCACTCACGCAGGCTGAGCCGCTCCAGCTCTTCCAGGGCGAAGCGCTGGCCTTCTCGTTCGAAGCCGGCATCCCCGACAGCTTCACCGTCTCCTGGTTCCAGGTGCCCGACCCGGTGCCACCTGCGAACGATGAGGTCCGCACCTGGGATGGGCTCGCGGGCGAACGACCGGAGCTCACCGGCACTACCGCACCCACCCGGCTTGGCCGCTATGTGATCGTGCTCGATGCCAGCTGGAACGGCCGCGGCGATATCAGCTACGCCGTCTTCGTCGAGGTCACGCCGCCGCCCGAATCGAGCAACTAGACCGGTCGGGCTGTCTGACTGTCGGGGGAACGGCCGCTGGCGCTGTCATCTGCTTCGCCAGGGCACTCCCACCCCGAGAGCAGCGGCCACTTTAGCCGTCCGATTGCCGCTTCATCCGCCGCGATTGCCTCGCCAAGCGCTCGCACCCGTTCGCGTAGCCCGGCAATATCCGGCGGAATCCGTCCTCTCTCCATGTCCTGGTCATCGGCCGTTTCGCCTTCGGAGATGAGCCCCTACGCCGAGGCGCGTTCGCCGTCGGGATTCGGCTGAAGGATGTACCCGATTCCCGCTACTGTCCGAATCACCTGCGGTTGCGATGGGTCGTCCTCGAGCTTGTGCCGGAGTCGCGAGACCCACACGCGCAGGTGGTGCACCTGGCCCGCGTACGCCGGGCCCCACACCTTGCCCAGCAACTCTTCCGCGTCGAGAACGCGCCCCGGGTTCTCCGCCAGGTACCGAAGGACGTGCCACTCCGTCGCCGTCAGGCGAACGATAGTGTCGTTCCGCAGCACCAGCCCTCGGGCCAGGTCGATCGTCACGGGGCCGACGGTCAATACCTGGCGCGGCGCCTGTCGCCATCGCCGAAGGATCGCCTTGATCCGGCTCGCGAGCTCCGTCAGGTTGAATGGCTTCGTCAGACAGTCGTCGGCGCCGAGTTCCAGCGCCCGTACTCGCTCCTGCGCCCGGCCCGGCTCGGCCAGTAGCACCACGGCGACGTTCGCCTGCTGCTTGATTCGCCGCATGAGTTCGAGACCATTCGCCCCGGGAAGCGCCTGGCTGAGGACCACGACGTCCGGCTTGAGCGACTCGATGTGCCGCATCGCGCGCTCCGGATCGCTCGTGGGGACGACCCGAAGCCCGTGACTGCTGAGCTCAGCCTCCAGCGTAGCGAGCAACGACGCATCGCCTTCCAGCGCCACAACGAGTGGCTGGCCCAGGTCGCGATGTGCCCCCCGGAATCCCTGATGACGGTCGCCATTGCCGCTCCTGTCGGAGCTCCCCCTGTTCACCGGCATTGCTCCAGCTACCTCTCGGCGCGATTCCCTGCCCCGCTCTCCGCGCCAGTAGCCTCCTCAAGACAGGAGACATCACCATTGCAGGTCCACGCGTTCTTCGTACATATGCGAGAAGGCCACGACTATAGCGATCCGGGACAGTTCCGGCCATCAGGGACAGGTAAATTCTGTGCACTTGATCTGGCGAAACAGCGTCGTTACCTGGGCCGCGCGCCCTCGCGGCAGCGAGCGTCATCGATTTCCTGTCCAGGGGGAGTAGTTGGAGACGCTGTGGAGAGAAGAGAGGTTGGTACCGGGGGCGGGATTCGAACCCGCAAGCCTTTCGGCGACCGATTTTAAGTCGGCTGCGTATGCCGTTCCGCCACCCCGGCCAGATCCCGAGACGCCGCCCGCGGGCGGCGTCTCTCACGCGCATCGCGCAGTGTACCGAATTTGTTCGACTAGCCGCGCGGCAGGCCCAGGCCTCGCGTGGCCATAATCTGCTTCTGGATCTCGGTGGTACCGCCGGCGATGGTAGCGCTCACCGCCTGCATGTACCCCATCGACGCACGGTTCCGGATATTACCGTGCATCCCGTACAGGTGCATCGACAGGTTGGCGATTCGCTGCTGCAGCTCACTCGTGAAGAGCTTCGTCATGCTCGCTTCGTGGTTCGGGATGAGGCCCTTGGCCTGCATGCTCACCACGCGGTAGCTGAGCATCTTCGCCACTTCCGCTTCGATCCAGCGGTCCGCGAACTCGTGCCGCGTGTTCGGGTTGTTCTTGAATGTGGCAGGGCCCTTCTTCGTCTGCCGGATGAGCGACTCGAGCTGCTTCCGGACGCCCACCGCGCTACCGATCGAGCTCCGCTCGAAGTCGAGCGTCGTGGTGCCGACGTACCAGCCCCGGTTCTCCTCGCCCACGCGGTTCTTCACCGGCACGCGCACGTCTTCGAAAAACACCTCGTTGAACGTCTGCGTCCCCGCCAGCGTGGTGAGCGGCCGCACCGTGATGCCCGGGGTCTTCATGTCGACGAGCAGGTAGGTGATGCCGCGGTGCTTCGGCGCATCCGGGTCGGTGCGGACCAGCATGTACATCCAGTCCGCGTACTGCGCGCCCGTGGTCCAGATCTTCTGCCCGTTGATGACATAATCGTCGCCATCGCGGACGGCGCGGGTTTGCAGCGAAGCGAGGTCGGAGCCGGCGCCGGGTTCGCTGTAGCCCTGGCACCACAGCACCTCGCCCTTGAGGATGCGCGGCAGGTGCTCGGCCTTCTGCTCCTCGGTGCCGTGCTCGATGAGCGTTGGGCCGATCATCATCACGCCGAAGCCGCCGACGTTCGCAGGCACACCAGCCTCGGCGAACTCCTCGTTCAGGATGAACTGCTCGATGACGGACATATCGGCGCCGCCGTACTTCTTCGGCCACGCCGGGGCAATCCAGCCCTTGGCCGCCACCTTGTCGCGCCAGGCCTTCACCGCGCCCGCGCGAGCGAACAGGCCGCCTTCACCGTCGCCCGGTTCGAAGAGCTCCTTCGGCGCCTCGTTCTTGATGAATTCGCGGATTTCCTGTCGCCAGGCCGCCTCGCGCTCGCTATCGCCGAGGTTGATTGCCATAGCTACTCCCAGTCTGTCCTATTTGTGCGAACGCATTGTGGGGGAGCCCCATCTTCGCGGCAAGCACCACCCGCGCCTATTAGCGCAAAATCCCCTGCCAAACTTTGCCTCAAGCGAAGGATTTACCAGTGCACTCCGTGGTATCGAAGATTTCTTCGCTCTTCCTCTACACGCCCTCGGTCGTTAGTGATAGTCTTCACAAGTGGAAAGCAAGAGCGTCCGGCCTGTCCCTCCCTGACTCGCTCTGCTTCCCAACTCGCCCTAACCGGACGCTCTGCACGAGCCGGCTTCTCCCCCAAAGAAGCCGGCTCTTCCTCTTTGGGGCCTCCACGTGGCTCATGCACGCGGGATACAGGTCACGGCGGCGCGAGCGTGATGCGCCAGTCGCCCCCGGGTGAGGTCGTCGGTCTTCCCGCGGAAGAACCGCACCAGGCCCTTCCAGTCGTCGATATCCCCGAGCGGGAAGTTGACCTCGGTTGTGCCGGAGCTGATCGCGCCGGTGGCGTCCTTCCGGTGACCGCTGTTCAAGGCTGCGACCATCCCGAGCGCGAGCGCGGTACTTATAACGAAGAGAATTGCCTTGGAATGTCGTCATCGGATTGCGGGTCACGCTCACACCCCCTTCCGGGGACTCGCGCACGCCACAGTGCTCAGTTCTGGATAGCAAGCACGCGAGAAACAATGTTCATGCCCGTCGAACTTTGTGCGGGGAGGCGCGCATTGGCCGAGGAAGCGGCACAATGCCTCTGAGCGCCACATGCACGACGCCGAGGAACAGCACCCGAAAGACCAGGGGCACCAGCCCCTCGACACTGTGGAACCGGAATCCCCGGTTGCCCCGAGCCGCGAGCGGCCGAGCGAGCGGGAGCAGCGCCGTGCCGAGCACCGCGCACGCCGCCAGCGCTTCCCACACTGGCCGCGGACCCGTCCGGTTCGCTGGCTCCGGCGGGTCCTCCTGAGTGGCCTGATCTTCCCCCTGCTGCGAATCGGCTACAGCCTCGAAGTTCGTGGCCGCTCGAACTTCCGCGCCGTCGATGGGCCCTGTCTGGTCATCAGCAACCACAACATGCACCTCGACCAGGCGATGCTCATGATGGCGATGCCCTCCGACTTCCGGCAGCGTCTCGCCATCGCTGCCGCGGCAACCGACATCTTCGGCAACCGGATCCGTGGCTTCTTCTCGGCGCTGCTCGGAAACGCCTTCCCGTTCGCGACCCGGGGCAGTGGCATTCGCGAAAGCCTGGAGAACGTCGGCCGCATGCTCGACGACGGCTGGAACGTGCTCATCTTCCCCGAAGGCCGCCTGACCGTGATCGGCCCGATGAAGCCGTTCAAGAGCGGGATTGGCTTCCTTGCCCGTGAAACCGGCGCTGCGGTTCTTCCCGTCCGTATCGACGTCCTGCGGCCGGGGTTCTACGAGGGCAAGTGGCTGCCTCATCCCCGCGCCCGCGTTCGCGTCTGCGTGGGAAAGCCCGTTCGCATCGAACCCGGGCTCTCGTACTCTGAAGCTACCGCGCGCCTCGAGCAGGCCGTCCGCGACGCCTAGCCATGAGTTCACCGTCCCCTGAGCCTATTCGGTTCGTCGACATCCTGACCACCGCGTCGGCTGTTGCGAACTACCTCGGCCAGCCGACGGTTCGCGCCCAACACCTGCTCGAAGCGATCGCCATCCTTCGTGACGAAAAGACGATGGAAGACCTCGGACGGCCCGTTTCCCCGTTTCTTCGGAGCGCACTCGGCCCCCAGGGCGACGCCGAACCGCCGGTCCGGGAGCTTGCGCAGCGCTGGTTCGCCCAGCTTGGCTCCGACATCAACGCCCATGTCTCGGGCGCCGAGCTCGACACGCTGATCGCCGAAATCCAGGCCCTGGTCGAAGCCGAATAGGCTCACTTCGCGCAGAGCCGCAGGACCACCTCGTACAGGATCTGCATCCCGAGCTTCAGGTTTTCGACGCTGATGCGTTCGTTGTGCCCGTGTACGCCCGCGAGTTCCTCGGGCCGCACCAGGCAGGGCACGAACCCGTAGGCGGGCACGCCCCGCGCCCGGTAGATCCGCGAATCCGTGAATCCGCTGGTGAGCTCCGGCGCGATGTGCGCCCCCTCGACCAACTCGGTCACCACATCGCGAACAACCGAAAGGAACTCACCATCCAGCGGCGACTCCGCGCCGTGGAAGCGGTTCAGCACCTCGACTTTCACGCGGTCGTCGGCCACCACCCGGCGCAGCTCCGCCAGGAATTCATCGACGTCGACGTCGGGCAGCAAGCGGCAGTCGAGCGTTGCGGTGGCCTCGGCGGGAATGACGTTGACCTTGATGCCCGTCTGGATCGTCGTGAGCGAGATGGTGTTCGCCAGCCTTGCTCGGACCGCGGGGCTCCGTTCGGCGGCCTGGAGCAGCGCGCTGTCTTCGTCGGTTTCGAAGACCCCCGCCCCGGACAGCACGTTGAGGTGCTCCCGCATCACCGGCGTGATCCGCAGGTCTTGCTTCCATTCCGCGACGCGGTTGAGTGCCCGGACCAGGTGCTCCGCGCAGTTATCGCCGTGCGGCACGGAGCCGTGTCCCGGCCGTCCCCGTACCGTGAGGCGAACCCACACGGGCACCTTCTCCGTTGGCGCGACCTGGAACACCAGCGCGTTGCTGCCACCAACGCCCATGAGCCCGTAGGCCCCTTCATTGATCACCAGGTCAGCGCGGAGCCAGTCGGGGCGCTCGCGCTCGATCCAGCTCACGCCGTACTCGCTCCCGGCCTCTTCGTCGGCGGCCGCCAGGAACACGACACCACGCCGGAGCGGCACACCCTGGCGCTTGAGGAGAAGCAGGGTCATCAACTCGATGATCCCCATCCCCTTCATGTCCAGCGCGCCACGACCCCAGACCACGCCGTCGATCAATTCACCCGCAAACGGGTCGACATCCCAGAACTGGCGCTCGACCGGGACGACGTCGGTGTGGTTGAGCAGGCACACCCGGCGGTCGCCGGGACCGATGGCGGCGAAGAGGTTCGAGCGCCCCGGCGCCGATTCCGCGGTTTCGAACGGGATGCCCTCGTTCTCGAGGATTCCCGCGAGAAAGGCGACCGCTTTCGCCTCGTTTCCCGGTGGGTTCGACGTATCAATGCGGATGTACTCCCGCAGCAGCGAAACCGCCTCGCTGGTGGCGGCGTCCCAGTCGATTGTGTGGCTCACAGCGCCCTCCTCCGCGGTTGGGGAGTCTACCTAGTCCTGTTCCCTCGGGGTAGTTGCCGATTGTCGGCGGCGAACCCCGCGGTGATAGTCCGAAGGTGGACCTCTTGCCTTCGGTCGTGGGCGCGGCTGCCGGGCTGGGACTCGGCTGGGCGTTCGCGGGGTATCAGCACCTGCTCTACCGGCAGCCCGAATACCGCGCGAACCCTGCGCGAGGCCGCCGCTTGCTCGCGCACCGGCTGTTCCTTGCGGCCAGCATGGCGGCTACCGGCGGACTCGCGCTTCGACCCGGGCACTACGACGCTGGCCCGGCGTTGCTTTCACTCGGGTTTGCCTGGGTCCTTTGCGTGCTCTCCAGCACCGACCTTGAGCGCCGCATCATCCCGAACCGCCTCACCTACCCCGCAGTCGCTATCGCGGTGCTGTTGGCCTGGGCATGGCCCGACCGTTCGCTTGCCTCATCGCTGGTGGGTGGCGCGGTCGGGTTCCTCGCCGGCGTCGCGCTGTTCGCGGCCGGCGTCCTCGTCGCCCGGGCAGGTGCGTTTGGACTCGGCGACGTGAAGCTCATGCTCCTGGCCGGCCTCCTCACCGGGTGGCCCGGGATCTTCACCGCGTTGCTCATCGGCCTCTGCGCGGCCGGCGTGCCCGCACTCATCCTCACGCTTACTGGCCGGGGGAGGACCTACTTCGCCTACGGTCCCTATCTCGCCCTGGGCGCGCTCGTCGTCATGCTATTCCCGCACACCTTCACATAACCATGGTTACAGGCCGTTCATGAGCTGGATGACCGCCGGGCCGCCAATCACGATCATGATGGCCGGGAAGATGAAGAAGACGAGCGGGAATACCATCTTGATCGGCGCCTTGAACGCCTGTTCCTCGGCCTTCTGACGGCGCTTCGTTCGAATTACCCCGGTCTGCACGCGGATCACCGAGCCGATCGAGATGCCCATTGTCTCGGCCTGCACGATGGCGTTGATGAGCTGCCGAAGCTCCTCTACGCCGGTCCGCTCGGCCATGTCGATGAACGCCTCCTTCCGGCTGCGCCCCATCGTGACCTCCCGCATCGTCCGCGCGAGCTCTTCGGCGAATGGGCCCTCAACTTTGTCGACGACGCGCGAGAACGCGGCGTCAACGCCGAGCCCTGCCTCGACCGACGCGGTGATGAGGTCGAACGCGTCCGGGAGCGACTTCCAGATCTCCTTTTGCCGCTTCCTGATCCTCCCCAGCACGTAGATTCGCGCGGCGTAAAGCACCAGGGCCAGCGTCACACCATAGGCCAGCAGCAGCCGCCCGCCCGTTGCACCGCTGGCGGCGAACATCGAGACGGCGGCCACCGGGAGAATGCCGGCGAGAAGCCCCACCACGAGGATGAAGTGCCCGGTGCTGATCTTCAGGCCGGCCTGCACGAGAGCGGTTTCGAGCCTGCTGGAGAGCGTCGAAGGCATCGCGCGCTCGGCCTTGCTCGTGAGCGCCCGCATCAGCGGCCTGAGCACGCGGGTACTGAACGCCGCTTCAGGGTCCGGCAGCGCCTCTTTCCCCGGCCGTGCATATCGCAACCCGCTGAGCCGCGCTTCCATCGGGTCTAGCGGTGCTGCCCGGTAGAGCAGCCCGTAGACCGCCAGTGTGACGGTCACGAACGTTCCGAGTGCGATGATGACCGGCATGGCTACACCTCGATGTTCACGATGCGGCTGATGACGAAGAAACCGGTGACCTCGCTGATGGCCGCACCAACCAACATCAGCCGCCCGATTGGTTCGCTGAACAGCAGCCCAACGAAGTCCGGGCTGATCAGGTAGAAGATGATCAGCAGCCCGATCGGAATCCCGCCGATCACGTAGCCCGTCAGGCGCTGTTGCGAGGTCAGCGTTCGAATCTCGCCCTTGATGCGCTCCCGCTCGCGCATGGTGTGCGCCACGTTGTCGAGGATTTCCGCCAGGTTCCCGCCTACCGTCCGCTGGATGAGGATGGCCGTAATCACGATGTCGAAGTCCGCCGACCCCACCCGGTCGTTCAATCCTGCGAGAGCGTGCTCGACGCTGGCGCCCATCGCCGTGTCCCGCATCGTGCGGCGAATCTCCGTCGCGATCGGGTCGGGAAGCTGATCGCCGGCAGCTTCGAGCGCCTGTAGCAACCCGAACCCGGCGCGTAACCCGCTCGAAAGCATCTGCAGCAGTTCGATCAGCTGCCCCTCCAGCTTTCGCCGCCGGGCGGCAACCCGTTGCTTGAGCCAGAGCCCGACTACGAAGTAGCCGAGCGGGAGGCCGAGCAGGGCGACCACCGGGACCGGCGTGAGCAGCATCGCGAGCGCCGTGAACACCAGTCCCACGATGATGCGGAGCACGAGGTACTCGCGCGCGTTGAGCGTGAGCCCCGCGCGGTTCAGGTCGCGCGTCCAGTTCTGGACGATGTTCGAGGAGACCAGGTTGATGCCGCCGAAGCTCACGCTCGCGCGCCGGCGGAGGCTCAGCGAAGGCCGCGGCGTGTCCGGGAACTGTTCCTCCATCCCCCGGAGCCGGTTCAGCCGGTCCACCGCCGCGGGCGCCGCCGTGCCGAAACCCGTGACCCAGAGCGTGATCGACGTGGCGCAAATGCCCATGCAGAGGGCCGCCAGCGCTGCCAGGACCATCAGAATCCCTCCGAGGCAAACAGGTGGTTCGGGACCTCGATCCCGGCCAGCTTGAACTTGTGCAGGAAGCTCGGCCGAATGCCGGTGGGCTTCATCTTCCCAATCACCTTCCCGTCCTCGTCCACGCGTTCGACCTGGAACAGGAAGATGTCCTGCAACGTGACCGTGTCACCCTCCATGCCGCTGATTTCGGTGACATGGGTGACCTTCCTCGAACCGTCCTGCAGGCGGCTCACCTGGATGAACAGGTGGATAGCGGATGCGATCTGCTCGCGGATCGCCCGCGCCGGCAGGTCCATCCCTGCCATAAGCACCATGTTCTCGAGCCGGGCGAGAGCGTCGCGCGGCGAGTTCGCGTGAATGGTCGAAATCGACCCGTCGTGACCGGTGTTCATCGCCTGGAGCATGTCGAAGCACTCCTCGCCTCGAACCTCGCCAACGATGATCCGGTCGGGCCGCATGCGAAGGCAGTTCCGTACGAGGTCACGCTGTTTGATCTGGTTCTTGCCTTCGATGCTCGCTGGCCGCGCTTCGAGCGTGATCACGTGGTCCTGCTGCAGCCGAAGCTCTGCGGGGTCCTCGATGGTGATGATGCGTTCGGTGTTCGGGATGAACGCCGAAAGCGCGTTCAGCATCGTCGTTTTACCGGTGCCGGTACCGCCGCTGATGATGATGTTCAGGTGCGCGCGAACGCACATCGCGAGGAACTCCGCCGTCGCCTCGCTCAGTGCCCCCACCTGGATCAGGTCCGCCATCCGCATCTTGTCCGCGCGGAACTTTCGGATGGTGATGCTGGGGGCTTTCGGCGACACCGGCGGAATGGTGATGTTCACGCGCGAGCCGTCGGGCAGGCGCGCGTCCACCATCGGGCTCGACTCGTCGATGCGCCGGCCCAGTGGTGCAACGATGCGTTCGATGATCCGCATCACGTGTTGCTTATCGCGGAAGCGCGCCGGGCTGCGGAAGATGCGGCCTTCCTGCTCGTAGTAGATCTTGTCGATGTCGTTGACCATCACTTCGCTGATCGATGGATCGCGAAGCATCGGCTCCAGCGGCCCGAGCCCCAGCACCTCGTCGACGACTGCCTCGATCATCTCGTCGCGGGTCATCCCGCCGAGCGGCAGTCCTTCCTGCTGGATGAGTTCCCGCGCCGCCTTCGCAACGGCGTCCCGCTGCTGCTCCGGCGGCAGGCCCTCGAGGCTCCCGTGCTCCAGCTCTTCGATGAGCAGTTCGTGCAGGCGAATCTTTGTTTGTTCCGCGACCGGGTTCGGGCCCCCCTGGAGATCGTTCGCCCGGCGGCGAGCCCCGGGTGCGGCAACCGTTGGCTGCGGAGGGGGCGCCGCGAGCGTGCGCCGCTCCGGCCTCAGGAACACCGGCGCCTTCGGTTCGGCCGCTGGTTCCGGGGCCGGCGCGGGCCGCGGCTGGGGTGCGGGAGCAACGTCCTCGGCGAGGCCCCAACCTGACCGCAGCTTCAGCTGTCCCGAAGGACGCAGTGGCGCGGCGGGTGGCCGAGACGTCTCTTGCGCCGCTTCGTCGCCCTGGCGTGCTGGCGGCGGACCAAGGCGACGCCGCGCGCTCGACCAGCCGAATGTCCCCCCGCCGTTCGCTCCAGCTCTGCCGCCAAAATCGTCCGCCATTGCGAAGCTCCTCTCGTCCGTTGTCCGTTACGCGCTCTTCCTGAACAGCGGCCCCATCAACCGGCGGAGGCCGCCTCCCTTTTTCTGTGTCTTCTGCCGGTTCCGAACGCCGGCCAGGGCGCGCGCGATTTCGCGGATCTCCGTGGCCGCTTTGCTGTTCGGGCGGCTCTGCACGATCGGCCGCCCGAGCTGCGCTGCGCGCACTACCTCGTTGTCCTGCGGAATCCGCCACCAGAGCGGCGAATCCAGCGTTCGCGCAACGTCCTCTTCGCGAACGCCCGTGTCGGCCCCGGCACGGTTCAGCACGACCTTGATGCGTTCCTCGTCGTTCCCAAACCGCTCGTGGAGCATCTCGAGCGCGAGCACCGTGTCCTTGATGCTCGCCATGTCGAGCGTCGTGACCAGCAGGATCATGGTCCCGACTTCGATAGCCGCTGCCACGATTTCGTTGAACGTGCCCGGCGTGTCGAGCACCACGAAGTCGTGGGTTTGCGCCAGCACGTCCACCACGTCGCGGATGTGGCGGGCGGTCAGGTTCCGCCAATCGCTTGGGCGGGTCGGCGCCGGCAGGATCCGCACGCCCGAGTCGTGCTCTACGAGGTACTCCCGCAGCGTCACCCGGTCGATGTTGTCCAGGTTCCGCGCCAGGTCGGCGATCGAACGCTCCACCGGGATGTCCATGGTGATCGCGACGTCGCCGAACCGGGTGTCCATGTCGACCAGCGCGACGGTCTGCTGGGCCTCGGTGGCGAGGGCCACCGACAGGTTCGAGGAGATAGTTGTCTTGCCAATCCCGCCCTTGGCGCCAAAGACGGTGATGATGGTGCCCTGCGGCACCGGGTCCTCCAGTTCACCGCGGCGGCGCATCCCCTCGCGCTCTTTCTTCTCGAGCACCCGGATGATCGACGTCTCCAGTTCCGCGGGGTCCAGGGGCTCCTGGAGGTAGTCCGATGCGCCCGAAACCATCGACTGTCGCATCAGCCGGATGTTCGCCTCGGTGGAGAACACCACGATCGGGAGGTCGGGCATCCCGTCGTTCATCCGCGCGAGCGTCTGGATCGGGCGAACCAGTGGCTCCTCGATGCGCATCAGCACCACATCCGGCCGAAGCTGGTACGCCAGCGTGAACGCCTCAACGCCGTACCCCGCGCTCCCGATCACCGCGAAGCCCAGCATGCTCAGCGTCTTCTGGAGCTCCGCGCTGCTTTCGCGGTCGGGGTCCACCACGATGACCTGCGGTACCCTCGCCATCTTGTCCTCCACCGTTCGTGCCGCCCCGAGCCGGGGCTCAATTCACTGGTGCTGCGCCGGCGACCAGCCCGGCGCAGCGTCGCTCGATTACCGGGCCGGGAACACCTCATCCAGCGACCACGTCTGCTGGCCCGTGACCGCCTGCGAGTCGCCCTTCTGTCGCACGAGGATGCGGAACTGCCCCTGGCTGTCCTCCATCGCGTCGATGATCGCCACCTTCGCCGCGAGGTCGATCGGGAGGGCGAGCGTGATCGACACCGAGTCCTGGAAGGTCTCCGGTTCTTCGCCGGGGTTCCCCGGTGCGCTCGCGGCCACAGGGTCGATCGAACCTGCCTCGCCGTTCGCTTTCAGGTCGGTGTTCACCACCCGCCGAACCAGCGACTGCGAGACTGCAAGGACTTCCACGTCTTGTGCGATGATGCCCGCGACGACGTCGGGCTTTTCCTCGCCGGTGAGCGGGTCGGTCTTCACCAGCGTGGTGATGCCCATGATGTCCACGCGGTCGCCTGGCTGCGGCAGGCCGCCGGCGATCCACGCTTCATGCGGCACCATCAGCGACAGCGCCCGCATCCCTTCCGGCACCTTGTAGGCGAGCGTGTTCTGGCCTTCGTACGTGGTGACCTTTGCGGCGATCACCTGCTCGCCCGCGAACATCGGCGTGGTCGCGACCTTCCCCAGGACATCCTCGATCTCCGTCACCCGCCCCGGGAGCAGCGCCCCGCCCGGGATGGTCCGCGTCGTCAGCATGTCGGAGGTGATCTTTTCGCCCGCCGCCACGTCGCGGGTGAGCACCACCACGGTCTCAGCGCCTTCCGTCAACCCGAGCTGGTCGTCGAGGCCGTCGCCTTTCCCTTTCGCGTTGAGGAACGCGAACATCAGGGCTGCGCTGAGGATGCCGAACAAGAGCGCGAGCATGAGCACGCCCTTGTTCCGGTTCGACCCAACAGCCGTCGTCGCAATCGTTCGTGCCACGTGGATACTCCTCCCCTTGGTCTATCGACCGCTTTCACGCTCGCCCAAAGGCCCCGGTGAGTCCGCATCGGGGGAATCGCCCATTCGACAACAAAACGGCCGCCAGCCTGGCAGCCGTTCTCCCTCTCGATGCCGCTCGGCGCTTACTCGAGCCGCATCGACGAAACCGCGCGAATTGTTGGGGTGTCGATGTTGCCCCCCGAAATGAACCGGATGATGTTCCCGATGGGCGTCACGAACTCGAAGTCATATTCGACCTCGATGGTGACCTCCTCCCCGCGCGGCCCCTGGATATTCGTCCCGGTGATGGCCACCTTCGCCGGGTCCAGTGAGCAGTCGCTCGGGTAGTGGCTGCAGAAGCTCGAGTAAATGCGGTCGTATACGGATGGCTGGTCCATCTGGACTGCTGCCGCCCTGGCGCCCTCGCGAGCGGCGTTCGTGATGAGCAGCCAGGTGTAGAAAGCGCGGCCGAAATCGACCAGCGCAAACAGCAGCAGCAGAAACAGAGGCACCACCATCGCGAACTCGACCAGCGCCTGGCCGCATTCGGTGTCGCGCAGCCTGCGAAGCACCCGCCTGGGGCTTAGACCTGGCCGAAGACCCGTCCGGAGCAGTGCCGCCATGGAACCAGCCCTGTCTGTCGTGGGAATGGGAAAGGGGGCGCGCCCGGCCCGCGAAGGGTCCTCGCGCCCCCTTTCTCGTCTCTCGGTGCGCTAGAGGGCGTTCGCCAGTTCGTCCAGCTTGTCCGAAACGTTCGTGCCGAGGAGCTGCAGAGCGCCAATCGCCACCACCGCAACGAGCGCAAGGATGAGGCCGTATTCCGCGAGGCCCTGGCCTTCTTCGTTGCCATGGCGGATGGCGACCAGCTTGCGGAGTGCCCAATCGTTGATCTTCGACATGTGCTTCCTACCTCTCTCGATCTGGGGACTTCCCCGGGTTTCCCCACCGGGCAGGCTTCCCGATGCCCTCCCCGGCCCTTGCGGGCCATTCCCTCCCTGGACGCTACCTCCGGGGTTCACGCCTTCCCCCGCGAGTTGCGTTTCGTTTGGGACCGGGCAGCACCACCGCTGTGGAGCTATGAGCAAGTTCGTCGGCGCCGCGAAGTCCCATAAGGTCCATGGCCGTTGCGTAACTCGTTTGTCCCTTGCCGTTCACGCAACCCCCGCTCACCTGTCGTCCGGGTGAACCCGCCCCGCTCGCAGCAGCCGGTGTCTGCCGGAAGCCCGCCATCCCGCCGAACTCTCTATTGAGAGCACACGGAGGGTATTCCGCGATGGCCGCATACACCGCGCACCAGGCACCTGGACGCTCGGCGCCATGGTCACGAGTGACTGCGTTTGGTCTCGACGTCTTGCTCGTGGTTGCCTGTGCGCTGACCGCCTGGGCGCACGCTGCCAAGCTGGTCGAGGGTCGCTACACGAGCGCAGCGTTCGTCGTCGAACAGACCATTCTGCTGGGGATGATCCTCTTCCGCAGGCGCCCCGCGGCCACGTCCACCCGTGTGACCGACTGGCTCGTGGCTGCGTTTGGGACGTGGCTGCCGTTCGCCATGCGCCCGGCTGATGCGGCCGACCCGTGGGGACTTGTCGGGTCCTGTCTCCAGGTAGTTGGACTCACCCTCACCTGCACCGGCTTCATCTATTTGGGGCGAAGCATCGGCGTCGTCGCCGCCGACCGGGGGCTCAAAGTCAACGGCCCATACCGCATTGTTCGTCACCCCATCTACTTCTCCCACACGGTCACGCTTACCGGCTTCCTTGTGGCGAACCCGTCGTTGCTCAATGCCGGCATCCTCGCGGCCATCACCCTGTTCCAGGTGCTCCGTATCCACGCCGAGGAGCGTCTCCTTCGGAAAACGACCGATTACGAAGCCTATGCTCGCCGGGTCCGCTGGCGCCTGCTTCCCGGCATCTACTGACTCTCCCGCTCAACCGGGCCCNCCCCGACATCTCCCGGGCAAAACAAAAACCCCCTCTCCCGCACCGGCGGGAGAGGGGGTTGGGTGTGAGGGCGACTACGCCAGCTGCATCTTTTCCTTGAGCCGCCGGTCGATGGCCGAAAGGAAGTCTTCGGTCGTTAGCCACGGCTGGTCCGGGCCGATCAGCATCGCCAGGTCCTTGGTCATCTCGCCGCCCTCAACGGCCTCGATGCACACCTGCTCCAGCGTTTCGGCGAACTTCGTGACTTCCGGCGTGTTGTCGAGGCGGCCGCGGTGCGCCAGGCCGCGCGTCCACGCGAAGATCGACGCAATCGGGTTCGTCGAGGTCTTCTCGCCGCGCTGGTAGGCCCGGTAGTGGCGGGTCACCGTGCCGTGTGCGGCCTCAGCCTCCATCGTCTTGCCGTCGGGCGTGAGCAGCACCGACGTCATCAGGCCGAGCGAGCCGAAACCCTGCGCCACCGTGTCCGACTGCACGTCGCCGTCGTAATTCTTGCAGGCCCACACGATGCCGCCTTCCCACTTGAGCACCTGCGCGACCATGTCGTCGATCAGCCGGTGCTCGTAGGTCAGGCCCGCGGCCTTGAACTCCTCGGCGAACTCGTTGTCGAACACCTCCTGGAAGATGTCCTTGAATCGCCCGTCGTAGGCCTTGAGGATGGTGTTCTTCGTCGACAGGTACAGCGGGTAGCCGCGCTGCAGCGCGTACCGCATCGACGCCCGGGCGAAGTCGCGGATCGAGTCGTCGTAGTTGTACATGCCCATCGCGACGCCGCCGTCCGGGCCGAACTTCGCGACCTCATAGGTGACCGGTTCGCCGCCATCTTCGGGCGTGTAGGTGATGGTCACCGTGCCCGCGCCCGGCACGCGGAAGTCCGCCGCCTTGTACTGGTCGCCGTGCGCGTGGCGGCCGATGACGATCGGCTTCTTCCAGCCGGGCACCAGCCGCGGAATGTTCCGGCACACAATCGGCTCGCGGAACACGACGCCGCCCAGGATGTTCCGGATCGTCCCGTTCGGGGACTTCCACATCTGCTTGAGGTTGAACTCCTTGACGCGCGCCTCATCCGGCGTAATCGTCGCGCACTTCACGCCGACGCCATGCTTCTTGATGGCGTATGCAGCGTCGATAGTCACCTGGTCGTTCGTGGCGTCCCGGTTCTCGATGCCGAGGTCGTAGTACTCGAGCTGAATGTCGAGGTACGGCAGGATGAGCCGCTCTTTGATGAACTGCCAGATGATCCGCGTCATTTCGTCGCCATCGAGTTCGACGACGGGATTGAGGACCTTGATCTTCGCCATCTAGTGATTCCTTCCCTTCGCGCGCCCGCGCCTGTGGTGTTTTCCGTGTCGAAAGGCCCCTCGCCCAGTAGCGGGCGAGGGGCCTGCAGTGTGATTACCGGTCCGAGGTGATGATCTGCCGCAGCACGTACTGCAGGATGCCGCCGTGCCTGTAGTAGTCGAGCTCGACGGGTGTGTCGATGCGCGCCACTACTTCGAAGGTCTTCGTCGAACCATCCTCGGCGGTCGCGGTCACCGTCACCCGCTTGCCCGGCGTCAGGTCCTCCGCGATGCCGCTGATTGTGAACGACTCGTGCCCGGTCAGCCCGAGCGATTCACGCGACTCGCCTGGCAGGAACTGGAGCGGCAGGATGCCCATCCCGACCAGGTTGCTGCGGTGAATCCGTTCGTAGCTCTCCGCGATAACCGCGCGAATCCCGAGCAGCGCCGGGCCCTTTGCCGCCCAGTCGCGCGACGACCCGCTGCCGTACTCCTTGCCGGCGATGACGATCGTCGGCACGCCCTCGGCCTTATACCGCTCGGCGGCGTCGAAGATGGTCATCTGCTCACCGCTCGGCACGTGCCGCGTGAAGCCACCTTCCGTCCCCGGGGCCATCTGGTTCCGGAGCCGGATGTTCGCGAACGTGCCGCGCATCATCACTTCGTGGTTGCCGCGGCGCGCGCCGTAGGAGTTAAAGTCCTTCCGTTCGATGCCCCGCTCGATCAGGTACTGCCCGGCGGGTGAGCTCGGCGCGATGTTGCCGGCGGGCGAGATGTGGTCCGTCGTGACCGAGTCGCCCACCATCACCAGCACGCGCGCGCCCGTGATGTCCTGGAGCGGCGCCGGCTCAAGCGGCATGTCGTCGAAGTACGGCGGGTTCTTTACATAGGTCGAATTCTCGTCCCACTCGTACAGTTCGCCGCTTGGGACCTCCAGGTTCCGCCACCGGTCGTCGCCTTCGAAGACGGAGTCGTACTCCCGGCGGAACATTTCCGACCGCACCGAACTGGCGATCGTTTCGGCGATCTCCTGCTGGCTCGGCCAGATGTCCCGCAGGTACACAGGCTGGCCGTTCGGGTCGTGCCCGATCGGCTCCTTCGCGAAGTCGATGTCGACCGTGCCGGCGAGCGCGTACGCCACCACGAGCGGGGGCGACGCAAGGTAGTTCGCGCGCACGTCGGGGTTGATGCGCCCTTCGAAGTTCCGGTTGCCCGAAAGCACGGCCGCTGCCACGAGGTTGTGGCCGTGCACCGCCTCGCTGATCGGTTCGGCGACCGGGCCGGAGTTGCCGATGCAGGTCGTGCAGCCGTAGCCGACCGTGTTGAACCCGAGCTTGTCGAGGTACTCCTGCAGCCCGGCTTCCTTCAGGTAGTTCGTTACGACCTTCGAACCCGGCGCCAGGCTCGACTTTACCCACGGCTTCCGGGCCAGGCCGCGCTCCACCGCTTTCTTTGCGAGGAGCCCGGCGCCCAGCATTACCTCGGGGTTTGAGGTGTTCGTGCAGCTCGTGATCGCCGCGATGATGACCGAACCGTGGCCGATTTCGAATGACTGGCCATCCTGCTGAACGGTCGCCCTGGTGGCGAGAGCACCGAGGCCCTCGGTCGAATTGGCGTTGCCGTTCTCACCGCTCACCCAGCTCTGGACGCGTGCGGCGTCCGCGCCCGCGGTGTCGCCAACCATTTCGACGAGGCTCTGCCGCCACGAGGTCTTCGCCGCGGCCAGCGGGATGCGGTCCTGCGGGCGGCGCGGCCCGGCGATCGACGGCTTCACGTCGCCGAGGTCGAGCTCGAGCGTGTCCGAGAACACCGGGTCGGGCGTCCCGTCGGTCCGGAAGAGCCCCTGCTCCTTCGTGTAGCGCTCCACCAGGTCGACGAGTTCCTCGCTTCGGCCTGTGAACCGCAGGTACCGCAGCGTCTCGGCGTCGACCGGGAAGAAGCCCATCGTCGCGCCGTACTCGGGCGCCATGTTCGCGATGGTGGCGCGAATGGCCAGCGGCAGGTTCGAAATGCCTTCGCCGTAGAACTCGACGAACTTCCCGACCACGCCCTTCTGCCGCAGCATCTGCGTGACCGTAAGGACGAGGTCGGTGCCGGTCGCGCCTTCGGGCAGCTGGCCCGTGAGCTTGAAGCCGACCACTTCGGGAATGAGCATCGAAACCGGCTGGCCGAGCATTGCGGCTTCCGCTTCGATGCCGCCGACGCCCCAGCCGAGGACGCCGAGGCCGTTGATCATCGTCGTGTGCGAGTCGGTGCCAACCAGCGTGTCCGGGTAGGCGAAGCGCTGGCCGTTCTCTTCCTTCCGGAAGACCACGCTCGCCAGGTACTCCAGGTTCACCTGGTGCACGATGCCCGTGCCCGGCGGCACCACCCGGAAGTTATTGAAGGCCTGCTGGCCCCAGCGCAGGAACGTGTACCGCTCCTTGTTGCGCTCGAATTCGAGTTCAACGTTTCGCTGGAACGCTTCCGGGGACCCGAAGTTGTCTACCTGAACCGAGTGGTCGATGACCAGGTCCACCGGCTGCAGCGGGTTGATCCGCTTCGGATCGCCGCCNATGCGCTGAATGGCCTGCCGCATCGAAGCGAGGTCGACCACAACCGGGACGCCGGTGAAGTCCTGGAGCAGCACGCGCGCCGGGGTGAACGCGATCTCGCGGTCCGAACCCGAATTCGGGGTCCAGCTCGCCAGCGCTTCGATGTCGTCCCGCGTCACACCCCGCCCGTCCTCGTAACGGAGCAGGTTCTCGAGCAGGATCCTGAGGGAGAAGGGCAGGCGGTCGACGTGGCCTACGCCCGCGTCAACCAGTGACTGGAGTCGGTAATAGGTATAGGTGCCAGAACCGGTCTGGAGCTCGGCCTGGCTGCCAAAGCTGTTGGGGTGCATGTGTCCATCCTTTCGTCACCGTGGGGAGCTCGTCCGATGTCGAGCGCTTCAGGTTCTGATGGACACGGGGGGACCAGTTCCCATTTCCCAAGCCTCCTTCCACGAGTGTGGCGGTACTTGGGCCCTTTCCGGTTTGCGCAACACAAACCGGGTGCCGTTCCCCGCCGCCTTCCCGCGACTTCCCCGTTTGGGGACCGTTGGGCCCGGGAGCGGCACTGGGTGGGACGAGCAGCCCGAGTATACCATCCCTTTCCTATCCGGGGCCTCGCCGGCACCTTCTCGCACCCCTATCGATGCCCTCACGAACCGCCAGGGCTGATGACAGGCGCACGCCCGGCCTGCTACCGTTTGCCGTGGGTTTCACGTTCCATCGGCCTCGCGGGTGAGGCAGTTCGCACAGGCGCTCGATGACCGTTGGGACTCACAGTTTTTCAGGGAGGTCGTCGGGTGCCTTACACCGACAAAGAATTGACCTGCATCGACTGCGGGTCGGGTTTCACATTCACTGCGGGTGAGCAGGAGTTCCATGCTTCGAAGGGCTTCACGAACGAGCCTCGTCGTTGCGTAAGTTGCCGCCGCGCCCGCAAAGGCGAATCTGGCGGTGGTGGCGCCCCCCGGGCCGATCGCGAAATGTTCTCCGTTCCGTGCGCATCGTGCGGCAACGAGGCTCGCGTCCCCTTTGAGCCCCGCGGCGACCGCCCCGTCTACTGCAGCGACTGCTTCCAGTCCCAGCCGCGCACCGGCGCCGGGGCTCGTTCGTCCTACGGCGGTGGATACGGAAACGGTGGCTATGGCGGCTACAGCGACTATGGTGGACGTGGCGGCCGCGGAGGCGGCCGTGGTGGTGACCGCCGCGGCGGTGGCCGTCGCTGGTAGTCCTCGCCTGTACGTCCGATATACTGGGCCCTCTCGGGGCCTGTAGCTCAGCGGTGAGAGCGGCCGGCTCATAACCGGTTGGTCCCTGGTTCGAATCCAGGCGGGCCCACCACTTCGTTTGCCAGGTCCCCGGCCGTCGGGTCATATCTTGGAACAAAAAAAGGGCCGCCCATTTGTGGGCGGCCTTTTCAATTTCAAGGCCCGGGGCACCCTTCCTTTTTATTAGAAACAGTGGCGCACACCGGGCACAACTCCCTGGAATGAAGGTGCCGGGCTGCAGGAACCTCGGGAGCCCTGCAGCCCGGCGGAAGGGAGGGGGTTGGTAAAGAGGGACAGCGTCCGCTCGTTACGCCTTCACGATGCGGCCGTAGTTCCGCGGGTACGGCCAACCCAGGATCTGCGGCCAGCCCTTGATCCGGTCCTTGCGGTACGCAAAGACGTTGTCGGTCTCGACGATCGGAATAACGAGGTACTCGTTGTACACGCGCTCGAAGACCGCCTGCAGCGCCGCTTCGCGTTCGGCGCCACCTGCGTTCGCCGCAGCGTCGATGTCCGCGTCGAGGCTCCCGTCGGAGATCGAGTAACCGCCGTCGGTATGGAGCCAGCGGATAAGGTCGGCGGCGCCGTCGTACGCGACGTTCTGGCTCTGCGTCGCGATCATCGGGACCGTGTGCGAGCGGAGCACGTCCACGAAGTCCGCGCCAAGCGGTGCGTTCGTGGAGCGAATCCCGACCTTGGCCCAGTCCGCGATCACACCGTTGTACATCGCCTCAGGGTCCGCGGTGGCGTAGGCCAGCGGGTCGATTTGGAGGCCGTCCGCGAATCCGGCCTCGGCAAGGAGCCGCTTCGCGCGCTCGGGGTCGTAAGGATAGGGTTCGGCGTCCTTGTGTCCCGTGACCCCCAGCGGCGCAAACCACCCACCCGGGCGGGCGGCGCCACCGAACACCACCTTCGCGATCTGCTCGCGATTAATGGCGACGTTCATCGCCTCGCGAACCCGCGGATCCTTGTACGCCGGGTTCCCCTGGCCGCGGAGGTTCAGCATGGCGAACCGCACCCGGACCGCCGGGCTGAAGATCAGTTCGTAGTCGTTGTTCTGAAGCTGCTGGAAGAACTGCGGCGGCAGACCCCAGACCAGGTCCAGCTCGCCATTCTGGAGGCCCGCGACGCGCGTCGAGGGTTCCGGCAGCGCCCGCAGCGCGATCTTGGCCGTCTGAGACTTCGTGCCCCAGTACCCCTCATACGCCTCGAACTCGATGACCTCGTCCGTCGCGAAACGTGCGACCTTGAGGGGCCCGTCCCCACCGGGTTCGTGCCGAACGTCGACTCGTTGTTTCCCGTGCTGAGGTACTTCTTGGGGACGACGTAGAAATAGGAGTCCAGGTACTGGTGGAGCTCCGGGAACGGCGACGACGACTTGAAGATCACCGTCTGCGCGTCCGGGGTTTCCACCGCCTCGATGCGCGCGAAGTTCGGCGCGTACGCCATCTTGAAATCTGGCGTGCGCAACCGTTCGAGCGAGAAGGGGACGTCTTCCGACGTGAACGGGTCGCCGTTGTGGAACGTCACGCCAGTGCGCAGCTTCAGCGTCAGCTGCGTATAGTCGGGGCTGTACTCGAACGACTCGGCAAGACCCGGCATGATCCGGGCGTCGTTATCCCGTGCGAGGAGCCCCTCGAAGGTTTCCCAGTTGAACGGGAAGTAGCCACCGCCGCTTGTGCGATGCGGGTCAAGCGTCGGGGGAAGTGCATCGATCGCGATCGTCAGGCTGCCCGTCGGACCGCTGCTGTCGCCCGAACCATTGCCGGCCGGCTGCGTTGCGGAGCTTCCCGTCGGCTCGCTGATGACGACATCGTCGTCATCGTCGTCACCACCGCAGCCCAGCGCCAGTGCTGCAGCGCCGATGGCGGTGGCGCTCCCGCTCGCCAGGACCGCCCGCCGCGATAAGCGTTTTCGAGTCCAGTAGTTCTCCAAGTGTTCCCCTCTCGACTGCCTGCGCCCCGGTTCCACACGGGCGCGGGCTGGTTTCGCGCTTTCGCTGCGTCAACGCCGGGTTGTGGCCAGCCGCGGCAAGTAGACACGACTGTCATTAACACGACTGTCATTGACGCAACTGTCAGCGACCGCGGGACTATATCTTTCGGCGCGACCCTGCGTCAAGCCTCCCCGGGCGACCCGCGGGCCCGGCGGGGCCGGATGGAGCCTATACAGGGACTTCCTGAGGCCACAGCGCGCCTGCCCGGCGCGCAAAGGGCGGGGGCAGCAAATTGCTGCCCCCGCTCGAGAAAGCCAGTTTCCAATCGCTGTGATTACGTTTCCTCGTTTTTCTGGCGTTCGACCTCCGCCCGGTACTCTTCTTCGCTCGGAACGGGCGGGGCCTTCTCGTTGTACACGGCACGGTACCAGAGGGCGGTCAGGCGGTAGGAAAGGGTCAACACGTCTTCCGGTTCGCCTGGACCCGAGAACCAGCGCTGTCGCGCGAAGTCGGTGACCATGCCCGCGAGCGCCAGCGCGGCGAAATCGGGGTCCACCCCCGGGTGAGTGAGTCCCTGCTCCTTGTGGCGGCGGAGTGCGTTCGCGCTGCGCCGGATGAAACGCTGCCGCATCTCAGCCACAGTCGCGTTCGTGCGCACGTCCAGGTTCATCTCGAACGTGATCCGCAGCAAATCCGGGTCCTGTTGCCACGTCTCCAGGAAGGCCCGGTTTCCGGCTTCGAGTCGTGCAAAAATCGTCGAACCCGGGCGTCGCGCCTCCGCCTTCTGGTACAACTCATCGAAGACGGGGGTGATAATCCGCTCGAAAATTTCCTGCTTGTTTTCGAAGTAGACGTAAAAAGAACCGCGAGAAACACCGGCCTCCTTGATGATGTCGTCGACCGTTGTCTCGTGCCAGCCCTTCTTTCGGAACACGTCTCGCGCAGCAGCGATGAGTTTTTCGTAGGTGCCCCGATCGCGCCGTCTCCGGCGATGGTTGGCCGCCTCTGCCGCACTCGTATCCGCCGACGTGCGCGCCGTAACGTACCGAACACGCTTGGGGATCGCGCGATCCTCGATGTGTTCCTCGTGCGTGTCTTTCTGAGTCATCTAGCGTTACCTGCTTCGTCTGAACGAGCTCGGTATTGCCCGCTCGAATAGGCCGTCTCTTACGAATTTACCGGACAGTAGCACGTCTTTCTGTTCCGCTCTCCTTCGCGATGCTCTGGACTGCCGCCAAGGGCGGTAAAGGAGCTCGCGCCACAAATGGTCGCGCGCTCCGGGAGGGGCCTGGCGAGAAGCACCGCGAGCAGCCGGCCGGGGGCGCGAGGATGACAGCGGAGCTATCGAGGTGCTTGACGCAAGTCGAAGTGGCTCCCTATAGTCCCCGTCACGTTGACGGTTGTGTCAATGACACATCTGTCGGCAGCCGCTGGAGGAAGCATGTCTGAAAAGCTCGGTGCCTTCGTAGGGAAAATCGCCTTCGTCGACCTCACCCAGAAGACGGTGACTGTTGCCGACCTGCCACGCGAGTGGGCGGAAAAGTACATCGGCGGACAGGGCATTGCCACGCGCCTCTGCTACGACCTCATCCCCGACGATTGCGACCCCTACGGTCCCGAGAACCGCATCGTCATGAGCGCGGGGACGTTCATCAACACGATGGTGCCGGGCGCCAGCAAACTCCTCCTCAACACCAAGGGCCCGCTCAACCGCCGCTACGCAACCTCCTCGTCCGGCATCTTCGCCGACAAGCTTAAGGCCGGGGGCTTCGATCACGTGGTCGTCAGCGGTGTGAGCGACCGCCCCGTTTACCTGCTTATCGACGACGGCGAGATCACGATCCACGACGCGAGCCACCTCTGGGGCCTCGATACGCGGGAAACCACCGAGGCGCTCTGGGCCGAGCAGCCGGGGGGCTCCGTGATCACCATCGGTCCTGCTGGCGAGCGCATGGCGCCAAACGCCATCGTGCTCGGCCAGGGGCATTCGACGTCGGGCTCCGGCGGCCTCGGTGCGATCTTCGGCTCGAAGAAGCTGAAGGCCGTGGTGGCCAGGGGCAGTCACCCCGTTCACCTCGCCGATGCCAACCGGTTCCACGGCCTTGCGGCGAAGACCATCAAGGACGTGATGGCCGGCCCCTACGTCCCGTGGTGGCGCGAACTCGGCACTCTCGTGCAGCTCCAGGAGTTCGCTGGCCCCGGAGCTGTCGAGCGCACCGAGAAGATGGGCCTCGACATCCGGACGTGGACCGACATCTACCGCAACAAAGTGAAGGACCGGAGCATGACCTGCCCCGGCTGCCCGGTTGCCTGCAAGCAGCAGATCGGCATCACCGAAGGCGACCACGCCGGCAAGCTCATCCCGATGTCCTGCTCGCTGGGTACCCTTACCGCCCCGTTCCTCACCGGCGCCGGTATCCCGCTCGATCACTACGACGAAGCCATCATCTGCGCCGAGATGTGCAATCGCCTCGGCATCTCGACGCTTTCGGACGCCATCAGCTGGATTCATCGCCTCTACGAAGACGGCGTCTTTACCAAAGAGGACACCGACGGCCTCGACCTAAGCAAGGGGAACTATAAGGATCTCCAGGAGTTCATTCGCCAGGTCGCCTATGGATACGGCTTCGGCGGCGAACTCGCGAAGCCGTTCGAGGAAGTGCAGGAGGCCTACCGGCCCCAGCTCGACCGCTACTACGCCTGGAAGGGGCACGTTCTCAGGAAGGAGAGTGAGGCTGAAGGTGGACGTCACTGGGGCAAGCGCTGGTCGGTGCTCTTCTTCAGCCACGTAATCGACCCGCGGGCCGATGGCCCCGGCACCGCGTACGGTTCGCCGACCTGGATGCCGGGCCGCTCCGGTTCGAGCCTCAAGCGCTACGGCCGCGCAATCGGCATTCCCGACGAAGAGATCGACAAGATCTTCACCGGCGAGACGGACGGCTACGACACCGGCCTCCTCACGCACCGCGTCGAGCTCTACAACCTCATTCTGTACTCGCTCGGGACCTGCCAGCGGTCGTTCATCTCTCACGCCCTGCCGACGCAGCGCATCGCACAGCTCTACACCTACGGCACGGGCGTCGAGGTCACGCAGGAGGACCTGCTCGAAAGCGCCGAGCGCATCATCACGCTCCAGCGCATGTTCAACCTTCGTGAGGGGTATACCCGCGACCGCGAAGTCTATCCCGCCGGCTACCTCGATGAGCGCGAAGAGCGCGAACTGAATGCCTGCCTGGATGCCTACTACGGCGCACATGGGTGGGACATCGAAACCGGCATCCCGACCGACGAAACCCTCGATCGGCTTGGCATCTCCCGCGAACGGGATCCCAGGACGTTCGAGATGGCGAACGGTCCGGCCGTCAGTATTGCCTGAGAAGGGAAAGTATCCGTTGGCGAAGTTTGACAAAGACGTAGATTTCGAGATTAACTCCGACGCCTGTGTCGGGTGCAATCTGTGCATGATGGCGTGCTCTTTCGTAAAGCATCGCGTTTACGACCAGAGCATTGCCTACATCACCGTCACGAAAGACACAGGGCCAAACTATCGACCGGAAAGGTACTTTCCAAAGTTCGAAGAAGAATGTGACAGCTGCGGGTTCTGTCTCGAGTTCTGCTACTTCGGCGCGATCGTAAACAAGCAGCGTCCGAAGCCACTGCCAGAGCTCGGCGAACCAAAGATGTCCAAGACCTACACCGAAGCCTAGCCTGCGGGGAATCCGAGCTCGGCGTAACCGGGGCCATCGCTATGAACAACCACAGCAGTGAAGGGGACATCAGTCGAACGAACAGCCGAGCGTCGGGCGACCCGGTGTTGTCTGTTTCACACCTCTCGTGCGAGTTCAAGACCCGCTCGGGCTGGATTCGGGTTGTCGACGACATTTCGTTCGACGTGCAGCCGGGTGAAATCCTCGGCCTCGTTGGAGAGTCCGGTTCCGGGAAGAGCGTGACCTGTCTCTCCCTGATGCGTCTCCACAAGAAGGGCCAGGCACGCGTCACCGCCGAGAGCCTGAAGATCGACGGCGAAGAGACCAGGGACTACGACGACCGCGCTATGCGCCGGCTCCGTGGGACGAAGGTCTCGATGATCCTGCAGGACCCGATGTCGAGCTTGAACCCGACGCTCACCATCGGGTCGCAGGTCAATGAAGCGCTGAAGCGGGCACCGGGGCCCCGGCGGAAGCCCGTCGATAGTCTCCGCGAGGTCCACCTGTCGTCTCCCGAGCGGCGCGTATCGCAATACCCGCACGTTCTTTCGGGCGGGATGCGCCAGCGTGTCTGCATCGCGATGGCACTGGCCAGTCGCCCGAAGCTCCTGTTCGCGGACGAGCCCACCACCGCCCTCGACGTAACCATCCAGTCGCAGATCCTGGCGCTGCTCAAGCGACTGCGCGACGAGCACGGCACCTCGGTCGTGCTGGTCACGCATGACCTTGGTGTCGTCGCGCAGACTTGCGATCGCGTTGCGGTCATGTACTCCGGCCGGATCGTCGAAATGGGCCCTGTCCGCGACGTGCTCCGCAACCCGCAGCATCCCTACACCCGCGGCCTCCTGGCCGCGCTGCCGCGCGTTGGGCACCGGGGCGAGTTGAAGATCATGGAAGGGCAGCCGCCCGATCCGCGTGCGCTTCCGCCCGGTTGCCGCTTCGCTCCGCGCTGTCCCGAAGCGACCGAGGAATGCCACCGCACCGACCCCAGGCTCGTCGTTACCTCGGCCAGCAGGTCGTGCGCGTGTCTGAAAGCTCAGCCCATGGTCCAGGGAGCAGGGGCATGACGACAGCAGCCGAATCCACAGGTGCCGGGGCCAAATCGGACTCCGGGAAACCCGCGGTCTTCTCGCTCTCCCACGTCACCAAAGAATTCCACGTTGGCTCCAGGTTCCTGCGGTGGGGTGGCGCAACGCTCCGGGCCGTCGACGACGTCAGCGTGGACATCGTTCGCGAGGAATGCTTCGGCATCGTTGGCGAATCGGGCTGTGGCAAGAGCACGCTTGCAAAGATGCTGCTCCTGCTCGAGCCGGTGACCTCGGGTCAGCTGCTCTTTGAAGGGAAGGACGTCCGGACGCTCGATCGCAAGGGCCGCCGCGAATTTCGGCGGAAGGTGCAGGCCGTCCTCCAGGATCCCTACAGCAGCCTGAACCCGCGCATGTCGGTCAGGGACCTTATCGCTGAGCCGATGGAAGCGCTGGGCGTGGGCACCAGGAAGGAGAGGGAGGAGCGTGTCTGCTACCTGATGGAGCAGGTCGGCCTCAACCCCGACTACCGGCACCGCTTCCCACACCAGTTCAGCGGCGGTCAGCAGCAGCGCGTTGCCATCGCGCGCGCGCTCAGCGTGGAGCCCGAGGTCCTCATTCTCGATGAGCCGACTTCCGCGCTCGACGTTTCCGTTCGCACGCAGATCCTGCGGCTGCTCTCCGACGTTCGCTCGAAGTTCTCGCTCACCATGGTGTTCATTTCGCACGACCTGGCCGTCGTCGAGCAGATCTGCGACCGGGTTGGCGTCATGTACGCCGGCGAGATGGTCGAAACCGGACCCGCGTCCGAGGTCATCGGCCGTGCAATGCACCCGTATACCCAGGCCCTGACGGCCGCGGTCCCATCGCCCGACCCGGATGAGCGGCCTGCCATTCGAGAGCTGCTCGAGGGTGAGATCCCGAACCCGCTGAACATGCCCTCCGGCTGCCGATTCCATCCTCGCTGCCCGAAGGCAATGGACCGCTGCTCCGCAGATCGCCCCCTGCTCCAGGCAGTCCAGGCGATGGCGCGCGAAGCTGCCTGCCACCTGTTCGCCCCGGCCGAAGGGGCCCCCGGCAAGGCGGACGGCGAACGCAAAATGGCCGGCGAGGTGCTCTGAGCCATGGTTCCCTACGTTCTCTCTCGACTTGTGCGCGGCGCGCTCACGGTCTTCGGTGTGATGATCGTCATCTTTCTCCTGACGCGCGCCAGTGGTGACCCCGCCGCGACGTTGCAGGGTGATTCGAACGACCCCGCTCGCTACGAGCAGATTCGCCGGGACCTTGGCCTCGACAAGCCACTGTACGAACAGTTCGGCACCTACCTGTCGGATGTTCTGCGGGGTGACCTCGGGGAGAGCTGGAACTACCGCCGGCCCACCATGGACGTGGTAGCTGNCCGCCTGCCTGAGTCAATCAAACTGGCAGGCGCAGGCCTCCTCGTTTCGGTCGGACTTGGCGTGCCGCTCGGTGTCGTGGCGGCCGCACGTCGTGGCGGTTTCGTCGACATGCTGGCCCGGACGTTCGGTCTCCTCGGCCAATCAATCCCGACCTTCTGGGTCGGCATCATGCTGGTGCTCATCTTCTCGGTGCAGCTCGAGCTCCTCCCGTCGAGTGGCACCGGGGGCTTGAAGCACCTCATTCTCCCGGCGATTGCCGTCGGCTGGTTCTCGACGGCGTCCGTGCTGCGGTTGACTCGTTCCGCCATGCTCGATGTGCTCGACAGCGAGTACATCAAGATGGCCCGCATCAAGGGCCTGAGCGAGGCGCGCGTCATCTGGCGGCACGCACTGAAGAACGCCTCGATCCCCATCGTCACCATCGCGGGCATCCAGCTCGCGGCGCTGCTGACTGGCGCGGTCGTCACCGAGTCGATCTTCGCCTGGCCGGGGATCGGCAGCCTTGTCGTGACCGCCGCCAACGGCCGGGATTTCCCGGTCGTCCAAACCGTGGCACTCCTGGCGGCTGTCGCGTTCGTTGCCGTCAACCTCCTGGTCGACATCCTCTACGGCTATCTCGACCCGCGCATCTGGGCCCGGTAGGCCCGCGCGAGTGTCGGAGGACGGAACCATGCTGAGTCGAATTCGGCCATTCTTGAAGCTGAATCCCACCCTGCCGATTGCGATCCTCGTGATCATGGCGGTCGCCGCGATCATCGGTCCCCGGCTCACACCGGGAGAGTCCGAGGTCAGCGACCTCTCCATCGCGCTCCTGCCTCCCGCCTGGGAGGACGGCGGAGACTGGAAGTATCCCCTTGGTACCGACGACTCCGGGCGCGACATCCTGAGCCGCATCCTCGATGGTGCACGGGTCACCGCATTCGTGGCGGGCGGCGCCATCCTCATTGCGGCCGCCATCGGCGTCGTGCTGGGTGTGCTTGCCGGCTTCCTCGGCGGCATCGTCGATGCCGTCGTGATGTGGGCGGTCGACACACTCTACGCGTTGCCAACACTCATCCTGGTCATCGTCGCAGTCACGGTCATCGGGCACTCACTGTGGGCGCTCATGCTCATCATGGGTCTGCTCGGGTGGGCGGGTCACGCTCGCGTGATTCGCGGGCAGGTCCTCGCGCTCCGTCACCGGGAGTTCGTCACCCTGGCGAGGATTGGCGGCTGTTCGAACCTCCGCATCATGCGGAAGCACATCCTTCCCAACGTGGTCGGCTCCATCCTCGTCCTGACCACCCTCAACGTCGGCAGCTTCATCCTGCTCGAGTCCGCATTGAGCTTCCTTGGGCTCGGTGTGCGGCCCCCGAACGCCTCCTGGGGTGTCATGCTCGCCGACGGCCGGAACTACATCTCGACCGCGTGGTGGATCGTCACCTTCCCGGGCATCGCCATCGGCCTGACGATTCTCTGCGGGAATCTCCTTGGCGACTGGTTGCGCGACCACCTCGACCCGACGTTGGAAGCGCGATGACAACCACACCCACTTCGCCGGTCGTGCTCGCGATTTCCGGCCCCAAGGATTCGGGGAAGACCCACCTGATCGAAGGTCTGATTCGTGTGCTGCGCGACCGGGGCGTTCGCGTGGCGGTGGTGAAACACGACGCCCACGCCCACATGAAGATCGACCACGAAGGGAAAGACTCCTGGCGCTACGCCGAGGCGGGCGCCGAGCGCGTGGGCCTCGTAGGTCCGCTCGGTCGCGTCACCATCGACCGCAGCCGGCCCTTTCTGCAGGACCATGATGCGGATGCGGCGCTGGGAGAGCTGTTCCAGGACGTCCAACTCGTCCTGGCCGAGGGGTTCAAGGACCACGCGCTGCCCCGGATCAAATTGATTCGAACCGGCGAGGGCCCCGCTACCCGCGTGGTCTTCGAGGCCACACCCGTACGGGACGACGAGGTTAACGCAACGGCTGCCGAGGACCTTTCCCTCGAGCGCTGTATGGAATTCATTCACCGGCTGTTGCTGGGTGAGCAGAGCCTTCCCCGGGCTTGAGGGCCGGGGAACCAGCCCGCTGTTTCGGAAACAAAGCAGGCACTTCTGGAGGTAATTGCTGTGGGTGCACTTGAAGGCATGCGCGTCCTCGACATGACGCAGTACGAAGCCGGGACCTCCGGAACACAACTCCTCGCCTGGCTTGGCGCCGAAGTGGTCAAGGTCGAACCTCCCACCGGCGACCCGGGAAGGGCCGTCTCCACCCAGACGCCGGTGTCCCAGTACTTCCTGAACTACAACGCGAACAAGCGCAGCGTCGTCATCGATCTCAAGAACCCGAAGGGCTACGAGCTCTTCCTGCAACTCGTTCCGCATTACGACGTCTTCGTCGAAAACTACGGGCCGGGCGCCGTCGAAAGCCTCGGCATCGGCCCCGAGAAGCTTCGTGCGATCAATCCTCGCCTCATCTACGCCCGGCTCAAGGGATTCGGGCTTTCCGGCCCCTACGCCCAATACAACTGCTACGACTGGGTTGCGCAGGCAGCGGCCGGCGCATTCTCCGTCACGGGCAGTCCCGATGGCCCGCCAATGCTCCCGGGCACCACGTGTGGCGACTCGGGCGCCGGCGTGCAGCTCGCGCTTGCTATCACTGCGGCCTACGTGCAGCAGCAGCGGACCGGCAAGGGCCAACTCATCGAGCTCTCCATGCAGGAGGCCGTCACCCTCTTCATGCGCACCCAGGGACTCCAGGGGTGGGGACACTCGCCCGCTTCCCGGAGTGGGGCCCGCCGCGGCTCGGCGACGACCGATGTCTACCCCTGCCTTGGCGGCGGCCCGAACGACTACCTGTTCATCATGGTTGTGACGTCCGCCCAGTGGGACGCGCTGTGCGCCGCGATGGACCGGCCCGATCTCCTGGTGGACCCGCGGTTCGTTGATAGCGACGCGCGCGTCCAGCACTCCGACGAGCTCTGGGAGGAAATCGCCGCGTGGACGAGGCAGCATCCCAAGTACGAAGCGATGCACATCCTCGCCTCCTACGGCGTGCCCTGCAGCGCGGTGCTGGACACGCACGAACTCTTCACCGACCCGCATCTCACCGCCCGAGGCTTCATCAAGGAGATCCAGCACCCGACCGGTGACACCTACAAGGTGATGGACTGCCCGATCCGCATGTCAGAGTCGCCCGTCGAGCACCGGCCGGCGCCCCTGCTTGGTGCCGACACCCGCAGCGTCCTCGCGCGCGACCTCGGCCTCTCCGTTACCGAAGTCGAGGAGCTCGTTAACTCAGGCGTGGTGAAGGGGTAGTCTCTCAGATTCGTTAAACCATGACATAACCGTCAGCGAACGCTCCCCGGGAAGTGTAGAGTCCCGCCAGGAGCACGTGAGTTCGCCGCGGGGCTTCCCCCCTTGGCCCGCGGAGACTTGTGGGAGGGGAGGGCACAGGTCCCTCCCTTCTTCGCGTTAGCCAGCCAGGCGGTTGGGCGGTGGGAGCCAGACCACAACCCCAAAGTGGCCCTCATCGTCGCCGTCGCGCCACCCGCCCCGGATCTCGGCGTCGCAGGCGAACCCGGCTCGCGGCAGCTGGTCCAGTGCTGGCGCGTACTTCGCCGCCTCGTCGCGCGGCAGGTACCCGACCACGTCGCCCGCGATCACGACCTGCACCGCGTTCCGGTCGAACGGGTTCGTCGGCTCCCGGCGAAGCTCCGCGTTCGTGCGAATGAGCTGGCTCTCCCGGCGTTTTCCCCCGGCGATACGCGTAAGCGCCTCCTGGTATCGCGACTCGCCGACTACCTCCACCCGGCGCAGCCTGCCGGGCTTCGAAGGACGGTCACCGAAGAGGCGCCGAATCATGGCCCGGATACTACCCCATGACGCGATGAGGGTTCACCGGTCCCGCACGGCCGCGCCCGGGGACTCGTCTCCGCGAAGGCCTCCGGGGGCACCTGGGGACCGCGAGAAGGGGTGCCCGAAATGCGACATTTTGTGACGCGATTGTCACGACTAAAGCGAATGCAAGAGACCGGAATCGTTATTCCTGATCCCTTAAGGGTGTGCGCCAGTTGACGCGGGTTAAGCGGATCTTCTATCGGGGTTTACCCCTAGTACACTTTGTTGCTACCCTCAATACACGTCTGAAGTCTCCCCGCGCCTTCTGCGTATTCATCACCCTCAGGAGACCTTTATGGCAGGCGAAGTTCAGGCTTCGCGACGGCGGCGCTTGCTGTTTTGGAGGCGGGCTTCGCGACGCTATGGCGGAGCGCCCGTTGTGCCGGCCGCGCCCCGCCGGGGCACTATCAGCGCCGCCCGGTTCGCCATTTTCTTCACCTTCGCAGCCTGGCTTGCCTACCTCGTTGAACAGGGCGTTCGCCTCAGCCGGACCGGCATGTCCTTCCAGTCCATCGCCGAAACGGCTGTCTACGTCGTCCTGGTGACCCTCCTCGCTGCGTCCGCGATCGCGTATCTCGTCTCGAGGCTCGGGTACTTCGAACGGGTTAAGGCACACCGGCGCGTCGCGCGGAGCACCATCGACGCGCAATTCGAAGATAGGGCTCCAACGCTTACCGTCCTGGTTCCCGCTTACCGCGAGGAAGAGCGGATCATCCGCCAGACCCTGCTCTCCGCCGCCCTCCAGGAGTACCCGGACCTGCGCGTCGTCCTGCTGCTGGACGACCCGCCGAACCCCACTGAGCCCCAGCATCGCCAGGCCCTCGAAGCTGCGCGCGGGGTGGTGACTTCGATCCAGGCCTCGCTGGCCGAACCGTTCGAACGCTTCCGGGAAGCCCTCCTCACGTTCGAGCGTGAGAGCACCGGCTGCCGGGTCGCCGAACCGGCGGCGCTGCTGACGCTGGCCGAACAGTACGACCGCGCCATCGAGTGGTTCCGTGAACAGGGCGAGCAACTCGCCCGAATCGATCACAGCGACCATTTCCTCGCGATCGAAGTGTTCGACCGGATGATCAACGACCTCTCGGCAACGGCCGCTGCGCTGCGCGACGCGGCCGCACAGCCCGAGACCGTGATCAGCCGCCGCCGGGCGCGGCAGCTCTACCAGCGCCTCGTCCGCATCTTCCAGTGCGAACTCTCGGTGTTCGAGCGGAAGCAGTTCGCTTCGCTGTCGCACGAGCCCAACAAGGCCATGAATCTCAATAGCTACATCGGCCTTATGGGCGGCAGCTATTGCATCGTCCCCTCCCCGGGCGGACCTGTGCTCATCCCGTCCGGGGATCGGGTCCCCGATCTCGTCATCCCGGACGCCGAGTACATCCTCACGCTCGATGCCGACAGCATCCTGCTGCCGGAGTACTGCCTCCGCCTCGTCTACCAGATGGAGCAGCCGGAATACGAGCGGGTCGCAGTTATCCAGACGCCCTATTCGGCCTTCCGCGGCGCTCCTTCTCGCATCGAACGCATCGCCGGCGCAACGACGGACATCCAGCACACCGTTCACCAGGGGCTGACCCGGTTCGGCGCAACGTTCTGGGTCGGCGCAAATGCAGTCATCCGGAAGAAGGCGCTGGAAGAGCTCGAGGAGCAGGACACGGATGGCGGCTTCGTCATTCGCCGGTACATCAAGGATCGGACGGTCATCGAAGACACCGAATCGAGTATCGACCTCCGGAGCCGGGGCTGGCAGCTCTACAACTACCCCGAGCGCCTGAGCTACAGTGCCACGCCCCCCGACTTCGGTGCGCTGACGATCCAGCGGCAGCGCTGGGCGAACGGCGGCCTGATCATCCTGCCGAAGTTGGTGCGGCTCCTGTTCCGGCGACCGCAGGGGGTTCCCCGGCCGGGCCCGATGGAGTTCTTCCTGCGCACGAACTACCTGGTCTCGATTGCATGGTCGAGCCTCGGCCTGATGGTCCTGCTGTTCTATCCCTTCAACGACCAGCTCCTCACCCGGTTCGCGGTCCTCACCGCTGTCCCGTACTTCTGGGCGATGGCAGTCGACCTCCGGCGGGAGGGGTACCGCCGGCGGGACATTTTCGCGGTGTATGGGTTCAACCTGCTGCTACTGCCGGTGAACGTGATGGGGACGTTGCAGTCGATTGCGCAGGGTATTGGCGGCCACAAGCTTCCGTTCGCGCGAACGCCGAAGGTGCGCAATCGTACCGCCGCTCCGCTGCGCTTCATCGTGTTCCCACTGCTTCTCGTTGCGTGGTCGGCGTATACGCTGGCGAACGACATCGAGCACCGGCACTACGTTCACGGCACATTCGCGGGCATGAACCTGGTCATGACCGCGTATGCCTGCTTCACTTTCGTGGGTATCCGCGCCATTCTCGGCGACATCTTCGTGAACCTTCGCGACTTCGTGTACCGGCCGGTCCCCGCCCCGAAGCAGGAGAAGGAAGTCGCGCACTGGGCCTCGGTCCTCTTCGTCGGGAGCTCCGTCCCGGAGGAGATCGAGCGGAGTGCACCGCTCGCGGTGGCCCTCGCCGCCGAGGACCGTTTCGAAGCCAGCCAGAAGGATGACCAGTGGCAGCCGCTCCTGGTGCGGAACTCCGATGGCTCGATTTCGCTCCGCGTCGCTGCTGCACGGGAGAAGCCGGTCCGCTCGACAGCGCGTATTCGGCGGGGCCGGCTTCGCACCCGGTTGTATGAGGCACGACCCGAAAATGTGGAGGTGGTGCGATGACAGTCGTTCAGTCGGCCCGGCCGGCGCGACGGCTCTCCATCACGCGGTTGTTCGTGGTCATCCTTGGCTGTGCTGGTGTCATCCTCGGGGCAGCGTGGTGGGTCATGGATGCGTTCGCTGGCCGCGACGCCACCGAAGCGACGCATACCTGGTTCGCGCCATACGTTGACGTAACGCTGACGCCCACGTTCCACTTCGAAGACCCGTACGAGCAGCCGGCCTCCGATGTCGTGCTCGGCTTTATCGTCGCCGACTCGGCGAACGAGTGCGCTCCATCCTGGGGCACCTATTACGATCTCGAAGGCGCAGCTCGCGCCCTCGACCTCGACCGACGCATCGTGCGGCTGCGTGAGCGCGGCGGCGACGTCGTGGTCTCTTTTGGCGGGGCCATCAACAACGAACTCGCCACAGTTTGCCGCGACGTCGAGTCGCTGGTCGCTGCCTACCAGTCCGTGATCGACCGGTACCAGCTCACCGCCGTCGACTTCGACATCGAAGGCGCTGCGCTGGCGGACTCACAGGCGAACGGTCGGCGCGCGAAGGCCATCCAGCGCCTGCAACAGGACAACCAGGGTCTGCAGGTATGGGTCACGTTGCCCGTGGCGCCCCACGGCCTCAGCCAGGAGGCGCTGGACCTGGTCGAAGGGCTGCTCCGGGAAGGGGTGGACCTGGCAGGTGTCAACGTGATGACTATGAACTACGGCGGCTCCCGGGCCGAATCGGACTCGATGGCCGAGGCTTCGGTCGCGGCGCTCAACGCGACCTGGCAGCAACTCTCCGATCTGTATGCCCGCCTCGGTATTCCTCGAACCGATGAGGGGATCTGGGGCCGCATCGGTGCCACCCCAATGATCGGACAGAACGATGTCCCGGCCGACGTGTTCACGCCCGGCGACGCACAGGCACTGCTCGACTTCGTTCGCACCAACCGGATCGCGCGTGTCTCCTTCTGGTCGGCGAACCGCGACGTCGCCTGTGGCCCGGGCATCGATGGCGCCCACGTCTCGAACACTTGCAGTGGCGTCAACCAGTCTCCCCTCGAGTTCTCCCGGATCTTCTCGGGAGCGACGCCGAACACTCGTGCCGACCTGTCCGGCGCCCCGGCCCCGCAGGTGGCCACACCTGGCGCCGAGGGAAGTCGCAGCGAAAGCGCGGACCGGCTCGATCCGCTGGCCAGCCCCTACCCCATCTGGCGCGCGGCGCGTGCCTATGAAGCCGGCGCGAAGGTCACCTGGCAGGGCCGGGTGTACGAAGCCAAGTGGTGGACCCAGGGCGACCAGCCCGACGCCCCGGTCGAGCACCCGTGGGACACGCCCTGGCGCTACCTCGGTCCCGTCCTTGAGAGCGACCGGGAGGCGGTGCAGGCAACGAAACCGACCGTCGATGGGAGCTGGCCCCGCTGGGCAGCAGAGCGTGTCTACGTCGCCGGCGATGAGGTCGAGCACAAAGGCCAGGTCTTCCGCGCGAAGTGGTGGACCCAGGGCGTCGAACCGCAGGAAGATCCCGACCAGCCATACGACCACCCGTGGCAATACATCGGCGACGTGGAGAAGGACAGGGAGGAACCCTGACTTCGACGCTTCCCCTTACCGGCTAGGGATTCGGCACCGGCGCTTGGCGAGCTACTCCAGGCGCCGGTTTATCGCTTCCTTCAGCTCCTTGATCTCCGGGAATCTCCCAGCCTGCTTGTTGGAGAAGATGACCTCTCCGTTCACCTCGACCTCGAAGATCCCTCCTCGCGCCGGGACCAGCGTGAGCGTTTTGGTGTAGTCCGCATAGGTCGAGAGTAACTCCTGCGCGGTCCACGTGGCGCGCGCGAGGAAGTTGCACGGGACGCAGTAGGTAATGGCGATGGAGAGTGCCCGGTCAGCGCTCATTCTTGCCTCCTCTCACCGGCGACGTCGGGGTTCGCGAGTCGATTTCGCCTTCTTGTCGATCAAACCTAACGCTTGGGTTGCAAGAAAGCTCGCACCCTGATGAGAAGGGCATTCGGGCGCTATACTGCGAGACGCATCCACCGCCCACTGGGCCAACACTGTAGGGGAGTGACCGATCCAATGAATTTCCTCCGTGTACTGCTCCGCCCGGGTAACGTCGCACATGCCCACTGCGATGGTCCGTGCGGCGTCTACGACCCCGCTGCTGCCCGGATCGCCGCCGAGGCCGTCCTCTCGATGGAGAAGAAGATCGCAGCCCTCGGCGATGCCACCGACCCGACGAGCGTCAACAACCGGGTTCGCTACATCGCCATCAAGGAGCAGCAGGCCGACGTCGTAAAGCATGAGCTCGACGTCCTCTGGCACGACTACTTCAAGCCCGAGCACCTCGAGAAGTACCCCGACCTCCACGACAAGTTCTGGAAGGCCGTGAAGCTCGCCTCGAAGAACAAGCATGAGCAGGACCCGGCGAACGGCCAGGCCCTCCTCGATGCCGTCCGCGAAATTCACGACATCTTCTGGGCCACGAAGGGCCGCACCGACGTTCCCTTCTACCTTGCCAACCCCTAAGGCTGGCGGAACGGCAGCACCGGCGCGGGGCGAATCACGACCGTGGTTCGCCCCGCTGTTACGTGCGCTTCTCGCGCTGCTCGCGCTTTTCCTCGCCGTCGCCTGGCTGCGGCGCCGTTACATGCGGTTCGAAGTCGTCGGCGACAGCATGTACCCCACCTATCGGCATGGCGACTACCTGCTGGTTCGCCGATTCGCTCCCGGCGAGCTCCCCGCGCCCGGCGACATCGTGCTCGCCGCCGACCCGCGCGAACCGCAGCGAATCCTGCTCAAGCGTGTGGAGAACGTCGACCTCCACGGCCAGGTCACGCTCCTCGGCGACAACCCGGACGCCAGCACCGATAGCCGGCACTTCGGCCCCGTCGCGAAAGAAGCTATCCTGGGCCGCGTTGCCTGGCGTTACTGGCCGCTCTTCCGCCGCGATCCCGGCGACTCCTCCGCGCCCGCCAGCTGATTCAGCACCAGCGCGTCAGTCGGGAACGCGAGTTCCGGCGGGTCCCCTGGCGCCACGTAGGCGAGCGCGTCCAGTTCCCCATCGAGCGGCTGGAGTTCGCCGCCCAGCACTTCGCCCTGGAACCAGATCCCGACCGTGTGCTGCTTCGGGTTGTGGAAATTCGAATGGACGGCCACGACATCGCCGGCGCGAACCTGCAGGCCCGTTTCTTCGAAGAACTCGCGTTCGGCCGCAGTGCGAACGTCCTCGTCCCACTCGACATAGCCACAGGGAATGCACCACTTTCCCGCGTAGTCGCCCTTCGCCCGCCGGCCGAGCAGCACCCGGCCGTCCGCGTCGCGCACCACCACGGCTACCCCGACGATCGGGTTCCGGTAGCGAACGAAGCCGCAATTCCCGCAGCGCGGCCGCTCCCTGCCTTCGGGGTCGAAAGTCAGCGCCGTGCCGCAATCGGGGCAGTAGCCGCCGCGCTCCGGTCTCATGCCTACGGGAAAAGCGGGTGCATCACCAGGCCGGTACCCAGCTTCGGGTGGAAGAACGTCGACTTCTGCGGCAGGCGTTCGCCCGCGTCAGCGAGGTCGATGACCTGGTGGACCGTCACGGGATTCAACAGGAAGCCGGTCATACCCGGAGCCGAAAGCACGCGGCGGTACACGACGGCCGCCTCGTGTTCATACTCGACCGCGCCCTGGCGCAGTTCCTCGTCGGTGATCCCCCAGAGTGGCGTGAGCACCCCATACCGCAAGAGGTTCGGCCCGACGCGAACCCAGTTGCCCGAGTGTCCGCCCGGTGCGATCCGGTCGAACACGCTTTCGTCACGCGGGTTCAGGATGTGGACCATTCCTGGCTCCAGGTTCAGCGCGACGATTCCCGAAGGCAGGTCCACCAGCCGCGAGAGCAACGCTTCGGCTTCCGCATCGTCCGGGCCAATCGGCTTCACCTCTTCGATGGTGAAGTTGTCGTGGATGCGCTGGACCCAGTCTTCTGGCGCCTGCCGCGGAACGACGCGATGAATCGGCCGGACGACGAGGCCCGGGTCGGTGGCCGGTACGATTGCGGCCATGGCGTACCGTGCGGGGTGGTCCGGCGGCAAGGCTCCTTCGCGCTCGATGAGCCGGTTGCGATAGTTCACCGCTGTTTCGTACCGGTGGTGACCGTCCGCGATATAGAAGCTCTCGCTGAGGAGCGGCGCGAGCTGCCGCAATTCATACCGCCCGGCTTCGAGCACCCAGAGCCGGTGGTGGTCGCCCTCCATGGAGGTGCCCTCAACGTCGGGTGGCCGCGATTGGATCGTGCTGTCGAGGAACTCCCGCAATTGCCCCGACCGGTCCCGCGCGATCATGAACACCGGGCTGAGTTGCACGCGTGTCGCTTCCAGGAGCCGTAGCCGGTCTTCCTTCGGGCCCGAAAGCGTGTACTCGTGCGGCTTGACGGCCCCTTCCTCCCAGGGCTGCGCCTCCACACCCACGATCAGTGCGCGCCGCCGAAACTCCTGCGAGTGGATGTCGAACGCCTGCTCGTAGACGTAGAGCCGCGGTTCGTCGTCCCGCCGCAGGATCCCGTTCGCTTCCCATTCCCGGAGCAGCCCCGCCACGCGGTCGTATTTCTCGTCGCCACCTTCTGCCAGCTCGAGGTGCACCGCGTTGTACGGACTTCGCTGCGCCAGCTCGCGCTGCTGCTCCGGCGAAATCACGTCATACGGTGGCGCCAACAGGGTATCGAGCGCTCCTGCGCGCTCGGTGTAGCGAAGGCCCCGAAATGGGAGGATCTGCGGCATTCGTCCGGTCTCCTGCAAAGCTACGGCGCATGTGGTTTGAGCCAGTCACGGCCCCAGCCTAGAATCGGCCTACCTCCATGCCCTCGTACTGTGTTTTCTGCAACATCGTCGCCCGTCGTGAGCCGGCAAACATCGTCTACGAAGACGACGAAGTGATCGTGATCCAAAACATCCTTCGGTGGGTGCCGGTGATGCTCCTTGCCATGACGCGTGAGCACACCACCCAGGCCGAGCTGTGGGAACACCATATCGGAAAGGTCGGCAGGATCGCCCACAAGATCGGCCAGCAGCTCTGCCCCGGCGGCTACCGGCTGCTTTCCAACTTCGGATACGACGCCATGCAGAGCCAGGAGCACGGTCACCTGCACATCCTCGGCGGCACCTTCCTCGGCCACTACGTCGGCTGACTGGCCGACTCGATCGCCGCCCGCTGGATGTCGAACAACTGCCGGATGCCGGTGCGCGCCAGCTCGACCAGTTCGTCCATGGCGGCGCGGGTGAACGGCTTGCCTTCCGCTGTTCCCTGCACCTCCACGAACGCATCCTCGCCGGTCATGACGACGTTGAAGTCAACCTCCGCCGTCGAGTCTTCTTCGTAGCACAGGTCGAGCATCGGCACGCCCTTCACGATGCCCACCGAGACCGCGGCCACCGGCGCGGTGATGACCGCGGGCGAAACCTCCTGGGCGGCAACCAGCTTGTTCACTGCAAGCTGGAGCGCCACGAACCCACCGGTGATCGAGGCCGTGCGCGTGCCCCCGTCCGCCTGGAGCACGTCGCAGTCGACAGTGATGGTTCGCGGGCCCAGCAGTTCCAGGTTCACCACGCCCCGCAGTGCCCGTCCGATGAGCCGCTGAATTTCCTGGGTACGGCCACCCGGCCGCCCACGCTCCACTTCGCGCTGGCTGCGCGTGTGTGTCGCCCGCGGCAACATGGCGTACTCCCCGGTCACCCAGCCGGAGAGGGTGTTGCGAAGAAACGCGGGCTGGCGGTCTTCCACGCTTGCCGCGCACAGCACTCGGGTCTTCCCGAACTCAACGAGACAACTCCCCTCGGCGAAGTCCAGCACGCCAGGGGTGATCTTCACCGGCCGCAGCTCGCCGGGCCGTCGGCCATCGATTCTCAGGGTCACGGAGTTCTCCAGGGTGGCGCGCCATTTTTCGTCGGCGCCGAATCGTAGTTCACCCTAACACACGACTGGCTGCCGTTCTCCCGGTCCCGCGAATTTCGCGTACGACCCTTTGCGAAGATGCGGCCCGGGCCCGTAACGAAGCCGGGAAATCCCGGTACTACTCCATGGAAGGCAGGCCGCAGCAATCTCCTGGCACTTCCACCAGCCCCGGTGCGTTGCAGCGCGCCGGGGCACGTCATCCCCCCGCGTTGCCGAGTCCCCTTCCCGGGGCGCGACGAACAAAAAACCGGGGTGCATGCACCCCGGTTAGTCTCCTCTTCGATAGGGCCGAACTAGAGAACCGAGCAGGAAAGGCTTCCGCATGCCGGACAGCGGGGCACTCGCGTTACCCGCGGGCTATCCGCGAAGTGGAAGCGCGCGCCGCACCCGTCACACTCCATACGCTGGAACATCTTTCCTTCGGCGAACTTCCTCCCCCACGCGGGCTGAAAGCGAGCGACGGCGGCATCCACGGCGTCCATGGTTCTCATGTCCTCCGTACTCAGAGTAACGGCAAATCGCCTTGAACGTTAACAGCCAATGGACCTCCCGAGCGCGAACTACGGCCTTTTGGAGCGCTACTGATATACTTCTGGTCCATGGGTCAAACAGTTCGTCATCTCCTCTCGGCAGCCGACCTCAGCCGGGAGGAGATTTTCTTTCTGCTCGATGCCGCCGCAGCCCTCAAGCGCCGTCCGCAGCGCCTGCTCGAAGGCCGCGAACTCGCGCTGCTCTTCGAAAAGCCATCGCTGCGTACGCGCGTCAGCTTCCAGGTCGCGATGCGGCACCTCGGCGGCGAAACCATCTACCTCGCCCCGCAGGAGGTCGGCCTCGGGGAGCGCGAGGCAATCAAGGACGTTTCCCGCGTCCTCGCCCGCTACGTCGATGTAGTCGCGGTCCGTACCTACGGGCAGGAGATCGTCGAAGAGTACGCCCGGTACTCCTCCATCCCGGTTATCAACGCCCTGACGAACGAGGAGCACCCCTGCCAGGCGCTCGCCGACCTGCTCACGGTACGCGAGAAACTCGGGAACGACCTCCGCGGCCGTTCGATCGCTTTCGTTGGCGACGGCAACAACGTCGCGTCCAGCCTGGTGGTGACAGCCGCTTCGCTCGGTATGGATGTCCGCATGGCCTCGCCCCGCGGCTACATGCTCCCGGAGAACATCATCACCGAGGCCAGCGCTCGGGCCGAAGAATCCGGCGGCAGCCTCACCCTTACCAACGAACCCGAGGAAGCGGTTCGCGGCGCCGAGCTGCTCTACACCGACGTCTGGACCTCCATGGGCCAGGAACGCGAGGCTGAGCAGCGCCGCATCGACTTCGCCGGGTTCCAGCTCAACCGGCAGCTCGTTTCGCTGGCTGCCCCCGGGGCGCTTATCATGCATGACCTCCCGGCCCACCGTGGCGAAGAAATCACGGACGAGGTCATGGAGAGCGAGGGCTCGATCATCTTCGACCAGGCCGAGAACCGGATCTGGGCACAGGCCGCGGTCGTGGCCTTCCTGCTTGGCGTGGCGGACCGGATCGAGCACTAACCGGGGGCTTCGCTCCGCAAGGTATCATTGAGATCCGCACCCCAGGGAGCGGCCACGGTTTGTCATGCCTGATTTCGAGCATCTTCGCGACATCCTGCGCCAGTTCGAGCCGTCGAGTGTTATCGACGTGCTCCTCATCGCGGTCGCGATCTTCTCGATGCTCCGGCTGCTCAGCGGCACCCGCGCGATGACGCAGCTACGCGGTGCGCTTGCCGTCGTGCTCGTCGCCGTGGTCCTCGGCCGCATGTTCGACCTGACCGTGGTCAACTTCCTCGTCGAGCACTCGTTTACGGCGCTGCTCATCGGCGGCGCCATCATCTTCCAGCCGGAGCTCCGCCGCGCGCTCGACCGGCTCGGGCGCGGCGGCCTGCAGGGCTGGGCGAACCGCTCCTCGCGGAGCAAGGTCATCGACGCCATCGTCGAAGCCAGCGACCGCATGTCCCAGGAGCGCCATGGTGGCCTCTTTGTCATCGAACGGGGCACCGGCTTACAGGATGTCATCGAAACCGGCATCCCCGTCGACGCCCGGGTTTCGCCCGAACTCCTGGCCGGCATCTTCTATCCAAACTCGCCACTGCACGACATGGCGGTCGTTCTTCGCGATGAGCGCGTGGTCGCCGCCGGTTGCGTCCTCCCGCTCGCTACCGACCTGTCGCTCGCCGAAGGCAACCTCGGGACCCGCCACCGTGCGGCGATCGGCATTACCGAACAGACCGACGCGCTCTCCGTGGTCATCTCCGAGGAGAGCGGCGAAATCAGCGTCGCGCTCGGCGGCAAGCTGACCCACGTCGCCGACAAGGAGCGCCTGCGCGCGGTCCTCGAGTGGCTGCTCGATCCCTCGCGCACCAATGGCGCCGGTGGCCTCGAAGAAGCGCCCCAGCGCGAACGTCGCGGCAAGGTGGCCGTATGAGTGGCATCCCGGGCTATTTCCGCAGCGGCGCGACCATCGCCTGGTACATGGTTCGCGCGGGTGTTAACAACGTCACCTCGCACTGGGCCCTTGCGCTCTTCAGCCTCGTGGCCGCGTTCGGCGTCTGGGCCGCCATCCAGGACGTCGAAAACCCGCGCGTCCAGGGCATCGCGCCCGCTACGGGCGGCGTCGAAGTCGAAGCGCTCAACATCCCCCGCGGCTTCCTTGTGGACGATATCGCGCCCGTAAAGGTCGAAGTCGAAGCCCGCGAGGACGTCATCGCCGAGCTCCAGCCTGGGGACTTCAAGGCCACCGTCGACGCCAGCCAGCTGGGCCCGAACCTGCGGCGCGCTGCGTTGCCCGTGAAGGTGACCACAACCCGCGACGGCGTTCGCGTTCTCGATGTCAGCCCAAACCAGGTGCAGGTGCAGCTGATCGAAGCGGCCGAGCAGGAGTTCGAAGTCACCATCCGCCGCACCTCTCCGCTGCCTGCGGGGTACGAGGAATCCGAGCCGCCCTCCATCGAACCATTTCGCGTGACTGTTCGCGGCCGGCCCGAACGCGTGCAGAGCGTCGCACGCGTCGAGCTCGACGCTTCGCTCGCCGGGATGCGCCAGGACACCACCATCGAGGGGGAGCTCGTGGCCCGCACCGCCGATGGCAACCGCGTCGAGGTGCAACTCTCCCAGCCCCGCGCCCGCGTCACATTTCACATCGTCCAGGTCGTGAGCACGCGAACCATCGCGCTCAACCCGGTCATCACGGGTCAGCCGCAGGACGGGTTCACCGTGACCGGCGTCTCCGTGGAACCTCAGACTGTTGTCATAACCGGGCCCACGAACGTCATCGAAAGCCTCGGCACGCAACTCAACCTCGAACCCGTAGACATCACTGGCGCGCGCCAGGAGGTGGTGAAGACCGCGCAGATCATCCGGCCCGACAACGTTTCGGTCGCCAACCGCGACACGCCGACCGTTGTTGTCCGAGTCCAGATCGCCCCCGTCGAGATCAGCGCGACGTACTGGATCGCGCCTGCCTTCACCGAACTTCCCCAGGGCCTCGCCATTCAGCCGGGGTCCGTGATGTCGGTGCCCGTGCGTGTTACCGGTCCGCTCGACCAGGTTCGCGGCCTCAAGCCCGACGACCTGCGCGTGACCGTCTCCCTCTCCGGCGCTCGCGAAGGCCCCGCGGAATACCCCGTTCGCGTCGAGGGCCCACAGGGCCTCCGCTTCGCGGCCGACCCGGTACGAGTAACTCTTGTCCCGGTGGTGTCACCATGACGACCGCAACTGCAGTCCTCCCCCGGGTGGCCATCGTTGGCCGCCCGAACGTTGGCAAGTCCTCGCTCTTCAACCGCATTCTCGGCGAGCGCCGGGCCATCGTGGAAGACGAGCCCGGCACCACGCGCGACCGCGTCGAAGCCGACGTCGAATGGCGCGACCGCCGCTTCCGTCTCATCGATACGGGCGGTTTCGAAACGGACGAAGAGAACCTCTACGCGCCGCTCATCGTCGCGCAGATTCGCACGGCCATCGAAACCGCCGACCTCGTGCTGTTCTGCATCGACGCCCGCGACGGCCTGACCGCAAGCGACTACGACGTCGCGGAAGTCGTTCGCCGTTCCCGCAAGCCCACGATCGTTGTTGCGAACAAGTGCGACAACGAGTCGCGTGAAGTGGCCGGTATCGCTGACGCGGCCGCCCTCGGCTTCGACGACGTGCTGCCCGTTAGCGCCCTCCACGACGTGAACATTGGGCTCATGCTTGACGAGGTCGTCGCACGCCTGCCCGTCTCTCCCGCTATCGTCGAGGAGGACCGGGTTCGCATTGCGGTCGTCGGCCGCCCGAACGTGGGCAAGTCGATGCTCGTGAACGCGATTCTCGGCGAAGAACGCGTCATCGTGAGCGATGTGGCCGGCGCCACACGCGATGCGATCGACACCGAGATCGACACCCCGCAGGGGAACTTCACCCTTATCGATACGGCAGGCGTTCGCCGCCCCGGGCAGCGTGGCAAAGGCCTCGAGCGCCATTCCGTGCTACGCACGCAGCAGGCCATCGAACGCGCCGATGTCGCTGTCCTGCTCATCGACGGCACCGAAGGCGTGACCGCCCAGGACATGGCCATTGCCGGCATGGTGGTCGATGCCTACAAGGGCCTCGTCATCGCGGTCAACAAGATCGACCTCTGGGAAGACCCGGATCGCATGCGGAACTGGGCCGAACGGCAAATGCGAAGCCGGATCCGGTTCGTTCCATGGGCGCTTGTCACGTTCATCTCGGCGCTCGAACGGAAGAACCTCGATAGCGTCCTTGAACTGGCCGCCACGGCTCGCGAGGCACGCCGGCGCCGTATCCCCACCGCCGATCTCAATGCCACGCTCAACCGCGCCTTCCGCGAACACGTACCGCCCACGGTGCACAACAAGCGGTTCAAGCTCTACTACGCCACCCAGGCGAGCATCGACCCGCCGACGTTCGTGCTCTTCGTGAACGACCCGACCATCATGCACTTCAGCTATCGCCGCTACCTCGAACGGGTACTGCGCCAGCAGTACGACTTCGAAGGGACCGCCATTAAGCTGGTTTTCAGAGGCCGAAACGAGGACAATTCCCGTCCGTGATCGACTACCTGCTGAACATCGCGCTCGGATACCTTTTCGGGTCGATTCCCTTCGGACTGGTCGTCGGCTACCTGTGCACCGGGAAGGACATTCGCCAGTACGGGAGCGGCAAGACCGGCACGACGAACGTGCTTCGCACGGCGGGCCCTGTTGCTGCCGTCCTGGTGCTTGTGGGCGACATCTCGAAGGGCGTGATTCCCGCGGTCGTCGGCCGCTACGTGTTCGAGGACAACGGGGTCGCCGCAGCTGGCGCCGCTGCCGGGGTCATCGGCCACATCTTCCCGGTGTTCGCGGGCTTCCGCGGCGGGAGGGGCGTCGCCGTGGCGTTCGGTGGGGTGCTGGGCCTGACGCCGCTCTGGGCGCTCATCTTCCCGGTCATTGCGGCGGCCATCCTCATTCCAACCCGCTACGTCTCCCTGATGTCCATCATTGGAACCGCGGTCGCGGCGATCATCCTGTGCGTTGCCTCCATCCTCTGGGACGTGCCGCCGGCGTTCGCGCTCTACGCTGTGTTCGCAGCGATCGTCATCGAGTACATGCACATCCCCAATATGAAGCGGTTGCTCGCAGGCACTGAGCCGCGCCTCGGCCAGGGGGGCGACCGGCCCGCGACCGGCTGATGACCATCGCGGTCCTTGGTGCTACTTCCTGGGGGGTGACCCTTGCGTGCCAGCTTGCCCGCAACGGTCACCCGGTTCGCATCCTGGTTCGCACCGCTGACGAAGCGCGCGAGGTCGACGCACGCCGCGGGATCGCCCGCCTGCCCGAGATCACCCTGCCCGATTCGGTGACCGTTCAGCCTGCCTCCTCCGGTGGCCACTTCTCTCGCCTCGTCGTGGCCAGCCCGGCACAGGCCCTGCGCGAGTCCGTCGCCTCGGTCCCGGCCCGCGATATCCCGGTCCTCTCCGCCGCCAAAGGGATCGAGCACGGCACGCGCCTCCGGATGAGTGAGGTCTTGTGCGAGGTCGGCTGGCCGCGCGAACTCGTTGCGGTCCTCTCTGGACCAAACCTCGCGCATGAAGTCGCAGCGGGGCTCCCGGCCGCCGCCGTGGTCGCCGCGCATGCCGAACCCGAGGCCACCGCGTGGCAGGAGGCGCTCGCTGGCGGAGCGTTTCGCGTCTACCGTTCGGGCGATGTGGTTGGCGTCGAACTCGGTGGCGCCCTGAAGAACGTGATCGCGATTGCCGCAGGCGCGTGTGCGGGCCTCGGCCTCGGGACAAACGCTATCGCCGCGCTGATGACGCGCGGCCTCGCCGAGATTACCCGCCTCGGCGTCGCCCTTGGGGCGAACGCCCTCACCTTCCAGGGCCTCGCGGGCGTGGGCGATCTCGCTGCAACGTGCTTTTCGCCGCTGAGCCGGAATCGCCGCCTCGGCGAACTCCTCGCCTCGGGTGTCCCGCTCGACCGGGCCTTCTCCACGATCGGCGAGACGGTCGAAGGTGCGGCCACCGCGCCCGTCGCCCTCGAGCTCGGCCGCAAGCTCGGCGTGCAACTCCCGATCACCGAACAGGTCGTCGCCGTGCTCTCCGGCACTGCCTCCATTGAGGAGGCGATGCGTTCGCTGCTCGCTCGAACGCTCACTGCCGAATCGTTCGACAATGGCTGAGAGCGGCCCTTCACCCCTGTTACACTTGCTTCCATGTCAGCGAATTCCCGACAGATCACCGCGCTCATGGACTCGCTGGCGTCCGGACGGGATCCCCTCGCCACCGAGCTTGCGCTGCTCTCCGATCTCGATGCCGAGGACGTGGAACGCATCCGGGAGCGCTGGACCGATGTCCCCGCGCGCGTGCGTGAGCGGATGCTGACTCGCAGCACCGAACTGGCGGAGGACAACCTCGATCTCCAGTTCGACCAGCTCGCCCGGATCGCACTCGATGACCCGGAGCCGGCAGTGCGGCGCGCTGCCATCGAGTGCGTCTGGGAGTCCTCCGATCGCCACATCGCTGCCCGCCTCGCTACGCTCCTCCGCGAAGACGAAGACGAGACGGTGCGCGGCTACTCGGCTACCGCCCTCGGGTCGTTCGTGCTCCAGTGCGAGCTCGAGTCTTTCGACCCCAGGCAGGGCGAGAAAATCATTGAGTCCCTCCGGGCGGCCGCTACCGACCCGGGCGAATCGATCGATGTCCGCGCCCGCGCCATCGAATCGCTTGGCTACTGCTCAAAGTCGTGGGTCGACACGCTCATCACCGACGCCTACTACCACGAGGACAGCCGCCTGCACCTCGCCGCGATTCATGCCATGGGCGCCTCCGCCCAGGAGAAGTGGATCGACTACCTCGCCGAGGAAGCGGACTCCGACGACCCCGAGACCCGCTACGAAGTGGCTGTCGCACTCGGCAACATCTCGTCCGAAGCCGGCCTCGACACGCTCGCCAGCCTCCTTCACGATGAGGATTCCGAAGTCCAGATAGCCGCGATCCTCTCGCTCGCCGAAGTCGGCGGTGAGGAGGCTATTCGCCACCTGAACGAGTTCATCGAGCAGGCACCGCCCGACCTTCAGCAGATGGCTATTGCCGCGCTCGATGCCGCCAGCTTCCTCGATGACGAGGATGACGATCCGGGGTTGTTCCGACGCCCATGACAAGGGACCTTCCAGTCAAGACAGCTGTCTCCGCCGGCGGCGTGGTCTGGCGGCGAAACGATGCAGGAGAGGTGGAAATCGTCCTTTGCGGCCGGCACAAGGACCATGTCTGGGGCCTGCCGAAGGGCACCCCGGACGATGGTGAGTCCATCGAGCAGACGGCGCTTCGTGAGGTTCGCGAAGAGACCGGGCTCGAGGTGAAAGCCGGCCCCGAGCTGGGCGTCATCGAATACTGGTTCGTGTCCGGGGGCATTCGCTATCACAAGTTCGTCCACCACTGGCTCATGGAGCCAATCGGCGGCGACCTCGCCAACCACGACCACGAGTTCGACGCGGTCGAATGGGTGACGATCCCCGAAGCGCTCCAGCTGCTGACCTACAACAACGAGCGCAAAATCGTCCAGGAAGCCGCAAGGGTACTCGGAGTCAGCGTATGACTGGAGACGCCGGTGCTCGCCTCGAGGAGCTTGTCGTGGCGAATGCCGGCGTCCTGCTCATCCGGCGAAAGCTTCTATCTGACGCGTTCGACGATTACCGGTGGCGCCGGGATCCTGAGCTCGCCCGGTACGACGGCAACCCGCCCATCGAACTCACCTACAGCGAGTTCTTCGAACGCTTTCGGCGCGAACTCGAGTTCCCCACAGGCGACCGGCGCAGCTTCTCGATCGTGCTCCCCGATGGGCGCCACATCGGCAACATCATGTACTACAACGCCGACCTGGCCCACACATCGGCGGAGCTTGGCATCTCGATCGCCCTGCCCGAGTTCCAGGGCGTCGGCCTCGGCGCCGTCGCGATGATCACCTTTGTTCGCTACCTCTGGCACCGCCACGCGTTCCGGCGCCTCTACCTTCATACCCTCGACTGGAACGAACGCGCCCGCCGCTGCTTCCGCACGGCAGGCTTCGACCAGACCGCGCGTGTTTCGCGGAAAGGCCAGTCGTTCGTCCGGATGGAAACCCGGCGCGAATGGTGGCTCCTGTGGGACCAGGAGGGCCGCTTCGAGCCGCCGGTAAGGCGCGCGCAGGCCCGGCTCCGCGAGCTCGGCATCGAATGTCCTGCGTTGCCAGCGCACTCTACCTAGGTGTCGGCGGCGAAGCCTCGACTTCCCGCCGGTAACTCTCTTGTCACGGTCGTCTCATCCTGCTCGCCCCGCGAATGCTCTGGCGAGTGACCCCCGGCTGCCGACATTCCACGTAGGAATCCTCGCCGGTGCTGCGCCGCGCCGGCGTGCAGGATGGTGGGATGGACGGTTTCACCGCTGGCAACCTCGCCGTTGCCCGGGGCTACAGCGAGCCGGCGAGCGGCCCCACTCGCGCGTCTCAGGCCAGCCTCCGGGCGCTGCCGGCGCTGCCTCCCGCACCCGATCGCATCGAGGCCCTGGGGCTCCCCGAACGCTTCGTCGAAGACCTCATCCTCAAGACGCTCTACCGCATCGCGAACCCGACCCCGCTCGGCATCGCCTCGGCCATGCGCATCCACCCGGCCATCGTCCGCGAGGCGCTCGAAGAGTTGAAGCGCCAGCGCCTGGTCGAAACCACGTCCGCCTCCGGGCGCCTCGAAACGGAGTGGCAGTACCGCCTTACCGACATGGGTATGCGCGAAGCTGAGAACGCCTTCGCGCGCAGCCGCTATGTGGGTCCCGTTCCCGTGCCCATCCAGGACTACTTCCGGATGCTCGAGTACGACACCGAGATCGGGGCGCCCGACCCGGTACGCCTCGCCCGCGCCCTCCAGCAACTCGTTCTCGCCCGCGATGTTGTCGCGAAAGTCTGCCTGGCACTGACGTCCGGCCGCCCCGCGATGCTCTGGGGTGCGCCCGGCAACGGCAAGACCACCATCCTCGAACTCACGAGCGAAGCCATCCAGGGTGTCACACTCCTGCCGGTGGCAGTGTACGTAAGTGGCCACATCATCAAGCTGTACGACGACCTCGTGCACGTCGTGGTCGACGGCGACGATTCGGCCGAAACCGCCTACCAGGTCGACCGCCGCTGGCTTCGCATCCGCCGCCCCTTCGTCTTCGTTGGCGGCGAATTGCGCCATGAAGACCTCGACCTCGCATACGACGCCGCGGTCGGCTATCACCAGGCCCCGCCCCACCTGAAAGCGCACGGCGGCCTGCTCGCCATCGACGACTTTGGCCGCCAGCAGGTGTCGCCGACCGCGCTGTTGAACCGCTGGATCGCCTCGCTCGAACGTGGCGAAGACACGATGTCGCTGGTCACCGGCGAGCGCATCACCTTCCCGTTCCGCACGACCATCTGCTTCTCGACGAACCTCGAACCCCGGACCATGCTCGAAGAGGCGCACCTGCGCCGGATCCCGTACAAGCTCCGCATCCCCGAGCCGACACCGGCGCAAATGATGGAAATCTTCCGCCGGTTCGCCGAGGCGATGGGCGTCGAGGTCGCGCCGGGCGGCATCGAAGTAGCGGTTGAGATGGTGCACCGGGCCAGCGGCGGTAACTCGCGCAGCTGCCATCCGCGCGACATCCTCCAGCTCATCATCGAAGAAGCGCGCTTTGTGAAGCGCCCGCCCGTCCTGGAGCCCGGCGCCATCCGCCGGGCCTGCGAAGTCTATTTCGCGGTGGATCCCGGCCCGGTGACGCCGTCCTCCGGCTCATAGCCCGCCGCCACCCGTTCAATCATCCCGGCAAGCTGCCGCGCACCATGGACGAGCGATGGCCCCGGTTGCAGGATGTCCGGCGCCTTGATTTCGTACACGTGACCCTTCTGGACGGCGGGTAGCCGGTCCCACCCCGGCCGGGCGAACACCCGCTCCGGGCGGAATTTCTTGCCACACCAGCTGGCCACGATGAGCTCAGGTTCACGCCGGGCAACCTCGTCCGGTCGCACAACGCGCTCGGGCGCTGTCTTGCCGTTCCGCAGTTCGGGGAACACGTCCTCGCCGCCCGCGAGATCGATCAGCTCGCCCACCCACGCGATCCCGCTAATAAGCGGGTCATCCCATTCCTCGAAGTACACCCGTGGACGCCGCGGGAGGGCGGCCGCTCGTTCGCCGATGCGGTCGAACTCCGCCCGCATCTCTGCGATGAGCGCCTCCCCGCGCTCCCATTCGCCGAGCACCCCCGCGATCGCCGCGATGGCGCCGTACGTCTCTTCGAGCGTTCGCTGGTTCGTGACCAGTACATTCGACCCGCGCCGAACCAACTCCGCGACGATGTCCGCCTGTAGGTCCGAGAACGCGAGCACGATGTCGGGCTTCAGCGCGAGGATGCGGTCGACGTGCGCGGTCTGGAACGCCGCGACATGCGGCTTCTTTCGCGCTTCCGGCGGGCGCACGGCATACCCGCTGACGCCGACCACACGGTCGCCGCACCCGAGCGCGAACGCGATCTCGGTCGTTTCTGCAGTGAGGCAGACGATTCGCTCGGGGCGCATGGGTTACCCCCGTTTCGGCGGAAGGCTAGGCCTCCGCCGGTTCGATTTCGAACGAGTAGGTCTCGATGACCGGGTTGGCGAGCAGCCGCGAACACATCTGGTCCACCTGTTCGCGCGCTGCGGTCTCGTCCGCTGCCGTCGTCGTCACCTGGAAGTACCGGCCCGAGCGCACGCCCTGCACACCCGCGAACCCGAGCGACTTCAACGCCCCGGCGATGGTATTCCCTTCCGGGTCGTTTACGGTGGGCTTCAGCGAAACCAGCACCTTCGCGACGAACGTCTTCTCATTGCTCATTCAGTCCAACTCCGTTCCGGTCAACATCCTGTATGCGGTGAGGTAGCGCTCGGTCGTGGCTGCCACGACTTCTTCCGGGAGTTCCGGCGGCGGTTCTCCCTCGCGCCAGTTCGCGGCAAGCCAGTCGCGCACGGGCTGCTTGTCGAAGCTTGGCTGCGGCCGGCCCGGTTCGTACCCCTCGAGCGGCCAGAACCGCGAGCTATCCGGCGTCAGCACCTCGTCGATCAGGATGACCTCTTCGTTCCAGATGCCGAACTCGAACTTCGTGTCGGCGATGATCAGCCCCCGGTCGAGCGCCACCTGGTGCGCATAGTCATAGGTCGCGATGGTGCGAATGCGCATGGCGTTCGCCGCTTCAACACCGACGAGTTCCTGGAGCTGTTCATACGTGATGCTTTCGTCGTGCCCGACCTCGGCCTTGGTGGTCGGCGTGAACAGCGTCTCCGGGAGCTTCTGCGACTCGCGCATCCCCTCGGGCAGCGGTTGCCCGCCGACCGTGCCCGACGCCTGGTATTCCTTCCACGCGCTCCCGGAGAGGTATCCGCGGGCGATGCACTCCGCGTCCAGCCGCTTCGCCTTGCGGACCAGCATCGACCGCCCGTAGTACCGCTCATCAAGGGGCAACGGAACCAGGTCGGCGTTCTCCTCGGTGATAAGGGCGATGAAGTGGTTCGGCACCACGCCCGAAATGCGTTCGAACCACCACGCGGAGAGCCGCGTCAGCACCTCGCCTTTGCGCGGGATGCCGGTCGGAAGCACCACATCGAGCGCCGAGATCCGGTCAGTGGCGACGATGAGGAGGCGGTCACCAAGGTCGTAGGTATCGCGAACCTTCCCCCGGTGCGCCCGGTTCGGGAGGTCGCTTTCGAGCATCACCTCAGGCATGTTCTCTCTCCTTCGCCTGCAGGTAGAACACTGTGACGACGGACGTCACAAACACGAACAGCGGCACAAGCAGCACCGTCTGAATGAATGTCGCCAGGCCCGCCAACAGCAGCTGCTCCGTGCGGTCCCCCGCGACGATGACAGCCACCAGCGAGATCACGAGCAGCGGCCCGATAACCAGGCCGATGGTCACAAGGAGCGTCCCGAGCAGCGAGAGCATGTTCCCGCTGGTCAGGCGCCAGCTCCGGCGAATCGCTCCCCACGGCCCGTTCCCCTCGAGGATCAGCGTCTCGGTCGAAAGTGCGACCTTCAGCGCCAGGAAGGGCAACAGGAGCGTGCCCACGATTGTGAGCACCAGGACAAAGGCCCCGCTGGCGATGAGTACACTCAGCGCCAGCAGTGCGCCCATGCGCGTGAACGCCGGGTCGAGTGCAGCGGCGAGCGGAATCGCCTTTCCCGCCGCCGCGTTCGCCACTCCGACGGTGGTCGCTGCCCGGGCCACCTGGCTGAACAGGGCGGTCACCGCCTGGAGCACCAGGAACGCGAACAGCTGCCCCCGCGCCGCGGTGTCCACCATCTCGTTGACGGTGAGCACGGTTCGTCGGCGAACACCGTCAGGTAGAGCACGACCGTGACCACCGAGGTCGCGAGTGCGACGGGGATCTGCACGACTGCCATCGGCAGCACGGTCTGCCGCGGTCGCGAGAGCATCACCTCCCACGCCCGCCGGATAGTCCCGGTCACAGGGATGCGCGATGGCCGCCCCGAGGGCGCACTCGAAACGGTCGGGAGCGGCGGGGGCGCCGTCTCGTTCACAGCCCCAGCCGTTCGAACGTCGCTCCTACGTTGCGGACGTAGTAGCCATAATCAAAGATTTCGGCCAGGTCGTCCTCCGAAAGCCGCGACGTAACCTCAGGGTCCCGCCGCAGCACGTCGATGAACTGCTCGCGCTCCTTCCACGCCTGCATCGCGTTGCGCTGCACGATGCCGTAGGCCGCCTGGCGGCTGAGCCCGGTGTTGATGAGTGCGAGCAGGAGCCGCGCCGAGAACACCAGCCCATACGACCGATCGAGGTTCTCCCGCATGTGCTCGGGGTACACGATCAGCCGGTCCATGATGTCCGTGAACAGCGTCAGCATGTAGTCGAGGACCAGGCAGGCGTCGGGGAACACGATGCGCTCGGTGGACGAGTGGCTGATGTCCCGTTCGTGCCAGAGGGCCACGTTCTCCATCGCCGTGACCGCGTAGCCGCGCAGCACGCGAGCCAGGCCCGTGATCCGCTCGCACTTCTCCGGGTTCCGCTTGTGCGGCATTGCGCTCGAACCCGTCTGGCCTTCGGCGAACGGCTCTTCGACCTCGCGGACCTCGGTCTTCTGTAGCGCCCGGATCTCCGTCGCGAACTTCTCGAGCGACGCGCCGATGAGCGCGAGCGTGGTCACGAACTGCGCGTGCCGGTCGCGCTGGATGACCTGCGTCGAAACCGGCTCCACGCCGAGGCCGAGCTTCTCGCACACAATCTCTTCGAGCCGTGGCGGCACCGAGTTGTGCGTGCCGACCGTGCCCGAAATCGCGCCCACTGCAATGACTTCTCGCGCCGCAACCAGGCGAGCGCGGTTCCGCCGCATCTCGTCGACCCACACGGCGAGCTTCTGCCCGAACGTGGTGGGTTCGGCGTGCACACCGTGCGTACGGCCGGCGCAGAGCGTATCCCGGTACTTCACTGCCTGCCGTTCGAGCACCGCCAGCAGGGCATCGATGTCCTTCAGCAGCAGGTCGGACGCATCGCGGAGCTGCAGCGCCGTTGCCGTGTCCCACACGTCCGAGCTCGTGAGCCCGAAGTGCACGTACCGGCTCTCCTCGCCGAGCGAGTCGGCGACCGACTGCAAGAACGCGGTCACATCGTGATGAGTAACCGCGAGGTACTCGTTGATTTTGTTGATGTCGAAGCGGGCATTCTTCCGGATCTTCTCGGCTGCCTCGCGTGGAATCTCGCCGAGTTCAGCCCACGCTTCACACGCTGCAATTTCGACGTCGAGCCATCGCTGGAACTTCGCTTCGTCGCTCCAGATGGCTGCCATTTCGGGGCGGGAGTATCGGGGGATCACAGCGAGAGTTTACCCAAGCCCGGCCACTGCGGCGAACCGCGCGAGTCCTGTCCGCTTGTCCTGTTTTGATGCCGGTCGTACACTCCCGCGCCATGCAGCCCCATCCGATCCCGGCATGGGATACCGAGCTTGTCGAACTTGCGGACGGCGTCTTCGCGTACACGCAGGCAACGGGTGGATTCTGCGTCGCGAACGCCGGTTTCATTGCCGCGGGAGACGAGTCCGTCGCAATCGATGCGCTCTTCTCGCCGCGCATGACCAGCGCGTTCCAGGAGGCTGTGGAGAAGGTCCACGCAGGGCCCGTTCGCTCCCTCATTAACACGCACCACCACGTCGACCACACGCTCGGGAACGCGTTGTTCCCGGACGCGGTCATCGTCGCGCACGCGAAAGCGCGGCAGGAGATGGCCCGCAACGGGTATCCCCGCCAGCGGCTCGTGGCGACCGCCCCGTGGTTCGACGAGGAACTCCCGGCGGAGGTACCGATTCGCCTCCCGACGGTGACGTTCGACAACCGCCTCACGATGCACGCCGGCGAGCACCGGCTCGAATTGCTCCACCCCGGGCACGCGCACACGGTCGGCGACGTCCTTGTGCACCTGCCCGAGCAGCGCATCCTCTTCGCGGGCGACGTTTGCTTCTTCTACGTCACGCCGCTCGCGTTCGAAGGCAACATCCCGGGCTGGGTTGCGGCGCTGCATGCCATCGAAACGATGGGCGACGTGGACACCATCGTCCCCGGGCACGGCCCGGTCGGGGACAAGGACCGGGTGCGCGAGCTCCGCACCTACTTCGAGGTCATTACCGCCGAGGCCCGTAAGCACTTCGACGCCGGCCTTGACGAAGACACCACCGCCCGCGAGATCCCGCTCGGCCAGTTCGCTGCCTGGGGTGAAGCGGAGCGCATCGTCCCGAACGTTTACCGGCTGTTCGCGGCCTTCCGCGGAGACCCCGGCGGCCCGATCGACGTCGTGCGCGCCTTCGCGGGTATGGCCGAACTGGCCGTCCGCCAATGAGGTGCGATAGAGGGAAAGTTATCGCCTCTTTACATCCCCTGTGCTGAGTATCGTTTCTCGCGGCTGATTGTATCCCTACCATGGATGCATGGCGATTAGCGCCCGCGAATGGAGCAGACCCGCTAGCGCATCGTTGTCCCTTCTCCGGGTCCTCGGGTTCTACGCACTCGAGCTCTCCGTGGCTCTCGTGTTCATCGGCGTCTATTTCCTCCTGCGCGGGGCCGCGAGCGACGACGTCCCGAAGGCAACCGCAAACGCGCTAACGATCATCGGGTGGGAGAAATCGCTCGGTGTCTTCTGGGAGCCTGCCTGGCAGGCTGCCGCTCTCCCGCACGGCTGGCTCATCGATATCGCCAACGTCACCTACATGCACCTTCACCTGAATCTCATCGTGGTGATGGGCTTCTTCCTGTTCCGCACCGATAGCCGGAAGTACCGGGTGATTCGCAACGCGCTCCTCCTTTCCGCGTTCGTCGGCGTCCCGTTCTACCACCTTGTCCCGGTCACACCCCCGCGCCTCATGGAGGCGGCCGGGCACGACTTCGGGTTCGTGGACACGCTCGTGTCCGAGCGGCGGCCGCGCCCCGGCGCCCTCGCGAACTGGTACGCAGCCATCCCCTCGTACCACTTCGGGTGGATCCTGCTGTTGGTGATCGGCACGTGGTGGTGCTGGCGTTCGCTGGTCCTGCGCGTTGGATCCGTCGCGTTCGCCGGCCTCATGTGGTGGGCCATCGTCGCCACCGGCAACCACTACTTCTTCGACATGGTGCTCGGCGCCATCATCGTGCTTGGAACGTTCGCGCTCGCCCTCGCCTTCGAACGCTGGGCTGACCGTAACCCCGGCCGGGTCGCGAAGTTCACGTTCCGGCTCGGTCCCGTTCGCATCCCCTTCTAGGTACCCGTAGATCGCCCATACAGAACGGGCCTCCGCGACGGAGGCCCGTTCTGTACTTGTCCTGGTGCGTCCCGGCTAGCGTGCCGCGAACTCCCGGCAGGCGATGGCCCGCGCCAGGTCGTCGTTCGCTTCGCGCAGCATCCGGGCCAGCGTCGGCAACTCGTCGCCCACTTCGTCGAGCAGCCGCTTCGACCGTTCGAGGATCTCGCGTTCGACGCGGTAGCTCGGGAACAGCGCCGCGAAGTACGACGAGTAATACTCGCGGTCCTTCGTGCGCACGATCTCCGGCACCTGTTCGAAGAACTTCTCCACATACGGCTCGAGCAGGTCGCGCTGCTTCGACCACAGGAAGCCGCTCATCGCTGCCTCGGTCATCTTCAGCGTGCCGTAGCCTTCGCCGTTGAACCGCTCCCATGCCGCCTGCTTGACTGCCGGGTCAGGCACTGACGTCTCGCAGCGCAGGCGTGCGCGCTGCCCCCGGTCCGACGGATCGCGCTCAGCCTCCCGTTGCACGCGCTCCTGTGCGCCCGGCAGGCCATAGGCCACGTACTTTGCGGCGATGCTCCACCGCATGTCCTGGTCGACCGTGAGGCCCTCGATCGTCTCGTCGCCGTCAGCCAGCCTGCCGAGCACCTCGATGTCCCCCGGCACGATGGCGCTCGCGATCAGCGCCCGCATCCAGATGATCTTGGCGTCGCCAGCGGGCGCCTGCCGGAGGCCATCCAGGACCGCCTCGAAGAGCCTGTGCCCCTCCTCGTCCTTCATCTCTTCGGGGACGTAGCGCGCGAGTGCCGCTGTCGCCTGCCCGAGAATGCCATCGACCAGTTCAACCTGTTCCTTCGCCGCCTTTTCGCGAACCAGCGCCAGGAACTCGGTCGACTTGAGCTGCTGGTCGCGCACCATGTTCCAGAGCGACGACCACAGCAGCTGCCGCAGGAGCTGGTCGTCGACCCGGTCGATGTTCTCGCGAACCCACGCCACCGACCGGGGGTCCAGCGCGATCTTGGCGTAGGCGTAGTCGCCCCAGTTCGGGAACACGAGGTCGGGCTTGGGCCTGCCCACCGCCTCCGGCACTTCGGTCTCGCGGCCCTCGACTCGAACCGGGAACGTCTCAACCTCCAGCCTGCCGTTCACGTCGCGCACGAGCGCGAGGTCGAGCCGGTGAGGCCGCAGTGTCGGGTAGTCCCCCGGCGCCGTCTGCACGAGCACCATCCGGGTGACCCGGTCGCCGTCGGCATCCCATTCCGCCGCGATCGTGTTCAGCGACGGCGTTTCGAGCCACAGCCGTGCCCACTCGCCCAGTTCCTGTCCGCTTCCCTCCTCGAGGGCCCCAAGGAACTGCTGAAGCGTCGCGTTCTGGTACTCGTATTTTCGGAAGTAGCGCCGCGTACCCTCGCGGAATCCCTCTTCGCCGATTGTCGCTGCCAGCTGCTTCAGCACCGACGCGCCCTTCCCGTAGGTAATCCCGTCGAAGTTGAGGAACGTCTCGTCGGTGTCGCGCACTTCGCCGGAAATCGGGTGGGTCGTGACGAGCTGGTCCTGGCGGTACGCCCAGTTCTTGATGCTCTGGTTGAAGTCCTGCCAGCCGCTGGTGAAGCGGGTCGCCTTCGTCATCGCCAGGTACGCCATGTACGTGGCGAAGCTCTCGTTCAGCCAGAGGTCGTTCCACCAGCGCATTGTCACGAGGTTCCCGAACCACATATGGGCCATCTCGTGGAGGATGACCTCGGCGCGGCGGCGCCGCTGGTTATCCGTCGGTGGGTCGCGGTAGATGAACGCCTCGTTGTGCGTCACCGCTCCCACGTTCTCCATGGCGCCCGCGTTGTTCTCCGGGACGAAGAGCTGGTCGTACTTCTTGAACGGATAGGGGTAGTCGAAGAACTCCTGGAAGAAGTCGAGCCCCTGTTTCGTGATCTCGAACAGTTCGTCGGTGTCGATGTACTTCGCGAGCGACTTCCGGCAGTACAGCCCGAGCGGAATCCCCTTGTGCTCGTCGCGATACGCTTCGTACGGCCCTGCCACAAGCGCGAACAGGTAGGTGCTGAACTTCGCCGTCTGTTCGAACACGTGCCGCGTTCGCCCGTCGTCTGTCGGCGTTGCCGACTCCTCCGGCGCGTTCGCCACCACCTGCCAGTCTGAAGGCGCCGTCACGGTCAGTCTGTAGGTCGCCTTGATGTCCGGCTGGTCGAAGTTGGGGAAGATCCGGTGCGAGTCGTATGGCTCGCACTGCGAGTACACATACTCCTCGCCATCCTCCGGGTCGACGAAATGGTGGAACCCATCGCCCGAGGTGTCGTACTCGTTCGTGTACGAAATCTCGACGCGGTTGCTCGGTGCCAGCACTTCGGCCGGGAGCGTCAGCCGGTAGCCCGTCCAGTTCGGCTCAACATCGCGGCCGTTGACCCGCAGCGAGTGGATCTCTTTCCCCCGGTAATCGAGGAAAAGGTCTCCTGATCGCGATAGGTCGAACTCGACCGTCACGTTGCCCCGGTACGTCCGCGAATTCGCCTGCAGGTCGACCTCGATGGTGTACCTGCAATTGGAAACGCGGGCTGCGCGCTCCTCAGCCTCAGCCTGGGTGAGGACGTCGCGATGGACCTGTGCTGTGGTCAATGCACTGCTCCGAAATCGGCGTCGCCGTAGTGTGTCGAACAGCGTACAGCGGCAGGTAAGCTCCTGCCGCTGTACGTTTGTTCCAGGGCATCGCCGCCGGGAGAAGGGGCATGCGGTCGGTGATTAGTATCCTCTTGTTCGCGCTGGTGGGGGCTGCCCTGCTGGCGTCGCTCTTCAGGGTCTTCGGCGGAGTCAGCGGGGTCGAACTCCTCGTTGCGTTCGCTATCTCGCTCATCGCCGCGATCGCCTGGCAGCGATTCTCACGCTAGCAACGCGGCACGCTGGGACTCACCCGCCAAAGGCGTCTGCGAAGGCCCGAATGGCGTCCGCGACTTCTGCCGCCGCCAGCGAACCCCACTCAAGGCCGAAGATGCCAGCCCCGAACGGGTCGTCGCTGCTCACGAAAAGCGCGAGCAGGAGGCACCACGGCGCGAACCCGGCCGCCGTCGCCGTCAGCGCCTTCCCCGGCAGCACGCGGAATGCAGACTGCAGCGCAATCGCGAGCACCGCGGCGGACAGCACCGGCGCGAAAACGCCGATGCCGAACCCGAGTCGCGGGATGAACACGAGTAACCCCAGCGCCAGCGGCGCCGCCGACACGCTCGCTACCCGCAGCACTGCGGTGAACGCCAGCTCGGGCTGAGCGCCGCGAAGCACGAGCCATGCGATCGCGGCCAGCAGCACCCACGCCGCAGCCATTAGCAGGCTGCCGACAATTGTCGACTTCCAGAACACCTCGCCCGACCAGTCGATTTCCACGCCGAACCACAGGTAGCTGCCAAGCCCCGAGAGGAATGACGCGACCACCAACACCGCTACGGCGAGCACCGTCAACGACTGGTCGTCACGGATCCGTTCGAGCGAGCGCTCGTCGAGGGCAACAGCACCTCGTGCGATCTCGGTCGCATCCGCCGGTACCCAATTCGTCATTCCTGTCACCTCTTTATGAGTTGGGCGGAAGATACTCATCCGCAACCGGTTTGCCCAGCCCCTTTTCCCGGTTGAGCTCACTTCGCTTGAATTCGTGAAGAGCGGTACAATCGGCGCGATCTCCAACGACGCCATGGGTACCGAGGCAGAATGAGCAACATCGAAGCCGCTAACGCGCTCCTCACGGCCATCAACTTCGACCGCTTCGCCGAAATCGAGGCGCGCCACGCGCCCGACGTTCGCTTCTTCTCGTTCCTCGGGCCAACCCTCACCAATTCGGTCGACGTCGAAGACTGGCATCGCCGGTTCCTTCGCGACTACGCCGACTGCAACTACGCGGAAGTCGAGGAGATCGAGGACGGCAACACTGTCGTTGCCCGGGCCACCATCCAGGCCAAGGGCTACGACTGGCGCCCGTTCACCCAGCGCGTCGTTGAAGTCCTGCAGTTCGAAGAAGGGCTCGTAACCGAACGCCGTCTCTACGGCACCCTTCGCGACCTCGAGCTCGACAAGACCGCCACCAAGGCGCTCGAAGAAGCGCTCGAGTTCCGCGGCGGCAATGCCAGCGCCACCCGGAAGGCTGCCGAAACCCTCTTCACTGCCTTCCTCTCCGGCGACCTCGAGCCAGCGAAGGAGGTCGTCGCCGAAAAGGTCGTGCTGATCGATGGCGTCTACGGGATTGCCACCGGCCTGGAAAACATCGCCGAGCTGCTGAACGCCATCCCGAAGCCGGCCTTTGGCATCCCACGCATCACTGCCATCTACGCTGGCGACAAGAATGCCCTGGTCGAAATCGCCGTCGACCCCGCCCGTCCTCGCGCTGCCTACTGGGTCCGGATGGTCGAAGGCAAGATCTCCGTGATCGAGGGGTACTGGATGCTGCGCGAAATCGGCGTCGAACCGCGCCAGAACTACGCACGCGATCGCCATCAGCGCCAGGTCATTCTGCCCATCTAGCGCACCACACCCACGCACATTCCCCGCCGGCCCCTTCGTGGCCGCGCGTCCACTCCCGGAGGTTTCGCAATGGCCACGATGTATTACGACGACGACGCCGATCTCAGCCTGCTCCAGGACCGCAAGATCGCGATCATCGGCTTTGGCTCGCAGGGCCACGCCCATGCGCTCAACCTGAAAGACAGCGGTTGTGACGTTATCGTCGGCCTCTACCCGGGTTCGAAGTCATGGCAGGAGGCCGAACGCCAGGGTCTCCGCGTTACGACCGTCGAACAGGCGGCCCGCGAAGCCGACATCATCATGATCCTCGCACCCGACCAGGTGCAGAAGGCCATCTACGAACAGGGCATCGAACCCGGCCTCAGCGAAGGCAAGATGCTCATGTTCGCCCACGGCTTCAACATCCACTTCCAGCAGATCCAGCCGCCGCCGTTCGTCGACGTCACCATGGTCGCGCCCAAGGGCCCCGGCCACCTGGTCCGCCGCGTCTTCACCGAAGGTGGCGGTGTCCCCTGCCTCGTCGCGGTCCACCAGGACGCCACCGAGGTTGCGAAGCAGGTCGCGCTGGCCTACGCGAAGGGCATCGGCGGCACCCGGGCCGGCGTGCTCGAAACCACCTTCCGTGAGGAGACCGAGACCGACCTCTTCGGCGAGCAGGTCATCCTTTGCGGCGGCCTCTCCGCCATGATCAAGGCCGCGTTCGAGACGCTCGTCGAGGCCGGCTACCAGCCGGAAAGCGCCTTCTTCGAGACGATGCACGAGCTCAAGCTCATCGTCGACCTCATCTACGAAGGCGGCCTCCAGCGCATGCGCTACTCGATCAGCGACACCGCGGAGTATGGCGACTACACCCGCGGCCCGCGCATCATCACGGAGCAGACCAAGGCCGAGATGAAGAAGATCCTCGGCGAAATCCAGCGCGGCGAGTTCGCACGCGAGTTCATCCTCGAGAACATGGCCGGCCGCCCGCGGTTCCTGGCGACCCGCCGCCTCGAGGCCGAGCACCCGATCGAAAAGGTTGGCGCCGAAATGCGCGCCATGATGAGCTGGCTCACGAAGAAGGACGAGAACTGACCGGTCGTCTCACTCGAAAAGCAGAACGCCCCTCAGTTGGAGGGGCGTTTCTCGTTTCACCGGCCGTGGCTGCTAGTTCGGCAGCAGGCCTTTCTCTTCCAGCATCTTCAGCACGGCATCGTCGTGCGAGAAGTCGAACTCGTACGTCTCCCGGCCGCCCTCGCGGAACCACTTGTACGAGTCCTCGAGGCCGCTCTTCAGATCGAACTTCGGCTCCCAGTTCAGCTCGCGCCGCGCCTTCTCGATCGAGAACACCATCGAGCCTCGGTACCACTCCGCCCAATGGATGACCGGCGGCCGGATCGTCTTGGCAATGTCGCGCGGGATGTAGACGAACTTCGGTTCGACGCCCACGACGTCGCCCATCAACCGCACATAGGCGGCCATCCCGGCGAACTCCTTGCCATTGATGTTGTAGATCTGCCCGATCGAGTTCTCCGTCTCGATCACGGCGCACATCGCCGATGCGACGTCATCGATGTGAACCAGGTGCACTACGGCGGTGCCGTCGCCGGGCATCAGGATTGGGCGCCCGAGTTCAAGCCGCATGAAGAATCCCGGGTCTCGCGTCGGGAGCGGGCTGTGGGGCCCAAGCGTGTGGCCAACCCGCAGGCTCGTGAACGGGAATCCGTTCTCTTCGAACTCACGCTGCAGCAGCCGTTCGCAGCGCACTTTCCCGGCTCCGTAAGCGCGCGCCGGGTTCTTCGCGTCGTCGTCCGAAACGGGGAAATCCTCCCGCACCGGGAGCGCGTTCGACCACAGGTAGACCGCCGTCGAACTGGTGAAGACATAATGCTTAACGCGGCCACGGAAGATCTCAACCAGCGGCTGTACATCCTCGACCTGGTACGACGTGTTGTCGAAGACGGCGTCGAACTCGTCGCGAAGCGGCCCGAGCATCTCCTGGATGACGCCCGGCACCCGGCGGTCGCCGTGGATGCGCCGCACGCCCTCTGGCAACGGTGATGGGTGGCTGTTGAACACCGTGACCTCGTGGCCACGGTGAGCGAGTTCTTCCACAAGGTGGCGGCCGATGTAGCGGTTGCCGCCGAGAACCAGTACGCGCAACAAAGTTCCCCCGCCGGAAATCCCGGCGCGTTCAGCCTAATCCCCGGAGCTCGTTCGTGCCTCCCTGGCTTCCGGCGGAGCTGCCTCCAACGCCGGCAGAAGGATCCGGATTGCCGTGCCCTCGCCGGGCTTGCTGCGCAGCGCGATGGCGCCGCCATGGCTTCGAACGATCCCGAATACCGCGGCAAGGCCAAGCCCCCGGCCAGCGAACTTGGTCGTGAAGTACGGTTCGAAGATGCGCTGCTGGGTCGCCTGGTCCATCCCCGCGCCGGTGTCGCGAACCTCCACGTAGGCGTAGGTGCCGGGATTGCACTGCTCTCCCAGCCGGCAGCGCCGAAGGTAGCGCGCGTCGGCCTCCATCTTGCCGGTCGAGACTCGGACAATGCCAGCCGCGTTCCCCACCGCCTCCGAGGCATTGAGGACAAGGTTCATGATGACCTGCCGCAACTGCGTTGCATCACCGTTGACCGGGGGCACCTCGCTTCCGAGGCGGAGTTTGAGCTCGACTCCTGGCTTCAGCGACACACGGAGCAGCCGGGTCATCTCCTTCACGAGCGTGTTCAGCTGTTGCGGCCGGATGTGCCGTGCGCCGCGGCCACTGTACGCCAGGAGCTGGTGGGCCAGCTCGCCAGCCCGCAGCCCGGCGAGCTCGATGTCCCGGAGCACCTGCTCGGCCTGCGAACCCGGCGGAACCTCCATCCGGGCGAGCGCCGCGTTGCCCACGATGCTTGTCACCAGGTTGTTGAAGTCATGGGCGATCCCTGCCGCGAGCGCAGCGACGCTTTCGAACAGCTGCGCCTCGATTCGCGCCGAGCTAGCCATGTCCTGCTCGATGGCCACCTGCACGAGCTGTGCGACCGTTTCGAGCAGCCGTTGCTCCCGTTCGCCCGGCGGCCCGGGCCGGTCGAAACTCAGCGTGACCGCTCCGCGGGACTGCCCGTGCACGAACACACCGGGATCGACATCGAGGCGAGCCGTCCCCCTTCGATGAGGCGCTCGCGAATCGGTTCGTAGTTCTCCGCAACACGGAAGTCATCCACCGCCACGGGCTTCCCGCTCAGCGCAGCCCGGGCGCCCGGCGTAGAGTCCGGGCTCGCATCCGGCGGACGCATCCGGTACCCGGCCGCCAACCGCAACCGCTCCCCTCCCGGTTCCATGAGATGCACGGTGCACCGGACGTCCGGGAAGTGTTCCTCCACAAGTTCGCAGAGCGCGTGCAGGCCGCCTTCCAGGCCCCCGGTCGAGGCAATCTGCCGCAGCAGCGTGGCCTGTGCATGCAGCATCGACGCGGCCTGTCGCTGTTCCGTCACATCGAACCCATGGCTCACGGCGCCGACGAGGTTTCCTTCGTCGTCGAAGACCGGCGCCATGGTCACCCGCACGATGCGATCCTGGTGGTCGCCTCGGCGCAGCTGGAGGTCGCCCTCCCACTCACCCGAGGCCTGGATGGTGCGCCGGATTTCCCGGCCCACGGGTTCCGGCAGATCCACGAAGCCCAGTTCGACGATCGTCTTCCCGAGCGCCTCCTCACGCGAGCGCCCGTACAGCCGCTCAGCGGCGCCGTTCCAGTAGCTCACGCGTCCGTGCTCATCGAACGCCACCGCAGCAGCGCGCGATTGTTCAAGCAACCGGGCCTGGAGCTGGAGTTGCTGGGTTGCGCGGCGCCACTCGCTGATGTCCCGGATAATGCAGCCGACGGCATCCTGTCCCTCGACCGTTATCCGCACCAGCGAAATCTCGGCAAGGAACTCGCTTCCGTCCGGCCGAAGCACAGCCACCGGGGTGCGCGAGCTCATCTCCCGCGCCCTGAGCCCCGAGTCCAGGAACGCCTCGACGTGCTGCCTGTGGATTTCGCGGTACCGGACCGGGACGAATCGTTCGAACGATTCGCCGATCACGTCCTCCCTGCGTACGCCGAGCAGGCGCTCCGCGGCGGGGTTGATGGTCAGGATCCGGCCGCCGGTTGCGACGGTCAGGATCCCCTCGATCGCTCTTTCGATGATCTCCGCCTGCCAGATGCGCTCTCTTGGTGGCGCCTCCCGGGTGCCTGGTAGCGGTGCCCGGTCCCCCATAGTCGCCTCCTTGGCCCTTCTCCCCAGAGGGTGGGATGCGAGTCAAGTGCAAGGTATCGGTGTTTTCACTGGTGAAAGGGATTCCGAGAAAAGTCAGAGGATTCCTGCTCCGCCGTGCCCGGTTCTCGCCCGTCGCAGTGCTCCGCACTGCAACAATAGTTGTCCTTGCAACTATTTGTGGCGCCCGACGCCCGCCCCGGCCCGCCCCGCTTTGCGCGCCATGCTTCGTTTTGAATGGTGGAAACTTCTCGGGTTGCGATGCAAACGCGTAGCGCGATAAGGCCTCATTTGCGCGCTACAAGGAAAGGTGTCAACCTACGATTCCTTCCTGCTGATTGAGTACTACTTCGATCAGAACCATCGCATCGTACAAATGTCGGCAAAGCGCCCCTGGTCCTCTCTCGAACTCCTCAGCCCTACGCGGCAACTTCTCCTCCTGGCGCTCAAACGCCGCAAACGGGCTACCGCCGACGAGCTCGCCGCCGACTGCTACCTCTCGGTCGGCGCGGCGCGTCAGCACCTCATGGCGCTCGTGATGCAGGGCCTGCTCGGATACGAAGAGGAACGGCGTGGTCCTGGCCGCCCGCGCCACATCTTCACGCTGTCTCCCGAGGGGGAAGCACTCTTCCCACGCCAAACCACGCTCATCGCGAGAGCCGTACTCCGCGCGCTGAAGGACGAAGACCAGGACACCCTCAGGCGCGTCCTCGATAGCGTCGCCGAGATGCAACGCGCGAACGTCATGTCGCGCCTTTCCGGAAAAGAAGGGTTCGAGCGGCTCCGCGAGTTCGCCAACATCCTCGAGGAAGGCGGCTACTTCCCCGAGCTCGAACGCGATGGCAACAGCGCGATCCTGCGGTTCTTCCACTGCCCATTCATGGACGTTGCCGCAGCCCACCCCGAGGTCTGCGACGCGGAGGTGCGGTGCATGGCACGGGTCCTCCAGGGAGTCCGGATCGAACGCATCGCCCATATGTTCGAAGGCGACGACCATTGCGTCTTCCGCATCATGCCCGAGTCCTCGCCAGCTTCGAGGCTTGCACGGCCGACAGCAGCACGGTAGGAATCACGGAACCGCTGCTCTGGAGGTGTCTGCATGCGCCATGTGAAGGTCGGCAGCGTCGACCTGTTCGCGCTCGTCGACAACGTCATCGCCTATCCCGCGTCGTCCGTCTACCCGAACGCCGGCGATCTTGGCCGGTTCAACCACTACCTCGAACCCGATGGTGGCCTCGCCCTGAACTTCGCCGCCTTCCTGCTCCGCGATGGCGACTACGTGCTCCTCGTTGATACCGGCTGGGGACCGGAGTACAACGGCCGGTTGCTCGAAGAGCTCGGCGAGACCGGTATCTCGCCCGAGGCCGTCAGTGCCGTGACCTTCACCCACCTCCACGGCGACCACACCGGGTGGAACATCGATCGCGAATCCGGCAAGCCGCTTTTCCCGAACGCGAGCTACCTCGTCCCCAAGCTCGACTGGGACCACTACCGCGCCCAGGGCGCCGAATCGTTCATCCGCGATGTGGCGCCGCTCGAATCGTTCGGGCGCCTCGAGCTCATTGAAGGGGAGCACCGCTTCTCCTCGTCGCTTCTCGCGGTGCCAACGCCCGGCCATACTCCCGGCCATACGAGCGTCGCCATCGCCTCCGGCTCGGAACGCGGGATCATTCTCGGAGACGTCGTCATCTCGCCCATCGACGCGGAAGAGCCCGGACTCGACAACAGCTTCGACTGGGACCACGACATCGCGCGCGAAACGCGACGCAAGCTCCTCGAACGCGCCGTCACCGAGAACGCGCTCATCGGCGCCAGCCACCTGCCGGCGCCCGGCCTCGGCCACTTCGTCCGCCTCGATTCCCGGACGGCCTGGAAGCCTCTGCCCTAGCGTTCAGGGGTCGATGAGCACGCCGGGGTTGAGGATCCCGGCAGGGTCCACCACGCGCTTGACTGCCCGCAGCGCCTCGGCGAACAGGCCGGGGCGCTGCCGGTCGTACCACGGCCGATGGTCCCGGCCCACCGCATGGTGATGCGTGATGGTGCCGCCGCCCGCCAGCACCGCATCCGAGGCCGCCTGCTTGATCGCCGCCCATTGCTCGAGCTCCGCGCCACGCCGGCCGAGCCCCTGGAACGTGTAGTACGGCGCTGGTCCGTCGGGGTACACGTGCGTGAACCGGCAGGTGAGCGTCCCTCCGCCGCACACCTCCCGCAGCGCGCGGCCGACCGCCTCGCGAACCCGTGCGTCGAATTCGGGCCACCGGTCCCACGTGATCGACGTTTCGAACGTATCGCCGACGAGTCCGAGTCCCACGGTCAGATTTCGCTGGTAGGGCGCCCGGATAAACGAATTCCGCCACGTGCCAACGGCGCCCTGCCGCCCAACCTCGCTGTCCGCGCCGTCGTCGGAGACACGGATGCCCGCATCGTCGACGCGCCCGCCAGCCGAACGCGCGATTTCGACTGCCGCCTGGACCGCGGCATCCTGCGGCACCTCGGCGCTTTCGAACCCGAGGATGAGCAGGGCCTCTGTCCCGTCGAGCCCGGCTGCTGCGGCCGCCTCACCCGCATCGAGCACCCGGCAGTTCGCCGGCCAGAGCTTCGCCTGCACCACCTGTCGTGCCCCTTCGGCCGCCGCTTCGAAGGACGGGAACACGACGCCTGCGGACGCCCGGAACCGCGGTCGCGCCTGGATGCGCATCCACGCCTCCGTGATGATGCCCAGGATGCCCTCGCTCCCGATGACCAGGCGGTCGGGGCTTGGACCGGCGCCCGAACCGGGCAGCCGCCGCGACTCCCACGGTCCGCTCGGCGTGAGCATCCGCACTGATTCGACGAAGTCGTCGATGTGCGTGTGGTTGGTTGCATAGTGCCCGCCCGAGCGCGTCGCTATCCATCCGCCGAGCGACGAATATTCGAAGCTCTGGGGATAATGCCGCAGCGTGAACCCGTGTGGCCTCAGCTGCGCCTCAAGCGCGGGGCCGAGCACGCCCGCCTGGATTCGCGCGGCCCGTGAAGTCGGGTCAATCTCGAGGACGCGGTCCATCGCGCCCAGGTCGATGGTGACGATGCCGCGGCTCTCTTCCGGCGGCTCGACACCGCCTACAACCGATGACCCTCCGCCGTACGGGATCGCCACGTATCCCCGCTCCGAACACCACTCGAGCGTGTGTCGAACCTCGTCTTCGTTACGCGGCCGTGCCACGACATCCGGCGGGTTCGGGAACACGCGGTTGAACGCCCGGACGATGTCCCGGAAGCTCTTGCCATACGCGTGCGAAGCCCGCGAATGCGGGTCGGTCGCGCAGAACTCGGCCAGCGGCTCGGGGACTTCGATGCGCGGTGGCCGGAGGTCGAGATCCTCCACCCGCGGCATTGGGGGCGGTTCGAGCGCAACGCCGAAGCGCTTTGAAAGCCGCTCCGCCGCCTCCCGGCGGGCCTCCTCGGTTGGCTCGTCAGACTCGAGGCCCCACGCCCAGAAACTGCGTCTCGTCATCAGCAAGCTCCCCTTTTCGCCGTGCGATGCAGGCGACGCGAAGCCTAGCGCAGTCCCACGGCCTTCGCGAGCGGCGCCACGATTGCGCTCACTGCCGTCGCCACCAGCACTGCAATCACGATGCGGCGGAACACGATATCGCTCACGCGGTTCGCCACGACGTACCCGCCTACCCAGCCGGCCGCCATCGCGGGCAGCGCCCCGGCCGCATAGGCGAGTGTCGCCCCATGGATGCGTCCGTTCGCCGCAAACAGGGCCGCTGCCACCAACGCACTGGCCAGGAAGTAGGCTCCGAGCGTCGCCCGAAAGGGCACCGACGGCACACCCTGCCCCTGCAGATAGATCACTACCGGCGGCCCCGACATGCTCGTGCTGGTGTTCAGGACACCGCTCACGAACCCGGCCGCCAGGTTCCCACTCCTGCCCGGGCCGCGCACACGGAACCCCCGCCACAACGCCACGGTCGACGCGAGCACCACAACGCCGATCGCCACCTGCAGCGCGTCCGGGTTCGCCAGGGCGAGGAGCACGACGCCGAACGGCATCCCGACGACCGCGCCCGCCAGCAGCGTCCACCCCAGCCCCCAGTCCACGAACCGGCCCAGCCTGGCGATGGTGATGACGTTGACGAACACCCCGAGCAGGTTCGCGAGCACGACAGCATCCTTCGCGCCAACGAGCGGAATGAGCAACGGGACGATGAACAGCGAGAACCCGAAGCCACTCAGCGACTGCGTGAGCGCAGCGGCTCCCGCCAACACCATCACGCCGGCTGCCGTACTGGGTTCCAACCTCGCTCCGCGCCCGGGCTCGAACGCAATCGACGCCTCGTTCCCGAGGCGTCGATCCTATACGTGCAGAGGGTTACAGGCCCGCTAGGCGAAGATGACCGCGTCGGCTCCCATCGAGATGAAGAGCACCCCGAGGTAGAGCAGCGAGTACTTGTACAGTGTCATCGGCGATTCCCGCTCCGGGTTCCGCCACAGGCGCCACGCGTACCAGATGAACAGTGCTCCCGTCACCGCGGCCGTTGCGAGGTAGATCCACTGCAGGTCGCCCGCCGGGGCAAGCAACAGCGATACAAGAACGAGCAAGACCGAATACCGCAGGATCTGGGTTCGCGTCATGGCCGGGCCATCGGTTACCGGCAGCATCGGCACGCCTGCCTCGGCGTAGTCGTCCTTCAGTCGAAGCGACAGCGCCCAGAAGTGAGGCGGCGTCCAGAAGAAGATGATGGCGAACATCACCCAGGCCGCCAGGCTCACATCACCCGTGACTGCCGCCCAGCCTACCGTCGGCGGGAACGCGCCAGCCGCGCCCCCAATGACGATGTTCTGCGGCGTTCGGCGCTTCAGCCACATGGTGTAGATGAAGACGTAGAAGAGCAGCCCGGCGAGCGCGAGGGATGCTGCTGCCAGCGTTGTCGTCAGCCAGAGGAACAGGAAGGCACCCGCACCGAGCGCAATGCCGAACAGGAGCGCATGGGCAGGCTCGATCTCACCGGTGACCAGCGGGCGGCTCTGCGTTCGCCGCATCACGCTGTCGATGTCACGGTCGTACCAGCAGTTGATGACGTTCGCGCCGCCGGCCGACATCGTGCCGCCGATGAGCGTCGCCAGGATGAGCCATGCGGAAGGCCATCCGCGTTCGGCCACCACCATCGCGGGGATTGTGGTGATCAGCAACAGCGAGATGATCCGGGGCTTCGTTAGAGAGACGTAGTTTCGGATCGTCACACTCAAGGGCGGGCGCGCCATGGCCGCAGCGTTTGCGCTCAAGCAGGCACCTCGATTCCGGCCGGTTGTCGAACGCCACGCCGCTCGCTAACCGGAGCATAGTAGGCGAACAACGCCCCAACGGCCAGACACGCCCAGATGGCTGCTGCGATGGCCGTATGCGACACCGTCAACGGGTCGGGGAAGTAGTACCAGACGTTAAGCGCACCAACGATAACCTGCGCCACGTACAGGACGCCGGTCGCCACGGCAACGGGACCCGCCCAGAAGAAGGTGCGCCGTGCCTTCCACGTCGCAAGGACGAACGGCACAACCAGGAACACCAGCCCACCCGCCAGGTAGCGGTGGAGCATGTGGGTAATCTCGTGGTCGTCGGCCTTCGGCAGCACCTGCAGACCGTTACACGTCGGCCAGTCGGCACACGCGGTGGCCGCACCGCTTTCGGTCATGTAGCCGCCGATAAACACTGTCGCGGCCAGCCAGATCAGGCTTGCGACAGCGAGCATGCCGATCTTTCGCGCCACCGGCTTCGACGTCACCGTCAGCAACCTGTCACGGTGCTTCGGGTCTTCGAGGAACATCGCAACCGCGATGCCAACCTGCAGGAAGAGGATGATCAGCGCGGTGAGCAGGTGGGTGGCCACGATCTCGGGCGGCAGCTCCCGCCAGACAGTGATCGCGCCGAGGAGGCCCTGGATGCCCACCAGCGGCACGTTCACAAATGCCGCCCCCACGATGAATCGGACGTGCCGATAGTGCTTCCACGCCATGAACGCCGTGGCGATAACCATGAGGCCAACGGTCGATGCCACGAACCGGTGCGACGACTCGATCCAGGCTTCCTTGTTGCCAGATGGAGGAATCGCACCCCCATGACAGGTCGGCCAGTCCGGACACCCGAGGCCCGAGCCCGACGCACGTACGAATGCGCCGACGGCAATCAGCAGGAGCGTTGCGACGACAGTAGCGACGGCGAGACGTTGCGCGTTGATCATTTCATGCTTTCACGGCAGGCTTCGTGCTGCCCGTAATAGAGCCTCGCCCGCCCGGACGGTTCGCCCTTGGTACCGTCCGTTAATCCCACTAGCCAGATTGCCACATGGAATGGGCAGGCGCCACTAGAACCCCTGGCTTCCGTCCAGCCAGCGCAGCCCATCGACCAGCACGCCGCCCACCGAAAGCTCCCAGTGCAGGTGCGCGCCGGTCGACAGCCCCGTCGACCCCACATACCCCAGCACCTGCCCGCGTGTGACCCGGTCGCCCACCGAAACGGCGCGCTCCTGCATGTGTCCATAAAGCGAAAACACGCCCGCGCCGTGGTCGATAACCACGAGGTTCCCCCGGACCAGGTAGTGCCCGCTCATGACGACGACCCCGTCGTTCGTCGCCAGCACCGGCGTACCAAAATCGGCGCCGAAGTCGGTGCCCCCATGGTGCCCTTGGACCGGCCCGCCGTTGAACGAACGCTGCTCGCCGAACCGGCCCGTCACCTCGTACTCCCAGCCGAGCGGATGGGCCCACCCCGGCCGCCATTTGCGCTCCGTGACGCCTGCATACACCTGTGGGAGCAATGGCCCCTCGTCCGGCGGTGGTGTGGGGGTCGGAGTCGGCGTGGTTCCCGGCTCCGGTGGGGGCGTCTCCCCCGGCTCGGGAATCCAGATGTAGTCCACGGTCCACTCGGTCGGCTGCACCCACACCGTGTGCGACACCCGGAGTTCGTGCCCGCTCGGTTCCACGAGGTCGATGTCGATTCGTGCAACGCCGGGCCGGTCCTCCGCGTCGACCGCTACGAACCCTTCCACTCCCTCGTCCGAGGGCGCCAACACGAACGAGCGCCCGAGAAGGTGCGCCACGCCGCGTTGCGCCGGCGTCGCACGAACCAGGATTGCGCCTCCCTGGTAGGGGAACTGGTTCGAGATGGTCACCGTCGGCGGGATGCCGTCCGAAGCCACGTTCGTGATGTGGATGTACGGATCCGGCGTGGGGGTCGGGGTAGGCTTTGCGACCTCCGGGACAGTGAGCCATGGCTCGCGGGGCGACGGCGCGGACGGGACCTGTTTCCTTCCGCCCCCCTCGAGCAATCGCCAACCGGGCACCAGCGCAAGCGGCGACGACGCGAACAGCAGGATGACGGCACGGCGCGATGGCATCGGCCGAACCCTACGTGAGCGGGGTTTAGACGAACGTTAAGAAATCGGTCGCCCGCCGAGCTCTCGCCGCGCGGCATCTCGCGAGGCGTCGATCATCGAAAGCAGTTTCGATGGGTTGGGTACGCCGGAAAGCACGAAGTTCGGCTGCGTTCCCGAGGTCTGGCAGCGAACGTTCCCGAAGTTGAACATCGTCGCCAGCACCCCCGACTTCTCGATGGACAGGTCCTCGACGTTGATCAGGTCCGCGGACGACATCGCGTGGTGGAACCAGTGGTTCTTGTTGCTGTCGATGAGCCGCTGATTCGTCACCACCCAGATGTCGTTCTCGTACCGGTACCAGGTGAAGTAGGCACGAACCGCCCAAAACGCTATCCAGATGACCGCGACCGCGATCGTGATCCATCCGGCGGTCCCGCCCAGTCCGGCGGTAGCGCCCACCACCGCGAGCAACACGATCGCCGGGACGAGGGCCAGCAGTGCGAACCCCACAAGCCTGGACCACACAAAGACAGGATGGCGGCGAGCACGCATGATGACGTACTCGCCGCCCTGGAGTTCGAACGGAAGCTTTAGGTCTCGATACGGATGAGCAGGGCTTGCGGTTTCGATTGGATCCATCGCCCCTCCCGTTCGAGCTAATGCGTTACGGCACCCTCCGCCGCGCTCGACACCGAGCGAGCATACTTCGCGAACACACCCCGTGTGTACTTCGGCGCCGGCGGCTGCCAGCCCTTCCGCCGCTCCGCCAGCTCCTCCTCGCTCACTTCGAGCGTGAGCTGCCGGTTCGGGATGTCGATCGTGATCATGTCGCCCTCGCGCACGAACGCGATGGGGCCACCGACCGCCGCCTCCGGCGCAACGTGACCGGCCATCAGGCCCCGCGTCGCACCGCTGAACCGCCCGTCGGTGAGGAGCGCGACCGACTCACCGAGGCCTTCGCCAACCAGCGCTGCGGTCACCCCGAGCATCTCGCGCATGCCCGGGCCGCCCTTCGGGCCTTCGTTGCGAATCACCACTACGTCGCCCGGGTTGATCTTCCGCTCCGACACCGCCTTGAAGGCGTCTTCCTCGCATTCGAACACGCGCGCAGGGCCGCGATGGGTCATCCGCTCGTGCCCGGCCACCTTGATGACGCACCCCTCCGGCGCGAGGTTGCCCTTGAGGATCACCAGGCCGCCGGTCGGCTTCAGCGCCTTCTCGACCGGCAGGATGACATCCTGGCCGGGCGTCTCGACCGCCGATTCGGCCTCCTCGGCCAGCGTCTTCCCAGTGACCGTCATCTGGTTCGCGTGCAGCTTCCCCGCCTCAATGAGCCGCTTCGCAAGGAGCCGCGTGCCACCCGCACGGTCCATATCGAGCGCGACGTACCGCCCGCCCGGCCGCAGGTCGCCGATGAGCGGGGTGCGCTCGCTCACGCGGTCGAAGTCGTCGATGGTCAGGTCGACGCCCGCTTCGCGGGCGAGCGCCAGCAGGTGCAGCACCACGTTCGTCGAACCGCCGGTCGCAGCCGCGCACGCGATGCCGTTCTCGAAGGCTTCCTTCGTCAGCAGGTCCAGCGGCCGAACACCCCTGCGCAGCACGTCCATCACCAGTTCACCGGCCTTGTAGGCGACCTCCTCCTTGCGGGGATCGGTGGCGCCCGGTGTGCTGCTGCCCATCGGCGAGAGGCCCAGGAACTCCATCACCGTCGCCATCGTGTTCGCCGTGTACTGCGCGCCACACGCGCCAGCGCCCGGGCACGCGGCGTCTACGATCTCCTCGAGTTCCTCCTCGGTGATCTTGCCCGCAGCGTGCGCGCCAACGCCTTCGAACACGTCCTGGATCGTGACGTCGCGGCCCTTGTATTTGCCCGGTGCGATCGAACCGCCGTACAGGATGAGGCTCGGGATGTTCAGCCGGGCCAGCGCCATCGCCGCGCCGGGGATCGTCTTGTCGCAGCCGACGATGACGACGGCGGCGTCGAACGAGTAGCCGATGCCCGCCAGCTCGATCGAGTCCGCGATCACCTCGCGGCTGATGAGCGAGGCCTTCATCCCCTCGGTGCCCATCGTGACGCCGTCGCTGATCGAGACGGTGTTCACTTCCATGGGCGTGCCGCCGGCAGCGCGAACGCCCGCCATTACGTGCTTCGCGAGCTCACGCTGGTTGAAGTTGCACGGCATCGTGCCAATCCACTCGTGCGCGACCATCACGAGCGGCTTGCGAAGGTCTTCGCTCGTAAACCCGATCGATTTCAGGTACGAGCGGGCGGGGGCGCGGTCCGGCCCATCCACCATATGGCGGCTTCGTCCACGGGGATCAAACGACATAACGGTCTCCGGAGGAAAATTCGTGCGTGTGCGGCAAAGCGTACTCCGCAGCACCGTCTCGTTCGAATACCAGTCGCGAGGAACCGCGCACAACCAATTCGTCGCCGGCTACCGGCGGCGGCTCAGGCCTTGCGGCGGAATGGCAGCATCCGCCACCATCGCCCCGTGCCCATCGAACTTCGTTCCGGCCCTGCAGTCGCGGTCGTCCTCCCAGAGTATGGCGGCCGCCTCCACCAGCTCACCCTGGCCGTTGACGGCGAGCCGGAGCCACTGCTGTACACGCCCGCCGGCCCGGCGGAATACCGCGAACGGCCCACGCGTGGCGGGTCGTTCCCCATGGCCCCATGGCCGAATCGTGTCCGCGGAGGCACGTTCACCTTCGAAGGTCGTTCGTACGAACTCCCGCTCGGCGGCCGGCCCCACGCGATGCACGGGCGCGTCCACTTCGCCGAGTGGCAGGTGGTTGCCCGCACGGCACGCATCGTCGAACTCGTCGCGCCGTTCGACGACGGGTGGCCATGGCCGGGGAAAGCCTGGCAGCGCTACGAACTCACCGACACCGGCCTTCGCATGAAGCTCGAGGTCCGCGCCGATCGCGACGCGTTTCCCGCCGGTTGTGGCTGGCATCCGTGGTTTCGACGGGAGGTCCGTGGCAGCGAAGCGCGCCTTCGCGTCCCTGCAGCGCGCCGCTACATCCTGGAAGACGGCATCCCGACCGGCGAACTCGTCGAACCCACCGGTGACTACGACGTTCGGGAGCTCGTTCCGCTCGGCGATCGGCGCCTCGACGACTGCTATACCGGGCTCGAAGGCCCGATTGAGATCGACTGGGGCGCCGTTCGGCTGACAATGACCATCGCCTGTCCCCGGCCACACGTGCAGGTATTCACCCCAGACTACGCGTTCTGCGTCGAGCCGCAGACCTGCTCCCCCGACGCATTCAACATGGCCGCCCGGGGCAGCGAGGCCTGTGGAATGGCCATCGCTGCGCCCGGGCGGCCTGTGGCTATCGAATCCCGCTGGACCTGGGAACTCTAGCGCAGAAGCGTCTCCACCGCGCGCCCGAACTTCACCGGGTCCCGGGTGTCGATAGTAACGTTGTGCACGTCGACGCCGAGCGCCTCGTATTCGCGAAGCTGCGCCAGGCATTCTTCCGCGGTACCCGCGAACCCGAGGTCGTTCATCAGGTGTTCGGGAATGGCCGCTGCGCCCGCCTTCGAGCCCTGCTCGTTGAACACCTTCCGAATGTGCGCGACCTCGTCCGCATACCCGAAGCGTGACAGCTGCTTGTAGTAGAAGTCGCCCATCCGCGCGATGTAGTAGGCGATGAACCCACGGCTGGCATCGCGCGCGCCCGGGTTGTCGCTTACCGTCACGCCGCCGGCCTTTACTTCAACTGCCTTCGGATCGCGCCCCGCTTCGGCGACCCACTTCCGGAACTGCTCGATCTCCGCGCCCAGCGCGCTCTTCGGGATCATCGCCGGCATCCAGCCGTCCGCGATTTCGGCGGTGAGCTTCACGCTCTTCGGGTTCATCGTCGCCAGGAAGATCGGGATGTGATCCCGGACCGGCTTAAACCGCAGCGTGAATCCGCGGTCCATCTTGAACCACTTGCCCGAATACACGAGCTTCTCGCCGCGCATCAGCATGTTGATGATCTCCACCGTCTCCTTGATGCGCGCGAGCGACGGCTGGAACGGGATGCCGTGGAAGTGCTCGATGACGTTCGCGCTCGAAGCACCGAGCCCGATGATGGCGCGCCCGCCGCTCCACTCATCGAGCGTCGCGAAGTGCTGAGCCAGCGCCCCCGGCGAACGGGAATACACATTCACGATGCCGGTCGCCAGCTTGATGCGCTGCGTCTTCTCCGCGATCGAAATCAGGAGCGAGAACGCGTCCCGTGCCCAGCCCTCGGGCACCCAGAATGAATCGATGCCTGTTTCGTCCGCGATCTTCGCAAGCTCGATTGCGTCCTCTTTCTTCATGTCGAACTGCCAGGTGATTCCCACCGACAGTTTTCGCGTCACTTCTCCTACTCCTTCCTGGTCTCTGCGCTCACCGGTGTCAGTGCCCCGCGAGCGTTCGCACCTCAGGCAGCAACGAATTCGGAGTCCTCTCCCGCCTCCTCCTCCGTGCGCCCAGCGAACCGCAACAGGTACACCAGCGGGAATATACCGACGCTATTCACCAGGAGCAGCGGCCCGATCCACCGGTACTGCCTGTTCCGAATGGCGGTGACGATGGCGACCGCCTTCCATGCCGTGTCCCACAGGAAGATCGCGGTTCCGATTCGTTTCTTGCTCATCGCTGCATTCTAAGCCCACGCATTGAGGAACCGATCGCGCCGCCGCATTCTGTTCAGTGTGGACTTCGACACCACCGACCTCGTGCAGGCGCTCGACCGTGTCGGGATCGTCGCGTTCGCGCTCTCTGGCGTCGAGCTGGGCGCACGCCGGCGCCTCGACCTTTTCGGCCTCCTGGTCATGGGCGTCGTCACGGCGACCGGCGGTGGGCTCGTTCGGGACGTCATCCTCGGCCGCATCCCGTTCGTACTCGAACATCCCGACTACCTGCTCTGGGCGGTGCTCTCGTCGGGCATCGCCATCGCTACGGTCTGGGCCGGCCGAACCATCCCCCGCAAGCTCGTCGCGGTAGCCGACGCCGCAGGCCTCGGCGCGTTCGCTGCCGCCGGCGCGCTCGCCGCGATCAACTTTGACCTGGCGCTTCCCGCGGTTGTCCTGCTCGCCATCGTCACTGCCACCGGCGGCGGCGTCATCCGCGACCTCCTCGCGGACCGCGTGCCCCTGGTCCTCCGCTCCGAAGTCAATGCGACTGCCGCGGGACTCGGCGGGTTCGTCGTCTGGCTCGTCGAACCGCTCTCAAGTGGAACGGCGGCGCTTCTCGGGCTGGCGGTAACGAGCATCGTGCGCGTCATAACGCTTGCGTACGGCATCCACCTGCCCTCGGCGAAGCGCCGCCGCTAGGCCGCTACCGCGTCCGCAACCGCGGGTCCAGCACGTCCCGCAGCGCATCGCCGAACATGTTGAAGCTGTAGACGGTCAGGAAAATCGCCAGGCCCGGGAAGATCGCCAGGTGCGGGTGCCGGGTGATCTGCTCCCGGTTTTCCGTCAGCATGCGGCCCCAGCTCGCCGTCGGCGGCTGCACCCCGTACCCGAGGAAGGATAGCGACGACTCGATCAGGATTGCGCTCCCGATCTGGATCGAAGCGCCCACCAGCACGACCGCGAACACGTTCGGCAGGATGTGAACGAACACGATGCGGAAGTCGGGCGCCCCGATGACCCGTGCCGCCTCGATGTACTGGTTCTGTTTCGCCGCGATGGTTGCGCCGCGTATCACGCGCGACGAACCGAGCGATACCAGCACGCCAAGGGCCACCGAGATCCGCATCACGACCTCGCCCGACGGCGAAAGCCCCAGGAAATCGGGGGGGAACTGCGTGAGCGTTGTCACCACCAGGATGATGAAGATCAGGCCGGGCAGCGAGATCCCGATGTCGACCAGCCGCTGCACCAGGATGTCGAACCAGCCGCCGAAATATCCCGAGAAAATCCCGAGCAGGGTCGCGATCGTCGAGCTAACGGCAACGACCAGGATGCCAATGACAATCGACGTTCGCGCACCGTACACAATGCGCGCGTAGATATCCCGCCCGAACTGGTCAGTGCCGAACCAGTACTCGGCCGAAGGCCCCTGGAGCCGGTCGCGAACCTGCCCAACGTCCGGGTTCGCACTGGTGAACAACCCCGGCGCAATCGCCATCAGGATAAGGAGCAGGATGAACGCCGCTCCGAACGCACCAAGCGGCTTCTTGCGCAGGAAGTTCAGTACCGAACGCCGGTACCGGCTAAACCCGCTGAGTTCGGGGCGTAGCGCGTATTGTTCGAGTATCTGTGCGTCGCTCGCCATTTAGCTGTACCTGATCCTTGGGTCGAGAACGGAGTACAAAAGGTCAACTCCCAGGTTCGCGAACACGACCACCAGCGCGACCAGCACGTTAATCGCCTGGATCACCGGGTAGTCGTGCTGGTTCACTGCCGAGATGTAATAGCGGCCAATTCCCGGGATGCTGTAAATCGTCTCGATGATCACCGTGCCGCCCACAACCACAGGGAGCTGGAGCCCGACGATTGTGACGACCGGGATCAACGCATTACGCATGGCGTGACGAACGATGATCGCCCGTTCGCGCAACCCCTTCGCCCATGCGGTTCGGATGTAGTCCTGCCGGAGCACCTCGAGCATGGCCGAGCGAGTGAACCGCATGACGCTCCCGGAAAGGCCTGCGCCAAGGATGAGCGCCGGGAACCACATCATCTTCAGGTTCCCGATCGGGTCGTCCGTGAACTTGACATAGTTCTTCGGAGGCACGCCCCACGTGAAGTACACCGACGCCATCGAGATGGCGACCAGCGCCACCCAGAACCCCGGCACCGCCAGCAGACCGATCGCAAGGCTTCGCCCGATGTAGTCCGCGGGGGTGTCCTGGCGCACCGCCGAGATGATCCCGACCGGCAGTGCGATCAGGAGCGAGAAGAATATCGCCAGGAGCCCGAGCTCCATCGTCACCGGGAGCCGGTTCTGGAGCTCATCGAGCACCGGCCGGTCGCTGATGATCGAACTGCCGAAATCGAACCGCAGGATGTTTCCCAGCCAGCGCACGTACTGGAGCACCACGTTGTCGTCGAGGCTGAACTCCTTGCGGAGCGCCTCCTTGGCCTCGGCGTCGGCAGCCCCGAAGTCGCCGGCCAGCAGGTCGATCACGTCGCCCGGCATCGCCCGGACCATGACGAACACCACGAACGTCACGCCCAACAACGTTGGGACCATCAGGATCAGACGGCGGAATGCATACCGCTGCATACGAACCCCCGGGAACGCAGGGGCCGCGTACGCGGCCCCCGGTCAGTGCCTCTACGCCTTCCAGCGGAAGGGAATCGTCTCGGTCCCGGCTCCGTAGCCTTTCACCCGGAACTCCACGGCGTTGCGAAGGTTCGGCTGGTGGGCTTCCCACGTGGAGCCGGCGCCCGCCTGGCTCGGGATGTAGTACATCTGCGTCGCGTGGTACCGCTGCGCCTCCCAGAAGAGCTCCTTCCGGCGCTCCTCATCGAGCTCCGCATACTGCGCGTACGCGAGTTCCTTCATCTTCGGGTCGTTGATCTTCCCGTGGTTGAGCGGGTCGTCGCCGAACATCCGCACCAGGTACGCGCCCGCCTCGGGGAACGGCGTCTGGAACCCAAATGCGATGCCCGTGAAGTTCCCGGCGAACGTCTGGGTGATGTACTTCGAGCTGTAGTCCTGCACTTCGGTCGTCGTCCGGATCCCAAGCTCCTGCAGATACTGGATCTGCAGTTCGGCGACATCGTTGAACGCCTTGCCGTACCGGTTGTTCGTGTACTGGTACAGCGCCTCGAATCCGTCGCCGTAGCCGGCCGCTTCGAGCAGCTTGCGCGCTTCCGCCGGGTCGTACTGGAAGTACTTCGACCCCTCGCCCATCTCGCTCGACAGCGGGTCGAGCCACCAGCGCGTTTCGCCCGCCGGGATGATGTTGTGGTAGGGCGTCGCGATGTCGAGCCCGGCTTCTTCGAGCTTCGAGACGTTGTACGCCACCTCTGTGAGGTCGTCGCGGTTGAGCGCCATGGAAATGGCCTGCCGCACGCGCGGGTCGCGCCATGGAGAATCCGGCAGGCTGTCGAAGTAGATGAAGCTCAGCGTCGGGCCCGGACGGCTCTCGAGCTGCGCATCCGGGATCTGCCGCTTGATGGTGATCAGGTCCTCGCCCGCGGGATCCACCGTGTCGAGGTTCCCGGCCAGGAATTGCGCGATGCGCGTGGCGTACTCCGGGATGATCGAGGTCTCGACCTGATCGAACAGCGGGAACCCTTCCATATACCAGTCCGGGTTCCGGTCCCGCAGGATGCGAACGCTCTGTTCGTAGCTCCGGAAGATCCACGGCCCGCTGCCAATCGCCACCTGCGCCGGGTTGAACTTCCCGTCCGATTCCGTCGGCATGATGAACAGCAGGTTTGTGTCGGCGAGCACGTCGAGGAACGCCGCGTTGGGCGTCTTCAGCTTGAAGACGATGGTCGACGAGTCCGGGAATTCGACGCTGTCGACGAACTCGACCTGCGAACGGTTCTGGGTCGTTTCGGCGGTGAGGCGGCCCCAGGAGAACTTGACGTCTTCCGTGGTCACCTCACGCCCGTCCACCGGCGACACGTTGTGGAACCTCACACCCGGCCGAAGCTTGATCACCCACTGCATCGCGTCCGGTGATGGCTCCGCCGACTCGGCGATGTCCGGTGTCGGACGGACTTCCGCCGGGTGGATCCCCGGCCCGGTTTCGTACTTGAAGAGCCGGCTGTAGTGATACGCCGCGAACGCCTTCGTGAGAAAGCTCAGGTTCCCATACGGGTCGAGGCTTGGCGCATCGCCGGTCGCCGCGAGCCGATAGATGCCACCCCGCTTGGCATTTGCGAACGGGTCACTCGGTGTCGCTGTGGCGTCTCCCGAAGGCGTCGGCGTTGCGAGTTGAATGGTGTCGTCGTCATCGTCGTCGTCGCCGCATCCGACGAGCGCCAGTCCGGCCGCTCCTACGGCTCCGATGCCTCCCGCCTGCAGGAAGCGCCTCCGCGATGCCTGCTTCCGCTTCCAGTACCGACCCCAATAGCTATCTGCCATGCTGATCCCCTCCCTGCGCTGATGCGCGTTGCAGATAGGTCGGGTCGGACTATAAATGCGGCGAATCTAAGGAATCAAGGATTTCATTCTGAACAACATTCGAGATAACGGCCAGCTATATCCCTGTCCACGGTAAGCTGTCATGGCCATAAACCACCGCCTGTTCACCCACTGCCCCACTGGTTGGAAGCAAAGAAAGCCCGGCATCGTGAGACGCCGGGCAATCGCTTTCGAATCGATGGAATCAGGCCCTATTGCTCCTGGCGGCGCTCCAACACGCGACCCAGCGCGCGGCCCTTGTCCGGCGTCGGGTCCTTCACCAGCCCGTAGATCTCNCGCCCTTCGTGGCCCTCGGGCAGGTACTCCGTAATGGGCAGGCCTTCCTCCGTCACGAAGAGCAGGCAGTGGCAATATTTGTACTTCTGCATCTCGTCGCACGCGCAGATCCAGGTGCGCCGCTTCACCTCTTCTTCGCGCGGGAGGTACAGCCCTTCGGGCCAGTTCCCGTTCTCATCCTTGGTCGGATAGAAGTTGCACGGGCAGAGCGGCCGGCCATACTCCTCAAGGTTCGCTGCCAGGCCCAGGATCACCCCCTCGGTGATGTACCGGTCCGGGTGCAGATGTGTTCCCGACTTCTCGGCGAACTTCTCCGCATACTTCCACATCTTCTCCTGGGCTTCGCGGCTCGGTTCCTTCACGTGACCCCTCCTTTGTGCGAACCGATTATTCCCGATCCGACGGTTGGCCGCCTTTCCCGCCGTTGCCTACCATCGCGAGATGACCGATGGCCTGGCCGCCGCGATGCATGAGAACTACACCGTCGGGCTTCGGCGTGTGAGCGCGCTCGGCGGCAACCTCGCTGCCTCTGCCCGCGTCGGCCCCTGGCAGCTTGTTGACGCCGGCCTGGGCGAAGGCTCATTCAACATCGGCGTGCTTGTCGAACCTTCGTCGGACCCCGATGGCGACCTGGCGCTTGCCGAAGGGTGGTTCGCCTCGCGGGGCCTCTGGTTCGTTCGCCTCGACCTCCGCTCCGATGCCGATGCGGACATGCTCGCCGCAGCCAGCCGCGCCGGGTTCGTCGAATGGTGGCGGCAACCGGCGATGCTCCTCCATCCGCTTCCATCCGGGTGGCCGGGCGTACCCCTTATCGAAGTCCGGGACGTTCGCACGCGCGAGCAGGTCGAAGCCTACGTCGCGCTCGACGAAGACGAGAAGGATCGCGACTTCCAGGCGCGAATGGTCCGGGCCGCAAGCCAGCTCGATGGCTTCCGTCTCCTCCTCGGGCTGGAGAAGGGAGAACCGGTCGCGCGGTCCATGGCCGTCGTGACCGGCGACATGGTTGGTATCTACAACGTCTTCGTGCCCCCCGGCCTCCGAAATCGCGGCTACGGGGCCGCGATCACCGTCGCTGCCATCGAGGCGGGCCGTCAGCTGGGCGCCACCGCTGCCTGCCTCGAATCCACCGACCTCGGCCTCCCGGTGTACCGCCGGCTGGGCTTCACGAAGGTCTACGAATACATAACGATGCAGCGACCCGGGGCGCCGGCACCACCCTGATCAGCTTTCGTCGTCAGCGATCAGTGGCCGCGTCCGGAACCCGAACTCCCGGTGCGTTCCATCGCAGTAGGGCTTGTTCCCGGAAGCGCCGCAGCGGCAGAGCGCCAGGCGCGTGTCTTCGCGGACCACGTTCCCGCGAATATCCACAACCTTCAGCGGCCCGCGGAGAAACAGCGGCCCGTTTGTCCGCGGCTGGATCGTAATCTCGCTATCCGGCTCCTCCTGAGGCCCACCGTCGAACCGCCGGTAGTGCAACGCGCCTGTCGGACACTGCCGGATGACTTCGGCGATCTCGTCCGGAGACGCTGCGTTCAGGTTCACCCACGGCCGCCGCTGTGGGTTGAACACCGGGAGGAGGTTCGTGAAGCACGCACCCACGTGGATACAAAGGCTCGGCTCCCACAACACCTCGAGGTTCTCGTTGCGGTACACCCGCTCCACAGTCGGCAGGTAGCGCGCCTCGTTCTCAATGTCCTGCGGATCGCTCACATACTCGTCGTTCATTTGCGTCTCCCGGTAGCCCGCCGTTCGGCCAGTCTACTCGCTGCGGAGATCGACACTGTTACAGGAACCAGCCACAATCCCCGTCAATTCCATCGGAGGCACCCACCATGCCCGTCGACCAGCGAGAACTTCTGCGCACCTCTCTCCGTTCGATGCACGCACTGCTCGACAAGGCGGTCGAAGGCATGACCGCCGAACAGTTCAACTTCCGGCCGAAGGAAGGCGGCGTCAGCGCCTTCTTCAGCCTTTGGCACTATGTGCGTACCGAAGACAACATCGTGAACTGGGTCATCCAGCAGAAGCCGACCGTCTGGCTCGAAGGCGGCTATGACCAGAAGTTCGGCCTCCCGCGCACCAGCCAGGGCACCGGCATGACCGAAGAAGAGGCGAACGCCATCCAGATCCAGGATGTCCCGCTCTGGCTCGAATACCAGCGAAAGGTCTGGCAGGCGACGGACGACTACCTGGCCACGATGTCCAGCGAGGAGTTCGAAACCCGGCGCGTGACCATCAAGCCGGTTGGCGAGATGTCGCTCTGGGACGGCCTCTACGGCATGTGCCTGAGCCACGGCTACCGCCATGTCGGCGAAATCGAATATGTTCGCGGCGTGCAGGGACTCGGCGGCCTGACGATCTAACCAACCCGTCAGGCCGCCCGTTGCGGCGTCGCGAGGGCGTAGCCCGCGCCCCAGCGATTCACGATGAACCGCGGNTGCGAGGGATCGTCCTCCAGCTTCTGGCGCAGGTATCGCACGTACAGCCGCAGGTAGTGGGATTCGCCCGCGTACTGTTCCCCCCAGACTCGGGCGATCAGCGCCTTGGCAGGCACCACCTCGCCCGGTCGCTCCGCCAGCCCGAGGAGCAACCGGTACTCCGTCGGGCTCAGCGGGACGAGTTCGCCATGCTTGCGAACGGTCTGCGCCCGCGGGTCGATCTCGATCGGGCCAACCCGGATCACTTCCTCGCCTTCGCCGCGCTGTGCCTTGCCCGCGCTCCCGTAGCGAAGGCGCCGGTAGAGCGCTCGCAGCCGGAGGTCGATTTCGTCGGTAGGGCAGCGCGGCCGGCAATAGACGTCCGCCCCTGCTTCAAGTACACGAAGCAACTCCGCCTGTGTACCCGCGCAGCCGACCACCGCAATAATCGCGTCGGTCAGCGCGCGGATGCGCGCGACTGCATCCGCCGGGAAGCCGAGCTCCATGCCAAGGTCGACGACGGCGACGTCCGGGTCGTGGCGTGCTACCGCGTCGTCCAGTTCGTCCCGGTCGCGGCATGTCGCCGCCCGGTAGCCCCGCGCTTCGAGCTCCCGCGCACGGTTCGCGGCGCTCTCGAGCCCCAGCGACGCCACCAGCACCTTGATACCCACCAGCGGTGGTAATTCCTGGAGCGCCTCGCGCGCCGATTCGCCCATCGCCTGTCCCCCGTCCTTCAGGACTCCACCCGGCAGGCCGAGAACCACGGCATGCGGACCCACCTGTTTGCCGCTGCCCTGGTGCTCGCTGCGTGTAGCTCGCTGGGTGCGATCGGGCTGCAGGTCCCTGCTCCGGGTGAGCGGGCCGGGGCCCTCGCCACACTTCAGGCATCGGCTGCTACCGAAATTCCTGCTGCGGCAACCAGCCCGGTTCCCACACCTGTCACCATCCCGACACCTCCCGAAGCAGGTACCCGGGTAGAAGAGGCAGAAGAGCCAGAGGAGGGAGACGAGGCAGAAGAAACGGTTCGCGAGTCAGACACGCCCGAACCGTTCGAAAACGCGCTCCAGCTGTTCGAAGCAATGAACGCGGCTCGCGCGGCCGAGGGCCTCCAACCGCTCGCGTGGTCCGCTCCACTCGAAGGAGTGGCTTTGGCCCGCGCGAACCACCTGCTCCAACACGGCTACTTCGGGCACTACGGCCCCGATGGGACCAGCGCCTTCACCGAGCTGCGGGCCCGGGGCATCGACTACCAGGTCGCGGGCGAGAACCTCGCCCGGAACAACTTCCCGGGCGACGAATCACCTGCCGCCGCGTTCGAGGCGCTCATGGCGAGCCCGAGCCACCGCGCGAACATCCTCGAACCCCGCTTCGACAGCGCTGGCGTGGCTGCCGTCCTCGACGGCGACACCTGGCTCTACGTCACCGTCTTCCTGGGCTGACTAGTTCCGCTCGCACCCGATTCCATCTTTGTCCCCGTCGAACCGGTGCGGGTCGGGCGGCAGCACCGTGAACCCGCCAAATGGGATGTCGGCGCAGTCCAGGTCCGGCGGTGGGGGCGGGATGCAGAAGTCCGGGTATGCCGGCGAACAGTTGTCGTTTGGCGGCGCCGTGGTTGGCGGCGCGACCGTCGGTGTCACGATAACGGGGAGCGCGGTGGTCGGCTCCGGAGTCGGCGGTGCGGTGGGCCGCGGCCGCGGGGTCGGGCTGGGTGTCGCAGTCGCCGTTGGGGTTGCGGTTGCCGTCGCCGTGGGAGTCGGCGTCGCGGTGCGCGTTGCCGTGGGCGTATTGGTCGGCGCCGGGGTTTCCCGCTCGTCCGGGAGGATGGTGGCCCACGGCGGCATCGTTGCGCGTGGCCGAACCGTCTCGCCAGGCCGTTCGCTGCACGCCGCAAGTACGGCGCACAGGAGTATCACGAGCACGAATGTGGGGCGCACGAGCGAAGTCTACACCCGTCTGGCTGCGCTCGCGTCGTTCGACCCACAACAAAGCCCCGGCGATAGTGCCTCGGCCGGGGCTTCGGATGTCGAGCCAGGGCAGGAAGATGGTGGGCGATGAGGGATTCGAACCCCCGACTCCCTCGGTGTAAACGAGGTACTCTAGCCGCTGAGTTAATCGCCCCCGAACGCTCTCAGTGTACAGATCTCGGCGCTACGGTCTCCGTCATGCGCTCCGTTCGGCGATGCTGCTCATCGCGCGAACGGCACTTTCGACGTCCAGGCCCGCGATCCGCTGGTCCTTCGCCCACGCCCGGAACTCGGCCTCGTTCCACGTCCCGCGCGTCACCATGCCGTCGAGGCTGTCATAGCGCTTGGCCGCAAGCCGCAGGTCCATCAAGAGCCGGTTTCGCGCCACGATCTCCAGCGTCGCCTCATCCCGGAGTGCCGCCTCGAGTTTCGCGTTTCGCCGCCCCAGCACCTTCGAAGCGAGCGCCGGCTCATCGAAATACGCATCCAGCGGCGCATGTGCGAGCAGGCGCGCCGCTGTTAACGCCCCGACCCCCGGGATTCCCGGCAGGTCGTCGCTCGTATCGCCGCTGGCCACCCGGTACTCGAGGTAGCGCTCCCGCGGAAACGGCACCGGCGTCCCCTCCGATGTGCGCGGCGCCGCGTGGTCCATGAAGTTCTCCGCCGTGATGACCACGCGCTTCACCGGCGAGTAGACCGTCACCCGTTCGTCGACCAGCTGCAGGAAGTCCCGGTCGGTCGAACCCACGCGAACCGGGTCCTCGCTCGCCAGCAACAACGTCGCCGCAAGGTCGTCCGCCTCGGTATTCTCCCCCCGCGCGATCTCAATTGGCAGGTGCGCCGCCATCTCGATGAACTGGTCGATGGCCGCCACGACGAACGCTTCGTTTTCGGCGAACGATGGGTTCGCTTCCCGGCCGGTCTGGTAGAGCGGATAGATGCTTCGCCGCCGCAACGGCCGCCCGTGGTCGAACGCGACTGCCACACGGGTGACCCGCTCCCACGCGTTCGCCTCGGCGCCCGATGGCTGCCCGGCGATTGGCGGCTCCCCGGCGCGAATCGCGAACCCGAGCACACTCTGGGTCAGCCCGAGCAGCGCGGCCCGTGTCTTCGCCTCGGGCGTCTCCGCCTTCATCGGCTTCCTGAGCGCATGGAAGCCCGCCCAGGCCATGTTGTTGCCATCGGCAATGAGAAACATTCCTCAAGTATGGCGTGCCAGCCGCCGCGCTGCGAACCGCTCACCTGGACGACACGACCGCGGGCTCCCCGCCCGGGACCTTCGGCGTCGTCCCGGGGCTTCATGGGGCTATTGCCCTTGCAGGGAGGGTACGTATCATCCGTCCGCTGGTATTTGGCGCGAGACGTACATTCCGGAGACCCCATGACCCCCACCTGGCCTCAGAGGCCGGGGCATCGGTCTTCTCGTGGTACTGGCGGGCCTCGTTTTCACCGCCGCGGGGGGCGTCACTGCGCTCCACCGCTCACGAAGCCGGTAAGCACAAGCCTTTCGACATAGTTCGCCGGGCCGGGTTCCTCGCATCGCCGATGCAGAGGACCCGGCCTTTCCGTACTTCAGTGCCCCGTTCCACCGCCCCGCACCGACCGGGTGCCGGCGGCTGGCCCGTTGCCCGGAGAATTTCAGTACCGTATTTTGCGCGAGTTGCTGATACGCATATANCAGGCCAGTCGGAGCGCCCCCATGACCCTCACCTGGCACCGTCGACCAGGGCGGCGTGGCAGCGCCCTCGCCGTCTCGGTCCTCCTGCTGTTCGTCGCCTGGCTCGCGACCCTTGGCCCTGGCCAGCCTGCCTGGGGCTGTCACGAAGAGCAGCTTCATATCGGGCACCGCCAACACGTTCAGCGGAACCTGTGACGATCCCTATCGCGCCGCAACCGAGAATGGCGACTACGCCAGGTGCGACAACGGCGAAGAGGTGATCGCTGGCGGGTTCAACTTCTCCGGCGCCGGCATTCCGGACAATGCAGCGAATATCGGCTTTACGGTCCAGGTAGTCGCAGCAGCGTCCCTGGCAATGGGCGGGAACGACCGTTTTGACATCGCCCTCTCATTTGACGCGGGGGCGACGTTCACCAGCGCTATGCCGACGTCCGCGTTTACCAGCCAGGGGCTGCAGCAGTACTTCACGGCAGAGTGCACCGATTTCGGACGAACCTGGACTACCAGCGAGCTCGCAGCCCAGTCGTTCCGGGTGCGGGCTCGCGCTGTTACGGACGAGGAGTTGTACCTCGACTGGATCGCCATCCAGGTCTGCTGGGACGAACCCCAGGCCGGCGACCCCGGCGGCGACCCGCCGGGTGGCGACCCCGCCAATGGCCAGCTCACCATCGAAAAGGTGCTCTCGAACGGAAGCGCACTTGACCAACAGTTCGGCGTCACGATCGACGGCACCGGGTACACCATCTCAGCCGGCGTACCGTTCGGACCAATTCAACTCCCCGCCGACACGGAACACACCGCGAAGGAAACGACGCCCGGCGACGATTGGAGCCTGGTCGGCTACAAGCTCGTCGATGCGGACCAGTCCTGCGGAACCGACGGCTACCAGCGCTCCCAGAATAATGACATAACCTTCGAACTGGGCCGGGACGATCACAAGAAGCTTTGCGTCCTCAACGAACCGGTCGTCCCGCCACAGCCGGAGACCGGCACCATCGTGGCCGCGGTCGATGTCGACTGGGGTGACGCCATGCCGGACGAGAGCACCACCTTCCAGGCCTGCATCGAACCGCTGGGCTCCGGCGTCCCGGACTGCCAGTCGACCGGCTACACCGGCGGAACGCTCAGTTGGAGCGTGACGGCCGGAAGCTACCGAGTCTTCAGCCAAGCGCCCGACCCGCACTGGTTAATCGACATTGAAGGCGTCGCGACCGGAGAGGACGCCGTTGTTGAGGTTACAAGCGGTCAGACGACGAACGTTGTCATAAAGCTAACCCGCGTGGTCCCGGCGTCCCTGGTGGTGAAAAAGGTCGTCACCAACGTCGAAAACGACGCGAGCGGTTTCCAGGTGCAACTCAGGAAGGCCTCAGAGGACCCGGGCAACGAAGCGGTCCGCATGGTGTCGGAAACTCAACCCGCCACCTTCACCAACCTGGACCCCGGCGACTATGTCCTGGCCGAGCAGCCGTCCTCAGGATATCGCTCGCTTGGTTGGGCGTTCGCTA
>NICF_comb_assmDRAFT_10000006_pt1 | contig 139902 bp, 129 predicted proteins | sample NewIslPassag4_SG_FD_11279 | JGI IMG/M metagenome (IMG submission 11279)
GACACCGTCTTGCCGGTGAGGCCAACCTGGAAGGCCGGCGGGTACCAGCCGAGGTCGCACGCGGCGCGGGAAGCGGCCACCGCAGCGGACTGCAGGGTGGAGGCGAGCTCCTCGAGCAGCTTGAAGCCGGAGGGGTCGCCAAGGCCGCGGCCACCGGCCACGACGATCGGGGCATCCTCGAGGCGGATGCCGGTCGTCTGGGCCTTCTCGGTCGAGAGCACGCGGATGCGGGCCTCGCCGACGGCATCGACGGCCTTGATGTCGCCGGAGCGGCTGGCATCGGGCTCGAGGGCGTCGAAGGCCTTCCCCTTCACGGTCGCGATCTGGGGATCGTTCTTCCAGGTGTGCTCGGCGCGAGCGTTACCACCGAAGGCGGAGCGGGTCGCGCGCAGGCGGCCGTTCTCGATCTTCAGCTCGGTGGAGTCCATGGAGACGCCGGTGTTGTGCTTGAAGGCGAGGAGCGGGCCGAGGTCGCGGCCGAGGCTCGACTGCGCCATGAGCACGATGTTGGCGCCCGACTGCTCGAGGGCGGCATCAACGGCCGGGAGCAGGACCTCGGCGAGCGAGGCCGGGTCGGCCGAGGAGGTATAGACGGTATCGGCGCCGCGGGCGATGAGTTCCTTCGCTTCCGCTTCGCCGCCGGTAACGAACGCCGAGACGGAGCCGGCGCCCTGGTCCGAGAGCTGGCGGGCAGCGCCAAGGAGCTCGAACGAGGCCGGAGTGAGGCTGCCGTTGTTTACTTCCGCAATGACAAGAATTCCAGGCATTCGAGGCAGCTCCTTAGATCAGCTTCGCGGCCCGGAGCTTCTGAGCGAGAGTGCGGGCCTTCTCTTCGGGCGAATCGCCTTCGATGATTTCGACGTTGACTTCGACCTTGGGCTGGTAGAGCGCCTCCAGTGGCATAACGCGGTTTTCGACGCCGAACTGGTCGGGCGAGAGGCCCAGGTCGGCCAGGCCCCAGACCTGAACGGTCTTCTTGGCGGCCATCATGATCTGGCGAAGCTGGGGATAGCGGGGCTCGCCGAACTCGTTGGAGACCGTGACGATGGCGGGGAGATCGGCTTCGACCTTCTGGAAGCCGTCGTCGAGCACGCGCTCCACCGACACCTTCTTGCCGTCGGATTCGACGGACTTGGCGACCGTGAGGACCGGGAGGCCGAGGATGCTGCCGACGCCAAGCGGCACGACACCCATGTCCCAGTCGGCGGCGGCGCGGCCCATGAGGATCAGGTCGTATTCGCCGATCTTCTGGATGGCCGCGGCGAGCGCGCGGGCCGTTTGGAAGTTGTCGATGTCCTCGAAGGCCGGGTCGCTCAGCAGAACGCCTTCGTCGGCACCCATAGCGAGCGCATGCTTGATGGCGTCGCGTGCGCTATCGGGGCCGAGGGAGATGACGGTGACCTTGCCGCCACCCACAGCATCCTTGATGCGAAGGGCGGCTTCGGTCGCCTGCGGGTCGTAGGGGTTCACGACCGGGGCGATGCCCTGCGCCGGGATGACCTTCTTCGCGGCCTCGTCGACCTTAAACGAAGAAGCAGGCGTTTCCGGGTCGGGGATCTGCTTAACGCATACGATGATGTTCACGCCGTGGCTGCGCCTCCTGCGCTGTCCGGGGCGTGCCTACGCCCCGGGGATGATGCGGGGACACTTGGGAAACCCGCGAAATGTTATCACGGGACTCCAGACTTTGTGAAATATCGCACAGCTATGCAACGCCTCGCCGCGCCTATCGCTCAGCGGCTCCAGGCACAGGAAGGTCGTAGCATTTCGGGCAGAGGCCCACGAACTTCGTACCGCAGCGCGGACAGGTGCGCATCAGTCGAACCACCGCTTCTTGCCGGGGTCGAGATCGACCTCGAAGACCTGGCCGCGCGCTTCGATGGCGACCACACGTGGGCGGTTTCCCTGGTTTCCCACCTGGACTCGCCCGCTGACCTGGCGCTGGTACAAGCGGCCATAGAGCAGCGAACCTGAATCGCCCACGACGCGCGGGGTAAGCCCGCGGCCAGTCACCTGGAGCACCAGGCCTTCGTGCGGGCGAAGCAACACGTCGCCCATGCCGAGCACCCGGCCGTTGAAGGGGTCGAATGCGACCTCTCCGGGGAGCACCAGTTCGTCGCGAAGGAACCAGCGAGCGCTGTCACCGTCGTTGAGAATGCCGACGAGGTAGCGCGCATCGCCCAGGTCGGCGCGCCAGGCGGAGGGCACCGGCGCCTCCGAGGGATCAATCGGCCTCGCGGCAACACCGGAGGGCGGTACAAGCGAGAGCGCCAGGTCCCGCCGCGCAGGCGGGAGCTTCGCGAGGTCGTCGCCCAGGACGACCATGCCGCCGCTCATGGCGATGCCCGTCGCAAGAAACCGCACCTCGGGTTCGGAGAGCGCGGTGCCGGTCGTGCGGGCGATGAGGCAGTCGGGGTCGTTGACCCACCAGCGTCCGTGCATCCAGTTCCGCATGAGCGAAAGGCGAACGGCATGGCGCACGGACGGGTCCGGGCCGTCGGCCCAGACCTCCTTTACATCGGGCCCGACACGCATGGCATCGACCAGGCCGATTGCGGGGCCAAAGTGGCACGTGCAGCCCAGGATGAACGTTTCGTCGCCGGCAGCGTCGCGGATGATTTCGAGGGCGCGGCGGAGATGCGCGGGAGCAGTCGTGCCGGGTTCGGCGTACCGCACATCGCCCGGGTTCGCTGCGCCGTAGGCGAGCGCGTCGAGCTTCAGATAGGCGTAGCCCCACTCGTGGACAACCGTCCTGATGACGCCCCGAAGCCACTCCTCGGCTTCGGGCTTCGTGCAGTCGAGCACCGCGCACCGCCCGAGCCAGGTGTCGACGAACCACGTTTCTCCGGAGGGCGTTCGCAGTGCGAGGTCCGGGTGGTCGCGCAGAGTTGCTGAGTTTTCGTGGAGGAGCAGCGGCGCGAGCCAGAGGCCCGGCGTAAACCCCGCCTCGCGGATGCGCTCGGCGAGCGCCTCCATGCCCGAGGGGAACCGCTCGTTCGGCGTAAGCCAGTCGCCGGTCGCGGACTGGTACCCGTCATCGATCTGCACGAAATCGAGCGGGAACCCGCCGGTGCGGAGCTCCTCGAGGTTGCGGAGCACGTCGGCTTCGCTGACGCGGTTGTAGAACTGGTACCAGCTGCACCAACCGGTGAGCGGGCGCTCCGGGACGCGAGCGCGCATCTCCCTTGCGACCGTGTCGGCGTAACGCTCGATGAGCGCGTACAGGTCTCGCCCTTCGAGCATCAGCACCGGTGGAAGCTCGAGGTCTCCACCCGGGGCAACGACAGCGCCCCGGAGGTCGAAGGAGAACTCGATGGCCTGGACCGCAGTCTCGTCGGGATCGAGTTCAATGGCGGCGTCAAAGAAGAAACGGTCGGTCCGCAAAACCCCGGCCACAAAGGCGGGAACCGCGCGGGCTGGCAGCTCGAGCGCGAGGACCTCGCGGGTGACGAACGTTCGCGTGCCGTCGCGCTCCCGCGCATAGCGGCCGTCGTAGCCGTCGGGGAGTTCGGCGCCGAAGCGATGGACGAGCGCGTCCATCTGCATGTAGCGGCCCTGGATCCAGGTGAACCCATCGACCGCCGGCACATCGAGCGTGGCGCGGAGGCGAAGCTCACGCGGCTCCCAGGCCTCGTTCGAGCGGTTCGAGAGCGTGAGGACGAGGCGGGACCCGACCCGGTCAAACTGCTGTGTCAGCGCGACGAATTCGGGCAGGCCCACCGGGGCAAGTTCAAGGCCCCAGGGCAAAGCGATTGGCGATGGATCCACGGAAGAAGATGATAGCGGTCCAGCGCCTCGGGGCGTGAACAGTCACGGGTCGAGACTGAGGGAGCGTTGAGATGCGGCAGGACATCGCTCCGGGCGGGCCGTGGGAAGAGGTGGCCGGGTATTCGCGCGCGGTATGGGTCGGGAAATCGTTTGCGGTTTCGGGCACGACAGCCGCACTGCCCGACGGCAGCGTCTGCGGCGGGGATGACGGGTACGCGCAGGCCTACCGCGCCTTCGAAACCGCGGTGCAGGCCCTCGAGGCGACGGGCGCGCGCCGCGAGGACGTCATCTGTACGCCCATGTTCGTCACCGAGATCGGGCGGAGGGAGGAGTTCTCGCGGGCGCAGGCGGACTTCTTCCGCGACGTGAAGCCGGCGGCAACGATGGTCAGGTCCGCCGGCTCATGACGCCCGAAATGCTGATCGAAGGAGAACCCGACGCAGTGGTCGCCGGCGGGACGTAGCGGCTACCGCTTTTTCGGCGGGAGCTCCTCCAGATACTCGAGGATGGCGGCAGCAGCGCGGCGGCCGGCAGCCATCGCGGTAACCACGAGGTCGGCGCCATTGACGTTGTCGCCGCCCGCGAACACGCCCGGGCGCGTGGTGCGGCCCATATTGTCGACCTGGACGAGGGCCTTGCGGTCGGCCTTCAGGCCCTGGGTGGTCTGCGGGACGATGGGGTCGGCGCCGTACCCGATGGCAATGGCCACGGTGTCGGCCGGGATGATGAACTCACTGCCCGGCACCGGGACCGGCCGGCGGCGCCCGGATTCATCGGGCTCGCCGAGTTCCATCCGCTGGCATTCGACCGCGACCACCTTGCCCTCTTCGTTCCCGATGATGCGGGTCGGCAGGGTGAGCATTTCGAACCTGACACCCTCTTCGCGGGCGTTCTTCCGCTCTTCGGCGCGACCGAGCATCTCGGATTCGGTGCGGCGGTAGACGCAGCTCACGTTCTCGGCGCCGAGGCGCACGGCCGTTCGGACGCAGTCCATGGCGGTGTCGCCACCACCGATGACGACGACATTCGTGGGCTTCGGGAGCGGTTCCTGGTAATGCTCGGGGAGCTGATCGGGGCGGAGGTTGCCGCGAACGAGGAACTCGGTGGCGGTATAGACACCCTCGAGGTCCTCGCCCTCGATTTGCATCCGGTTACCGACACCCGCGCCCGTGCCGAGGAACACGGCGTCGAAGCCGTCCTCGAAGAGCTGGTCGACCGTAATGTCGCGGCCGACGTAGGTGTTGCAGACGAACTTCACGCCGAGCGCTTCGAGCTTGGCGATGTACTCGGAGACGATCTCCTTGCGCATCTTGAAGTTGGGGATGCCGTAGACGAGAACACCGCCGGGCTCAGGCCAGAACTCGTACACGGTGACGGCGTGGCCCTTGAGCGCGACCAGCTCGGCCACAGCGAGGCCGGCCGGGCCCGAACCAATGACCGCAACGCTTCGGCCGGTGGGCTCGGGCATGTACTTCGGCAGGGGATAACCGCCGAGCTTCTGGCGCTGGTAGTCGGTACAGAACGCTTCGAGCTTCCCGATAGTGACCGGCGGCTCCTTCCTGCCACCCGGGCGGATGGCGAAGCCGACGACGCAGGCGCCCTCGCAGAGCTTCTCCTGCGGGCAAAGCCGGCCACACATCTCCGGAAGGTTGCTGGTCTCGCGGAACTTGTTCGCCGCACCCTCGATGTCGCCCTGTTCGAGCAGCGCCAGTGCGCCGGGGATGTCGTTCCCGACGGGGCAGGCTTCCTGGCAGGGCGCCGAAGGGCACTGGATGCAGCGTGAGGCCTCGATCATTGCCGCATTGAGATCGAAGCCAAGGTAGGTTTCTTCGAAATTCCGCTTTCGGACCTCGGGGTCCTGCTTCGGAACCGGTTGAACGCTGATCGAAAGGCGGCGGCGGACCTGGTTCGTCATGAGGAGCAATCGTGCCCCTGGTGGGGCACGCCTTCCGTGTAAGAGATTCCCTCAGGCGAGAGTATGTGAGGGATCCTATCGGAGGGTTCGTGCTTTCTCAACGAAGCGAGGCTTTTGTCAGCGTTAGTGCAATACGCAGCGTTCCTGAAGTTCGCGGCGGAGCGCCGCGGGCGATTCGAAGCGGACTGCCTGCATCCCGGCGGCCAGGGCTCCTTCGACGTTCCGCTCTACGTCGTCGATGAACAGGCAGTGGCCGGGCTCCAGTGCGTAGCGATCGGTGAGCAGCCGGTAGAACGCCGGGTCGGGTTTCACGAGCCCTTCGCGACCGGACACCACGATACCTTCGAACCAGCCGAGGAACGGGAAGCGCTTTTCGGCGTGATGGAACGTCTCGGCCGACCAGTTGGTGAGCGCGAACAACCGTACGCGCCCGGTTTCACGGAGTTCGCGCAGGATCTCGACCGTGCCCTCGATGGGGCCACGCAGCATTTCGTGCCAGCGTTCGAAATAGGCCGCGATGTGACTGGCATACCCGGGGAACTCCGCGCAGAGGAGCTTGATGGCCTCCGCGAACGGCCGGCCGCGGTCCTGCTCAAGGTTCCAGGCCGGCGAACAGATGTCGCGGAGGAACGCCTCCATCTCCGCTTCGTCGTCGAACAGCGAGCGGTAAAGATAGCGCGGGTTCCAGTCGATGAGCACGCCGCCGAGGTCGAAGACGACGGCCTCAACCGGGGGTTTGCCCACTGCGCATCCGTTCCTGGTATTCGCGATCGGCGCGCTTGCCGCGGTAGACGCGCATGTCGATGGCGCGCGTCACTTTCGGGACCAGCCGGAAGAGGAGCCGGGGTTCGGTCTTCATGTTCGCAAAGAAGGCTTCCACGGCATCCGCGTTGCCCGGGTCGCCCCGTCCAACGTACTTCTCCGCGAGCAGCCGTGAGATGGGCCAGATATCGAACTCCGGCAGTTCGAACGGTTCGCATTCGCCATCGAACTCGACGTGGCCAGTGAACGGCGGCCCGGATTCGATACAAAGGGAGGCGCGCGGGTCACGCGAAGGAGCTGCCTGCACCACACGCGGGAGTACGTGCCGGTGAGCCAGATACCGTCGTCGCGGTAGAGCCACCAGACGGGCACGGTGTAGGGCGCCCCGTTTCGGCGGAGCGTGGCGAGGACGCCGATATGGGGCTGCTGAACGAACTGTGCGAAGTCTTCGGGTTTCATGCGCGGCATGGCCCGAATTCTGCCGTGCCGCACAGGGCGATGTCAGTCCCCCAGATGGAGTGCCCGGTGCACGGCGCTCGGTGCCGTCCGGGCCTCTGCCCCGGCCCCTGTCACATCGAGAAGCGAGAAGGGTGACCTCCTGCGCGACGGCGCGAGCTCACGAGGGAGCGAGTCGGCCCGGGAAGGAGCGCAGGCTACTGCAGGTAGCGCTCGACGACCCCGGGCGGCCGCACCTGCGCCTGGTTCTCGGGATCGAGCCCGTAGTCACGGGCGGCGCGGCGCTGGCGAAGGTAGTCCCAGCACTGGTCGAGCGCGGCCTCGAGTTCCTCCATGCGTTTCCGTTCCTCGGCGTCGAGGCCGTCGGGATCGCGGGTACGAAGTTCCCGCTCCTCATCGACGAGCCTGCGGATGGTGTCGAGCACCTTTGCGTCGTCCATGTGACCTCCCTGGGTGCGAACCCACGATGGCTCACGGGTCATTGGGCCGCAATGCAACAGCGGGGACTGCAATGGGGACGACGCAAGCAGGGCGGAAGCGTTCACGGGAGGTTTACCCGCGAAACGGTCGGCGCCGCGGGCCTCGCGCGGCACAGGGGCCCCGGTATGGGAGACGAGCACGGGAGATCCGAACGGCTCACGGCCGGCCCAATCGGCTGCAACTAATCACGTTGCGCAATCTCCCACCTGCCAGGGACGGCCGTACGAAGCTGATGCGGGCCTTCCTGTCCCAACTTCTGGTTGTAATGCAGCGAGTCAACCGCGATTGGGATTGCCGTTCACAGTTTTGTCAACTAACGAATCTGAGAGAAGCGAGAGATACTCACTCGCGCAGGGCAATCCCGCGGCGAACAATGTCGTTTACGAATGCTTTCTCCGGGAAAGGGGGATGGGTTTTTTGGGTCGAAAGGCCGTGGTACACCCATAAAGGTCTCATCATCGAGACCGAGGAAGGCATTGCAGATCGATAACCCCGGCGTTGCACTTACCCGGTCTGCCGTGTTCGCGGCGCCAGGGTTCGCGCGCTCCTTCCTGCGTACCACCGAGGGCGGTTGCGAGCCAGTCTCCGCACTCCGCCCGCCAGTGACCGATTGCCGAGGCAGGCAGTCGCTCCGCACCAACCTCACTCGAGGGCACAACACCCCCTGACGGAAGGCACATGATGCGTCGACTGATCCTCGCGGCTTCGGCTGCGATCGCACTTTCTGGACTCACCTTCTTCGCCTCCGGTTCGGAGGCACACGCCGACGGACCCCGGTCCTCGCTCGCGGCGCCGATACCGGGCCGCGCTGCCGCAGTGGCCGAGGCCAAGGCGGCTGCGGCGATGCTCTACAACGAACAACTCGCCGGGCGCCAAACGCAGCAGGCAGTCGAGAACCTGGAACGCTGGCTGCGCGCGCTTACCTCGGAACCGAAGCGCGATGTGATTCCTTCGTCCCCGTGGCACTTCGTCGTCAAGGGCACGGGCCCCGAGGCCCGGTTGGAGATGAACAGGCTGCAAACGGACTACCGCGTGTACCGGCAAATCAATGAGTACTACTGCGGACCGGCAACCGTGCAGACCATCCTCTCGTTCCTGGGCCCGGAAGTCAGCGCAACGAAGAACCACTGGGGTGTGCACGACCGGCTGACCGGCGACCCGTACATCGACCAGCCGATGCTCGCGAGCGACTTCTGGCTTGCGACCGACAAGTACCACGGCACGATGTGGGGCGATAACTACGTCCCGTTCACGCTGAACGCGTGGCGCGGCACCGACTGGTACGTGGCGTGGGGCACGCCACGGGTTGGCGGGACGCTGACCAAGGAGGGCGCGCTCGCGGCCATCAAGTTCGACACCGACCGCGGCTACCCCATCGCCGAGAACGTCATCTACAGCCCGAAGACATACTACCCGGCCGGCTTCTGGCCCGGTGTGACCTACATGCACTGGGACACCATCTACGGCCACTACATGGAAGGCGACCGGCAGATGGTGCAGATCGGCCAGACCTATGGCGGCCCGGGCCTGCCATACGAGCAGTACCAGAACGTCCCGTGGGACGTGCACTGGAACGCGATCGGTGAGTGGCATGGCATTGTCTGGTAACGCGTTCGGTATCGCGGGCGCGGCGGTGCTCGGCCTGGTCGCCACCGCCTGTACGCTCCCGGCGCTGGGGAGCACGGGCACGAGCGAACCGGCAACCATCATCTCGCTCGACCGCGCCGTCGATGCGCCGATCGGCGCGACCATCACAGCCGACGACAGCGCCAGGACCCTGCGGGTCGAGGACGAAGCAATCCAGCCGGTCGGCGCGTGGCAGGACGAGATCGTCCTGCGCGTCGGAGGCGAACCGGACCCGAACGCGACGCCGGTTTCGCGGTTCGAAACGTGGGACCCGGCGAGCGGCGAACGGGAATTGGCGTGGACGGGAGAGGAAGGCGCGCAGGAAATCGTGACGAGCATCGACGGCGACTGGGCCGCGGTTGTTCGCACAGGGTTCGAACTGCCCTTCCCGGAATGGACGTTGCTCCTCCGCAACCTTGCCACGGGCGAGGTTCGAACGCTCGCTGAAGGCACGCCGGACGTGCTCACCGCCGAGGGGGTCTCGCCTTCGTTGCCGCTGGGGCTTGCTCCCTTCGCGGTGGTTGATGGAGGCCACGTGGCCTGGGCGCAGTACCAGCTGACCGGCGATGGCGGCGCCGTTCGGCAGGTGGTGCTCTACGACATCGCGAGCGGCCAGCAGACGGTCGTCGCCGAAGCCACCCCCGGGAAGGGCCTGCTCGAAAGCCCGACGCTCGGCGGCGGCCGCATGGCCTGGATTGCGTCGAAGGCCGACGGTTCGAGCGCACGGTTCGTGGTTCGCGACCTCGCGACCGGCCAGGAGAGCGAATACCGGGTCGAGGGCACGCCGTTCCTGCTGGCGCTCACCTCGGACGGCCGGTACCTGGCGTGGGACGACGAGCTGACGGCGAAGTACAGCTACGACCTCGAGACCGGCGAGCTCACGCGGTTCGCGACTGGCGAGGGCTGGGGTGTGCAGGCCGAAGGGAGCCGCATCACGTGGACGCCCGCAGCCGCGTTCGGTGGTACCGGCGGCTACTTCGATACCACGACGGGCGAGACGCGCGTCCTCGAACGGCGCGAGGGTGTGAGCACCAACGTAGCCACGCTACTGGGCGACTGGTTCGCCTGGCAGGAAACGAACGGCAACGAAACGACCTACTACTTCGAACCGTCGACACCGGGAGGAGACGCCGAGTGACGCAGGACAAGAAATCGAAGTCGGTCATCACGGTCTGGCGGGATTTCGAACACTGCCGGGCACCGAAGCGGTTCCGCAGCCCGAACCACAAGCGGAAGCTGGCGGAGTTCGTCTGTCACCTGCACGGCCAGAACTACTTCACCCGCCCGCACCGCGTGGTGACGCTCAACGAGTGGGACATCACCGAGGAGGCGGTCGAGCTCTGGGCGCGTATTCGGCACCTGATCGCGAAGGTGGAAACGGACGAGGGGCGGGTGCCGATGCAGCCGCTGTTCTACTACGCCGACGTGCTCGAGGAGATCATCCCGACGCACCAGAACCTCGTGGCGGCACGCCGCGACCTGATGGCAGCGATCGGCATGCGCGCAGCGCTTTCGCGAAGCGATAAGGAGAGCGACCTCCAGTTCGATTGAGCCGGTAACGTCTGCCGAAGGGGGTTGTGTGGCGGCCTGGTGTGTTCCGGCGGACGTCCGGGAGGCCCGTCCCGAGCAGGGGCGGGCCTTCTTGCGTCCCCAGGGTTAGCCGCGCGGATAGAGGATCATCTGGGTGCAGCGAAAGAGGGCAATCACCTTGCCGGTGGTGTCGTCCACAACTTCGGCATCCCAGACCTGGGTGGTGCGCCCGCCATGCGCGAGCCGGGCCTCGCAGGAAACTGACCCCTTCGTCGCGGTGCCGATGTAGTTGGTCTTCACTTCGATCGTCGTGAAGCCGGTGGCGCCTTCGGGCAGGCTCTGGACACAGCCGTAGCCCGCGAGGGTATCGGCGACCGCGAGCACAGCGGCCGCATGGAGGTAGCCGTTCGGGGCGAGGTGATGCTGCTCGATGTCGAGCCGGCCGCGAGCGAACCCGTGGCCGAGGCCCGTGACCACGAGGCCAACGTACCCCGGGAAGTAGCCCTGGCCACGTGCGTTCCACTGCTCGGGGGTTGAATCGGGACCGAACGGCGTCATCGTCATCGCTACGCACTCACCTCCTCTGGTACACGGCGGGAACCGAGTCCGAAGCAGGCCGCAAGATAGCGCAGGCATGTCGCGGCAGGCCAGCCGAGGCTCCCCACGCGGAGCGCGCCTACTTCTCGGGAACGTCTTCGAGCTTGAGCGACAGCACCTTCGAGACGCCGTCCTTGCCCATCGAAACGCCGTAGATGGCGTCGGCCACTTCGACCGTGCGGCGGTTGTGGGTGACCACGAGGAACTGCGTCTTTTCCGAGAGCTGCTTCAGCGCCGAGGTGAACCGGCCGACGTTGGCCTCGTCGAGCGCCGCATCGACCTCGTCGAGGACGCAGAACGGCGCCGGGTTCGCGGTCAGGAGCGCGAAGAGCAGCGCCACGGCCGTGAGCGAACGCTCGCCGCCCGAGAGGAGGCTGAGGGTGCGGACGCGCTTGCCCGGAGGCTGCGCCTCGATTTCGATGCCCGTCTCGGCAAGGTTGTCCGGGTCGGTGAGGATGAGCCGGGCACTGCCGCCACCAAAGAACGACGTGAAGTACTCGCTGAAGGCGGCGTTCACCTTCTCGAACGTGGTGACGAAGCGCGACCGGATTTCCTCGTTGAGCTGGCTGATCGCCTCCCGGAGCTGCTGTTCGGCTTCGGTCAGGTCGCGAATTTGCGCGGTGAGGAACTCGTAGCGTTCCTTGCTCTCCCGGTAGTCCTCGGGCGCCTCGGTGTTGATGGGGCCGAGGCGGCGGATCTGCCGGCGGATAGATTCGATGCGGGCCCGCGTCTCTTCGACGTCGATGTTCGCGCCACCCTGGACCGTCGGCGCTGCGGGCTCCTCGACGACGGCTTCGCCGCTCAGCGCCTCATCGATCGACACCACCTGGCCCGAGCGATCCGGCGCGAGACCCTCGCGCTCCATCTCAAGGCGGAGGCTTTCGATGTGGTCGGTGGCACGGGCGACTTCGCCTTCGAGGTCGAGGCGCTGGCGGTCGATGCGCAGGAGTTCGTCCTGGGCCTCGTTGAACTCCTGCTGGACAGCGCGTTCGTGGGATTCGAGGCGGAGGAGTTCATCGCGGTCGGGCGCGGCATCGTCGGCGTAGCGGGCCTGTTCGAGGCGGATGGCCTCGAGTTCCTTCTGGTGCTTCGCCAGGCGCTCATCGATGACCCCCGCTTCGAGCTCGAGGTTTCGAACCTGGAGCTTCTTCGCGGCGATCTGGCTCTGGAGCCGCTCCATCGCCTTTTCGTGCTGCTCCCGCATGGCCTGGAGCGCCTTCCGCTCGCCCTCGACGGAGGCCAGCCGCGCGCTGGCATCGGACACGGCCTGGAGCGCGGCGTCGCGCTTCGCGGAGGCGTCGGCGAACTCCTGCTGGAGCGCCTCGAGTTCCGCCTTGCGGGCTTCGGCAGCCTGTGCAGCTTCCCCGGCCGCCCGTTCGGCCTGCGCGATAGCCTCCTGCTTGCCCTGGACCTCGCGTTCGATCGCGGCGCGGCGTGAATCAATGCCATCGGTTTCACGGCGAAGCTTGTGGAGCTTGTCGCGTTCGCGCTCCAGCTGCCAGCGGGCCCGCTCGACGTCGCGGCGCAGGGTTTCGTAGGCCTGGTCGGCCTGCCGGGCCTGCGCCGAAAGCCGATCGATCGCTTCGCGTGCGCGCGTGAGCTGCTGCTGGCTGACATTCACACGCGCGCGGACGGCTTCGATCTGCTCGGGGAGTTCGTCGAGTTCGCGCTGGCGGCTGAAGATGCTCTCTTCGGAGCCCGTGGTGCCACCGGTGATCGCGCCGAACTGGTCGACCATGGTGCCGTCGAGCGTCACGATGGCACCGAGGCCGCGGCGAAGCATGCGCTTCCCGGCTTCCAGGTCCTCGACGATGATGACGCGCCCGAGGAGCGTGTCGATGAGCGGTTGGAGGCGCTTGTCGCAGCGAACGAGCCGGGCGGCGACCCCCACAACACCCGGTTCCTTCTGCAGGTTGAGCGGGTAGTTGTGGCGCGAAACCTCCACGCTCACGAACTGCGCGCGGCCCTGCTTCCGCTGGTTGAGCAGATCGATCGCGCGGAACGCAGCGTCTTCGTTTTCGACGACGACAGCATGGAGGCGCTGCTCGAGCGCCGCGTTGATCGCGGTCTCCAGTCCCGCGGGCACGCGGATTTGCCGCGCGAGCAGCCCGAGGATGCCGGGGACTTCGGGAGGTTCGCCCAGGCTGCCGGGCTCGATGCCATCGATCAGCGCCTGGCCCATGATGAGCGCGGCGCGGGTACCGGCGGCGATGCCGTCGTGCTCGGCCTGGACACGTTTCAGCGCCTCGAGCCGCCCTTCGAGGTGGTCGAGCTCGCGAAGGTCGCGGTTGTGTTCGGCTTCGTAAGAGCGAACTTCCTCCTGCACGCGGGCGAGCCGCGAGCGGGCGTCCTCTGCGTCCTGCATGGCCTGGTCGAGGTCCATCTCCAGGGTATGGACCTTCTCGCGCATCTCGGCGAAGCGCCGGCCGTAGGCCTTGAGTTCGCCGATAAGCTGACGCCGGCGCGCGGCCACCTTTCCATATTCCTGTTCGAGCTGCGCGATGCGGCTCCGGGCGGCGTCGCGTTCGCGCCGGGCGTTGGCGGCCCGCCGTTCGCCAGCCTCGACGCCATCGCGGAGTTCCTGGAGGCGACTCCGGATGGCCGAGTACTCACGCTCGGCGAGCCCCAGCGCCTCGCGGCACTGCTGGACCATCGCCTTCGCCTTCTCCGCTTCCTCTTCGATCTCGAGCGCCCGGCGGCCTTCGTCGCCGTCGGCGTTCGCCAGCGACATCTTCTCGGCTTCGAGGGCCTCGATCTCGAGGCGAACCTCTTCCCGGCGGCCCATCACAATCGCGTGGCGCTCACGGTCGAGGGCGATGGACTGTTCGACGACCGACATCCGCTGCTCGATCTGGGCAAAAGTGGCCTCGCGACGGCCGATCGCTTCGCGGCGCTTCCGGATCTCCTCGCCCAGCGCACGAAGTTGCTCGCGGAGTTGCTGGACGCGTTCGTTCGCGGCGGCGGCTTCGGCAGTGCGCTGGTCGAGCGCGGCACGGGCGCGCACGAGCTGGTTCTGGGCTTCGCTCCAGCGGTGGCCGTAGTAGGCGCGCAGGAGCTCAGCGAGCTCGGCCGAGAGCCGCTGGTGTTCGGCGGCGCGTTCGGCCTGGCGGCTGAGCTGTGCGAGCCGCGGCTCGATTTCGCTGACCACGAGGCGAACGCGTTCGAGGTTGTCACGCGTGGCGGCCAGCCGGTCCTGCGCTTCCTTGATCTTGATGCGAAAGCGCTTCACGTCGGCGGCTTCGTCGAGAAAGTAGCGGCGTTCCTCGGGAGTCATGGAGAGGACTTCGTCGACCAGGCCCTGGCCCATGATGGTGTAGGAGTTCTGGCCGACATCGCCCTTCATGAGGAGGTCGAGGACGTCGCGGAGGCGAACGCGGGAACCGTTGAGAAGGTACTCGGTATCGCCGTTGCGATAGACGCGGCGGCCGACTTCAACTTCCGCGAAGTCGACAGGGAGCCACTTATCGCTGTTATCGAGCGTGAGGATGACCTCGGCCATGCCGACGGCGGCACGGTCCCTGGTCCCGGAGAAAATGACGTCTTCCTGCTTCTTGGCGCGAAGGAGGCGGGCACTCTGTTCGCCGAGCACCCAGCGGATGGCGTCGGTGACGTTGCTCTTGCCCGAGCCGTTGGGACCGACAATGGCGGTGACGCCATTGCCGTATTCGAAGACGGTGCGATTGGCGAAGGACTTGAAACCCTGGATCGAGAGTTTTTTGAGGTACATGGGCTAGCCCTCGTTTTCAGCGTTCAGGCGAGCAACGGCCTCGCGAGCGGCGGATTGTTGCGCCGCACGCTTGCTCGATCCCTCGCCCCGCCCGAGGGTTACGCCGCCGGCCCGGACCTCCACAACGAAGCGGCGGCCGGGCCCACCCGGTTCTTCAACTACCGTCACATAATCTGGCGGTTCATGCCAGCGCGCCTGGACAAGATGTTGAAGGCTCGATTTCGCATCGATGGGCGCGCCTTCGCGAGAGAGTTGCTTCAGTTCGGGTTTCAGGGAACGCAGGATGAACGCCTGGGCGGAGCGAAACCCGTGAGCGCAGAAGATGGCGCCGACCACCGCTTCGAAGAGGCCAGCGAGGTTGCGATCGCGGGTACGGCCACCGGCGGCCTCTTCGCCGCGGCCCAGGATGAAGTACTCCCCGAGGTTGAGCCGTTCGGCGACGCGGGCGAGCGCGCTGCGCTGCACCACCTCGGCGCGCATGCGCGTGAGCTCGCCTTCGCCGGCGTTCGGGTACTTCTTGAAGAGTTCGTTCGCGATCACGAGGCCGAGCACGGCATCACCAAGGAACTCAAGCCGTTCATTCGAGGCGGCCGCAGCGTCGGTCTCGTTGAGATAGGAGGCGTGGGTCAGGGCCTCGCGGAGGAGGTCTTCGGGGAGCGGCTTAATGCCAAGCCGTTCGTAGAGCGCGTCGTAGGTTTCCGGGGTGGCCAGTGGCACCTCACCTCCAGCCGATGGGAGCGCCGGCCCGTGCAACTGCAAGGGAAATTGCTAAAGTTGCATGATCATATGGGCCGCGTTTCGAGCGCGTCAAGGATGGAGTAGAATCGACGCAGGCTCGCGATGACTATGACCAGTGGGACAACCATCTGTTCCGTCTGCGGTGAGGGGCTCACTCCGCAGACGCAGGCGTTCTGCAACGCCTGTGCCCAGCCGTACCATCTGAACCAACGGCAGGACATCCCGGGCAAGGACTGTGGCCAGGTCTGGATCAACGAAGAATTCATGGCGCTCGAGTTCGCCTGTGACCGTTGCCTGCACCCGGAACAGTACGAGAACGGGCTGGACGACATCCTCGACCTCGCTGAAGCGGCGGCGTTCATTGGCATAAGCGAAGAGACGCTCGCCGCAGCCGCCGACCGGGGCGAAATCGTGCATCGCAAAACGAGCAGCGGCATCTACCTCTTCCAGAGGAAGCACCTGCCGCAGCCAGGACGGCAATGAATGGTCGATGCGTTGAGTGCCGGGAACCGATTGGCAACCGAAGCGTTCTCGTCTGCGCGGACTGTGGCGGGCTGTTCCACTACCCCGACGCCCGCATCAACGAACCGGGCATTCCATGCGGGACGCACGAGATCGGGTTCCGGGAACTGCTCGGCCGGGATGTGGTGCCGCTCTGCTTGAGGTGTGACGTGGCCTTTCGTCTTCGTTACGGGATCCCGGCGCGATGAGTGCTGCACGCCGTCGCCGCCGTTCCCGCGGCTCGACCGCGGTCGCTGAAACCGAATCGTCCACGCCTGCTCCCCAGAAGCCGGGAGGTAGCGCCGCGCCTATCCCGATGCCCGAGTGGCGCTGGCGAACGTTTCCCGTGTTCTTCGCGTTCGCATTAGGGCTCTTCCTGGGTACCTGGGCGGGGGTCGCCGCCGGCATCGCCTCGCAGGGATCGGATGGCACCACGCTGCCGATGAACCTGCTGTTCATCCTTTCCGCGGTGCTGCTGGGGCTGGCGCTTTCGCGTTTTATGACGCGGTGGCTCATCAGCCACCAATGGGTGAAACCGCGGGCGCGCGGCAAAGCGGCGCGCCGCCGCTAGAGCGACGGGTTCACCGCGATTTCGCGCACCAGCGCGAAGGGGTAATCGTCTTCGAACGCCGCCACCACCGAAGTACACGGTATCGGCGGGTCGACATCGAACGCCGGGCCCGTAATGTCGGCGAACTGGGTGAGCACGATGTGCGGCTGGTCGAGCCCCTCGACGATGAGCCGGTAGCCGTTCCCCTCGCGCACCCGGTCGGTTTCGAAAACGATGCGATAGACCCTGCCGAAGGATTCCACGCCGCGGAGATCAACACGAAAGGCGCGGAGAGGCTCCTCGCAATCGGAGCAGACTTGCGTGACTTCGGCGTAGCGCCAGCCCCGCCCGGTGTGCACCGCAGGACGCAACACAAACTCCTCGGGCGGCGTCCAGGAGCGCGCAGAGTGGGGGCAAGCACGGGTGGCAGTCATGGTCTCCCTCGCGGGAAGCGAGGCCGCTCCCGAGGCAGAAAAGTCTAGGCATATCCCTCATCGAGGAACAATCCAATAGACGAGTAATTGGGTTTCTATTCAGCGCAGGGCCGTTCGACTTCATCGGGACATGTTCGTCAAGAAATGACCGACCCGGGAGAAGAGCGCTTGACAGGGAAGTGCGCGCGTGACAAGTTGGGGTCACCGGACTTAGTGTCACAATGACACTAAGTCGGGCAGAAAGGGGAACCGCCATGACCACGCTCGCGAGCAGTTCGACAGAGACCATCGAGGCCCAGCGCGCCCTTTACAACGACCCGGAGACGTGTCCGACCGACACGCTCGTCCCGATCCCGCTGGCCGACGAACCGGCGTTCGTGAGCTGGCAGCAGGACATCCCCCGCGCGTATTTGCAGGCCAGCCCGGAGGAACTCGACCGGCGCATCCGGGCGGCGCGCGCGCAGCTCGGCTCGAAGCTTGTCATCCTCGGGCACCACTACCAGCGCGACGAAGTCATCCAGTACGCAGACTTCACGGGTGACTCGTTCAAGCTGGCGCAACACGCCGCCGCACAGGAGAACGCCGAGTATGTGGTGTTCTGCGGCGTGCACTTTATGGCGGAGTCGGCGGACATCCTGACCCGTCCCGAAGTTCGCGTGATTCTGCCGAACATGGCCGCGGGCTGTTCGATGGCCGACATGGCCGATCCGGATGACGTGTACGAAGCGTGGGACGTCATCACGGAGATCCTCGGTGACGACGCGAAGGTGGTCCCGATTACGTACATGAACAGCGCCGCGAGCCTGAAGGCGTTCGTCGGCGAGCACGGGGGCATGGTCTGCACTTCGAGCAACGCCGACCGTGCGTTCCGCTGGGCTTTCGAACAGGGCGACAAGATCCTGTTCTTCCCCGACCAGCACCTCGGGCGCAACACCGGCTACGCGATGGGTATCCCGCTCGAGGAGATGGTGGTCTGGAACTACCGGCTGCCGAACGGTGGCCTCACGGAGGTGCAGATCCGGAAGGCGAAGGTCATCCTCTGGCAGGGGCACTGCAGCACGCACCAGCGATTCACCGTCGAGCAGATCGAGAAGGCGCGTGCGGAGTACCCGGGGATCAACGTGATCGTGCACCCCGAGTGCCGCTGGGAAGTGGTGCAGGCGGCCGACGACTACGGTTCGACGGAGAAGATTCTCCGCGTTGTCTCGGAAGCCCCCGCGGGGACTGCGTGGGCTATCGGTACCGAGATCAACCTGGTCAACCGGCTCGCGAAGCAGAATCCCGACAAGACCATCTTCTGCCTGGACCCGGTGGTCTGCCCGTGCAGCACGATGTACCGGATCCACCCGGCGTACGTCGCGTGGGTGCTCGAGGCGCTCACCGCCGGGCAGGTGATCAACGAAATCCGCGTGGACGACGAAACGCGGAAGTGGTCGCTGGTGGCGCTCGAGCGGATGCTGGCGCTGCCCTAGCGGCAGGTTCCCGGGAAGAAACAACCACACCGGGGCGTTCGAACGCCCCGGTGTTTATTTTGGGTGCGTGTACGGTTCGTCGCGGTATCCGTACCATCGATGGAACATCAACCGGCAAGGAGCGCTGCGTGCGGTTCTGGCGCAGGAAGAAGAAGGAAGAAGAACAACAGCCGCAACCGGCGGTTGAAGTTGAAGAAGAGTACGTAAGCGACGAGGAGATCGAGGCGGAACTCGAGGCCCTCGCCGCTCAGGAGGCGGCGGAGGAGGCCGCCGAGCAGGCCGCCGGGGCTGAAGCCGACGCCGAGCAGTTCGGCGAGTACGAAGAAGAATACGACGACTACGAACTGACGGCGGAGGACCGGAAGATCCTCCAAGAGCAGACGGAACGGGCGACCGAACGCACACGCCGGGGATTGTTCGGACGCCTCGCCGGCCTGTTCCAGCGCGCCGACTTCGACGAGAGCCTCTACGACGAGCTCGAGGAGATCCTGCTCGGTTCGGACGTCGGGCTGGAGACCACCGAGACGATCCTCCAGGGCGTCCGGAAGCGCGTGAAGGACGAGGGCGTCAAGCAGGCGGCGCAGGTTCGCGAAATCCTGCGCGAAGAACTCATCGCCATCCTCGAAGCGCCCCACCGGGAGCCGCCGGCATGGGCGAGGCAGCCGGTGCCCGAACTGCTCATCATCCTCGTGGTCGGTGTGAACGGCGCAGGCAAGACAACGACCATCGCGAAGATGGCCCACGCCTTCAAGCGCGATGGGGCGCGGGTGATCCTTGGCGCGGCGGATACGTTCCGGGCTGCGGCGATCGACCAGCTCAAGGTGTGGGGTGAACGGGTTGGCGTGCGCGTGATCGCGCATCAGCCGGGAGCCGACCCGGGAGCCGTCGTGTTCGACACCGTATCGGCAGGCGAAAACGGCCGTGCGGACATCGTGATCATCGATACCGCCGGGCGCCTGCACACGAAGTCGAACCTGATGGAGGAGCTGAAGAAGATCCACCGGATCGTGAAGCGCAACCACCCCGATGCACCGCACGAGACGCTGCTCGTCCTCGACGCGACGACAGGCCAGAACGGGCTGATGCAGGCGCGAACCTTTACCGAGGCCGTTGGTGTGACGGGCATCGTGCTGGCGAAGCTGGACGGTACGGCCAAGGGCGGGATAGCCTTCGCCATCGCTCACGAACTGGATATCCCGGTTCGGTTTATTGGCACGGGCGAAGGTATGGACGACCTCGCGCCATTCGACGCAAGGGAGTTCGTCGACTCACTGCTCTCCTGAGGAGCTCACATGAGCGAGGTGCTGGCGTTCTGGGCAGCCGCGCTGCTCGTCGCCGCGGCGGCGCTGCCAATCACCTTTGCGCTGCTGCGACGGCTGCCCGACGCCGGCGCAGGGCTGAGCTTTGCGCTCGGGCTCCTGCTCAGCGGGTGGACCTATTTCATCCTCAAGACGGCATCGGTGCTGCCACATGGCCGCGGAGGCTACCTGCTCGCGGTTGCTGCCGTCGCGCTGGTGGGCATCGCTGTGGCCGGGAGGGATCGCCGGTTCGTCTCGACCGTGCGGCGGCACTGGCCGTCGCTCGTGACCATCGCGGGGTTGTTCACGCTCTGCTTCTTCGGGTATGTCGCGTTTCGCGGCTACAACCCGGAAATCGTCGGCACCGAGCAGCCGATGGACTTCCTGTACCTGAATGCGACGCTCGAGTCAGAGGACTATCCGCCCCGCGACCCGTGGCTCGCCGGCGAACGAGCGAGCTACTACTACTTCGGCTACCTGCAGGTGGGCCTGCTCACCAGCATCGCGGACGTCCCTTCGTCGGTCGGCTACAACCTCGGGCTGGCGTACACCTTCGCGGCTTCGGCGACGGGAATGGCGACGCTCGCCGCGGCGCTGGGGCGCTGGGTGCTGGGTTCGCGGCGCCGCGCGTGGCCGCTCGGTGCTGCTGCGGCGGCGCTCGTGCTGCTGCTTGCGGTTGGGTCGCTGTCGGCAATTTTCGAATGGAGCGCCGCCCACGAGCACTACAACGAGCGCCTCTACCGCTGGATGGGCGTCGAATGGCTCCTGCCGTGTGAGGACATCGCGGGGGACACACCGGCGGCGGACTGCTACAAGGGTGCCGAAGGGCAGCCACGAACCAATTCGTGGTACCCGACCGAGTTCTGGTTCTGGTGGCGCGGGTCGCGAATCATCCCGGGGACGATCACCGAGTTCCCATTCTTCAGCTTCCTCCTCGGTGACCTGCACCCACATGTGATGGCGCTCCCGGTGGTGCTGCTGGCGCTGGGGCTAGCACTGGCCTGGTGGCGGGGGCGGCGCCTGCTCGACTGGCGAACGCACCTGCGAACCCAGTGGCCGGGCATCGCGGCCGCGCTCGTGCTCGGCGGCCTGGCGTTCCAGAACACGTGGGACGTCATCACCTTCTGCTGCGTGTTCGCGGGCGGGGTGCTTCTGCGGAACCTGCGAGCAACGCGCCCGCTGCCGGCGATCGGGAACGCTCTCACTTACCTGGCGCCGGTATTCGTGGTGGCGGTGCTCGTTTATCTGCCGTGGTACCTCACGTTCTCGTCGCAGGCGTCGGGCCTGTATGCCTATGTGGGCGAAGGGACGCGGCCGGCGCACGCATTCCTGCAGTTCGGGCCGCTCCTCGCGATGGCACTGGTGGCGCTCACGTGGGCGCTCCGCGGCACGGACCGGGCCCTGCTGTTCGATTCGCTCGCGTTCGCGCTGCCCGCTCCCCTGCTCCCGTTTCTCGGGTGGGCGCTGCTGGCAGCCCTCCGTGGCGACCTGCACGACGGGTTCGACGCACGAGGCGCGGGCGGCTGGGTCACGCTCGCGGCGTATGGCGCCATCACATGGCTGCTTACCGCCGCGACAGTCGCTACTGCGAGCCGCCGGCGTAGTGCCAGTGCCGTTGTGGCATTGGCTGGCGTGGGCGCACTGCTGCTGTATGGCGCCGAACTGTTCCTCATCAAGGACGTCTTTTTCGGATCGGCGCCGCGGCTGAACACTGTCTTCAAGCTTTCGTACCAGGCGTGGGTGCTGCTGTCGCTGGCGGGAGGGGTTGCGCTGGCGGTCGCGTTGCGGCGGGCCGTGCGACCAGGACCGACGCTCGCATGGCTGGCCGTGCCGGCGCTGGTGCTCGTCGCGGGCGGGCTCGTGTATCCGCTCATCGCCGTGCCCAACCGGACCGATGGGTTCAGTTCGCGCAGCGATAACACGGCCGACGGGCTGGCCTTCCTCGCTCGAAACGATCCCGACGAATACGCTCTCACGCGCTGGATTGCCGAGCACACGAATAGCGGAGACGTCGTGATCGAAGCCTCGGGACGCCGATACGCGGTTGGGGACGACGGCCAGGTGCGCCTGGTCGATGCCGGCGTGGACTACAGCGACGCCGGGCGAATCGCCGCGCGAACCGGTTCGAGTGCGCCCATTGGGTGGTACTTCCACGAAGTCCAGTGGCGCGGCGTGAGCGCAGCGAACAACGAGCGCTTCTCGGAGCGGCAGGAGGCGGTCGACTCCGTGTACCTGAGCAATGACCCGGCCGAAGTCCTGCGGGTGATGCGCGACCTCGGCGCGGAATTCGTCGTGGTCGGGCGAGAGGAGTTGCGCCGCTACCCGAGGGAACATCTCACCCGGTTCGAGACGTTTCTCGATACGGTCTTTGAAGGTGGAGAGCTCCGGGTGTACCGGCTGCCGCGCTACGAAGTGGTGGAGACGTCATGAGCGAAGTTGCCGCAGCGCCTGAGCAGGTGGAGGAGTCCCCCGCGCCCGGGGCGGCGCCAGGGCCAATCCTGTTCTCGGTGACAGTCGCGGGCGTCGCGTGGGCGGCGGCCACGGCCGTGTTCCTGCTGTTTCGCGTCGCGGCCCTGCTGACGCTCCCGGTCGGGGGTCCCGAAGTGATTCACCTCGCGGGCGCGTGGCAGGCGAGCATCGGCGTGGCGGACGAACGGTTCGTGCCGACCTTGTTCCAGGCACTCTCGGCGCTGGCATTCGAATCGACAACGTCGCAGGCGTGGCCGCGAGCGCTCGCACTGCTGGCAACTGCAACCGTTCCCGGGGCGGTCTGGCTGCTTCGGCCGGTGCTTGGCAATGAGGGGGCGCTGGTGGCGCTGCTCCTGCTGGCGCTCGACCCGATCGGACTGTGGTTCGGGGCGTCGGCGTCGGCAATGGGGTTCGACGGGGCGGTATCCGCGTGGCTGCTCGTCCTGCTCATCCGGGGCGGGGAGCCGGCGCCGGTCTTCGCGCTTGCCGGGTTCGCCGTTGCGGTGAGCGGGCCGCTGCCACTGTCGCTGGCCGCCGGGTGGGCGGTCGTCGCCTTGCTCCTGCGGGAGCGCCTTGATGTGCCGAAGCTGGGAAATGCGGCGGGGGGTGCGGCGATTGGCATCCTTCTCGCGAACGCCGGGTTCGGCTATGGGTTCGACGACATGGTCGTGCCGCCGTTCGACCTCTTCGCGGCAGGGTTCGATGAGGACTGGTCCACGGCTACGACGGCCGACCTGCTGGCGCTCTACGCGTGGCCGATCGTGCTGCCGGGCATAGCGGCAGCCGGCTTCACCCTCTGGCAACGGGCCAACGGAGAACAGGTCGAGCGATGGCGGCTCATCCTGGTTGGCTGGCTTGGCGTGGGGGTGGCGTGGTTCGTGGCGAGCGCGGCCAGCGAACAGGCGGTGCCGCTGCTCGCGCTCACAATGCCGTCGGCGCTGCTGCTTGGCCCGCTATTGCCCCGGGTCGCGCTGGCAATGGTGAACGCGGACTGGCGCTGGGCGCGGTACCTGCTCCCGCTGGCCGGCGCTGCCGCGCTCCTCGGGCTCGCTATCGTGGTCGACTGGGCCTCGGACGGGGAGGTTGGCGGCCTCCGCGACCAGGCATTGGCCGTGACGTGGGCGCTCATCGGGATCGCCGCGCTGGTGATGGTTGGTTCGCAGCGCGAATCGCGGCCGGCGCTGGCGGCGGCGGGGTTCGTGGTGGCAGCCCTCGCCCTGCTCCCCGGCACGCTGAACGTCGCGCTATCGCCAGACGACGAGCCTCTGCCCTCGCCGGTTTCACCACACCAGGCGCGCGTGCTCCGGAACGCGGCGATGGAGCTCGCGGAAGTCGAGGGCGGGACCATCGTGGTCCATCCGGATTTCGAAAAGCAGATTACGTGGCCTTTCCGGGACTCTGGAAAGATAGTCGTCGCGTCGAGGGTTCCGCTCGATGCCGCGGTGGTCATCTGGCCGGCCGACGCGCCCCGGCCGGACGGGCTGACGGCGGTGGAGGGGAACTGGAGCCTGCGCCGCGATATTGAAGCACCGACCGGCGGCCTCCTGGATTACCTGGGCTGGTTCATCGACCGGAACTCCGCCGAGGTCCGCTCCGGCGGGGTCGCCGTGTACAGCAAGGCGAGCCAATGACCGCTGAAACCACCGCCGCACCGCGCGGCGCCCGACTGACCTCGCTCGAATCGCTGCTTTCCCGGCGCCTGGCCATTACGTGGGAAGTTGCGCTCTACGCCGTGGTGTTCGCCGCGGCGTTCGGGCTACGGTTCTGGGACCTCGGGTCGCGCGCGCTGCACCACGACGAGAGCATCCACGCGCAGTGGTCGTGGCGGCTCATCCAGGGCGATTACACGCACAGCCCCATTTTCCACGGGCCGCTGTACTACCACGTCCAGGGGCTGTTCTTCCTCATCTTCGGCGATAGCGACTACACGGCGCGGATGTCGGCGGCGGTGTTCGGGATGGGGATCGTGGCGCTGCCGTTGCTGCTTCGAAAGCGGCTCGGGCAAATCGGGACGTTCGCCGCGGTCACGTTCATCGCGTTCTCGCCGACGCTCGTCTACTACAGCCGGTTCTTCCGCGAAGACATCTACATGGCGCTCTTCACGCTGCTGACGGTGATCTCCACGTGGCGGTACCTCGATGAAGGGCGCGAGCGCTGGCTGTATGTGTTCGCGGCGGCGTTCGTGGGCGCCGTCCTCGTGAAGGAGGGCGCGTTCCTGACGTTCGCCGTGTTCCTGGTCTACCTCGATCTGCACCTGAGCGTGGATCTCGGGCGGCGGATGCTTCGCGCCCGCGGGCTCGAAGATGAGACATGGCGCCGTGTGGCGATGACGTTCTTCCTCCTGCCCTACGCGTGGGCCATCGCGGCGCTGTGGCCGTTCATCGGCGGACTGCGGCGCAGGTTCGACCTCGGGGAGGAGTTGCCGCGGTCCGGCGACCTGCTGGTGTTGCTCGGCACGTTCACGGTGCCGCTGTTGACGCCGATCTCGCGCGTGTTCCTGCTGGAGCCGCTGGGCATCGTGGAAAAGGACCGGCTGAACTGGCAGCAGAAGTTCGCCGGCGGCTCCATCTCGCTGAACGATGCCCTTGCGCTTGCGGGCCTGTTCGCGGTGACGACGAGCGCCGCTGGGTTCATCGGGCTGCAGTGGCGCGCGCGGACGTGGGGGATCGCGTTCGCGGTCGGGACGCTGGTCTACCTGACGTTCATGACCTCGTTCTGGACGAACCAGATGGGGCTGGTGAGCGGGCCGTGGGGTTCGCTGGACTACTGGTATTCGCAGCATGACGCCACGCGCGGCGACCAGCCGTGGGTCTACTACTACCTCCTGATGCCGGCGTACGAGTTCCTGCCTTTGGCGATTGCGCTGGGTGGCGCGTGGTGGTCGCTGGTTCGGGGAAGCGCGTTCTCCCGCTTCCTGTGGGTGTGGCTCGCGGGGATGTGGCTGGCACTTTCGTGGGGCGGCGAAAAGATGCCGTGGCTCAACGTGCACCTGGCGCTCCCGGCGGCCATTCTCGCGGCGTGGACGGTGCAGCGGGCGTGGAACGCCTGGCGTGAGCACCCGGACCCGCGCAAGCTGCTCCTGCCCCTGCTCGGCATCGCGGCGGTAGCGGCCGGCGGGATGGCGCTCATCGCATTCCTCCCGGGCGGCGGGCTTTACGCCGGGCTCCGGATTGTGATTCTGCTGGCGGTCATCGGCGCCATCGGGTTCGCCGCCCAGCCCTGGGGCCGGCGGGCCATCCCAACGGTTGCGGTGGTCGCCTGCGCCGGCGGGCTGGCGTTCTTCTCGCTGCGAACAATGACCGGCGTCGTGTTCGAGCGCGGCGACGTACCGAAGGACATGCTCATCTACACGCAGAGCTCGCCGGCGATCCCCGACCTGAAGACCGAGATCGATCGGTTGGCCGAGGCGACGGGGCTGGGGAAGAACCTGCCCATCGCGGTGGACTCCGCGGATTCGTTCGCCTGGCCGTGGGCGTGGTACCTCCGCGACTACAGGGCCGTAACCTACGTCGACATGTCAAACGGCGCGCCGCGCGGTGCGTACCAGGTGCTCCTGGTGAACAACAACAACGTTGGCAAGGTGAACGATTCGCTGGCCAACACCGGGATCCTGTACGGGAGCCCGCGGCGGTACCCGCATCGCTGGTGGTTCGACGAGAAGTACAAGGAAGCGATGTCGGTGCACCAGGGCCAGAACTGCACGGCCCAGTACGGGGACTGCGGGCCGTTCAAGCTCGCGACGTGGAAGCACATCGTCAGCCACATCTTCGATGGGAGCTGGCCGAAGACGTGGGGGCTCTACATCCGCGACCACGACCCCGACAGGCTGTGGGGCAGCGCGGAGGTGGAAGACCGGCGGTGCTCGACCTGCGGTTCGGTCGACGCATGGGCCTACTTCCCGGCGAACTTCGACCCCGCGACGGGGAACCTCTCGGCGCGCCCCATCGAGGCGCCCGAACCAACGCGGGACAGCGCCGGCCGGCTCCAGATTGGTGGTATCGGGCTGCTCCCGGGCCAGTTCATGTCGCCCGCGGACGCCGCGGTCGACAGCGCCGGGAACGTGTACGTCATTGATACGGCCACGAGCCGGCTGCAGAAGTTCGACGCCGCGGGCAACTTCCTGGGGAGTGTGGACATCCGCCAGAACGCGGGGGACGCGAGCGAGGCGTCGGAGCCGTGGGGCCTGGGCATCGGACCGGACGGCACGATTGCGGTCGCAGATACGTTCGGGTGGAAGGTGCGGCTGTTCGATAGCGACCTGAATCGGATCGGCGAATTCGGGCGCGCACCGGATGACATCGACCCGGCATCGAACCCGGAGCCTGACGAACTCTACGGACCGCGCGACGTTGCGTTCGACGCCGAGGGGAACCTCTGGGTCACCGACACCGGGTTCGACCGCATTGTGGTGTTCACCCGCGACGGCCAGCACGTCAGGACGATCGGCGCCGGCGAAGGACCCGGCGAGGGCCAGTTCGACGAGCCGGTGGGCATCTCCATTGCGCGCGACGGGACCATCTTCGTGGCCGACATGTTCAACGCGCGCGTGGTGATGCTGAACCCGGACGGGAGCTGGCGCGGCGCGTTCGCCGTCGAGGGCTGGGGCGGCCGCGGCGTCACCGACAAGCCGTACCTGGCAGCGCTTTCGGACGGGAACGTTGCGGTGACTGTCCCGAGCGCGAACACGGTGCGCATCTACAACCGGAACGGCGAGGTGGTCGAACTGCTTGGTTCGGGCGCCAGCGACTTCCAGTCGCCGCTCGGCATCGCGGAAGGCCGCGGAGGGATCTGGGTGGTGGAATCGGGGAACGGAAGGGTACGAGAGTTCGCCCGGTAAGCCAGGGGATATCCTGATTTCACGTGACTGCAATACCCGAACATATGGCGGGAACCCCTGCTTTCGCGAATCTGACCGCACCGGGTGGTACGCTGTCGCCAGCGATTTGGGGGCGCCGCCTCCGGCGTCGCCCTATCTCCGACCCGTAAGGACTGCCCATTGCTTCGTTCGCTTCGATTCTGGGCTGGTGTCGCCGTGAGCGCGGTCTTCATCGGCCTGTTTTTCCGCGCGACGCATCCCCGCGAAATCGCGGACGCCCTGGAAGCAGCCAACTACTGGTACCTGCTACCGGCGGGCGTGGTGCTCTTCCTTGCGATCTGCGCGCGGTGCATCCGCTGGTCGGTGCTCATGCGCCCGGTGAAACCGATGTCGGCGGTGCAACTGTTCCCCTACGCGATCATCGGGTACATGGCCAACAACCTGTTGCCGGCGCGGGCGGGGGAGGTGGTACGCGCTGTCATCCTTGGCGAGCGTGAGCACGTTTCGCGCACCGGCACGTTCGGCACGATCGCCGTCGAACGGCTGTTCGACGGGTGCACGCTGGTGTTCCTGCTCCTTGTCTCGGGCATGTGGGTCGGCTTTGAGGACGGGCGGCTACAGGTGATCGCGGTTGCTTCGACCATCCTGTTCGTCGCCGCAGTGACGACGTTCTACCTGCTGACGCTTTCGGAAGCGCGGGCGCAGAAGGTAATGCACCGGCTCGTGAAGATCCTGCCGAGGCGGTTCGAGGACCAGGCCGAACATATCGCCGACGAACTCGTGTCGAGCCTGCGGTCGGTGCACGAATTCCGCGCGCTGGCGTGGGTAGTCGCGTTCAGCCTCATCGCGTGGACAGTCGAGGGCGCAGCGTACGCGGTCATCGGCCTCGGGTTCGACCTGAACGTCTCGTTCGCGCACTACCTGCTGCTGCTTTCGGCTTCGAACCTGGCGATCATCATCCCCACGTTCTTCGGAGGCACCGGCCCGTTCGAGTGGGCCACGAAGCTGGTGCTGCGCGGTGCGGGCGTGAGCGCGGCAACAGCCAGCGCCTACGCCGTGGTCGCGCACGCGTTCATCCTGATCCCCACGACGATCCTCGGTCTCCTGATCTTCTGGAGCTTCGGGCTGTCGTTCCGGAAGGTCACGCAGCGAGTGGAGGCGGAAGAAGCGGAGGTGGCTGCATGAGAGTTGGCATTGTTGGCGCGGGCGTCCTCGGACTGTCGGCAGCGCGGCGCCTACGCGAACAGGGCCACGAGGTCACCATCTTCGAGGGCAAGGACGACGTGGGGGGCCAGGTCGTCACATTCGAAGTTGGCGGCGAACGGCTCGAGTGCTTCTACCACCACATCTTCACGAACGACACGGTCTGCATCCGCTACATCGAGGAGATGGGCTTCGGCGACCGGCTGAAGTGGATCGAATCGAAGGTCGGCATCCTGCGGAAGGGGCGGCTGTGGCCGTTCGTGACGCCGCTCGACCTCATTCGCTACAAGCCGGTGCCGTTCATCGGGCGGGTTCGCCTGGGGCTGGCGGCGCTGTGGCTTCGGCGCCAGCACAACTGGAAGAAGTACGAAGGCATCACCGCGCGCGAGTGGATGGTCCGTGCCGTCGGGCAGAAGGCGTTCGATGGCGTGTGGGGGCCGCTGCTCCGCGGGAAGTTCGCCGACCAGGCCGATAAGGTCGGGATGACGTGGCTGTGGGGGAAGGTGTACCTGCGGTTCGCGTCCCGGAAGGGCGCGGGCGGCGTGAAGGAGCAGCTCGGTTACCTGGAAGGTTCGTTCCAGCTGTACATCGATGAGCTCGCACGGCGGCTCCGTGCGGACGGGGTCACTATCCACCTGAACACGCCGGTCGAAGAAGTGGTGACCGAAAGCGGCCGCGTGAAGGGCATCCGCGTGAACGGTCAGCTTCATGAGTTCGACCAGGTCCTGATGACGACGCCGAACGTGATCACCACCAGGATCGCGCCGGGGCTGCCGGCGGATTACCGCGAAATCCTCGAACGGGTGCGGTACCAGTGGGCGACGTGTCTCGTGCTGGCGCTCGACCGGCCGCTGAGCCCGTATTACTGGCTGAACATCGCGGACCCGCTGCCGTTCGTGGCATGCGTCGAACACACGAACTTTATGCCGCCGGAGAAGTACGGCGGGAACCACATCGTGTACCTCTCGAACTACGCGTCGCCCGACAACCCGGTGCTGCAGATGGACGCCGAGCAGGTGTTCGAGACGTACCTTGATGGGATTCGGCGCATCAACCCGAAGTTCGACCGGAGCTGGGTCCGGCAGATGTGGCTGTTCAAGGACCCGGGCGGCCAGCCGGTTATCACGACGAACTACTCGCGGCAGATTGCGCCGATGCGGACGGGCATCGACGGGCTGTACCTCGCGAACACGACCCAGGTGTACCCCGAGGACCGCGGCCAGAACTACTCGCTTCGGCTCGGCGAACAGGTGGCGAAGCTGATGCTGGAGGATGCCGCGAAGTCCAGTTCGGCTACGAGCGCGGCAACAGCGGCGGGGTAGCAGGCGGGCCGGGACGGCCGAAAAACTCGACGCAGGCAACGCCGACCCCCGGTCCGCGAATGGTTCCCGGGGGTCGACGCTGTGAATTGGTCGCTGTTCAGGAAGCAGCGACGTGCGCCCGGGCGGCCGGAACTTTCGCGCGGGCGAAGCCAAGCGTGAGGCCGGTTACGACCAGCCAGAGCGGGCCCCAGACCACCGCGCCGAAGGGCAGCCCGATGGCAACGAACAGGAACATGATGGCGGCAATGAAGGCGCTGAAGTAGCCGAACCAGCGGGCGAACGCGTTGTGGCGGAAGGCCGCGACGGCCGCGGCGCCAGCGGCGGCGCAGACAGCGACCCAGCTGTAGCACACTGCGTTGGTGGCGTCGTAATAGGCGGTGCTCTTCACCTCGACCGGGAATCGCTGTTCTTCGAGCGGCTCATCGGGGTCGTCGCCTTCCAGGAAATACGCGAAGTTACCGGGGAGCGAGTCGGTCATGGAGGCAAGCGAGCCATAGCCCACGACGTTCGCGGCGACACTCGCGAAAAGGGCCGCCCCGGCGACGATAGCGAGCAGGCTCGTTTCGGGGACGCGGACGCGAACGTGACGGTAGAAGCCTGCCGCGAACACCAGCAGACACGCCGTGGCGATCCAGCCGGCAAACTGGGCCAACGCCATAATCGAGCGCTTGTCATTGAGTTCGCGGGCAACCGCTACGTGGCCTTCGTCGAAGTTGTTCACCGTGGCGCTGAACAGGAAGGCCAGGAAGCCCAGGACGCCCGCGGCTACTGCCAGCCAGGCCCAGCGCTGCGATGACTCGGAACTATTCGTCCTGTTTCAACTCCCTTCCGGCATTGGTGCCGGGCGAGAAGAGCGTTCCGCACAGCGCAAACAGGCTCCGTGACGCGCGCCACAATTACTCGCCTGCGAGCAAGCAAATCCGCCGAAGGACGGAGAGCAAGACCTTGGGGCGGGGGTTGCGTATAGTAGTGGGAGATTTCACAAGCGAGGACCAGCCCGGATGGCGGCTGAACCGACCACTGAAGAACTGCGGGAACTCGTCGCCGAGTTCGAACCCGGCCGCGGACACGTGCTCCCGGCGCTGCACAAGGTGCAGGAGAAGTACGGCTATATTCCGCGCAAGGCCATCGAGGTTATCGCACGGCAACTGAACACGACGCCGGCGCTCGTTTTCGGAACGGTGTCGTTCTATGCGGAGTTGCGCACGCACCCGCCGGCACAGACCGAGATCGCATGGTGCAGCGGGCCGGCATGCCGTCTGCGCGGCGGCGATCGCATCCGCAACGCGATCGAGCACACGCTGGAGCTGCCGCTCGGAGGGCAGAGCGAGGATCACCGCTACGCGCTTCACCTCGGCCAGTGCAACGGCACGTGCAGCGAGGCGCCGCAGGTCTGGGTGAACGGCAAGGTCGTGGGTAACCTGACCGTCGCAAGCGCCATCAAGCTGGCTCGTGAAATCAAGGAGGGGGCAGCGGAATGAATGCTCGCCTCGAGTCGCTGATCGCGTCCGCGAAGGACGCCTGGGAGGCCGACCAGAAGAGCGGACGCGTTCGCATCCGCGTGACGATCGACACCTCGAGCCTTGCCCGGGGGGCAGACGAGACCCTGCAGGCCATCCGCGCTGGTGTTGAGGCGAACCGGCTGCCCGCCGATGTCCAGGTCACTGGTTCGTGGGGCTTCTGCTGGATGGAGCCCTGCGTGTCGGTGCGTTCCGCCGCGGGCACACGCACCGTCCTCTATGGGAACGTGACCGCCGATCGCGTGGACGAGTTCCTCCAGCGCGTCGTCGTCGAAGGCGGCGAAATGCCGGAACTCGCGATTGGCGTTGTGGAAGGCACGGCGACGGCCGAGATCCCGCTGTTGAGCGACCACCCCTTCATGAAGGGTCAGGTGCGCCGGCTGATGGCGAACCTCGGCACGACCGACCCCGAGAACATCGACCATTACCTGGCCCACGATGGCTACGTCGGCTTCGGCAAGGCGCTGGAGATGACCGACGAAGAGATCATCAAGGAAATGCTCGATAGCGGGCTGGGCGGCCGCGGTGGTGGTGGCTTCCCGACGGGGCGCAAGTGGGATTTCCTGCGCACCGCAACGGCCGACCCGCGCTACCTGATTTGCAACGCCGACGAAGGGGACCCGGGCGCGTGGGTGAACCGCATCCTCATGGAAGGCGACCCGCACCTCATCGTCGAGGGGATGCTGATCGCCGCACTCGCCACCCATGCGAGCGAGGGCTACATCTACATCCGGTACGAGTACCCGCTCGCCATCGCCCGGATGCAAAAGGCGATCGAGCAGGCGCGGGAAAAGGGCCTTCTCGGGAAGAACATCCTTGGCACGGGCCTCGACTTCGACCTGCATGTGTTCAAGGGCGCCGGCGCCTACGTGTGTGGCGAAGAGACGGGCCTCATCAACTCGATCGACAGCTACCGCGGCATGCCGCGGATCAAGCCGCCGTTCCCGGCGCAGGCCGGCCTCTGGAACAAGCCGACGAACGTGAACAACGTCGAGTCGTATGCCAACGCACCGCTGATCCTGCGGAACGGCGCCCAGTGGTGGAGCTCGGTCAGCGACCTGAAAGAGAAGGGAACGAAGATGTTCACCTTCTCGGGCCACGTGAACTGGGCGGGCTGTGTCGAGATCCCGTTCGGCCCGAAGGTGCGCGACGTGCTCGAGCAGTATGCCGGCGGCATGCGCGATGGGAAGAAGTGCAAGGGCTTCCAGCCTGGCGGCCCGCTCTCGGGCATGCTGAACGCCTCGGACCTCGACCTCACGCTGACGCTCGACCCGTACCGGGAGAAGGGCATGTTCCTCGGCTCGGGCGGCATCGTGTTCTTCGACGAGTCGGCGTGCGTTGTGGACATGTGCAACTTCTTCCTCGCCTTCTGCGAGGATGAGAGCTGTGGCCGGTGCACCACCTGTCACGGCGGCACGCAGCGCGCGGTCGAAGTCATTCGTCGCATCCAGAACGGCGGTGGCCGCGAGACCGACATCCAGCGCTTCGAGAAGCTGATCCAGACGATGGTGTGGTCGAACTGCCTGCACGGGCAGTTCTCGCCCACGGCGATCAAGACGTCGCTGAAGGCGTTCCGCGACGAGTGGATGGAGCACATCATCGACAAGCGGTGCCGGGCGAAGGTGTGCCCGGGGCTCATCCGGTACCAGGTGCGCTCGCAGAGCGACCCGGCGCTCCCGGAGGCCGAGGCCATCTGCCCGACGAACGCCATCTACCAGGAGGACGGGCAGTACGTCGTCGACGATGCGCTCTGCATCCGCTGCGGCGCCTGCAAGGAAGTGGCGCCTGGTGCGATGGAGGTGGTCGATGCCGTCCAGCCGCCTGTCGCCGCCGGCGCAGCGGCTGCGGGCTAACGCAACCCGTTCAACAGGAATCCGAAGGCGGCCCCAATCGGGCCGCCTTTTTTCATAGTCCCTTTCGGAGCACCCAGAGGTCGCGCAGGGGTACGCCGTCGTTGCCGGTGAGTGGAACGTGGGGCTTCGCCTGGCGCACGAGGTCCATATAGTCGAGGCGAACTTCGACCAGCCGGAAACCGTGGCGGATGTAGAAGCGCAGGGCTCCGACGTTATCGTTGGTGGTCGCCACCAGGAGGGAGCGGGCGCCGCGGTCACGAATCACCTGTTCGACGTGCGTGATGAGTTCGCTCCCGAGCCCGCTGCCGGGAGGGTCGGCGTGGACGCTGGTGAGTTCGGCCATGCCGTCTTTCAGGACCCAGGTGATCATGCCCCGGCGGCCCGCGGCGTCTTCGTAGAGGACACCTTCGACGTCGCCCGGCTGAAAGACGCCAAGCGCCGCGAACAGCGGTGGGCCACCCGAAAACTCGGTCCAATCGTCGGCGATTTCGGATGTGGTGGGGGAGCGAAGCGTGCCGCGCATGGCGGGCACTCTAGCATTGGCGCGGGATGCTGAACATTCCCTCGCGGCAACGCGCTGCTACGGAACTTTGACTCGATTGCGATGGGAAACGCGCGCCCCGCACGCGGCCCATGTGGTTTCCTGTTGCCGACGGAGGAACACGCGATGGCAATGCTGATGCGGTCGAGGCAACGACGAGGGATGCCGTGGATGGGCATGGACGGCCGGGGAATGCGGATGACGAAGTGGCGCCCGGAACGCCGGCGCCCGCCCTGGGCGCAGCGCCGCCCGCCCTGGGTAGAGCGGCGACGAGCGCGGCAGCAGACGTGGTTCGAAAACAACGCGATGGCCGTCCAGGTTGCGCTGGCTGTCGTGGCAGGGCTGGTGGCCGGGATACTCCTGAGCATCATGTTCGACCCGCAAGCGGGCCGCAGGCGGCGGGCGCGAACACGCGACAAGATGGCGAAGGCCTGGCATCGCACCGCGCGCCGGGTGGCCAGGGCCGGACGCCACACGGTGGGGCTGGTTCGTGGAAAGAGCCGGGCAGCCATGCACGCGTTGCAGCCGCACCATTACGACACCTCCGACAGCGTGGTGCTCGGCCGGGTTGAGAGCATTGTGTTTCGCGACCCGCATGTCCCGAAGGGCGCAATCAACATCGACGTGGTCGAGGGGAAAGCGGTACTCCGTGGTGCGGTCGAGGACGAGTACTGGATCGGCGAACTGGAAAAGCGCGTCCGGAGCGTCCCGGGCGTGCGGGAGGTGGAGAACCTGCTGCACCTGGTTGGAACGGAGGCGCCGAACAAGCGCGACGCGCTCGAGGCATCGAACCACCACGTATACGCGGAAGGGCCGATTTCGCACCTCTAGGTTCGACGAGAGGGGCCGAAACGACGAAGCCGGGGCACCCACCCCGGCTTCGAAGTGTCTGCCGCAACGCTGGCGATGCGCGTAGAATCGCGCGGCATGAACGAGTACGAGAACATCCTCACCTTCAAGAAGGAGCGGCACGCGATCATCCAGCTCAACCGGCCGGAGAAGATGAACGCGTTGAGCCACACGCTGCGCGCCGAACTGTTCGACGCGCTCAAAGACTTCGAGGTGGACCCGGATGTGCGCGTCATCATCATTCGCGGCTCGGGCCGGGCGTTCAGCGCCGGGTACGACCTGTCGGGGATCTCGCAGGCCGCGGATGATCGCGACTACGTCGAGCGGCGGAGCGGCCTGCCGAACGTCGGGCCGATTCACCCGGGCCAGGGCCAGTGGCCGCAGCACCTGTTGAGCGGCTACTGGCAGATCTGGGAGCTCACGAAGCCGGTGATCGCGCAGGTGCACGGGTACTGCCTTGCGGGTGGCACCGAACTTGCGAGCATGTGCGACCTGATGTTCGTGGCCGAGGACGCGATCATCGGGTACCCGCCCGTTCGCGCGATGACGCCGGTCGACATCATCTACCACCCCTGGCACATGCATCAGCGGAAGGTGCGGGAGCTGCTCTACACGGGTGACAGCATCACGGGGCGCGAAGCTGCGGAGATTGGCTGGGCGAACCGCGCCGTACCAATCGACCAGCTCTGCGAGGTGACCGAGGCGTTCGCCGAGCGCATCGCGAACGTGGACGGCCCGATGCTCCAGATGACGAAGCGCCAGATCAACCGGGTGTACGAGATCATGGGCATCCGCACGTCGCTGGCAGTGGGTGGCGACATCCAGGAGCTCGGGCGGGTGCGGCCTGGCGGTGACAAGTTCGGCCGTATCGCGCGCGAGAAGGGGTTGAAGGCCGCGCTCGACTGGCGCGATGGCCCGTTCGGCGATTACGGCGCNGCCCCGCCGACGGCGGCGAAGCCTTCCGCGGCACCGTGGTAACCAGCGCCGGCCCCGATGGCGTTTCCCCCGCCCGCGTGCGGGAATTCGCGGAGTTCCCGTTGCACCGGGCGCTCGGGCTCGCGCTCGAGGAGGCGCGGCCCGGGTTCGCGCGAATTCGCCTGGACACGGGGCCGCTCACGCTGGGCGGGGTGGCCGGGAGCGTGCACGGCGGTGTGCTGGCCGCGATGGTCGACATCGCGATGTTGCAGGCACTGTTCGCGGGGCTCGAGCCGGACGACCAGCCGGCAGGCACGGCGGACCTGAACATCACCTACCTGCGGCCGGCGCTTGGTAAGCGAATCTATGCGGTGGCGGAAGTGCTGAAGAAGGGCCGCCAGCTGGCGGTGGTGGAGGTGAGCATCTTCGACGAGCAGGAGCGGCTCTGCGCGAAGGGGCGCACGCTGTACGCGTTTCGGGCGCGGAGCCAGCTGCCGAAGGGGGAGCAGGCATGAGCGAAGCACGGGGCGAATTGCCACTCGAAGGAGTTCGCGTGCTGGAAATCGGCGGGGGCGTCGCTGCCGGGTTCGCCACACGGTGGCTCGCGGGCTTCGGCGCCGACGTGGTGCGCAGCGAAGGACCCGAGGGGCTGCTCACCGCCGACGAAGAGGTCTACCTCGTGGCCGGGAAGCGCCGGGTGTCGGTGAGCGATGCGGAGCTGCGGCAGCTGGCGCTGGCGGCCGACATCGTGGTCGAAGACACGAAGCCGGGGACGCTCGCCGAACGGGGCCTCGGACCCGAGGACCTGCGGCGCGAGAAGCCCGAGCTCATCGTGGTGTCGATCACGCCGTTCGGCCAGAACGGGCCCTATGCGGAGTTCGAGCACACGAACCTGACCACCCACGCGATGGGCGGGATTATGTCGCTCACCGGGATCAGCACACGGCCGCCGCTGGTGAACGGCGGGAACCAGGCGTACCAGCTCGGCGGGCTGAACGGGTTCAGCGCCGCCGTGACGGCCTATTACGGGCGGCTGGTCCATGGCGAGGGCGACTGGATCGACATCAGCATGCAGGAATGCGCGGCCGGGATGCTGGAGCTCTTCGGGCCGCGCACGGAGTACGAGGGGGGAGAGCCGTACGTCCGGGCCGGGAACCACATCTCGGCGACGTGGGGCATTTATCCGTGTGCGGACGGTTACGTGGGGGTGTGCTGCCTTGCCCGGCAGGTGCCCGCGCTCTTCCGCGTGGTGGGCGACCCGGAACTGCAGGACGAGCGGTTCACCGACCCGCTGAAGCGGCTGGAGAACGATGACGAGCTGCAGGCGCGGCTCTTCGCCTGGTTCGCGGACAAGACCAAGGCCGAGATCCTCGCACTGGGGCCGAAGCACCGGATCCCGTTCGGGGCAGTGCTGACGCCGAAGGAGTTGCTCGACAACGTGCAGCTCAACGAACGCAGCTTCTTCGATGAAATCGCGCTCCCGGGCGGACAGGTGGCGAAAGCGCCGGGACGGCCGTTCCTCGGCTTCGGGTGGCGCCCGGCGGACCGGCTTCACGCCCCGGGTGAAGATACTGCGGCCGTCCTTGGCGAATGGCTGGGGGTGCAGGCATGAAGAAGCTCCCGTTCGAAGGCATTCGCGTCGCCGACCTGACGATGATGTGGGCCGGGCCGTATGCCACCCGCATCCTCGCGGAGATGGGCGCCGAGGTCCTGAAGATTGAATCGCCGAGCGCGTGGGACAACGTGCGGACACTCATTCCGCAGCCCGGCGCGCCCGACCCGTGGAACTCGAGCTACTACTTCAACGACTACAACCGCGACAAGAAGTCGGTGACGCTGGACCTGGCCCAGGAGGCCGGGCGCGACATCTTCCTGCGGCTCGTGGAGCACTGCGACGTCGTGATCGAGAACTACCGGGCCGACGTGATGGACAAGCTCGGGCTCCCGTACGAGGTGCTCCGTGAGCGCCGGCCGGACCTGATCATGGTCAGCATGGCCGGGTTCGGGAAGACGGGAAACGAACGCGACAACGTGGGCTTCGGGCCGATCATCGAACAGATGGCCGGCCTGGCTTCGATGACCGGCTACGGCGACGACGGGATGCCCTACAAGACCGGGATTTCGTACGGCGACCCGATCGCCGGGATCGCAGCGGTGGGCGCCGTCGCACTGGGGCTCATCCAGCGGCGCAAGACCGGCCGCGGCGTGTACGTCGACCTCGCGCAGCGGGAAACGATGGCGGCCCAGATCGGGGAAGCGTTCGTGGCTGCATCGCTGCGCGGCGAGGAGCCGGTGCACCGGGGCAACCGCTCGCCGCGGTACGCGCCCCAGGGCGTGTATCGCTGCACAGGGGACGACCAGTGGATAGCCATCTCGGTCCGGTCGGACGAAGAGTGGCGGGCGCTCGCCGGGGTCATTGGGGCAAGCGAACTGTCGCCGCTGACGTATGAAGAGCGCCGGGCGAAGCACGACGATCTCGATGCCCGTATCGAGGCGTGGACGTCGCAGCAGGATCCGCAGGCCGCGATGGAGGCGCTACAGGCTGCTGGCGTACCGGCCGGCCGGGTACTCAACACCCGGGACATCCACGACGACCCGCACCTTACCCAGCGGGGATTCTGGGTTCGGTTGCCACACCCGCGGATGCACCCGTGGCGGCAGCCGCGGTCGGCGTGGCGGTTCGTGGAGGCGAACCCGCAACTCCGGCGGCACGCTCCGCTGTTCGGCGAACACACCCGTGAGGTACTCAGCGAACTGCTCGGGATGACGGACGCCGAGTTCGACGCGCTCGAAGCTCAAAACATTATCGGAACCGCGCCGGTGAACCCGACGGTGGGCTAGGCCGCGTCGCAGGACAGTAGCGAAAGGCCCCTCCTCGGCCGAGGAGGGGCCTTTCCTTGTGCCCAAGGCCGGGAGACACTCCAGCCCGCGATTCTTACGGCCATATCCATGGAACCGATTGACATCGTCTATTAAATTCCCGTATGAGATGGCGGCAAATGCGAATGCGCTTCGTGAGCGGAGGCAACGATGGACCGAGGCAACTACTGGACTCGACGGATCGGAAGGCGGCGGCTCCTGGCCGGGAGCGCCACCACAGCAGCCGGCGTCGCGGGGCTCGTGGTCGTGGGATGTGGCGGCGATAGCGACGACGATAGCGGCAGCACCAGCACCACGGAGGGCGGAGTCCGGCCCGGCACGCCAACGGCGCCGACGCCCACCACACCCGGCGAAGTGGTCAAGCGCGACGGTATCTACAACATCCGCCAGAACGCGCCATTCGCGAACATCAGCATCTACAACGGCCTCGACAGCGGGCTCTACTTCGGGCTCATCACGCCCATCTACGACCATCTCTGGTACACGCCGCTCGACACCGGTGTCCGCGAGAACTTCCTCGCTGAATCCATCGAACAGCCGGACCCGCTGCACTTCACGGTGGTGATCAAGGACGCGGTGTTCCAGGACAAGCCTCCCATCAACGGCCGGAAGATCACGGCGAACGACGTGAAGGCGAGCTTCGAGGCCGCGGCGAAGGCGACCCGGATTTCGAACAGCTCCTGGTGGACGCAGGTGCTCGACAAAGTCGACGCCATCGACGAGAAGACGGTCGCGTTCACCCTGAAAGCGGTGGATGCGTGGACGTTCAGTTCGACGAACGGCGGCAGCCCGGTCGCGGGATCAATCCTGCCGGAGGAGCACGCCAAGGACCCGAGCCACCTCGAACGCGACCCTATCGGCAGCGGGCTCTTCGAGTTCGTGAGCCACGAGAATGGCACGAACTTTGTGCTGCGCCGGAACGAGACCTACCGCGAGAAGGGCCGGCCGAACCTGGCCGGCTACCAGTACAAGCTCATCCAGGAGCAGGCGGCGGCGCTGGCCGCGTTTTCGGCGAAGGAGATCGACTCGGTCGTGCCGAACAACGCGCTCGAGCGGGACCAATTGCTCCAGCAGCATGGCGACCAGGTTGAGGTTGAGCCGGAGCTGAGCCGGGCGGTGTGGCTGGTTCAACCCCGGGGCGATGGCCAGTTCGCCGACCCGCGGGTTATCCAGGCGATCAGCCTCGCCCTCGACAAGGACGAGATGATCGACCTGATGGGCTTCGGCGAGGGCCAGAAGAGCGGCCCTGTCCCGCCCACGTTCACCACTTATGCGCTGACGGAAGCCGAGATCGCCGAAACGTACGGCAAGCATGACCCGGCGGAAGCGAAGGCGCTGCTCGATGCCTCGGGATTCGACACGAGCCGCGAGTACGAAATCAAGTTCATCGTGCCGGGCGACAACTACGCACAGTTCGCCCAGATCGTGCAGTCGCAGCTCGAACGGTACCTCGGCATCAAGACCCGGCTGGTGGGCGAGGACTTCGCGAAGTGGCTGGGGCAGTCGCTCTACGGCTCGGACTACGACGGGTTCATGGTGTACCCGACGCTCGCCTACGACGACCCGAGCAGCTACATCGGCGCCTACCAGCTGGAAATCGGCGGACGGCCGAACTGGGCCGGCTTCAAGAACGACACGCTCAACGACATTGTCGTGCAGCAGAAGGCGACGCTCGACGACGTCCAGCGGCAGGAGATGATCAAGGACCTGCAGCGGAAGGCGTGGGAACTGGGCGCGCCGTTCATCCCGACGTTCGTGACCGTCTCGGGCACGGTCTACTGGAAGCATGTGAAGGGGCGCGTAACGGGGAGAGGGAGTTACGGCTACCTGGTCGGCACCATCTACATCGACAAAGGCTAGGGGCGGGCCTCATGCGTCAGTATGCGCTGCGGCGCCTGATGTACCTGCCGCTCATCATCGCGGTCGTTTCGTGCCTGACGTTCTTCACCCTGCGGCTGCCGATATCGCGCGACCCGGTGGCATACCACTCGAGTCAGTCGACCACCGTCGAACAGCAGGACGAGATCCGGCGACAGTTCGGGCTCGACAGGCCGGTGATGGAGCAGTTCGTGACGTGGATCGGGCAGGTGCTGCGTGGCGACCTCGGTACGACGTTCCGGGGAAACCAGCCGGTATGGCCTGAAGTGCAGCGACGGCTGCCGATCACCTTCGAGATTCTCGGGCTGGCGCTCACGTTCAGCACCGTGATCGGTGTTTCGTTCGGCGTGCTGAGTGCGGTGAAACAGAACACGCTCGTGGACTACGCCGCGCGCGTGTTCGCAGTGTTCGGGCAATCGATCCCCGAATTCTTCCTGCTGATCCTGCTGATCGTGCTGCCGTCGATCTGGTGGAACTATTCGCCGCCGGTGGGAGGGCACGTTTCGTTCTTCGAGGACCCGTGGGAGAACCTGCGACTGTACGTGCCCCCGGCGGTGGTCCTCGGGTTGGGCGGCGCGGCTGCGATGATGCGGCTGACGCGGTCGACGATGCTGGAGGTCCTGCGGCAGGACTACATCCGCACGGCGCGCGCGAAGGGGTTGTCGGGCCAGCGTGTGGTACTCCAGCACGCGCTCCGCAACTCGCTGATCCCCATCGTGACGCTGCTCGGATCGCAGGTAACGATCCTGTTCTTCGGGTCGGTCATCTTCGAACTCATCTTCAGCATCAACGGGATCGGGCAATTCTTCTTCGTTTCGGTCACCACGCTGGACTTCCCGGTCATCCAGTTCCTGGTGCTGTACTCGGCGGTCGTGGTGGTGCTGCTGCACCTGCTGGTCGACCTTTCGTACGCATTCATTGACCCGCGGGTGAGGTACAGCTGATGGCCGCGCGAACGCCCATCGCTGCTACCGGGTATGAGTTCGGGGTCGCGGCGCCGCGCCGGGGGTGGCTGCGCCGGGCGCGGCGGCTGGCAACCGAGCACCCGCTGGGTGTGTTCGGGCTTGTCGTGCTGGCCGGGTTCGTGTTCCTCGGGGTCTTCGGCCCCTACATCACGCCCTACGACCCGCGCGAACTCCGTGCGGGGCCGCCGTTCGCCGCCCCTTCGCTCGACCACCCGTTCGGCACGAACAACCTCGGGCAGGATGTGTTCAGCCGGGTGATCGCCGGGGCGCGCATCTCGCTGATCATCGCGAGCGCGGCGGTGTTCATCGGCGCAGGCATCGGCGCGTTGCTCGGCATGGTCGCCGGGTATTACGGACGGTGGGTCGACTACCTGCTTCAGCGGTCGAGCGAGGCGTTCTCGGCGTTCCCGGCGCTGGTCCTGTACTTCTTGTTGATCGCCGCGTTCGGGCAGGGACCGAAGACGATCGTGCTCGCCATCGCCATCAGTTCGCTCTTCCAGGGGAACCGCGTCCTTCGCGGCGCCACCATGGTCGAAGCGCGGAGCGCCTACGTGGAGGCGGCGCGCGCCATCGGGTGTAGCGAAACGCGCATCTTCGTTCGGCACGTGATCATCAACGTGCTGCCGCTGACCGTCGTGCTCATGAGCGGCGCGCTCGGTGCGGCCATCCTCGCGGAATCGGCGCTGGCGTTTCTCGGGCTGGGCGTCGAACCGGGCACGCCGAGCTGGGGCATGGACATGAGCGGCCAGAACCTGTCGTTCGCGCGGCTGGGGCACTGGCACATCGTGGTGTTCCCGGGCATCGCGATCAGCCTGGTCGTGCTGGCAGCGAACCTGCTCGGCGATACGTTGCGCGACATCTGGGACCCGCGGCTGCGGAAGTAGCGAGCCAGCAACCCGCCAATCGGCGCGACGCGGTAGGACGCGGTAGGATCCGGGCAACACGTGCTCGGAGGGTCCTATGCCGCGGGTCGAACTGCCAACCGGTGCATCCATCTACTACGAGGAGTTCGGGCAGGGCTACCCGGTCCTGCTGTTCGCGCCCGGCGGCATGGATAGCCGCCTGGAGATGTGGTACCAGGCGCCATGGAACCCGATCGAGGCGTTCGCCCCGCACTTCAGGGTCATCGCGATGGACCAGCGAAACGCGCACCGCAGCTATGCGCCGATCCAGGTGACCGATTGGGGTGATCTCGCCGCCGACCAGGCTGCGCTGCTGGACGCGCTGGGCATCGAACGGGCGCACATCATGGGCGGCTGCATCGGGAGCTCGTTCTGCCTGCGGTTCATGCACGACAACCCGGGCCGGGCCACCGCAGCCATCCTGCAGAACCCGATCGGTCTGCGCGGCGGGAACTTCGACGGGTTCAAGAACATGTTCGAAATCGCGGCGAGGACGGCCGAGACGGGCGGCATGAAGGCGGTCGTCGACGCGGCGCTGGAGAACGACCGCTTCCAGCAGAACCACGCCGGGGGCCTGTGGGCGGCACGCATCGCCGCGGATGAGCAGTTCCGCGAGCAGGTGCTGCAGATGGACCCGGCCGAGTTCGCGCGCATCCACCGCGAGACGAAGGCAGCGTTCTTCGAACGGTCGGACTTCGTGTTCAGCGTGACGCGCGACTTTGTGCGAACGCTCGAGGTACCGCTGCTGGTGCTCGCCGGGCACGACGACTTCCACCCGACGGCGACCGCGGAAGAGATCGTCGAGCTGGCGCCGAACGCCACGCTAGTGGACGAGTGGGCGTCGCCGGAGGTTCGCGAAAAGACCATCAAGACGGCGGTGGAATTCCTGCTTGCACACACGCCGTGAGGGTCGTTCGGCCAGCGCGACGGGCACAATAGACACTTTTCAAATGCTGTCTGCGTCCGTATAACGCGGGCAGAGTGCAAGCGGCACTTAACTGCTCTCGAACGGCTGGTTGATATAATCCGCATCGACTTCGGCGGATTATTCGCTAGCCGGAGCCGCGGTCTGGTGTGCCCCGGGCTCCGCCCCCAGCGCCCGCAGACCAGCACATTTGCCGCCGGAGTGGAGCTTCGTGGAAGACCCGCGAATCGTCGCCGAACGAATCATCTCGAACGTTCAGAAAGTCATCATCGGGAAGGATCGCGAGCTGCGGCTGGCGGTCACGGCCTTGCTCTGCAACGGGCACATGCTTATCGAAGACGTGCCCGGGGTGGGCAAGACGATGCTGGCTCGCGCGATTGCGATCTCGACGGGCTGTAGCTTCCGGCGCATCCAGTTCACGCCCGACCTGCTGCCCAGCGACATCACCGGCGTCTCGATCTACAACCAGAAGAGCTCCGACTTCGAGTTCCACCCGGGCCCGATCATGGCCCAGATCGTGCTGGCGGATGAGGTGAACCGGGCCACACCGAAGACGCAGTCGGCGCTGCTCGAAGCGATGGAAGAGCGGCAGGTGACGGTCGATGGCGTGACGCACCGGATGCCCGCGCCCTTCATGGTGATGGCGACGCAGAACCCGATCGAGTACGAGGGCACCTTCCCGCTGCCCGAGGCGCAGCTCGACCGGTTCCTCATTCGGATCCACCTCGGTTATCCATCGAAGATCGACGAGGTCCACATCCTCGATGCGCAGCAAACCGGCCACCCGGTCGATTCGCTGCAGCAGGTGACGGACGCGAACGAGATCCTGCAGCTCCAGCGGGCGGTGAAGGAAATTTACGTCGACCCGCTCATCAAGCAGTACATCGTGGAGCTCGCGGCCGCGACCCGGGAGCATGAGTCGGTGTACCTCGGCGCGAGCCCCCGCGGTTCGCTCGCGCTCTTCCGGACGGCACAGGCGAAGGCACTGCTCGAAGGGCGGGATTTCGTGACGCCGGACGACGTGAAGGACCTCGCGCTGGTGACGCTGGGGCACCGGATTATCCTGAGCCCCGGCGCCAAGGTGAAGGGCACGACAGTGGCCGACGTGGTGGCGGCCTGCCTGAACCGCGTTGCCGTTCCCGGCGCGCGCGCCTGCGCCTGAACGATGCGCCGCTTCATCCGGAACGCCCTCGCTCCCGAACACCGAACCCTGACGCTCGTCGTCTGCATCCTGCTGGTGTCGGTGTTCGTGGCGCTGGGCACCGGGTTCTGGCTGCTGTTCCGGCTGGCCTACGTCATCGCGTTCGCGATCCCCATCGCGTGGCTCATCGCCTGGTACAACACGCGCCACCTCGAGGTAACGGTCGACCGCAAGACTGACCGGGCGCAGGCGGGGCAGGAAGCCGAGGAGATCATCGAGATCCGGAATACGTTCTTCCTCCCGAAGCTCTGGCTCGATGTCGAAGACCCAAGCGACCTGCCGGGCCATCGTTCGCGGCGCGTGGTCGTGATCCCACCGCGGCGGTCGCGCAGCTGGATCGTGGACACGCCGCTGGTGCGGCGGGGCCTGTACGACTGGGGCCCGCTTCGCGTCACAGCTACGGACCCGTTCGGTCTGTTCCGGATGACGCGCGAATTTGGCGGGAAGCAGCAGATCCTCGTATACCCGCCGGTGGTCGACCTGCCCCACTTCCAGGCTCCCCCGGCCAATCTGCCCGGTGAGGGGCGGTTTCGCCGGCGAACGCATTATGTAACGCCGAACGCGAGCGGGGTTCGCCAGTATGCGCCGGGCGACGCCTACAACCGCATCCACTGGCGCAGCACCGCTCGTATGGGCGAATTGATGGTGAAGACGTTCGAGCTGGACCCGGCGAGCGACATCTGGGTGATCCTCGACCTGGAGCGCAGAGCGAACGCGGGCCGGGGTGAGGAGAGCACCGAGGAATACGGGGTCCGGGCAGCGGCGAGCATCGCGCGCCACTACCTCGTGGAAAACCGGTCGGTCGGGTACATGTCGTTCGGGCGCGACCTGCAGATCATCGAGCCGGAACGTGGCCAGCAGCAGATGACGCGCATTCTCAAGACGCTGGCGACGGTTCGCGCAGTCGGTGATGCGCCGCTCGGGAACCTGTTGCAGGAAGAGCAGCGCCGGTTCGGCCGCCACACGACGCTCATCATCATCACGCCCGCAACCGATGATCACTGGCTGACCGCCATCCAGTCGCTGGTGCAGCGCGGCGTGCGGGCTGCCGTAGTTCTCCTCGATCCTTCCACGTTTGGGTCGGATCGGTCGGCGCTGTTGATGTACGGGGAGCTGACGGCGAGCGATATCCTGACGTATGTCGTTCGACGCGGGGACGACCTGAGCCTTGCGCTCAGTCCATCGGCGGGGGTCGGCACATGGCAGGAATGAACGTCCCGATGAGCCGGCAGGCGAGCCGCGGTGCGGGCGCCGCGCCAGCGGTCCGCGCGCCCCGCATCCTGATGAGCTGGGAAGACTGGCTCACCTTCATCGCGGCGTTCATCGCCTTCATCGCCGTCGCGGTTTCGATCCAGCAGGCCGAATGGGTGCGGGACTTCCCGCCGCTGGTGCCGACGGCCATCTGCGCGCTGCTCATCGGCATGCTGGCAGCGCGCGTTCGGGCGCCGTCGGCCATCGTGCACCCGGTAGCGCTGGGGCTCGGTGCCGTCGTCGTGGTGCTTGCGGTCCAGGGTTACGCCGACGGCGACACGCTCGGGCAGCGGCTGCACGACTTCCAGGCGCGCATGTACGAGTGGTTCGAAGTCGTGCGGGCGAACGACATCAGCAACGACAACCTGCCATTCGTGACGCTCGTCCACTCGGTGAGCTTCCTGGCGATCTACATCGGGTCGTATGTCATCTACCGGTGGCACAACCCGTGGGTGGCGCTGCTGCCGGCGGCCATCGTGCTGCTCGCGAACATCTCGTTCCAGGACGGGCAACCGGCCGGGCCGTTCATCGTCTTCCTGTTCGGGGCGCTGCTGCTCATCGCGCGGCTGTACCTGCAGCAGAACCAGGTGAAGTGGCGCAAAGCGGGGATCGAGTATCCCGACTTCATCTCGCTGAACGCCGTCCAGCTCACGGTGTTCGTGGCGATCGGCCTGATGGTGCTCGCCTGGGCCGTGCCGCTCGGCACGCAGCAGAAAGCGTTCGAGAGCATCTACGACAGGGTCATCCAGCCGTTCACCACGGATTCGGACCGGCTGGTGCGATTGTTCTCCAACATCGATTCGCGCAAGGGCGCCAACCTGCACGAGCTGGGGAACACGCTCCCCATCCAGGGCAGCGTCCAGCTTGGCACGAAGAACGTCCTGCAGGTGAAGGCGCCGGGGGCAGGGTTCCTCCGCGGCGCGAGCTACGAGGAGTACACGGGCGCGGGCTGGGTCGCCGGTGACCGCGACAGGGAACGGGTCGACGGTCAGCGCATCGCTGCTACGGCCGACGTCGCGGAGTACGAGAAGCGCAACGCGGTAACCATCGAAGTGACGGTGCTCGACCAGGCGAACGTGGTGCTCTCGCCCGGCATGCCCATCGGTTCGAACCGCGATGTGACCATCGAGACCCCGAAGGATGTTCGCGGCGAAATTGAAGTGATGCGGCTGCGGCGGGGGCTCGACGAAGGCGAGACGTACACCGCCATCGGCTCGCAGAGCGTCGCGACCGCTGAAGACCTGCGAGGCGCCGGCACCGAATACCCGGACTGGGTGAGGGAGCGCTACCTGCAGCTCCCGGACGACCTGCCGGGGCGCGTTGCCGAGGAGGCGCGCCGTGTGGCGGGAAACGCATCGACGCCGTATGACCAGGCGCTCGCCATCGAAGAGTACCTGCGCGGGTTCCCGTACAACCTCGATGTTGAAGCGGCCCCACCGAACCAGGACGTTGTCGACTTCTTCCTGTTCGAACTGAAGCAGGGCTATTTCGACTACCACGCGACGGCCATGGCGGTCATGCTCCGCACGCTCGGCATCCCGGCGCGCATCGCCGTCGGCTACGCGCTTGACCCCGAGCAGGAACAGGATGGCACGTTCACCGTGAAAAAGAACGACGCCTATAGCTGGGTCGAAGTGTGGTTCCCACGGTACGGCTGGGTCGAGTTCAACCCGACACCGGACCGGCCGGCCGGCGGCGCGGGTGGTGGCTCACTCATCGACCCGGTTACGGGTGAAGGTCCCGGCGTGGACCTCGGCGACCTGTTCGCCCAGGACTTCATCGACCCGAACCTCCTGCCCGAGGCGCTGCCGCCAGAGATTGGCCAGGCGCTCACGCAGGAACCGGTCGACAAGAGCTCGCCACCCTGGACGCTCATCTGGACGCTCACCGCACTCCTCACCGCCGCAGCGGTGCTGGTCATCGCGAGCCAGGTCGCGTGGAACTGGGGCCTTGGCGGGCTCGACGAGCGAGCGAAGCTCTGGGCGAAAGCACACCGGGTGGCCAGCTGGGCAGGGCTCGCCGGCCGGCCGGAGGAGACGCCGCGTGAGTGGGCCCGGCGCGTGGGCGTGGCGGTCGCGAAAGAGCAGGAAGCGAGCCGCCTCGCCGATGCGTACGAGGAGGCGATCTACGGGCGGCCGGACCTCCAGCGGATCGAGGATGAGGAAGCCGAGGCCGCCTACAAGGAAGTGCGGAACACGCTGTTCGCGCGAATTTTCGGCCGAAAGGGCGAGAAGAAAGCCGAACGAACATCTGTGCGAAAGCGGCGATAAGGGCTATCCTGCGGGCATGAGCGAGCAGGCACCCGCGATGGTAGTCGCGGAGACGGCGCTCGGGTTCGCCGGTGTCGCCCTAACCGAACGGGGCATCCGCCACGCAACGCTGTTCCACCGAACGCGCGAGGCAGCAGAGGCGGAGTTGCGAGCGTTCGGGGCGGTAGAACGGCCCGACCCGCGAGCGGAGCGGGTCATCGAACTCCTGCAGTCGTACGCGCGGGGCGAGGGCGACCTCGGCGACTTCCCGGTGGATTTGCCACCCTGCAGCGACCTCCAGCGGAGGGCCTGGCTGGCGCTTCGCGATATCCCGAAGGGCGAAACGCGCAGCTACGGGTGGCTCGCCCGGTACATCGGCGAAGGCCCCGGGGCGGCGCGCGCCATCGGCGCCATCATGGGCGCGAACCCGATACCGCTCTGGCTGCCGTGCCACCGCGTCGTGGCGAGCGACGGGTCGCTCCACGGCTTCGGCGGGGGGCTGGCGATGAAGCAGCGCCTGCTGGAGCTCGAGGGCGCACTGCCAGCGCGGCTGCTCTAGGAAGGGCTCGAGGCCGCTACTCCACGTACTTCGTGAGCACCAGGCAGCTGTTCTGGCCGCCGAACCCGAAGCTGTTCTTCATCACGACGTTGACGTTGGCCTGGCGCGCCTGGCCGGGCACATAGTCGAGGTCGCAGGCCGGGTCCGGCTTCTCCAGGTTGATCGTCGGGTGGATCATCCCGGTTTCGATCGTCTTCACGGCGGCGATGGTCTCCATGCCGCCGCTGGCGCCGAGACCATGACCGATCATGCTCTTGGTGGCGCTGATGGCGAGCTTGTAGGCGTGGTCGCCGAAGACCTTCTTGATTGCGACGGTCTCGGCTACATCGCCCACCACCGTGCTGGTGGCGTGGGCGTTGATGTAGTCCACCTCTTCGGGGGCGACGCCAGCATCGCGAAGGGCTTCCCACATCGCACGAGCTGCACCGCTGCCGTCGTCCGGCGGGGCAACGACGTGGAAGGCGTCGTTCGTGCAACCAAAGCCGGCGACCTCCGCGTAGATGCGGGCGCCGCGGGCCTTCGCATGCTCTTCGCTTTCGAGAATGAGCGCGCCGGCGCCTTCGCAGGGCACGAACCCGTCGCGGTCGGCATCGAACGGGCGGCTGGCGCGCTCGGGCTCATCGTTCTGGGTGGCGAGGGCACGCATGACGCAGAAGCCGGCGAGGCCGAGGCGGCTCACTGCGGCTTCGCACCCGCCGGTAACCATGACGTCGGCGCGGCCGGACCGGATGACCATGGCCGCTTCGCCGATGGCCTGGGTGCCCGCCGCGCACGCGGTGACGATCGTGCCGTTGTACCCGCGGAGGTTGAACTGGAGCGCGACCTGGGCGGCTGCCATGTTGCCCAGCGTCCGCGTCATGTACAGCGGGTCGACCTTCATGCCGCCGCGGAAGAACAGGGTGTGGGCGCCCTCTTCGATATCCGGGTAGCCGCCGCCACCGTTGCCGACCAGCACGCCAATGCGGTCACGGTTCTCGCTCTCGAGGTCGAGGCCTGCATCTTCGATGGCCTGCTTTGCGCTGGCGACCATGAACTGCGCGAACCGGGCCATGCGGCGCGCGGCTTTGCGCTCGATGAACCGTGTCGGATCCCAGTCCTTGACTTCACCGCAGATCCGGCAGGGAAACCCTTCGGGGTCGATAAGGGTGAGGTGGCTGATACCGGACTTCCCGGCCAGCAGGCCCTGCCAGAACGTCTCTACGTCGTGACCGAGTGGCGTGATAGCGCCAAGCCCGGTAACGACCACACGGGTTCGCGAGCGCAGCGTGGTGTTCATGGCGTTAGGGTAACGCAGGCAGCGCTACAAAGGAGAGGCCCGCGGACTAATCCCGTTCGGACCGGCCCGGTTCCGAGAATTCGGCCGATTCGATGCGCTCGACCCAGGTGATGACGGCCGAGTGCGGGTAGTAGCGCACGTTCACGCGGTCGCCTTCGCGGACACCGTCCAGCAAGTCGAGGTCGCCGCGAAGGATCTGCTTGCTGGCGAGGCGAATGTAGTGGCTGCGCATCACGAAGGAGTCGGTGCGGCTCCAGCGGCGAACCACGACGTCCTGGGTTTCGCGGGGTTCGCCCCGAAGGTCAAGCAGCGCGTGAATCGACTGGAACCCGAACAGCGTCGTGAACAACGCAAGGACGACCAGGAGGAACCAGGTCCCGCGCTCGCCGCCGGTGAGCATATCGAACAGGAAGAAGAGGAGCGCGCCGGCGGTGATGAGGAAGAGCGGCGTCCAGATGATCGCGGAACGCAGGATCCCGTTGCGAACGGAGCGTTCGCGGAGCTGGCGCTGGATTTCGGGGTCGTCTTGCCAGTTCATCGTGCGGGTACTACCAGTGCGCCGCCGGCCTGCAGGTTCTCGGGCGTGACGCCGGGGTTCAATTGTTGCAGCGTCGCCACGTCGGTCCCGAAGCGGGCAGCGATCTCTTCAAGTGTATCTCCGGCCTCGACGGTGTAGGTCTGGGTCGCGGGTGTGGGTGTACCGGTGGTAGCGGCGCCGGGCGTGCCGCCTGGTGTCGCCGGTGCCGTGCCGGTGGTGTTCGGTGAGGGCTGGCCGGCTGGCGTTGGCGTCGCGGTGGCGACCACGGCAGGGGTGGGCGTCGGGAAGGTGCGAACGTTGCCGGGAGCGCCCTCGCTCGCGGGCGGACTCACGATGAGGTAGAGCGCCACTGCCGTCCCCGCGACCAGGGCGAGCAGCGAACCGCGGTAAACGGTCGCTCCCGGGGTTGCCGACGCAGGGGCCATACATCGCAAGCAGACGTCTTCGCCATGGTCCGGGCAGAAGAGACGCCCACAGGTGGGGCATTGCTCCTCAGCGGGACGGTCGCAGTAGTGACACCGGGGGCCTGCCATGCCCGTAGCGTACATGGGCATGGGAAAGGGGAAAGTAGGGCGGGCGCGCCGGGGCAATTCACAGGAATCGCAGCGGAAACGCAACACTCCCGTCACATTTCGTGCTGCACCCCACTGCAATTCTATGTATAGTTATGATCTATGGACGCGTGGGTGACATGGCTGATAGCCGGCATCCTGACGATCGCCTACTTCGGCATCGCGGCGCTCGTGGCGCGCTTCATCGAGCCGCTGCCCTGGCGTCGCCGGGGGCCATGGGTGTTCTAGGCGGTCAGTCTTCAAAGTAGTTGCGGCGCCAGGCATCAAGCGGCTCGGCGCCACCCTGCGCGACCACGGGCGCCCGGTTTCCCCACCGCAGTTCAAACAACCGCACCGGTTCTTCGAAGCCGCGAACGAGCACGTCGCCGTGATCGGAGAAGAGGAAGCCTTTCCCGGCGACGAGCTGGCGCACCACGTCGGATACCAGCACCTGTCCGCCCCGGGCCTGTGACGCGATGCGAGCCGTAAGGTTCACGGCCGTGCCGAAGAGGTCGTCGCCCTCGGCGATGGGTTCGCCGGCATTGACCCCAATTCGGACGCGAAGCGGCTCGTTGCCGCTCTCGTTGTTGTACTCCTCGAACGCCTGCTGCATGGCAACCGCACACTCGAGCGCCCTGGACGCGGATTCGAAGGAGGCCATGAAGCCATCGCCGAGNGTCTTTATTTCGGAGCCGCCGTGCTCGAGGAGGGCCTGCCGCGTAATCCGTTCGTGCTGGCGNAGGATGGTCCGGGCACGCTCGTCGCCCAGCCGCTCCATGAGCGCCGTCGAACCCTCGACGTCGGTGAAGAGGATGGTGCGGAGGCCGGCGACCTGTTCGCCGGGACCCCAACGCCGTGGGGGCGGGTCGAACTTCCCCGGCCCACCGAGGAACGCGTCGATCGTTTCGACCACCAGCTGGAGCTCGCTGCGCCGCGGGAAGAGGGAGTTCCCTTCGAACAGCATCATGTCGGCCTGGGGAAGCTGCGCGGCGAGCCGCGTGGCGGCGGCCGCGGGCACGAGCGGGTAATCGCGGAAGTGGATGACCAGGGTCGGGGCCTGCACCTTGGACAGCATGTCGCTGACGTCGAGGTCCCCGATGAACCCGTAGAACCTGGCGCGGTTTTCGGGCGTGGTGGTCTCGCGGATGAGCGCGGCCATGCGGCGCGCGTCTTCAGCGTCTTCCCAGCCGAACATGGCGCTCGCAATGGTCTCGGTGTAGATGCGCCAGTCTTGCGAAGCAAGGGAGTCGATCGCGAGCCGGGCGGCCGACTGGATGTCGCTGCCGCGTGAGGAGGTGCACCAGAGCACCAGGCGGCGAACGCGCTCCGGGTGCATTGCAGCGAACGCAATGATTGGGGGGCCCGCCGAGGAGACGGCGAAGAGGTCGGCCTTTTCGATGCCGGCACGATCGAGCACGGCCAGGGTGTCACCAACGAGCGCCTCGAGCGTGAGCGGAGGGGTTTCGCGGTCGGAGAGGCCGATGCCGCGGATGTCGTAGCGAACGAGGGTGCGGCGTTCGGCGAGCTTCTCCCAGGTGTACTGGAGAACGAACGGAAGCTGGTCCCGTTTCAGGCCCGCGCCGCCAACGGGTGTGAGGTGGAGGACGGCGTCGCCCTTTCCCACTACGGAGTAGGCAAGACTCACCCCATCGGGCGTGACCGCGTAATGAACGCGCCCGTCCATGACGGTTCATAGTAAGGGAATCGGAGTAGGGCGAGCAGTATTTCGTGTCGCGGCTTCGACATCTTCCGTTTGGTATGGCCGCCGGATGCGCTAGGCTTGGCGCGTGCCAGAGATACCGGAACTCGAAGCGATCCGCGGGTTCTTCAACGAACACCTTCCCGGGAAAGCCATCGGCGAGGTGCAGACGCGGATCCCGCCGGTGTTTCGCACGCCGGCAAAGGAACTCCGCGAGACGCTCCCCGGCGACCGATTCGGCGAGGTACTGCGGCACGGGAAATTCCTGCTGTTCCCGCTCGCTTCGGAGCGTGTGCTGGCCATCAACCCAATGCTCACAGGGCGGTTCCAGTACGTCGACCCCGGGCAGAAGATGGCCGCCAAGACCTGCCTTGCGATCGATGTCGAAGGCGGACGCCAGCTTCGGTACGCAGACGAGCGCCTCATGGGAAAGATCTATCTGGTGGGCGCACGCGAACTGAGCCGTATCCCGAACTGGGACACGAACGGGCCCGACCTGCTCGACCTGGCGCTCACGGAGGATGCGTGGGTGGCGGGGATGAAGCGGTACCGGGGCGCGATCAAGGGCATCCTGACGAACGCCGAGTTCGTGCAGGGAATCGGCAACGCGTACAGCGACGAGATCCTGTGGGAAGCGCAGATCAACCCGTACACGCCGAAGACGAAGCTCTCGGAGGAAGACCTGCGGCGGCTCTACCGGGCTGCGCACAGGGTGATGGAGTGGGCGACGCCGCTTGCGCGCGAGCGGATGGTGAAGGATGGGATGCTCGACTACGAAGAGCGCCGGGACTTCGTCCGGGTGCACCGTCGTGGGGGGCAGCCGTGCCCGCGGTGCGGCACGACCATCTCGGAGATTACGGCGAACCAGCGGATAACGAGCTTCTGCCGCCACTGCCAGCCCGGCGGCCCGGCGATGAAGAACAGCCCCGGCATCGAACGTTGACCTGACGGTTAGGGGCTGCTGGCCGATACTGGAGCCGATGTCCCCCTCTGTTCACGAGTTATCGCAGGCAGGCGCGCGTTAATGGATACCTGGCGCATCATCCACGTGCTGTCGCTGATCTGGCTCGGTGCCGGGCTCGGGGCGACGTATCCGCTGATCCTGAAGGCGTGGGCTTCGAACGACGTGAAGTACCAGATGTACTGCCTGGTGGAGGCCGCGAACAACGAAACCAGGGTCCTGCTGCCGGGCGCGATGGCCTCCGGGATCACGGGCTTCTTCTGGGCGGTGGCGCAGGAGCGCAACTTCGTGAAGGAGGGCTGGCTGGCCGCCCTCACGCTGCTGTTTATCTTCTTCTACTTCGTGTGCCTGCCGCTGCTGGGATTCGGGCTTCGGCGGGCGCGCCTGGCGGCGCTGGTGGCCGCAAAGAAGGGCGAGGAGACCGAGGAACTCCGGGAGGTGCTGAACGACCGCGTGCCCATTGTCTTCGGGACGGCACTCGTGCTCAGCGTTCCGCTCATGGCGTGGCTGGCGGTCTTCAAGCCGTTCTAGCGAGGTTCGTTCGAGGCAGCAAAAAGGCGCGCGCCACAGTTTGAGTGGCGCGCGCCTTCGTGTGTGCGGCTTAGTGCGCGGCGGCGATCTCGCCTTCGGTCATGGCGGCCGGGAAGTTCGCCTCGATGTAGTGCTCTGCGGCGATAGCAGCCGTCGCACCATCGCCGGCGGCGGAGATGAGCTGACGGGCGGCGGATGTCCGCAGGTCGCCGGCCACGAACAGGCCGGGAACGTTCGTGCGCATGTTCAGGTCGACGATGGCGTGTCCGCCGGGATCGAGGTCGACAAGACCCTTGAGGAGATGGCTGTTCGGAGTCTGGCCGATGAAGATGAAGACCGCGTCGACCGGGAGGGTCGACTTCTCGCCGGTCTTCACGTTGCGCAGGTCGAGGCTGGTGACCTGGTCCTCGCCGTTAATGCGCTCGACGACAGTGTCCCAGATGAACGTCATCTTCGGGTTGGCGAAGGCACGCTCCTGGAGGATCTGGCTCGCCCGGAGCTGGTCACGCCGGTGGATGACGTGAACCTTGCTGGCATACCGGGTGAGGAAGAGGCCTTCGTCGAGCGCGGCATCGCCACCACCAACCACCGCGACTTCCTTGTTCGGGAAGAAGGCGGCGTCGCAGGTGGCGCACCAGCTCACACCGCGGCCGGTGAGTTCGTCTTCGCCGGGGACGCCGAGCCGGTTGTAGTCGGCGCCGGCAGTCACAATCACGGCCTTGGCGCGGTAGATCTCGGTTTCGGTGGCGACTTCGAAGGTGCCGTCTTCGCGGCGTTCGAGGCGAACGACGCCTTCGTAGATGACCTCGGTGCCGAACTTCTCGGCCTGCCGCAGCATGAGCTGCGCGAGATCGAAGCCATTGATGCCGTCGGGGAACCCGGGGTAGTTCTCCACGAGGTCGGTCGTGGCGATCTGGCCGCCGGGGACCTTGTGTTCGAACAGGACGGTCTTGCGCCGGGCGCGGGAGGCGTAGATGGCAGCGGTGAGGCCTGCGCCGCCCCCGCCGACAATTGCGATATCGATGTCTCTCATGTCACCTCCCGGGCGAAGAAAGGGCCCTGCCCCCGGAAACCAGGCAGGGCCGGGAGCACGAGGGTACGCAGGTGTTAGACGAGCGCTTCGTCGATGCGCTTCTTGAGGTCGCTCTTGGGGCGGAAGCCGACGATGGTCGCGACCGGCTGGGTTTCGCCGGGCTTGAACAGCAGGAGCGAGGGGATGCTGCGGATGCCGTAGCGGGCCGGGATCTGCGGGTTCTCGTCGGTGTTCATCTTGACGAACTTGACCTTGCCGGCGTATTCCTCGCTGAGTTCGCCAACGATTGGAGCAACCATGCGGCAGGGGCCGCACCAGGGAGCCCAGAAGTCGACGAGCGTGGGAACATCCGACTTAATGACGTCCGCTTCGAACGTTGCGTCGGTGACCTCGCGAACATCGGCCATAGTGGCACCTCCTTACGCCGCGGAAAGTTGACAGCGGCGGAGCATGTAGTATCTTGGCTTCAAGATACCCCTCGGGGGTATCCCCTGTCAACCGGTCGCTACTATGGCACGCGAAGACGATAAGAAGCTGCAAGACCGACTCGCTCGCGTAGAGGGGCAAATCCGGGGGCTGCGGAAGATGCTCGAGGAGGAGCGCGCGTGCGAGGACGTGCTGAATCAGCTCCTTGCGGCCCGCTCGGGGCTCGAGCAGGCCGGTCTGCTCATCCTCGACCGGCACCTTCATGAATGCGTGCTGGACGGCCTGGACATCCCCGACGACGCAATGGCGCAGCTGCAGCGGGTGCTGCGGCTGTGGGGCCGCCACGCCGCGCCGGGGGAATGAGCCGCCTTCCTCGGCGAAAGATGCGCTCGCAGGGTAAAGTGCGCGTGTGCGAGCGTTACGGTTCTATGAGCCGCTTCAGGCTGGTGTGGTCACCGTGCCGGACCCGGTGCCGGGGCCGGGGGATGTGGTGCTCAAGGTCCATGCGACAGGGCTGTGCAACAGCGACGTTCGTGTCTACCTGGGCGAGAAGCGTGCGGTCCCGGGCGTCATCCCGGGACACGAGATCACCGGCGAGGTAGTGGAAGCGGGGCAGAGCGCGGCCGTGCAGGCCGGACAGGTGGTTTCGTTGTGTCCGATCGTGTGCTGTGGGTATTGCAGCTTCTGCCGCGCCGGGTTCCGGAACCGCTGCCCATCGCGCAAGACGCTGGGGTACGACCTGGACGGCGGTATCGCGGAGTTCGTTCGTGTGCCGGCGCCGCTGGTCACGATGGGGCACCTGCTCCCGATGGACCCTGCGACGGCAGCACCACGCCGGGCGCTGGTGGAGCCGTTCGCCTGTGTGCTGAACTCGCTGGAGGCGCTGAACGTTCGGCCGGGAGAGCCGTTCGCGATCGTCGGCGGTGGGCCCATGGGGCTGATGCACCTGGTCGCCGCGCGGGCCTACGGTGCGGGCCCGATCCTCGTGGTCGAACCCGAACCGGAGCGGCAGGCGGTGGCGGTACAGCTTGGCGCCGATGGCGTCGCGCACCCTAATGAGGCGGAGGAGCGCGGGATGGCCCTCACTGGCGGGGAAGGCTTCCCTGCCGTGGCCGTCGCCGTGGGGTTCGCCGCAGCAATCCCGACCGCGCTGGCACTCGTCCGGCGGCTCGGCAGCGTGAACCTGTTCGCGGGGTTCCCGCCGCATTCGTCGTTCGAACTCGACCTGAACCGGGTGCACTACGACGAGATTCGCCTGCTTGGCACGCAGAATGCGCCGCTTCCGCTGTATGAGCGAGCGGCGAAAATGTTGCCGCGGCTCAACGACCTCGATCGCATCGTGACGCACCACTACCGCCTCGAACAGGCGGCCGAAGCGTACGGAGCACGGCTTGGAAAGCAGGGGCTGAAGTCGGCGGTGGTGATCACCGACTGACGCTCAGGCGTGCGGGGCGACCTGCCGCTCCATGGCGCGGAAGAACTGGCCGATGAGCAGCTTTGCAGCGCCGCGAAGGACGAACAGGCCGGCGCGCGCAACTCCTCCCTGTGCCCGAAGGTCGCCGCGGTAGCGCACCGTGGTTTCGCCCGGGCGCGGGCCATCGACGAGTTCGATCGTGGCGTCGCCCTGAACGCTGCCCTTGCCGCCCGAACCGTCGGCGATGAGTCCGAAGGAGTCCGGTTCGCGGGCATCGACCACGCGAACGTTGCCGCGGTAGCTGCCCTTCAGTGTCCCGATCCCGACGCGCATCGTGATGTCGAACGAGCCGGGGCCAACGACTTCGAGACGTTCGCAGCCGGGGATGGAGGCACGCAACGCGCCGGGGTCGAGGATGCGCTGCCAGACAACCTCCCGGGGCGCCTGGAACCGGTGTTCGCCAGCGATCTCCACGGGGCCTCCGCATGTGGCGCTGCTCGAGCGGACCGACGCGGCGATGGTACTTGCTGGAAGCGGGCGTCTGCTACCGCGGAACTACCGCCCGAGGGCGGCGAGCACCATATCGCGGGCGATGGGACCGGCTTCGATGGACCCGGATTCGCCGTCGTCGAGGACCACGGCTGCGACGGCTTCCGGGGAATCGGCCGGCGAGTAGGCCACGAAGAGCACGTGCTGTTGGGCGCCTGCGTCCTCGGCAGTGCCGGACTTGCCGGCGAAGTCCGTGTACCCGGCGTTGTAGAAGGCCGCCGCGGCGGTGCCGTTGGGCCCCGTCACGAGCTTGAGCCCCTCGCGGAGGTGGGCGAACTGCTCCGGGGTGAGGGGGATGTCGTTCACCCGCTCGGCCTCCTGCCCCTGGAGGATCACCGGTTTGCGAAGCGCACCGTGGATGAAGGCGCTGTACGCGTTCGCCAGTTGGAGGGGCGTGATGAGGAGGTCGCCCTGGCCGATCCCGAGGTTCACTTCGTCGCCGGGGTACCAGGGTTCGCCGCGCGCCTCGCGCTTCCACGCGGCGTCGGGCACGAGGCCCTCTTCCTCGGGCAGGACGCCGATGCCGGTCTTACTGCCGAAGCCGAACAGCCGGGCCATCTGCGACAGCGGGCTGCTCGGTGCGTCGTCGGGGGTGAGGTTGTAGAGCGTGAGGGCGATTTCGTAGAAGACGGGGTTGCAGGAGCGCATAAGCCCGCCCGCAATGGTGAGCGGCCCCTGGCTTCCCTCCCAGTTGCGGCGGGGCGGGTCGATCCCGTCCCAGATGGCGCCGCACATGATGGTGCTCTGGGGTGTGTACCCGCCGTAGGCCATGCCCGCGGCGCCGGTGATGAGCTTGAACACCGAACCGGCGGAATACGTACCTTCGGTCGCACGGTTCGAAAGCGGGGCGTTGGAGGCCGAAATGATGGCGTTCAGGGCGGCCGCATCGTTCCGTTCGAAGGCGTCGGGCGAGAACGAGGGCGAGCTGACGATGGCGAGCACCTCATTCGTGCGCGGGTCGATGATGACCCCGGCGCCTGCACGGCCCTGGAGGCGCGCCTGGGCGGCGACGAGCACGTTCGCGTCGAGCGTGGTGCGAACGTCCTGGCCCTGCACGAACGGCCGTGACGCCAGCGTCTTCACGAGGTTGCCGGCGGCGTCGTAGATGGCGAGTTCGCCGCCCGGCTTCCCGGCAAGCGTTTCGTTGAGGGCGGCTTCGAGCCCGACTGCACCGACGCGGTCGCCGACACGGTAGCCCTGGCCGCGGAGCTCTTCGAGTTCCTCGGCGGTGTACTCGCGGGTGTAGCCGATGACGTGGGCCCCGGCTTCGCCGAGCGGGTGCATTCGCTGGGCTTCGAAGTAGATGACGACGCCCGGGATGTCGCGAAGCTGGAGCGCGGCCTGTTCAGCCTTCTCGTCAGGGATGGGCCCAACGGGCACGCGCTGCTGCGGGCCACCCGGGTAGTTGAACGCGGCGTCGATCTGCTCCTGCGTGAAGCCGAACTCAAGAAGCGCAGCTGTCAGGGCGGCGCGGTCGGTCACCAGCGAACGGTTGAGCCCGAGCATGCGAACGTCGCGGGTGATCGCCAGCGGCTGCCCGTTGCGATCGTAGATGGCGCCGCGCATGGGTCGCTTGATCTCGCTGCGAATTTCGTAGCCGGGCAGGAGATCTGGATGGATGGCGGTCGGCGACCAATCGACCAGCCAGCGGTCGGGGGTTCGTACGAGGTTAAGCGTTGTGGAGTATTCCAGATCGCCGAAATACGCTGTAGACGCTCGAACGGCCAGTTCGGCAGACCCTTCGACGGCGCGGACAACGGTAGCTTCGATCGAAAGCAAGGTCGTTTCGACCTCGAAGTCGCTGTAGGCGTCGCGGAAGGTGCTGAGGGGGTAGGTTTGCTGAGCAGCGGGAGTCAGTAGCGCGTGCAGCGCGTCGAGGTCGTCGCGAGACCACGCGGCTGCCCACTCTTCAGCGGTTGCGCGCGGGGAACCCGCAGGAGCTTCGGCCCCGGAGTCTTCGGAGCCGCCTGAATCGCGCATGACCGCTCGTACGCCAGCGACCACTCCACCGACAACCAGGCCAACGACCACCGCTCCAAGGAAGAGTGCCCGCATGCAGTCCCCCGGCCGTTCAAGGCCTCACCCCGCACTTGGAATGCTAGCAGTCCTGCTGGTGGCCGGGTTGCTGTGGGGCTGTACAGGTAAGGAAGAAGATAACGACGGCGTAAATGAGCCTCCGCCCGGCCCGGAGGTGGTTCGGCCGGAGCCCACGGGCGAACCGCGAACCGTGCGCCTCGGCTTCAGCACGCTCCCGCCGGAGCGCACGACGGAATCGTACGTGCAGGCGTTCGCGACGGCGGCCCAGTACGGCGACCTCGTGCTCATCCAGCGAACCCCGCCCTGGGAGGACTTCCTGCCGGGCCGCGGCATTTCGGCGACTACGACCGAAACGGCGAAGCTCGAAACGCGCCTGCTGGAGCAGTACCGCCACCTCCGGTTGTTCTACGCGATCGACCCGACCGATGGGGCTGTCGAACGGACGCGCATCGCGAACCTGCCGGGCGGCATCGACCCCGAGGTGGGGTTCGCCGACCCTGACCTGCGCGAGGCCTTCATCGCCTACACGACCTACGTGGTGAAGACGTACGAGCCCGATTACCTGGCTATCGGCGTCGAAGTGAACATGCTGTACGAGCGGAAGCCGGCGCAGTTCGAGGCGTTCGTGTCGCTGTACCAGGAGGCCTACCAGGTCGCCAAGCGGACGCGGCCGGAGACGAAGGTGTTCCCGACGTTCCAGCTCGAGGACCTGGAGGGCACGTTCGACGACATCCACCCACCCCACTGGGAGGTGCTGGACTACTTCAAAGGGATGATGGACGTGCTGGCCATCAGCACCTATCCGTTCCTGGGCGACGTGACGGGGGCCTCGGGCATCCGGGAGGACTACTTCAGCCAGCTCCGCGAGCGCTTCGACGGCGAAATCATCATCTCCGAGACGGCCTATCCGTCGGCGCCGGTGGAGGGCAAGTCGGCGATGGGCACGGAAGAAGAGCAGGCAGCCTACCTGGCGCGGGTGCTCCAGGAAGCGGAGACGCACGGCTTCAGCGCGGTGATCTGGTTCGCGGCACTGGACCCGTCGTTTGCCGCAGGGAGCGGTGCGTCGGTGTTCAGCGACATCGGGCTGCGCAGAAGCGACGGTTCGAACAAACTCGGGTGGGCGTTATGGGAGGAGTGGGCACGCCGCCCACTCGCTGAGTAACCGCGAGGGACACGGGTGAGAGCATCGAGCAGCCGCGACCTGTTTCGCATCGCCGGTGTGCTAGCGATTGCGGCGGCTGTGCTCTCGGTGTGGGTGGCGATCGAAGAGGCTCCGATGCCCGGCGACCTGCGCATCGCGCGGGAAATCCAGTCGTGGGGCCGCCTCGCCGACAACGAGTGGCTGATCAATGGGGCGCACCCGTGGCGCTTTGCCGCGCTGGCGCTCGCGGCGGGGCTGACGCTCTTCAGTAAGAGACTGGGCGGTTCGCCGGGCGCGAAGGGCGACGTGCGCGATTACGCGCTGTGGGCGTTCATTGCCACGGCCGTGCTTTCGTTCCTCGACAACCTGCTGAAGGTGCTTATCCGGTCGCCGCGGCCGCTGGCCGATCTCGGCGTCCGGGTCGAGGAAGTGCGAAACACATACGGATTCCCGAGCGGGCACGTGTACGGGGATGTACTCGTCTATGGGGTGCTCGCGGTGACGGCGCCGGTCTGGGTGCATCCCAGGCTGGTGGTACCGGTGCGCGCGGTCTGCCTGGCGGTGATTGTGCTTTCGGGCCCGGCGCGGGTAGTGGTTGGCGCCCACTGGCCCAGCGATGCCCTTGGCGGCTACCTGTGGGGAGGCGCGGCCCTGGCGTTTTCGATCGGGTTCGCGCGCTGGATGACGGGCCGCTAGGCGAAGTTCTGCAGGCCTTCGCGGAGCTCGGGCAGGTGGCCGATTACGCGATCGGGGATGGCCACCGGGTCTTCGCGCATCTCCAGGCGTTCGCGGTGAATCCACACGGCGTGGAGCCCGGCGTTCTTGGCGCCGCCGATGTCGGCATAGAGGTTGTCGCCGATATGCCATGCCTGGTCCGGTTCGCTGCCGGTGGCGGAAAGCGCGTGCTCGAACACCTTGCGATGGGGCTTGCCGTGGCCGAACACGCCTTCAATCACAATGGCGTCGAAATGCTTCTCAAGGTCGAAGCGGGCGATCTTCTCGCGCTGCATGTCGGCAGGGCCGTTTGTGAGCAGGGCGAGGCGATACCCGTTGCTACGCAGCCACTCGAGCGTTTCGAGCGCGTCGTCGAACAGGCGCCAGCGCTGCCGGACTTCCTCCATGTACCGCTCGTTGATCGCCCGGGCGCGCGAAGGGTCGAGGCCTTCGGCCTTGAGGGCGCTTTCGATGATGCGTTCGCGGGCCTCGTGGAGGCGCACGCGCCAGTGTTCGACTGCGGCTTCGTCGCGCCAGAACTCGATAGCCTCGCGCCGGATCGCCTGGCGGATGCGGTCCCAGTCGCACCCGAGCGCCGGCGCATGTTCGCGGCACGACGCCTCCCAGGCCTCTTCGAGGCCGCCCGAGGTGTCGAGCAGCGTATCGTCCATGTCGAAGAAGATTGCCCGCGGTCTCACACCCTTACAGTAGCCGATCGCGGGCGGGAGCGCGGAACGCGTTCAGGCGGTGCGGTCGAAGGGCCGGCGCGAATGCTTCGGCAGGTCGGTGACGTGCTGTTCGCGAAGGAGCAGGACTTCGCCACACCGGGCGCACACCTCCTGCGCGGGGCCCCAGAACCGGTCGCGATCGAAGAGCGGGCGCCGCCATTCGGGGAGGTGCTCACATTCGCCGCCAAAGCGCATCACGTTCCTCCGGAGCGCAAGTGACCGCGCTCAGCGGCGGGGATCATCGCTGGTGGAGACCCGGTTGCCGCCTCAACAGGCGTTGAGGCGGCCTCGCATTGGCGTTTCAGGGTCTACACGCGTGGAAGTTCGTCCATGTATTCGTTGGGGTCGAAGTCGGGCATGGAGCGGTCGAGGTCGAACGTGGTGGCGCCACGCTCGAACCTGAGGACCCATGCGAACTGATGGCCGGACTCGCACCAGAACTCGAGGCGGATGACCGAGCCATCGTTCTGGAGCTCGGAGGAAGGGCGGTGGGCGAACCCGACCCCGTCCGGAGCCACTTCGACAACATCTCCCAGGCGATCAACCTCCACTCGGCGGGGATGGACCCACGTGGCACTGCCGCTGGAGAGGCGGCAGCGAGGACAGGAGACGGCGAGCGCCGTCGATGTCGAAACCTTTGCGAGCAATTGATGACCCACGGGCGCGGAGTATACGGCTCTGAAACCGAAGGATCAGCCAACCAACGCGCCTCTCGAACGTCGACTATCAGCACGCGCGAGATACGGAAATCGGCGCGAAATACCCACGGGCGAGTGATTTCCCGTGGGCATTTTCGCCGGCGAGAATGCCGTCGCCGAAAGACTAGCTGCGGTACCAGCACGTGTAGAAGGCGTCTATTCGAGACAAAGCCTGTCGCGAACGCTGCTGGTACGCCCTTATCCGAACCTGCCGGAGCGCTGCGGTGATGCAGTGTCCTGCGCACAGGTAGCGGGTCCGGACAGCGACGGGAGGATATTGCGAGATGACAAACAAAAGTATTTGTTGCGCGCGAATCGTCATTACATGAGGGTCACAGGTGCGCGGTGGGGACGGGACAGCTGGCAGGAATGCGTGCCGGGGAGGGAAAGGTGGCTTAAGGAAGTTGAGCGTCCGGGAAAGAGCGCCGGGGACGCGCGGCGGTGGTGCGACGGCGCGCGGGCACTCCTCCCGTCCGGGGTCGTGGTGCAGGGATGTTGGCATGCCGGTCGCCAGCATGTAGAAGTAACGCGATGGAGCGCAGTTCGACCGAACTGGCCCGGCGGTACGGGACGATCATCACGATCGCGTCGGGGGTGAGCGCCGCGCTGTTCCTGCTGGGTATTGCGCGACGAAGTTACGTCGCGCTCGCGGTGCCGGTCGGTGCGCTTGTGCTCGGCGGACTTGGTATGGCGGCGTGGATTGGCCGCCTCCTGATGACCACGCCGGAGCCCCCGGAAGAGTTCTAGGACGGTCAGGCGACAAGGGCGCGTTCGTCGCGCTGCGAGAGCTCGGCCTGGTCTCGTTGCGAAACGTCACTGTCCCGGTGCGACAGGTCGATGGTGATGTAGTAAACGCCGTCGCGGCAGAGCGTGAGCAGCGGGAAGCCGGAGCGCCGCAGGATCGTGAGCATGACGGTGTTTTCGGGGAGCACCATCGCGGTGAGACGCTCGAATCCGCGGGAACGCAAGTGCGCGACCAGCAGGTCGAGCATCACATGGCCGATGCCGTAGCCCTGGTAGGCATCCTCGACCACAAGGGCTACCTCGGCGGCGCCATCGCCGGTGGCCTGGTAGTGCCCGACGGCGCGGATTTCGTCTTCGCCCGGGTGGCAGGCGACCACAGCACCCCGCTCGACGAAGTCGACGTCGGTGAGTTGCCGTGCGAGGCGCGGCCGAAGTTCGGGCATTGCAGAAAAGAAGCGAAGCCGATGGGTCCTGGAGGAGAGGCGGCGGTGGAACCGGCGCATCCGCTCGGCGTCGGAGGGTTCGATTGGCCGGAACCAGACGCGCCGGCCATCCCGCAGTTGCAGCGGGCCAGCACGAAGAAGGTCCGGTCGTCCGTTCATATTCCCATCCTTTCAGATGTTCAGGCTGGTTACCTCGGACGAAGGTCGCAGAGGTGGCAGTGTTTCGCTCGAGGTACTTCGAGTATGACCGGCCAATGTAAACAAACGCGCACAACGAAATGACGATCTGCGACCTGGCCGCGGCGTATCAGGCGCCGGCGGCTGATTCGCGCTGCGCCATCTCGAGTTCCACCTCGACGATGGAGCCCGAGCGCCGGGTGCGCATCGGGAAGCCGGTGGCGCGGAGCATGCGAAGTACTGTTTGGTTTTCGGGCAGGACGGTGGCGACGAAGCGCTGAATGTNGTTGCGCCGGGCGAGCTGCACGAGGTGCCAGAACATGTGCGAGGCGATTCCCTGGCCCTGCAGCCGGTCCAGCGTAACGAACGCGACCTCAGCGGTGGCCGGCCCGATGCGGTCGTAGCGCCCGACTGCGACCACCCGATCGCACCCGGGGAGAGTCGCGACGAACGCCGCGCGGTCGACGAAGTCGACGTCGGCGAGACGCCGGGCGAACTGTGGGTCAAGTTCGCGGAGCGGAGCGAAGAACCGAAGCCGTACGGTTTCCGGCGAGAGTTCGCGGAAACCCCTCATCAGCGCAGTAGCGTCGTCGGGCCGAATGCGCCGTAGCACCACCGTGCGCCCGTCCCGGAGGCGGAACGGCTCGGGGCGGTCGATTTCGTGAACGAGGTGCTCGACGTGGGGACGATGTTCAGAGGGGGAGGCCATGCCGTCATTATGCAAAGCGAAGGGACGAAGGAACGGTAACGTGCGTCACAGACGCGAGCGGTTCGGACAGTAAGCAGGAAGACGGGTATCCTACTGGCCGGGCATCCGAACGGTCCGCGGCGCTTCGCGGAGCGCCGTTCCCATGTGGTCGAATCGGAAATTCGAGAAACGGGAAACGTGAAGCTATGACTGTCTTGGTCGACCAGAACACGCGCCTTCTCGTGCAGGGCATCGGAACCGAGGGCGCGAATCACATGCGCCGCTCTATCGCGTATGGCACCAACGTGGTGGCCGCCATCCACCCTCGCCGCGGGGGCGAAAAGCAGGATGGCGTGCCGATTTTCACGACGGTCGACCAGGCGGTGCGCGAGACGGGCGCGAACGTGAGCATCATCTTCGTGCCGGCGCCCGGCGCCGCTGACGCCATCCTCGAGGCGCACGCGGCGGGCATCCCGCTCATCGTCTGCATCACCGAGGGCATCCCGGTGCTCGACATGGTGAAGGTGAAGGCGGCGCTGCGCGGCAGCAGTACGGTGCTCATCGGCCCGAACTGCCCGGGCGTCATCACTCCGGGGACAAAGACCCGCGTCGGCATCATGCCGGGCGACGTGTTCATGCCGGGCAATGTGGGTGTCGTCAGCCGCTCGGGGACGCTGGTCTACGAAGTGGTGGCCCAGCTGACGAACCTCGGCATCGGCCAGAGCACCTGCATCGGCGTGGGCGGTGACCCGATCATCGGCACCCGGCAGGTGGACGCGATCCGGATGCTGAACGAAGACCCCGATACGCACGCCATCGTGATGGTGGGCGAGATCGGCGGTTCGGCGGAGCAGGAGGCCGCGGCCTACATCAAGGAGCATGTGAAGAAGCCGGTGGTCGCGTTCATCGCGGGCGCCACGGCACCTCCGGGCCGCCGCATGGGCCACGCGGGCGCCATCATCTCGGGCGAAGACGGCAAGGCCGAGAACAAGAAGGCGGCGCTCCGGGCCGCCGGCGCGGTGGTCAGCGATTCGCCGGCGGAAATCGGCGTCACGATGCAGCGGCTGCTGAAGGAGCGCGGTCTGCTGAAGTAGCGGTTGGCTGTTAGCTCCTAGCTATTAGCCAGGCAGAACAAGGACGAACGGCTGTCCGGGACTCCCGGGCAGCCGTTTCTCATGCAGCCAGGCGCGGCGCCCCGGGAAATGAAAAAAAAACGGGCCACTCGAGGTGAGCGGCCCGTTCGTTGCGGAAGGTGCCGTGAACCTAGGAGATGCTGGTGATCAGCGGGTTGTTGTTGCTCCACTCGAGCGGCACTTCCTGGACGTCGAGGCGAACCTGGTGCCAGGTCACCTTTACTTCGCCTTCCTTCCCACCTTCGACGGGGTCGACCTTCACTTCGAACATGCCGCCGTTCGTCTCCTCGGTTGGGCGGGCGAGGAGTTGCATGAACGACTCGGCGGCCTCGTAGGTTTCGAGCATGCGCGGCTGCCAGCGGCCGAAGACCTTCGGGTTCTCGGCGTACTCATCGGTCATGCCGGTGCGCACGAACGGGTAGAGAACCGAGAACGCGGAGACGAGCCCGGCGCTCTTACCGAGGTTGACCTGGAGCACCTTCGGGAGCTGAAGCACGGCCCAGTTCGCGATGACGTAGCCAGGCACGCTCACGCCGGGATCGATGGCCTGGCGCGAGGAAATGTAGACGAGCTGGAGCGGCTGGTTCGCGTAGACGGCTTCGCCGGCCCAGAGGTGAGTTACGGCGAGGAAGCCATCGATCTTGGTGTCGAGCACCTGGCGCGTCTCGCCCAGGTTGTCGACGAAGTGCTGGCGAACACGCGCGCGCCGGAGCGCCACGGACTCGCCTTCGATTTCGCGCGGCGGCCGGCCGAAGCTGTAGCCCTTTTCGGTGAGGCCGGAGTTGCAGATCACGAGGTTCGGCGGGCCGCCCATCTTCTCGATCACGTGGCGGCGGCTCGCCCACAGGTCGCTCATGTTGGTGACGTCGGCCTGCAGGGGGAACGCGTTGACGCCGGCGGCGCGGAGCTGCTCGACCAGGTCGAACGCGTCCTGGTAGCTGCGGTTGTAGTGGACCGCAACGGCCTCTGCGCCATTGAGGCCAGCAGCGAGCGCGAACGACTGCCCGAGGCCGTTGTCCTTCCCCGCGCCGGTGATGAGAACTCGCTTGCCCTTAACGCCTGCGGCGAGCTCGGGACCGTAGCGGAACTTTGCCGGGTCGACCGTAAATGCCATGTAGTTACTCCTCGACGGTGGTGCCGCACATTATGGCTCAATCGATAGACATATGCTTGACCTATACTTCTACTGACGCTCGCTACGGACTCTTCGTTCGCGTCTATATCAAGAGATGTTTTCCCGGCACTTCGTAAACTCCGTGTGTGGCCGGGGTGATGTCGCGCTGGACACACGTCGTGGCAGCGGCGCTGGCCGCCTGCAGCGTACTCCTGCACGCAAGCTGTATGGACGAACCCCGGCAGGCGGCCGATGAACCGAGCACGGTGCTGCCCCTCCTGCCCGTGGCCATCCGCCAGGTCCAGGGCGAAGCCCTGGCGACCATCGCGGTGCCGGAACTAACCGAGCTCTCCGGGATGGCGGCGAGCCATGCCCACCCGGGGATCTTCTGGGCGCATAACGACTCCGGGGACACTCCTCGCGTGTTCGCGTTCGACGTCAATGGCGAGCCGCGGGGCACCTTCCGGCTGGCGGGCGCGCAGGCCGAGGACTGGGAAGGGATGGCGGTAGGGCCTGGCCCCGAGCCGGGCGCCACGTATCTCTACCTCGGCGACATCGGCGACAACTTTGGGCGGCGGCCGAACGTTCGGGTATACCGGGTCAGGGAGCCATCGCCCGGCACACCGGGAGAGGTGGCGATCCCGGGCGTCGAGGCGTTCACGCTTCGGTACCCGGCGGGCGAGGCGCATAACGCCGAGGCGATGATGGTGGACCCAAGAACGGGCGACGTGTTCATCGTGACCAAGTCGGAGACGGGGCCCGCGCAGGTGTACCGGGCGGCCGCACCGCTAACCGCGGCGGCCGCGGACATGGAACGGGTGGCAGAGTTGTGGCTCGACGGACCTGCCACCGGGGCGGATATCTCGCCCGACGGGAGCAAGATCGTGATTCGCACCTACACGCACGCCTACCTGTGGGAACGCGCGCCGGGAACGTCCATTGCGGAAGCGCTGCAGCGCGAACCCGTGCAATTCGAACTGGAGTTCGAGCCACAGGGCGAGGCCATCGCGTTCTCGATCGAGGGCGAGTCGGTCCTGACGGCGAGCGAGGGGCGAAACGCCATCCTCTACCGCTACCCGCTGTGGGAGCTGGATGCGAGTGGCCGGTAGGCGCCAGCGAACCTACTCTGCGAGCGTGAACCCTCGCCTTGCGCTCGCTGTAACGGCCGGGAGAACGGCCGGGTTCGTGACCCGCAAGCTGGGCCGCGGTGGCGGCACGGCGCTCCCGGGGCTGGTGGCCGAACGCATTCATCCGCAACTGGTGCGCGACCTGGCACGGCAGCTCGGTGGAGGCCGGGTGATGATCACCGGCACGAACGGGAAGACCACGACCTCGCGCATCGTCGCGCAGGTGCTCACCGAAGCGCGCCGGCCGTTCGTGCACAACCGCGAGGGTTCGAACCTCATGCGCGGGCTGGCGAGCACGCTCCTCGCCATCGCATCGCCGACCGGCCGGATCCCGGGAGCGGTCCGCATGGCCGGCCTGTTCGAGGTCGACGAGGCAACCACGCCGGCGGCGGCGCAGGCCATCGCGCCGAACGCGATCGCGTTTACGAACCTGTTCCGCGACCAGCTCGACCGGTACGGCGAAGTCGATACGGTGGCGGGGTTCTGGAGGGAGGCGCTGAAGCGAACGCCGAAGACGGCGACGCTCGTCCTCAACGCTGACGATCCCTCGGTGGCCGAGCTCGCGCTGGAGTGGCCCGGGCCTGTGCACTGGTTCGGACTGGATGACCCCGCGTTCGCGACCGACGTCGTTGGGGCGGTAGACGCGCGATGGTGCCGGCGGTGCGGCGGCAGCTTCGCCTATGACCGGCGCTACTTCGCCCACATCGGGCACTGGCGGTGCGCCGGCTGTGGCCGCAGCCGCCCTGCGCCGGATACGAGCGCCAGCAACGTGCGGCTCGGGCTGGACGAGGCGTCCTTCACGGTGGCGGGACTGGGCGAGGTGCGGATGCCGCTCACGGGCGCGTACAACGTCTACAACGCGCTCGCGGCGATCGGGCTGGCGCGCGTGCTCGGCATGCCCGATGACGCCATTCGTGCCGGGCTGGCGAACGTGCGGGCGGCGTTCGGCAGGCAGGAGGTCGCGGAGCTCGAGGGGCGGAAGCTCCGGTTGCTGCTCACCAAGAACCCCGCCGGTGCGAACCAGGTGCTTCGGCTCCTGGCCGCGGTCGCAGGGGAGCAGGGCGCCGGAGGGCTAAAGGTGGCGGTGCTCCTGAACGACCGGTTCGCCGACGGGCAGGACGTGAGCTGGATCTGGGATGTCGACTTCGAGTTGACGCAGAACGTCACCGCAGCGTGCTGGGCGGGCGGCGACCGCGCCGAGGACATCGCGCTGCGGTTGAAGTACGCGGGCTGGCCGAAGCCCACGGCCATCGAACGGGACCCGGCGAAGCTGCTCGATGCGGTGCTCGAGGGAACGACCCCGGGCGACCAGGTGTTCGTGATCCCGACGTACACGGCCATGCTCGACCTGCGCGCAGAGCTGCAGCGCCGCGGCGCGGTGAGCCAGTTCTGGGAACGGGAAACGTAGGGCTACCAGGATTCGGTGCCCACGACTTCGCGGGCGCGATGGAGGGCCGCTTCGAGTTCGACGCGGCGGCGGGCAATATCCACGCGGCTGCCTTCGAGCGCCCGGTTCATTTCGTCGTAGAGGGCGCGGAGGGCAGCGCCGGCCTGGAACAGCGCAACGAGGCGCGGGTCGGCGTCCGGCGGCGGTTCGAGCAGGATGGCGAGGCGCATGCGGTGGGCGTGGAGGCGCTGGTTGAACGAACGCGCCCAGCTGCTCCAGGTGTGCGGGTTTTCGCGCGCGGCCTCTCGCGCATCCAGCAGTTCGGCCCGCAGGAGTTCGAGCGTGGCCAGGCCATCGCGGAATCGCTCATCCAGCTCCATGCCCTGAGCATAGCCCCGCCCACCGGGCCTCTCCATATGCACAGGGGAATACGGGGACGGGCGCCGGGCGGTAGAATCCGGCCACCACCACCGGAGGACCCATGATGTGCTACGAGATCGATGCCCTGCCGCCGATTCCGCCGATTGCCGGCGCCGCGGTCGATAGCGAGGACCTTGTTCTTACCTCGAAGGATGGCACGAAGTTCGCCGCGTTCGGTGCGCGTGCCGAGAACCCGACCGGCGCGGGCATTGTTGTGCTGCCCGACGTGCGGGGGCTGTTCCGCTTCTACGAGGAGCTGGCCCTGCGGTTCGCCGAAAACGGCATCAACGCGGTGGCCATCGACTACTTCGGGCGGACAGCGGGTGTCTCGCGACGCGACGCCGAGTTCCCCTGGATGGACCACGTACAGCAGACGAAGGCCGAGCAAATCTCGGACGATGTCGCCGCCGCCCTGGCGTGGCTGCGTTCGCCGGAAGGCGGCTCGTGCACCTCGGTGTTCACGGTCGGCTTTTGTTTCGGCGGGTCGAACTCGTGGCTGCAGGCGGCGAATGGACACGGCCTCGCGGGCGCGATTGGGTTTTACGGGCGGCCCGGCCCGAGCCGCTGGGACGGTTCGCCCGGCCCGGCAGAGCGCGCTGCGGAGATGAAGGCCCCCATCCTGGCGCTCATGGGCGGAAACGACCCCGGCATCCCGCAGAGCGATGTGGACATGTTCCGCGAGGCGCTGGAGAAAGCCGGCGTGACCCACGAGATCGTGGTCTACGAGGGTGCGCCGCACAGCTTCTTCGACCGGATGCAGGAGGAGTACGCGGAGCAGTCGGCTGACGCTTGGCGGCGTGTACTGGAGTTCGTGAAGAAGTACAGCGCGTAGCGCCTAACCCGCCTGCCATTAGATTCGACTCCATGGGAGAACCCCGGGAGCCAGCCATCCTGTGCGACCTGGACGGCACGCTCGCGCTGATGGTGTGCCGCGGGCCATACGACACGGCGAAGTGTGAAACCGACGAGCTCTGCGAGCCGGTCGCGCACATCCTCGCGACCTACCACAAGGCGGGGTTTCGGATCCTGCTGATTTCGGGGCGCGAGGACCGCTTTCGGCCGCACACCAGGCGATGGCTCGCGCGCCACGGCGTGCAGTACGACCGGCTGTTTATGCGCCGCACGAAGGACTACCGGAAGGACGCGGTGATCAAGCGAGAGATCTACGACAGCCAGATTCGCGACCGGTACGACGTCCTGTTCGTGCTCGACGACCGGAACCAGGTGGTGCAGATGTGGCGGGAGCTGGGCCTAAAGTGTCTCCAGGTAGCGGACGGGGACTTCTAGGCGGCCTCGATAGTCTTTACCCTGTCGCACCATTGACTTCGTTGATTGGCGCGCTAAGGTAGAGATCCAGACAGGGATCGGATCCGCCGTGAACGTAGCGGCAAGATGGAGCCGGTCTCGTAAGGAAGGAGGTAAGGGCTATGCGCAGCAAGCTCCATGCCTTCTACGGAGTCTTCATCGTGCAGAGAACTGGCCCGCGGTAGCGGGCCGACCACGGAACGCCGCTCCTGGCCGTAGCCCACGAGTTTTCTGCACGACCGGAAGCATAACCCCGCCAGGGGGATGAGCTCCGGATCGCTTCACACAGAGGCGGCAGTGGGTCAAGGGCCGATGGGAGTGGCACCCCACCATTCTGAACGGATGGATGGAGTGCAAATGCAGGCCCCGGAATGAACACCGGGGCCTGTTTGCATGTCTCGGGGAACGTCTATTCACCTTCGTGTTCGCCCGGCTATCCGTGGATGTTCAGCCTCTGACACCCTCGTATCAGTTCAGCCAGTTCCGCCCACAGACGGTCCGAACTCGGGTAGGTTGACGGCGAGACGGAGCAGATCTCCCGGGCGCCTCTCCCGAGCGCCCCCGGGTTAGCGTTGTCGCGGCGTGGTTACGGTGGCCCTTCGCGGCTGCGGATCATGCGCTGCGCTTCCGTCCCCTCGTTCGACCTGAGCTCACCGTGGGGGTGGCAATGACACGAGAACGACGAGCAGGCGGAAACAATTCGGAGCGGACAATTCGCGAGCGTGCTGTACCGGCGACTGGTAGCCGGCGGCGCGCCATTCGCGGACAGCCCGGCGTGCGGTCCGAGAGCGTGACGCTGCCGGTCGTAGGCCAGCGGGTGTTTTCGACAAGTGGACGCCAGCTTGGCGTCGTCGCCCAGGTGCGGCCGGATTGCTTTCACCTGGCGATGGAAGAAGACGACGTCTGGCTGTCGCGAGACGCGATTTTCACCGTCCAGGACGGGTCGGTGACGCTGATTTGCGAACCGGAGCGGATCGTGGCCTACACCGTGAGCCCGGTACCGCGCCGGAACGGGCTCCGGTAGCACCGGAACCCGTTCGAAGCTCACAGGGATATCAGTCGAGCGCGTCCTCCAGGAACGCGGACCAGCTTTCCGGGCCATCCGGGTAGCGCGAGAGCGGCTGCCCGTTGAGCAGGAAGGATGGTGTGGAACGGAGGCCGAGCTCCTGCGCGCCGCGAACCTGTTCGAGCACGGCGTCGTAGGTGGCCTGGTCGGTGAGGCACGACTGGAACTCCGCGGCGTCGAGGCCAATGGCTTCGGCATAGCGAACGAGCTCGCTTGCCGAGAACCGGCCGACGTTGAGCGCCTCGGCCTCCAGCTGGCCCGCTTCGAACTGCGCGAGGAAGAGCTCCTTGTGGTAGGGCCAGAAGGCGTCCTGCTGAGCGGCACAGTGTGCGGCGAACGCGGCCTGCCCCGACTCCTCGCCGAGGATCGGAAGGTTGCGGAACTCGAGACGCAGCCTGCCTTCCGCGACCCACTTCTCGACCAGCTCCGGTTCGCTGAGAAGCGTGAACCGGAGGCAGAAAGGACACTGGAAGTCTTCGAACATGACGAGCTGGAGCGGGGCGCCGGGGTTGCCGAGGAAGTAGCCGTCGGTCAGCTCGTCGGGGTAGGACAGCGCGCGGAAGCCGGCGCTGATGTCGGGCCGCGGCGTGAACACCTGCGTAGCCTCGGTCGCAGCCGGGGAGGGCGTTTCGGCTGCGGCATCATCATCGTCGTCGCCGCAGGCCACGAAGGCGAGCGCGGCAAGGCTCGCACCGACCAACAGCGCGAGCGTTCGAAGCCGGGGGAAACGTGCGCGGATCATTCGGCCAGGAACTCGGTCACGAGCTTGATGAAGGTGTCGAACTGGTCGTGGTGAACCCAGTGACCGGCGTTCGGCACGCGGGCGACACGATAGTTATGGAACGCGCTCAAGTCGAGCGACTTGAACCGCTTCCCCCAGCTTTCCTCGCCCCAAATGATGAGGATCGGCGCGCGGATCTGGTTCCAGAGGTCGCGTGCATCCTCCATATTGAACTCGTAGGGCGAGCCGGCGTGGGTGTAGTTGTCGAACTTCCACGTGTAGCCGCCCTCGACCTTGCGAACACCCGTCTCGGTGAGGTGGCGCGCCAGTTCGTCGGTGAGGTGGGCGTTCGCCTCTTTCATGCGCTGCAAGGCGGCATCAATCGAGGGGTAGATACGCGGCTTGCGCTGTTCGAGTTGGCGCATGCTTTCGATCCATTGGCGCATGCGAACATGTGCGGGACGCCGCGGGCCGTCGGCCCAACCGAGGCCGCCGAGCCCTTCGATGGTGACGATCTTCCGCACCTTTTCGGGGAACGTGCCGGCGTACTGGAGCGTAATCCCGCCGCCAAGCGAGTGGGCGATGATGTCGTACGGTGCGCGGCCGATCGCCTCGCCGAGCGCATGCATGTCGAGGGCGTAGTCGATGATCGAGTAATCGCCGCCGATCGCCCATTCGGAATCGCCGTGGCCGCGCAGGTCGGGAACGTAGATGCAGTAGCGGTCGACCAGCGCCTTTGCCACGCGGTCCCAGTTGCGGGCGTGGTCACGGTTGCCGTGGACGAGGATGAGCGGCGGTTTCGACTCGTCGCCCCAAACGAGGTAATGCAGCTTGAGCCGCTGCGACGTGAAGTAGCGAGATTCGGGCGTCATTGAAGCGAGTGTAATCAGCGGATTGCTGAGCGTCGCGCGAACGTCCAGGTAGTGGCTGGCATACCGCGTGCGCGAACGGCCGCGCGGACCGTGCGGGCCACTTCGCCCGCGAGCTCGATGCTCGCCTCGTCAACACCGCGCGCGGCAAGCATGCCCGGGTCGAGAAAGCGGGCGATGTAGGCCTCGGGGTCCATCCATTTCGCGGCCACATGCTCATCGTTGAGTACGGCCTGCGCCTCCGCCGGCGCCGCGGCGTTGTAGACCAGGCAGTAGGCCGTTTCGGTGCCGTGGGCGTACGTCATGACGGTCGCGAGCGAGAGCAGCGCAGGATCGAGGCCGATGCCGGTTTCTTCGCGAAGTTCGCGAACTGCGGCCTCTTCGGGACGCTCGCCGGGTTCGACGTGACCGCCGGGAAGCAACCAGCCGCCATCCGCGAACCCGCTGGCCCGCTTCATGACCAGCAGTTCGGGCCCGCGCCAGAGCGCGATCGCCGCCGAGAGCTCAACCTTCACACCGGCCTCCTGCGCCGGCTGGCATCGTACCGCAACGAAGCAACGGCCCCTCCAGTGGAGGGGCCGTCCTGGCCGATAGCAGGTGCGAATCAGTCGCCAGTGGGGAAGCCAGCCTCGACCCAGGCCATGGTCCCGCCTTCGACGTTGAAGAGCTCGACGCCGTCGAGGCCACCCGCGACCGCGAACTCGGCAGCGAGGGCGCTGCGCTGGCCGGACTTGCAGATGAAGAGCACGTCCTTGCCGTTGGCGTACTCGCGGATGTCGTCGATGTGGTTAATGACCGTGTTCACCGGGATAAGGCGAACGCCCTTGGCGTGCACCTCGGCGTACTCGTTGGGCTCGCGGACATCGATCATGACCGCCTCGCCCTTATCGAGCTTCTCCTTTGCTTCCTGGACCGTAATGCGGGTGAACGGCTCCCGCGGATCCTTCGTCGCCACGTACTGACTCCTGAGGGTTGAGTGCGATCGAGCCTATCACACGGATACCACGAATCGCGATTGCCATCCTGGCTGCGCTCGGCGAGACTGCGCGACATGAGCAATCCGTTAACCCCGACGGCCGAGGAGGCGCTCGCGGAGTGGGCGCGGCGGGTTCGCGCGAACCGCGAACAGGCCGAACGCGTGCGCGAAGGCACCCCATCGCCGGACTTCTACCGGCCGCTGGCCGCGGGCTTCCGCGCAGACCCGCGGCGCACCAATGAGCCGGTGCTCGACGTGTTGCGGAGCATGGTGCAGCGGCACGAGACGTGGCTCGACATCGGCGCGGGCGGAGGGCGCTACGCATTGCCGATCGCGCTGCTGGCGCAGGAGGTCATCGCCGTGGAGCCCTCGGAAGGGATGCGCGCGGTGCTCGCCGAGTCGATGGCGGAGTTCGGCGTCCCGAACGTTCGCGTCGTGGCCGAGACCTGGCCGACCGCGACGCCGATCGAGGCGGACGTCGCGCTGATTTCGCACGTGGGATACGACATTGAAGAAATCGGGCCGTTCCTCGACGCGATGGAGCGCGCAGCGCGACGGCTCTGCGTGGCGGTGTTCCTCGAACGGTCGCCAGCCTCGATGGCGGAGCCGTTCTGGCCCATCGTGCACGGCGAACCGCGCGAGCCGCTCCCGGCGCTCCGGGAGTTCATCGCGTTGCAACTGGCGCGCGGGCGGCTGTGTGAAGTGCAGGTCGTGCCCCGCGAACCGATGACGCATTCGCACCCGGAAGGGCCGCTCACCTGGCTCCGGCAACAACTCTTCGTGCAGCCCGGCAGCGAAAAAGACGCCAGGCTCGTGGAAGCGGCGCGGTCGCTGGTCACCGAGCGCGATGGGCTCTGGGCAGTGTCGTGGGAGGAGTTGTCGCTCGGCGTCGTGACGTGGACGCCGCCACGGGGGAACCCATGATTGCGCCGCCGCGCACCGCCGGGGTAGGTTGACGGCCATGGCTCGCATCGCGCTTTTCGACCCGTGTTACGTCGCGGCGCTGCGCCCCGACGACGCGAACTGCGCCCGGCGAGTGCTGGAAGCGCTCGGCGACGAGGTTACGCTCATCGACGGGCGGTGCTGCGGGCAGCCCGCGTTCAACAGCGGGTTTCGAACCGAGGCCCGGAGCGTCGGGCGCGAGCTGCTCCGGGTCGCGCAGCCGTTTTCGAAGATTGTGACGACGTCGGGTTCGTGCACCACGATGGTGCGGCACTATCTGCCGATGCTCTGGGAGGGCGAACGCGCGCTGGGAGCGCAGAGCATCGGCAACCGCTTCGTCGATTTCGTCACTTACGTGGCAAAGCACCCGAACGTGGACAAGCTCGGGCTTCGGCTCAGGGGGACGGTGGCCTACCACGACCCGTGCCACTTCCGCCGCGAGCTCAAGGGGACGAACTACGCCCTGGAGTTGCTCGGGCGGATCGAACAGCTCGAGGTTCGGCGGCTGACGTACGAAGAGGAGTGCTGCGGGTTCGGCGGAACGTTCAGCGTGAAGCTCCCGGAGATATCCGTGGCGATGATGACGGCGAAGCTGGGCGACGTGGCCGAGACCGGCGCCCGGGTGCTGGTATCGCCGGACTTCTCGTGCCTGGCCCACCTCGATTCGGGCGCGCGGGGGCTCGGCATGGACCTGGAGACCTGGACATTCCCGGAATTGCTGGCGAGGGCGCTGGAGTGAGCTACCACGAACGCGCAGTGCGCGAAATGCGCGAGCATGAGCCGTCCCTCACCGTGACGCCCATCATGCGGAAGCTGGTGGCCGATTCCGCGGCGCTGCTCCGGCGCGGCAAGGACGACGCCCGCATGCGCGCGAACGCGGCCCGCCAGTTCGCCATCGACAACCTCGATGAGCTCCACCGGCGAACGCGGAAGCAATTCGAGGCCCGGGGCATCGGATACCACCGCGCCTCCACGCCTGCGGAAGCGGTGCGCATCGTACGCGAGCTCCTCGGCGGGGCGCGGCGCGTGGCGAAGTCGAAAACGATGGTCGGCGAGGAGGTCGGCCTGACACACGCGCTGCGGGATGCCGGCATCGATGTGCTCGAAACCGACATCGGTGAGTACATCGTCGACATCGAAGGGCGCGGGCCGAGCCACATCACCGCCCCGGCGCTCCACCTCAACCGGACGCGAATCCGGGAGTTGCTGGCCCGGAGAGGCGCCGAACTGCCGGATGACGACCCCGCCCGGATGTCGCAGTACGTGCGGGACGTCGTTGGCGAGTTCTTCCGCGACTGCGACGCGGCGATCACCGGCGCGAACGCCATCGTGGCGTCGAGCGGGCGCATCGTCATCGTTGAAAACGAAGGCAACGTCTCGCTCGGGGTAAGCCACCCCCGCCTGCACATCGTCATCACCGGGATCGAGAAGGTGGTCGCCGACGAAGCGGATGCGCTGGCGGTGCTCGAAGTGCTGGCTCCCAGCGCGACCGCGCAGCCGCTGACGTCGTTCTCGCATTTCCTGGCCGACCCGCTGCCCGGCCAGGAGCGGCACGTCGTCTTCGTGGACCACGGCCGGTCGCGGGCGCTGCGCGATGCGCGATACCGCGAGGTGCTGAAGTGCATCCGCTGCGGGGCGTGCATGAACGCCTGCCCGGTGTACCGGACAGCCGGTGGCCTTTCGTACGGCTCGCCGTACATGGGTCCGATCGGCGCGGTGATTTCGCCCCTGCTGTGGCGCGACGGGAAGTACGTCGACCTGCCGTGGGCGTCGAGCCTGTGCGGGCGCTGCACGGAGGTGTGCCCGGTCGGAATCCCGCTCCACCGGATGCTGCTCGACCTGCGGGCAGATGCGGTCGCACGCGGACAGGTGGCGGGCCGCACGGAGCGAACGGCGTGGAAGGCGTGGGCCATGGCGTTCAGTGGCGCGAACCGCGCACGGGCGGTCTCGGCGCTGGGGCGCATCGGGCTTCGAACCGTGGGGCGGTTTGTTCGCACCCGGGGCAGCGACCGCGACCCGCGGCTGCTGCCGGAGATATCGCCGGAGCGCGACCCGCTCAACCTCGAGCCAGCGAGCGAACCGATGGAGGCGGGGGCGCCGCCGTTCCCGGCGACCGCGGTCGTTGGCCTCGACGAGGTGCTCCCGGACGACCCGGTGGAGCTCTTCCGGCAGCGCGCAGCAGCCCTCGGAGTGGATGTGCGCGAATCGGTGGAGCCGCGCGAAGGCGACCGCGTGGTCCCGGCCGCGGCGGGCATCGCGAACACCGGCAGTGTGCTCCTGGTGGACGAGGCTGCCGCCCGGCGGCCGTTGCTTGCGGCAAAGCGGGTGGTGGTGCGGCTCGACCGGCAGAATATCGTCGGCTACCCGAGCGACCTGGTCCCGTACCTGGGCGCGGGGGATGCGCTCATCCTCACCGGTGCGAGCCGGACCGCGGACATCGAAAAGCAAATTGTCCGCGGCATCCACGGGAGCGAAGAGATGGTGGTGGTGCTGGAGTAGGCTTCGCTATCTCCTACTTGCGAAGCCCTTTACGATCGTTCCATGGCGATCGAGATCACGTGGCTTGGGCGCACCTGCTTCCGGCTGAAGGGCCGGGAAGGCGTAGTCATCACCGACCCGTATCCGCCGAACGGCGCTTCGCTTGGGAAGCTGGCCGCCGACGTGGTCACCCTGAGCCGCCGCGATGATCCCGCCTACAGCTACCGGGAAGCCGTCTCGGGCGAACCGTTCTTCCTGGATGCGCCCGGCGAGTACGAAGTTGGCGGCATCCTGGTGACGGGCCTCGCGACGAAGGGCCCCGACGACACGCGGAACATCGTGTTCATCGTCGAGCTCGAAGGAATGCGGATCGCGCATCTCGGGCTCATNACACCGGACTCCGCCCGGAAGCTCGATGAGATCAAGGGCATCGACATCCTGCTGCTGCCGGTGGGTGGCGGCGGTTCGCTGAATGGCGCCATGGCCAGCGACGTGATGACCACCATCGACCCGCGGCTGGTCATCCCGATGCACTACCGGACCGAAGAGGACGCCATCGAGACGCTCGACCCGCTCGACCGGTTCCTGAAGGAGACGGGTTCGAAGCCGGAGCCGGAACCGAAGATCAGCGTTTCGAAGGCCCAACTGCCAGCCGAACTGACGGTCCGGGTGCTGCAACCGCGCTTCTCATAACCCATCGCCAGGCTCTTCGTAGCGCCGAACCGCGACCCTCGGCGCGCTGACCTCGAGCACCGGCGGGACATCGCCGGACGCCGGGATGCTCACGGAAACCTGGACGCCGCCGATCGTGCCCCAGGCTTCGCAGCGTACGCCGAGGTCGATGACCTCGTCGACCTTCATCTCGAACGTAACGTCCCCCTTCCCGGGGCGCAGCGCGCGTGGAGCGATGGCGATTGCGGCACCACCTTCGGCAGGGATGATGGTGTAGCCGAGGAAGCGTGCGGTCGCGGCGTCGGGAGGGCTGCCGAAGACATCGGCACGCGAACCCGTGGCGCGAACCCGGCCATCGATCAGCACCACCAGCTCGTCGGCGAGGCGCAGCGCTTCGTCGCGGTCGTGGGTCACCAGGATGGTGGTGGTCGCGAACCGGCGCAGAAGCTGCGGGAGGTCGCGGAGGAGCTGGCGGCGGCCGGGCGCGTCGAGCCCGGAGAGCGGTTCGTCGAGCAGCGTGACCGGCGCCCGCAGGGCAAGTGCACGCGCCAGGTTCGCGCGCTGCGCCTCGCCGCCGCTGAGCCGCCTGGCGTTGCGATCCAGGAGCGCCTCGATTCCGCAGGCGGCTGCGGCTTCGCGGATTCGCTGCTCGCGCTCGGCCGCCGGGACGCCACGGAGCCGCAGGGCGAGGTCGAGGTTCGCAGCCACCGTGCCGGACACGAACACGGGCGCCTGGAAGGCATAGGCGATGGTTCGCCGGGCCAGCGCCGGGCTCGCTGGTTCCCCGCCAAGGAGCACCCGGCCCTCAGCCGGGCGTTCGAGGGCGGAGATGAGCCGCAGGAGCGTGGACTTCCCCGACCCGTTGGGGCCAACGAGCGCGGTGACCCTGCCCGCGGCGATGCGGAGGTCGGGGATTTCGAGCACCGGCCGGCGCCCGCGCAGGAAGCGCAGCCCCTCGCAGCGGATATCGGTCAGCGGTCCCGGCGTTGTTGCAGCCATGTCAGGAGCAGGGTAACCGCGAAGGTGAGCGCGAGCAGGATGATCCCCAGCGCCATCGCGTTTGCATTCTGGCCGCGGCTGGTCTCGGTCACGATGGCGGTGGTGAGGACACGGGTTTCGCCGCGAAGATTGCCCCCAACGGTCATCGACGCACCGACTTCGGACACGACAGCACCGAAGCCAGCGATGATGGCCGCGAGGATGCCCAGCCGTGCTTCGCGAACGGTGAGCCAGAGGGTCCGCAGGCGCCCGGCGCCGAGCACAGAGAGCAGATCGGGGAGCTCCGGCGGAAGTGCCTGGACGGCCGCCGTGGTGAACCCGATAACCAGCGGCAGCGAGATCACGAACTGGGCGATGATCATCGCTTCGACGGTATAGATGAGTTCGAGGCCGCCGAACGGGCCGTTTCGCACCAGCAAGAGCCAGACGACGAGGCCGGCCACGACCGGCGGCACGCCCATGCCGGTGTTCACGACGCTGAGCACGACGGTGCGGCCGGGAAAGCGCGCACGCGCGAGCCCGTACCCGGCGGGCACCCCGACGGTCATCGCGAGGAGGGTCGCCGTGCCAGAGACCACGACGGTGCGCACGGCGACGTCGCGCAGTTCGGCGTCGCCGGTTGCGATCATGCGAATCGCCTCGCGAAAACCCTCCCAGATCGCGTCCATCGAACGAGCGCCGCGCTAGCCGAGTTCCTCGATGGTCTTGCCGGCGTCGGGCGTGAAGAGCGGTTCGCCGTACTCTTCGCGCTTGAAGTTCCCGATAACCTCCTGCACCTCGGGCGAGACCATGAATTCGACCCACGCACGCGCCTGCTCGACCTTCACGCCCGAGTGCTTGTCGGGGTTGACCAGGTAGACCGAGTAGATGTTGAGGAGCGTGCGGTCGCCTTCGAACAGCACCTCGAGGTCGAGGTCGTTGCGCAGGGCGAGGTAGGTGCCTCGGTCGGTGAGGGTGTAGGCCTGCCGCTGGTTCGCGACGTTCAGCGTCGCGCCCATACCCTGGCCGGTTTCCTCGCGGTTCGGCACGGAGTCGGGGTCGATGCCGGCCTGCTGCCAGAGGCTGAGTTCCATCTTGTGCGTGCCCGAATCGTCTCCGCGGGAGATGAAGCCGCCCGTGTCCGCCAGTGCCTGCATCACCGCGGTGATGTCGGTGGCGTTTCGGATGCCCGCCGGGTCGGAGGCCGGCCCAACGATGACGAAGTCGTTGTGCATGACGAGGCGGCCTTCGACGAGGTCACCACTTTCCACGTACTTCCGCTCGCTTTCGGGCGCGTGGACAAGGACGGCGTCCGCGTTGCCCCCNGCGGCCATTTCGAGNGCGGCGCCGGTACCGACGGCAATCACCTTCACATTGACGCCGGTCTTCTCGCGGAACATGGGGACGAGCACATCGAGGAGGCCGCTGTCCTGGGTGCTCGTCGTGGTGGCGAGAATCATCTCGCCGCCGATCTGGGTTTGCGTGGCCGAGGGGCTCGACTCGGCGGTGCTGGTGGCCGTTGACGCCTCGGGGGTTGCGCCACTGCCCGCGTCCTCATCGTCGTCATCGCCGCAGGCGACGGCGACGACGGCGAGCATGGCAACTATGGCCAGGGACAGCCACGCCTGGAATCGTCTCACGGGTATCCCTCCTCCCGGTATGCCGGTGGGAGCATACCGGTGGCTGGTTCGCGCTGTCACGGCCAACCGGGCGGAGACGCAATGCACCGGGGACTAAGAAAGTTAATAGCCGGGCGAGAAATTTACGTTTGATTTACGCCTTTGAAGCCTCGTATGTGTTACAACTAAGGTGCCGAATCCGCGAAGGCGGAACGGGGGAACCAATTCTTGGGGTGTATCTCCGCGAAAGCGGAGTAGGTGACTCCCCTCACCGAACCCGTCAGCTAACCCCGTAGGCATAAGGGAGAGGCGTTGGCAGCCGCTCAGCCTGCCGAAAGCCTCTCATCGACTCGGTCGCGTTGTTCATGCGCCGCTGCTGCGCGCGGCCAGATCCGACGGGAGGTTAGTCTTGCTCCGAACCCCGAATGTCCCGTGGTGGCGCCGCCTGTTTGCCGAGGCACAGGTTCCCTCGTATGTGGTGGTGCGCCCGCCAGAAGCTCGGCGATGCCCTGAGTGCTTCGCCCAGTACGAAGTTCGCGACCGCTACTGTCCGGGCTGCCGTGTGGCCGTGCCGGAGTGGCGTTTCGGGTAATCTGCTCCGTTCCTCCCTCCTCTTGGTGCGCTACTCCCCTGGTGGCGCAGCAAGAACCGATAGGCCAGCCGGAGTCGCGCCGGGTGGCCTTTTGGTTTGTCTCGAAAACGGGCCCCCGAACTACGGAGCGGGCGCGATATCGACGATGGCGAACTCGTCGTTGACGTGGGCGAGGGTGAACTCGGATGGGGCTTCGCGAACCCACCATTGCCACCCGATCCATTGTTCGCGGTAAACCACGACACGGCCGATGCGGTGTTCCCGCGCGAACCGCGCGGCCTCCGAACCGTCGAGCGTTCGAAGCAACCGTCCGATGACCCGAGCCTCCTCGCGTTCGTCTTCGAAGGCGAGCCAGCGCGCGTGGCTCCCGACGAGCACCGTGTCGGTGCTCAGCCCCCGCCACCACCACCCGACCGGCCAGCCCCTGCGGTCGGCGGCGACGGCGATGGCGCCCTCCGGCGGGTTCGCGTTCGACCACTCGACCGCGTCGAGGTAGTGGGCATCGAGCGTGCGGTAGAAGGCAATGTCGTCTTCGACCACGGCGTCGAGCCGCGGGAGGAGCGCTACGAACAGGCTGGCGGGTGCTGCGGCGAGCGCGGCAGTCACCGCGACGTTCGGGTAGCGGCGCGCGAGGCCAGCGCCAAGCATGGCGACCGCTAGCGGCGTCGAGACGGCGACACCGGCGAGCAAGCGCGCTTCGCCGGTCAGAGCGAACGCCGCGGACGAGGTAGCGAACAGTGCCGCAACCGCGAGCGCCAGCGGCGAGGGTTCGCGGCCCAGGGCAAGGCGAACGGCCAGGGAGGTCGCGGCGACTATCCAGAGGCCTGCCCAGAGGGGCACGAACCCGCGAAAGCCATACTCAATCGACTCCTGCAGCGACGCCGGTGCGTTGAGCGGCGGCTCGTAGCCGGCCAGGAGAAGCGGGATGTAGGTCGGGAGGAACGCGGCGAGGGCGGCCACCAGCGGGATTGCCGCGAACTTCGCGCGCTGGAGGATCGCCGCGACCGGCGGGCGAACGGTCGCGAACCACAGGAGCACCAGCACACCGGCGGTACCCAGCGCGACCAGGAAGTACATGTGGTGGGAGAGCGCGGCCATGACAGCGAACGTTGCGGTGGCTGCGGCGTGCCGGCGGTTCGGCTCGAGCAAGAGGCGGGCGAGGAACCAGAGCGCGAGCAGACCTGCGGCGACGGCCAGGTTCTGCGGGTAGCCGCCGAACGCCATCGGCTCCGTGAGAGGGCGCGCGAACGCCACGAGCGCGGCGGCCAGCAGGGCCGCCCACCAGCCGACCTCGCGGGAGCCAACTGCGAACACCGCGCCGGCCACCGCAAGCAGCGACGACACCGCCATGAGCTTCGCCGCAACATACGGCTCGATGATGAGCGAAAGCACGCGGAGAACCACGGGCACAAGTGGTGGATAGATTCCCCCGTTCGGAAGATGGACGGTCTCGCCGAGCATATTGCGACCGATTGCCAGCCAGTTCCCCGCATCAAGTCCACTGGGATACTGCCCAATCTGGTCAACACGATGGGCTGCAAGAAGCACAAAAAGCCCGAGCACAACACCGCGTATTGCCGAGCGTTGCACCGAAGATGTTGACAACAGTCGGGCGACTGTGACAATTAACGGCGGAAGTTCTCCGGCTACAGAAACAGGATCGCCCCGTCCTCGTCCTGTGCCACTCACAGGAGGTTGACTTGACGGCGGTATCGGCTGCTCCATCAATGCAATCCCCTGCGACTGATTCCCCGGATCGCCGGCTGCGTTTGTTGTTCTTCTACGACGCGGTCTATCCGGAATCGCTTGGTGGCGTCGAACACCGCAACTATCAGCTCGCGCGTGCACTGGCACGGCGCGGGCACGAAGTAACCATTGCCGGCTGGTTCGACGCTGTGGACAGCGGAGACTCGGGCGTCAGGTACCTCCGGTTGCCCGGGAAGGCGGGGCTCTACACCGCCGAAGGGAAGCGCAGCACGCTGGCTGCCATCCGCCTTGCCCTGGCAGCGGCGAGGCTGCACCTTTCGCGGTACGACGCCGTAGAGACAGCGAACATCCCGTACATCCACGTGGTGCCGCTTTCGGTGCGTGCGTGGCTGCAGCGCCGCCCGTTGTTCGTGACCTGGCACGAGTACTGGGGGCTTTACTGGCGCGACTACCTGCCGGGTTTCCGCTGGCCCGTGTACGCGGCGCTTGAATGGCTGGCGGCCCAACTCGGCACGCGAACGAGCGCGGTGAGCACCTTTACCGCGGAACGCCTCCGGCGCAGGCGGCTGCGAAAGCAGGAGATCACGCTCATCCCGAACGGGATCCCGCTCGAACGCATTCGAAGCGTCCCCATCGCGGAACCCGGGCCACCGCTGGTCTACGCGGGGCGGCTGCTGCGCGAGAAGCGGCTGGACCTGTTGCTCGAGGCTGTTCGGGCGTTGCCGGCGCGGGAAGACGGCAGGCTGCTGACCATCATCGGCGATGGGCCCGACCGCGAACGGCTGCAGCGGCTCGCCGCCGGGCTGGGTGTTGAGGACCGCGTCGAGTTCACCGGCCGCCTTCCGGCGCCGGAGGACGTCTGGTCGCGGATGACGTCCGCGCGCATCGCGGTGCAGCCATCGTCGCGCGAGGGGTTCGGGATGTTCCCGCTCGAGGCGATGGCGCTCGGGCTGCCGGTCGTGTACTGCGAGTCGCCCGAAAGTGCCCTGCCCGAGCTCGTTCGAAACGGCGTCGAAGGCGTTGAGACGCCAGCGGACGCGCACTCCCTCGCGCGAACGCTCGATCACCTGCTCGCGAACCCGGCGGAAGTCGAACGAATGGCGCAAGCGGCCAGGCTCCGGGCCGCGGAGTACGACTGGGACGCCATCGCGGCCCGGTTCGAGGCAATGGTCGCGAAGGTGCGGCTGCGCCAGCCGGCCTGAACGCGCACTCATTCGGCGACTCCTCCGAGGAACCGCAGCACGACGTAGCGTTCGTTCGCAAACACGAGTTCGACCGCGGGCGACGGCTCNGTGAGCCACTCCCGCCAGCCGGTCCACGTGCCCTGGTCGGCGACCAGGAAGCCGATACCTTCGGCACCGGCGAGTTCCGCGGCGGCCCCGGAGGCGACCCCGTCCGCGGTCATCGCTGCGACGAGCGCGGCATCGTCGCGCTCCCCGGGGAACGCGAGCCAGCCGGCGTTACTGCCGGTCACTACCTCGCGTTCGCCAAGGCCAGCGAACCACCAGCCGATAGGCCAACCGTCGCGGCCGGGCGCAACGGCAACCGTCCCTGGCGCGGGGTGGTGGTCCACCGCGTCGATGGTCGCGGAGAGGTCGTCGTCGAGGATGCGGTAGTAGTCGAAAACGTCGGCATTGGTTTCGAGCGCGACGGGGACGAACGCGAGCGTGCCTGCGCCCAGGGCGGCGAGCACCAACCCGCGAACCCATGGGCCGGGCGCGGTTCGCACCAGTTCGCCCGCTACATGAGCGGCACAGAGCGCCGCGCCGACGAACAGCATCGCGAGCAGGCGTTGCTCGGAGGTGACCACGAACACGGCGCCGGCGACCACGATCATCGCAGCGCCCGCCTGCAGCACCGAGCCGCGGAGGCGCAGCACGGCAGCTCCTGATGCGCCGAAGATGAGCGCCGCGGCGTAGAACGCGCGGGCATCGCCGAAGGTGTAGGCGAGATCGGCTTCGAGCCCCATGGAGGCGATGCCGGGCGTGGGTTCGTAGCCGCGATAGGTCATGGTCGCGGCCGTTGGGGCGAACGCAAGGAGCGAAACCGCGACCGGCATCACCAGCTCCTGTGCGCGGGCGAGGACTGCATCGCGGTCGGCTTCGAGCAACCGGAATGCCACGACCAGCGCGCAGGCCACCAGCGCCAGGACGTAGAAGACGTGGTGCGCCAGCGCGACGAGCGCGAGGGCTGCCGTGAGCCACCCGGCGCGCACCGGCGGGTCTGCGAGCATCCGCGCAGTCAGCCACGTGGCGAGTACCGTGCCGGCAATGGCGATCTGCTGGGGGTAGCCGCCGAACGCCACCGCTTCGGCAACCGGCCGGGAGATGCCCACGGCGAATGCGGCGACGGCCGCCAGCACGAGTGGTGTGGTGGTTCGCAACACGAGGAAGAGCGCGACGGGGATACAAAGCGCCGACACGACCGCGAGCACACACAGGGCGTCCCCGGGGCCGACCGCGAACGCGAGCAGTTGCGCGAGCGCCGGGACCAGCGGCCGGGCGAAGTTCGCGTCGGCGGGTGACTCCCACATCGCCCGCCCGGCGGCGAGCCAGTTGCCCGGGTCGTTGCCGGTGACGTACCCGCCGAGCTCATGCAACGTGAGCACGAAGAGAACCGCGCAAAGGAGCAACAGTGCCGTCGCTGGCGGCAGCGCGATACGAAACCGGGCGGCCCACACCGCCCCCCTCGCCGGGGCCGCGGATACGGAGCACATGCTCCTCTTGCGGAGGTTGCCCAGTAAGGTCATTTCCGCGCCACGCCGTAGTAGTGGGCAACCTGCGCCGGGACGCCCGGGTCGCCGACCGGCGTCGCGATCAGGTCGAGGTCGTAGACGCCGATTGCCGGCAGCGGGATGCGAACCACCTGGCGCTGCGCGACCGGCCCGGGGTGCGAACCGGTAAGCGGTTCGCCGCCCTCATGGCGAGGGGTGAACGACCAGCTCACGCCGACCGCTTCGAGGCCCGGCCGCGGTTCGACGGCAACGAGCAGGGCGTCGCCTTCGGGAGCGAGCACGGGCTCGCCGAACGTGGCAGCCGCGCCCCCGTGTTGCATCGTGAAGCGCACGCCCCTGCCAACCACGCCGAATTGGCCGAATTCGAACGGGCCCCCGGCCGCGTGCCGCCAGCCGCCATCTTCGTAGCGGTGGACCCAGGCGGTAACTTCGTAGCGGCCGTCGCGAACGACCAGCGGTTCGCGCCACGTGAGCGTCTGCGGCCGGCCCGGCTCGAGCTGTACTTCCTGTACGGCGGACATGTACTCGTAGGTGCGCCACGGTTCGGGATCACCGGGCAGGGCGAGCACGTACCAGGCGCGAATGGTTGTGGGCGTCCCGGTGGCGACGACCATCGAAACCACGAGGTCGTTACCGCTGCGGCGGGCGACGGTTTCGGTTACGTCGATGGTGGTAGGCCCGCCCCGGGCGCCGACCCCTGCCGAGGGCCATTCGAACAGGCTGCTCGCGGCGGCGCCGGCGATCGTGACGACGGCCACAAGCAAGAGGCGACGGAACGCTGGGGGGATGCGTCCCGTCGCCACAGGAGTGTCAGCTCCGAGGGTTAGTCGGCGAATCAGGCCCGGTTCGACCGCTGGCGCAGGGCGTACATGGCAGCCACGGTACCGACGACCACGAGGCCAACCACGCCTGCGCCCGCCAGCGACCAGTCGCCAGAGCCAGCGTTACCGGCGCCGGTCGCTGGCGGTGCTGGCGTAGCGGTGGAGGGGGCAGTCGCCGTTGCGGTGGCAGTACCCGTGGGGGTCGCGGTGCCAGGGGGCGTCTCCGTGGGCGTGGCAGCGGCGATGATGAAGTTGCCGATGAATTCACCGTCGAAGTAGAGCTGGTGGACCCCGTTCTCGAGGGGCACCGGCACCTGCGCGCTGAAGTTCCCTTCGGCATCGGTGGCGGCGACGAACGTGATGGGATCCGACGCGACGGTAATCGCCACCGTGCCATCAGTCTCAGCCACCTGGCCACTAATGATGGGCTGAGGATCGGTGATTACCGGCGTATCGTCGGCATCAATTGGCTGACCATTTATGGACGCAGACAGGACGTTGGCCGGGAGGTCGTCGCCCTGGTATTGCGCCTGGACAACACTAAAGCCGGCGAAAGCGGCCAGCAGGGCTGCCAGTAGCGCTGGTGCGCGTACTGCTCCGAGGAATCTGCTCACTATTCAAACCTCCATACCAGCACCTCGCTCGTGGGGCGGGCGAGCGGATGGCGGTCTCGCTAAACCTTGGCGGATGCGTTCACCGACCGTCAACCACATTCTGCGGTCCGAATGTAAGCAGATTATTTACTCATAATCCGTTCGCAAAAGTGCGCAACCTGATCAGGCTGCCGAATCACATTCGTTATTCCACCCCATGTCGAGGATGTTTCGTGGTCCCCTAAGGGAATCTGCGCGACCGCGCACAGAGACGAGAACGAGTGTAAATCGCTGTCAAACGGCCTCATACTGTTCCGTAAAATCTAATCAATGCTCCAAATCGAGACTTCCCCCTGCCAGCAATCCTCGTGCTAGGTTGAACGCGCGCCCCGAAAAACCGCCCTCCCAAGGGGGAACAGTTCGTGAGCGAGTCTCAGCTCCTGTCGGCATCGACTGCAGAAGTCGCAGGCGCCGTCCGGGAAACACCTCGGCGAATTGAATATGTCACCATTGTCCTGCCCTGTTTGAACGAAGAAGAGGGTGTAGGACCAACGGTCCAGGAAGCGCTGCGAGGATTGCAGAAAGCCGGCTACGACGGCGAAGTACTCGTCGTAGACAACGGATCTACTGACCGCAGCGTAGAGCTGGCCGAGAAAGCTGGCGCCCGGGTGATCCACGAACCGCGCCGGGGCTATGGGGCCGCACACCTGGCTGGCATCCGGGCCGCGCGGGGCAACGCGATCGTGATGGCGGATGCCGATGGCACGTACGACCTCGAGGGAGTCGGACGGCTGCTCCAGCAGCTCGAACAGGGCGCCGACATGGTGGTTGGCAGCCGGTTGCTGGGGAAGGTGCACCGGAACGCGATGCCACCGCTTCACCGGTACGTCGGGACGCCCGTCATCACGCGAATCCTTCGATTCGCAACGGGCGTTTCGGTCTCGGACAGCCAGTCGGGGTACCGGGCGTTCTGGCGCGATAAGGTGCTGGACCTCGGGCTGCGGGCGCCGGGCATGGAATACGCTTCGGAAATGCTGCTCCGGGCGTCGAAGGCAGGGTGGAGAATCAAGGACGTTCCGTCGGACTACCACCCGCGGCTCGGTGAGAGCAAGCTGAACACGTTCAGCGACGGGTGGCGGCACCTGAAGATGCTGATGGTGCTGAGCCCCCACATGAGTGTGATCCTGCCGGGCGCAATCCTGGCGCTGCTCGGACTGCTGCTCAGCTTCGTGTCGTTGCTGGCCCCGGCGGGGTTGGACCTTGGGCCTGTGAACTGGTTCCCGGTGTTTATCGGGCCGATGCTGCTCATCCTGGGCGCGCAGGCGTTGATTCTCGGGTCGCTCGCGGCAGTGCGCTCTGAAGTGACACCGGACTGGCTTCGCCGGCAGCTTTCATTCCTGACCGGCGGTGGTGTGGTTGACCGGCTGCTGCGCTATTTCGCACTGATTGCAGCACTCGGAATCCTCATTGATGCCGCGCTGTTTGTTGCGTGGATCACCGGGAATTCGGGCGATTCGCTGCTCGGTATTGCCGGCCTTGCTCAGGCACTGATCGTCATTGGGTTTGGCGGTATCGCCGCAATTCTTGCCGCAGAAATTTCCCGCGAGGAGCTCTGGGTCTAGCTCCTCCAGCTGCAGCCGCCCGTGTGGTTTCGCCGATGAAGGGGCGCGTCGGCGAAACCCCGGGCAACTCCTTTTCCCAGTGCTGGTTCGACATTTCGACAACGTTGGCGACGAAATGACGCATCACTTTGACACTGCATTGCTCACCCGCGGTGCGCGACGCGCGTTCGCAAGAGAAGGCAACCCAGTCGTTCGCAGGAGCTCGGCGGGTGTGAGCCGGGGCGGAGGATCGCGGTGCTCCTGAGACGCACCCCGGACCTGCGAATCGACGGGCGAAGCCTCGTGGAGTCGGGCGCCCGGGTGATGATCCTGGGCGCCTACGGCATGGGGAACGTCGGCGACGAGGCCATCCTCGGCGGGCTGCTCCAGCGTGCGACGGCACGGGAGCGCCTGGTCGTGGTCTCGGGCGCACCGGCGGAAACAGAGGCGCTGCACGGCGTGCGAGCGGTGGGCCCTTCGGGCGCCCTCCCAGCGCTTCGCGACGTCGATGCGTTGCTGATCGGAGGCGGGGGGTTGTTCAGCCGGCATATGGGCCGGTTCGGCCGGATGATCCCGCTGTTCGGGCTTTCGGCGCTCGCCATGGGCAAGCCGGTCACCATCGAAGGGGTGAGCGTCGACCGTTCGCTCCCGCCGATGGCGAAGCCCTTCCTCATCCAGCTCGCACGGCGCGCGGTTCGTGTGGCGGTGCGGGACCAGCATTCGGCGCGGGTTCTCCGGGCGTGGGGCATCGACGCTGCCGTGGAGCCCGACCTTTCGACCTACCTCGAACCGCCGGGGAAGGAGGAGTCGATGGGGACGCTCGCGAGCATGGGACTGGACCCAACGCGACCGGTCGTGGGCCTCTGCCTGACGGCGGTTGAGCCGAACCTGGACCCCGTGCTGGAGATGATGCCTGCGGTGATCGAACGATTGCCCGGCGTGCAGTTCTGCTTCGTGCCGATGAGCAGGCACCGGAGCGTCAGCCGGCACAACGACGTGCTACCCGCACGGCGCATTCAGCGGCGAGCACCCGATCTGCGAATCCTAACGGGCCTGCACCACCCGCGAGAGGTACTCGGGCTGTTTTCGCATTTCTCCGCGGCGGTGTGCATGCGNTACCACAGCATGCTGTTCGCGCAGCGCATGGGCGTGCCGGTGATCGGCATTCCGTACGCACAGAAGTGCGAATCGTGGATGCGGGAGCACAGGCTGCGCACTGTCCCGCTAACGGAGGATGCACTGGTTGAAGCCATTCGGAATCACGTGGAATCGGCGAAACCATCCTGCGGCTGTGTGCTGCGGCCGCTGGTGAACCGCTCGTGATGAACCGTCCGCTGTTTCGGTGGTTGCGCTGGGGATTCGCAGCCATCGTGGTTGCCGCGTTACTGGTGTACCTCGATCTCGATTCGATGGGCGACCACCTTCGGAACGTGCAGTGGTGGGTTGCGGCGCCGGCGATCCTCTCCCTGACGCTGCTGCACATCGTGGCGGCGCTCACCTGGCGCCACCTCGCGCGAACGCTGGGCAACATGGAGATGAGCCGGACGTTCGCCGTCCGGGCGTTCTACATCAGCCAGGCGCTGGGATCGATCACGCCGGGGAACCTGGGCGGCGACGCCTACCGGGTACACGCGGTGAACGGCCAGGGGACCGGCTGGCAGCAGGCTGCCGTCCCCATCGTGGCGCAACGGCTCACGAGTTATGTCGCGCTGGCACTCCTGGGAGTGATCGCGACACTGGTCATTCCAGTGTCGCTTGCGTTCCGGGCCATGTTGCTGCTCATCCCGGCGGCGGCGCTGCTGGTGGTGGCAGCCACGTGGGCGTTCGTGCGATTTCGCTCAGATAGCAAGTTCCTCGGCGGGCTTGCCCAGCGCGAAAACGGGACAAGCGCGTTCTGGCGAGCCTTCCTTACCGGTTCGGCGATGGGGCTGGCGTTCCATGGGCTGGCCATTGTTGCCGGGTTTGTGCTCCTGACATCGGTCGCACCGAACCCGGAAGTGCTCGCAGCGCTGGCCGCGATTTCGATCGCGCGGGTGGCGAGCGTTCTCCCGATCACGCCGAGCGGGATCGGCGTGCAGGAGGCGGGGCTCGCACTGCTGCTACCACTGGCCGGGGTGGATGCGGAGGCCGCAGTTGCGTTCGCGGCGCTGAGCCGCCTGGCGTTCGTGCTGACCAGCATCGCCGGCGTGACGCTGCTCCTGTTCCGTGATCGTTCGCAGGCCGCAGGAAACAACGCGAACGAGCCCTTGCGGTACCAGCACCGCAAGCAGATGCAGAGTTCCCGCCGGTAGGGACGGCCAGCTGCACCACCAGGTAGGGACGGCCGAGTCCGCCACCAGATTCGTTGCTAGCGGCCGGGGATACCTCGCCACTGAGGCCCGCGCGGACCACGGTCCCAGGGGTTGTTGCGCCCGGTTGTCGGAACCGGAGAGGGCGAAGGCCGGGGAGTCACGGAAACGGCCCGGGTTGGCGTGGGACCTGGCGTCGGAGTCTCCGTTGGCGTCGCCGGTACTGCCGTTGGAGTAGCGGTTGGAGTCGCCGTCGGAGTCGCAGTTGGCTCGGGCTCGAGCGTGGGTTCCTCGATCACGGGAGCAGTGGTATCGACCTCGGGCTCCGGTTCGGCCGGTTCGGGAGTAGGCGTGGGTGTTGGCTCCGGCGTGGGGGTTGGAGTGGGAGTCGGCGTGGGCGGAGGTGTCGCCGCACCCGCAGGCGCTTCGCCACCCGGGGGCACAGGGGCGAAGGAGGTGCCGGTGGCCGAGAGGAGGACGTACGGCCCGATGTCCAACTCGACCCTGTAGCCGATCGCGGAGAGGCGCTGGATGCGCGCGGCCGTCGCAGGGCCCTTGGTGAGCACCACGGCCCGCACCCGGTAGACCTTCGCAACGTCGGGTGGGTAGAACAGGCGGAGGTCAGCCAGGGGCGCGCCGTTCGTGAGCGGGGTAACGGTTACTTCGACGCGAGTGGTGCCCATGGCCGTGACCAACAGCCCGCGGGACGTCGGCGTGAGCTGGACCTGGCCGCCCGACACCCGGACCTCCAGCGCTGGCGAGCGGCGCCCCACCTTCGGCAGGTGGACGATGGCGCGTTCCCCATCGATCTCGAGCCGGGAGATCGGCAGGTGCCCGAGCTGCGCGAGCTCCAATTGCATCCCTGCAACCGGGGCCCCCGTCGCCACCTCGTCGACGATGCGAAGCTCGTTGGAGCCACGCGAAAGGGTGAGTTCGCGCCGCCAGCTGACGTCCTGGCCGGCCCGCCGGCCAGCAGCGACGGTTGTGATGGTCACGAATTCCCCGCTGTCGGTGCGTTCGACGTCCACCGGCTGCAGCGCACCCAGCGTTGCGAGAACACCGCGTTCGACAGCAGGAGAGAGGATACGGGCGTTGGAATCGGCCAGGCGGAGCACGTCGATGTACTCGCCGTCGTGGTTCATCAGGAGGAGCGGTTCGCGGGGCACGTAGTCGTCTTCGGCGAACGCCGCGGAGGTGTACATCGCGAACCAGGAGCCGTTGATAGCGGCGGTCGTGCTGCGCAGCATCGCATCAGCGGCGAAGCTCCGGTTCCAGCCCGCGGGACGGAAGTCATAGCGGATTGGGCTGGAGAAGAGCGCGCTTTCGCCGGTCAGACCCTCGATCCATTTCGCTTCCCGGCCGGAGGAGACGAGCACGAACTCGTCGTCGCCCAGGTGGGCGTCGACCCAGCCGGCGATGGACTGGAGGGAGTGAAAGTCGTTGAGCGCATAGCCATAGGCGTGCTGGCGAAAACCCGCGAGTTCGCGGACACCCACAAGGACGAGCAGGAGGCCAACGAGCGGAAGCATCGCGTCGTGTGGGGCGGGCTTCGAGCGGCCGGGCCATGCCGGCCGGGCCCGGGCAACGGCAGCGGCACAGACGGCGCCCGCGCCGATGGCGACGGGCGCGAGCATCAACGGCGAGAAGCGAGGATAGTCGGTTGCCGTCTCGGCCAGGGTGGTGCCAAGAACAAACAGCCAGGTGAGCGCTGTCCAGAGCACCAGCGCGAGTTGTGCATTGATGGCGCGAGAGGAAATGGTGCCGCGAACCGACCAGGCGAGCGCGACGACCCCGAGCAGCATCAAAGGAAGGTGCAGCGGGTTCGACGTCAGCGTATCGACCAGGCGGTCGGGGCCACGATAGCCGAGGCTGGCGGGATTGCTCGTGTATTCCTGGTTCGCGGGAGCGAGGATTAGCAGCCAATAGGCCAGCGCGGCCGCTGCCATGACCGCGCCGGGGAGGATCTCTTCAGCGAGTGAACGCAGCGGCCTCTTTCGCGAGCGGATGAGCGCCAGCGCTGCAACCGAGCCTGTCACCGGGACGACCACGACCACGCTCCCCGCGTGCGAAAGGATGGCGAGCGCAAGTGCAGCTCCTCCCGCGGTCCACGAGGAGCCTGCGGATTCCGGCGTGCGGAGCGGGACGGCGAACGCGGCGATCGCCAGGAGCATGAAGATGATCGAGGCAGCCTGGAGCAGCCCGCCGAACGCGAACAACTCGAGGTACTGGTCGGTGAGGATGGACGAGAAGGCAGCGGCTGCCAGCCCGGCGGGGCGGGAGAAGAGCGCCGAACCGGCGATGTAGAAGCCAATGACGACCCCAACGACCAGCAAGAGGCGCAGCACGTTCAGCGCGAGCATGGGGTCCTCGATCGGCAACCGGATGACCGCCAGGAGCATCGGGACCAGCGGCGCCACAGAGGTCAGGTCGCGGTAGGAGGGGACATCTTCGCCGCGGAACGCGCGGGACACCATGAGCCACTGGCCGTAATCGCCGCTGCCGACCGGGGCGCGGGCCACAGCAGCCGCAACGGCCAGTGCAACGAGGCCCGCGGCGAAATCGAACGCACGGGGCCGGAGCGCGATGTCACGGGATCGCGGCCGGGCGATGCGGCCTGCCTGTTCCTGCGCGACAGCGGTCACGGGAGTGGCGTCGGCCCGTCAGCGCCCTGTATCGGGGGACAGGTTCGGGAACGGTGCGACAGGGATGCGTTGGGCGTCTGGTTCCACATTCAGGTGCTCGTGGCGTCCTCCCTGGTGACGCTCGCCGAACCCGGCGAGGCAGACGGCCGGTCGTGCCGTGGCGAGCGGCCTGGCAACAAGCAGGGAACGAGGCGCTCAAATGCCAACCAACACAGGCGGACACGCACCTGCGTCGTATCGTGATGGCGCTCCGTCCCCTGGCCGACAGGTTACGGACAAGTAGCGCGGCGATTGTGGCGCGGTTGCAAACTCTGTGTTGATTCTCTGTAAGACAATGCCGAATCCGAGCCCTGGGGTGTGGCCGCCGGGGAGGGGGAACCCGGCGGCCACAGGGGAGGTAGGGTAGCCTGCTCGGTCAGGCGGCGCGGGCGGGAGCCGCAGGGAGGTAGATGGGTTCGGAGGCCAGGCCGCTGGTGCGGCGGCGTTCGATGCGCCGGGCGATGTGCCACGAGACCGCGATCACCGCACCCCCGAGAGCCATATCGAAGAAGAAGTGATTGGCACTGGCGACGATCGCCCAGGTCATCAGCGCGGAGAGCACGATTGCGAAGACCTTCATGGCCCGGCTCGAGGTGTTAATCCAGAGCGCGGCCGAAGCGAGCGCGATCCAGCCGAAGTGGAAGCTGGGGATAGCAGCGTACTCGTTGAGGATGAACGAGGGTTGCGCGTAGTGAACGGCGGTTTCGGTCCCGAAGACGGTGTCGATGAAGCCGAGGTCCTGGCCGTGGGCAGCCATGAGGCGAGGAGGAGCAGCGGGCACGGCGTAGTAGAACACCAGCCCGATAACCATCGACACGAACATCACGTCGCGCATGAAGAGGAAGTTGTTTCGCCCGCGGAACCAGAGCCAGGCGCCGACGACCGCCAGCACCGGGAAGTGTCCGTAGGCGTACACAAAGTTGGCCGCCTCTTTCACCGCGTGCGATTGGATGGAGGCTTCCTGGATTTCGGGCTCCCAGAAGAGGCCCAGCGAACGCTCGATCTCGACGATACGGTTCGTGACCTGCATCGCGAAGTCGGCGCGCGTGGGGGCGAGCCCACGGAGAAGGAAGTACACGCCGAGCACCGCGAGCACGATCCCGAAGTCGCGCGCGAAGGCGGGTAACCATCCAGCCTGAAGACGGGTAGAAGGCAATGGCCGAGCAATGGGCAGTTGCCTGACGGTCATGCGTTCCTCCTTCCCGTACCGTAGTGCCTCGCGCGTCTCGCATCCGTGATGTAGTGCACGAATGGCCGATGGTCAGTCTGGGCGACGAAACGGAATCGCGCCTCCGCCTTTGGGCGGAAAGAACTGGCCCGTCCGACCATGTGTCATACGAACAACTCGTTCAGAGGATACTCAGTAGCTTCGGGATTCGCCGATGCGGTGGAGCTTCAGGAAGTTCGTGGTGCCTCGTGCCTGCACGGGGGAGCTGGCTACGACGACCACTTCGTCGCCCTCCTCGGCGAACCGCCGCTCCACGAGGATTTCGTCGACGAGCCGCAACATCGTCCGGGTCCCTTCCACCACCGGGACGCGGATCGGCACCGTCGAACGCGCGAGCGACAGGCGCCGGTAGACCCGTTCGTCGGGCGTCATCGCGTAGACCGGGACGGGTGCGTGGACCTTGCTCACCAGGAACGCCGAATAGCCACTGCGGGTGAAGCAGGCGATGCCGCGCATGTTCGGGTCGGATTCAACGATGCCGCGGGCCGCAAGGGCGATAGCGTAGGAGTGGTCATCGCCGTGGGCCGGGGCCATGCGCGGCGGTTCGCCGGCCATAGCTTCTTCGGCCTTGCGGATGATGCGGTCCATCATGGCCACCGTCTCGACCGGGTAGCGGCCGATGGCGGTTTCGCCGCTGAGCATGAGGGCGTCGGAGAGGTCCCAGACGGCGTTGGCGACATCGGAGCTCTCGGCGCGGGTTGGCCGCGGCGAGTCGATCATCGACTCAAGCATCTGCGTGGCGGTGATAACCGGGATCATGTGCCGGCACGACGCGGCGATGATCCGGCGCTGGAGCACGGGAACTTCTTCGGGCGGGAGTTCGACGCCGAGATCGCCTCGCGCCACCATAACGCCGTCGGCTTCGGCGAGGATGCTTTCGAGGTTCTCTACGCCCTGGCGGCGCTCGATCTTGGCGATGATCGGGATGTCGGCGCCGAGCTTGTGGATGAGCTCGCGGGCGTGAGCGATGTCCTCGGCGTCGCGGACAAAGCTGACAGCGAAGAAGTCGACCTCGGCCTGGACGCCCGCCTCGATGTAGCGCCGGTCGGCTTCGGTGATGGCGGGCATGGTGAGCCGCGAACGCGGGAAGGCGACGCCCTTCCGGGAGCGGAGTTCGCCCCCAACGATGACCCGGCATTCGAGCCCGGCGGGAGTCACGCGGGTGACTTCGAGTTCGATGGCGCCATCGTCGAGCAGTACGCGGTCGCCGGCGAGGACGTCTTCGCAGAGGCGCTCGTACTCAATCGGGATGACGCTCGCGGTGCCGGTCACGTTCTCCGGGGTCAGCGTGACAGCGCTGCCGGGTTCGAGCGTCACGGGCTGGTCGTTCGCCATCATGCCGGTGCGGAGCTTGGGACCAGCGAGGTCCATGAGGATGCCGATGGGGCGGCCCTCCTGTTCGGCGATTTCGCGAACGAGGCGAATGGCCTCGAGGTGGGATTCGAGCGTGCCGTGGCTGGTGTTGAGGCGGGCGACGTCCATGCCGGCGCGGACCATCGCCGTGAGGGTTTCGCGGTGCATGGACGCCGGGCCGAGGGTGCAGACGATCTTCGTGTGCCGAATCACCGTGCTTCCTTCCTCGGACCGAGATCGATGAACTCGACGGCAGGGCCATCCGGGCGGAGGTGGAGCTTCGCGACCGAGCGGTTCGCATGAAACCCGCGGCGCCCGGCCGCCCCGGGGTTCGCGTAGAACCGGCCATCGGCGTCGCGGTAAGCGTGCCGGCGATGGCAATGGCCGAACACGACGATGGGCGACGCGTCGTGCGGCGCATCAACGAGGCGGTGGACGACGGTGATGGGCCCCGCGGGCGAATCAACCGTGGCCACGAGCGGCAGTTGAGCAGGGGAGCCGGACCGGTCGGTGTTGCCGCGAACCGCGGTCACCGGCGCGATGGCGACGAGGCGTTCCAGGACGCCTTCACCCACGTCGCCGGCGTGGAGGATGTGGTCGCAGCCGGCAAGCGCCTCGAGAATGTCGTCGCCGAGGTAGCCGTGGGTGTCGGCAATGAGCCCGAACTGCATGGTTCGAGTCTACCCGCACGGGGTTAACGCCTGCGCCGCGTCCTTCGAACCAATGAGGCCGTCGCCATGAAGCATTAATAAGGGGTGCGTTCGCCCGCCGAACCGGTGGCTTACGACACCGTTTCGATCGGGTGATACCGTAGGGGCGGTACCGTCTACCGATGTCGAGCCAACCACACACCCCACCTGCCGACGTTGAACCCGACGAGCGGCCGCAGCGGAGGCGCGAGTACTCGGGCGGGCTCCAGACGCTTGGACTCGCCGCACTCATCGTGCTTGTGGTCGGGTTCGCGATCTGGTGGTTCGAGCTGCGAGAGGGCGACGGCGCCGAGATCCGCACCGAAGGCTACGGGCTGGTCGACCTGCCTGATGAGCTGAACCCCACCGGCCGCGAACCGTCTTCGGACGTGGGCCGCGCGGCGCCGAACTTCCTGCTGCAGGGCTACCCCGGCGGCGAGGTTTCGCTGACCGACTACCGGGGGAAGTGGGTGCTCGTGAACTTCTGGGCGTCGTGGTGCCCGCCCTGCCGGCAGGAGACCCCGCTGCTGCAATCGTTCGCGAACGAACACGCCGACCGGCTTGTGGTCATCGGCGTGAACCAGCAGGAACCGTCGAGCGTGGCGGGCGAGTTCGTCGACGAGTACGGCGTCACCTACCCGATTGCGCTGGACCTGACGGGGGAGGTCTCCGTGGCCTATCGCGTTAGCCGCGGAGGGCTGCCGGCGACGTTGCTCATCGACCCCGAAGGCGTAATCCGCGAAATCCACCCCGGTCAGATTCGCAGAGAAGACCTCGAAGAGCTGGCGGCGGAGTACCTGCAGTAATGGCGACGCGGGCGGGAACGGCTTCGGCAGACCTGCGGCCCGGAGGGCTGGACCCGCTGCGGTTGGCCTGGGGCCTGCTCATCAACGTGAAGTTCGCGCTCCTGCTGGTCGGGATCGCGGGCGTGGCCGGGTTCGCGGGTGTGGCCATCCCGCAGGTTCCCGCGCCGATGCGCGACAACCCGGTGGCGCGGTCGGCGTGGATCGAGCTGCAGAGGGACAAGTTCGGACCGTTCACGCGGCCGATGGACCGGTTCGAGCTGTTCGACATCTTCCACGCGTGGTGGTTCTACGCGCTGTGGCTGCTCATCATCGTGTCGGTCACGGTCTGCACGGTGAGCCGCATCCGTCCGACGGTGCGGGGTGTTCGAAAGCCGCCGAAGGTGGTCAGCGACCGGTATTTCGAGAAGGCGCGGCACCGGGCGGAGTTTTCGCACCCGGGTGGCGCGGCGGCCATCGAGGAGGCGCTGCGGAAGCGGCGGTACCGGGTCGAACGGGTGCGCGAAGCTGATGGTGCCACGTACCTGTTCGCCGAGCGGTACCAGTGGGCGGCCTACGGCACGTTCCTGACGCACCTGGCCCTGCTGATGATCTTGCTCGGCGGATTGCTGACGCAGTTCGCCGGGTTCGACCGAACAATGGTCATCGCAGAGACAACGCCCCCGGCGCCGGTGTTCGAGACGCCCGGGCCGGGCCAGATGTTCATCCGGATGGTGGATTCGCACGAGGGGGTCGACGAGGCCGGCAACGTCATCGACTACCACAGCAAGATCGAGGTCTCGAAGGGCGGCAAGACGGTCGAATGCGTCACCACGGTAAACGACCCGTGCCACGCGTTCGGGTACACGGTGCACCAGGCCGCGTTCTTCAACGACCTTGCGCGCCTGCGGATCGTCGGGCCCGACGGGCAACTCGCGTGGGAAGGCGTGCTCGACTTCGAGAACGAAATCACCGTGGTGCCGCACCTCGTGTTCGAGAACCGCGAGGGAGTGCGGGCCTGGGATGCGCCGCTGCCCCAGATGGGCACCGAACCGGGCGAGTCTGCGGGACGCGAAGACGATGTCGCGCTCGGGGTGCTCACGACGATGCCGCGCGACGGCGCAGCGGAAGAGGAGCGCGCCGACTATGCGCTGAGCTGGCGGGTGGTCGACGGCGATTTCCGGCTGGTGATCGCGGGGCTCGGCGTCCAGCCGCGGGAACTGCGGGCGGGCGACCGCATCGAGGTGCCGAACGGGACCATCGAGTTCGTTGGACCCGCGACCATTCCCGCCATTGAAATCGGCGACATGCCGGGGGCCCCGGACGGCCGAGCGGTGGTACAGATGCCGCCGGACAGCAGCGGCCAGCGGTACCTGTACGTGACCGGCATCGCCGACACGAACGTGCAGTTGAACACGGGCGAGCCGTACACGAACCCCGCGGGCTACACGTACACGTACGAGGGGCAGGTCGAGGCGTCGGGCATCAGCGTGAAGCGCGACCCGGGCGACACATTTATCTGGATTGCGGTCGCGATGGCGATGGTGGGCCTTTCGATCACGTTCTACGTTCCCCGGCGGCGGCTGTGGGTGAAGGTAACCCCTGCGCGGACGTACCTCGCCGGGGTGGCCGAGCGAACGACGCGGTTCGGGCGCGAACTGCGGCGTATGGGCGCGGAGCTGGGTTCGCGTGACGCGCTTCTGCCGGAGGACGCTGAACCGTAACGGGCGTGACGAACCAAAAGCACAGCGTGCGAGCAGAAAACCGAACCTGTATGCTCCGCACCAAACCCAACCCCGCCGTGTGGAGGCCAGAGTGCGCTACAGTTTCACGCCCGAAGTCGAGGCATTTCGGAACGAAGTTCGCGAGTTTCTGAAGCAGGAGTTCCCCAAGGGGCCGGGTACCGCCCAGCCCGATGAGATCGAGAGCCGCGAGGACGCCTACAACTACACGATGGGCTTCCAGAAGAAGCTGGCGGAGCGGAAGTGGCTCGCCATGGCGTGGCCCAAGGAGTACGGCGGCGGTGGGGCGGACCACATGAAGCAGCTCGTCTACAACGAGGAGATGGCCTACTGGGGCGCCCCGTCGATGAACATGGGTATCGCCTGGGTCGGGCCGAGCCTGATGCTCTACGGCACGGAGGAGCAGAAGAAGCAGTTCATTCCGCGCATCGCGAACGCGGAAGACTGGTGGTGCACGCTCTACAGCGAACCGGGCGCCGGGAGCGACCTCGCAGCGCTGCAGACTCGCGCCGTCCGCGACGGTGACGAGTACGTCATCAACGGCCAGAAGATCTGGACCTCGGGTGGCCACCTGGCCGACTGGGGCTGGCTCGCCGCCCGCACCGACCCGGATGCGCCGAAGCACAAGGGCATCACGATGTTCGTGGTGAACATGAAGTCGCCGGGCATCACGGTGCGGCCGCTGGTCAACATGGCCGACCAGCACAGCTTCAACGAAGTGTTCTTCGAGGACGTTCGGGTGCCGGCCTCGCAGGTTGTGGGCGAGGTGAACCGCGGCTGGTACCACATGGCTGTGGCGCTCGACTTCGAGCGGAGCGGCATCCAGGCGTTCGCCGGTGGCCGCCGGAATGTGGAGCAGATGGTCAAGCTGGCGCAGGAGCACCCGGAACTGGTGCGGCAGCGTGAGAGCATTCGCCACGAGCTCGCGGAGCGTGCGGTCGAAGTCAACGTCGGGACGTTCCTCGCGTACCGCGTGGCGACGATGCAGGCGAAGGGGCTGGTCCCGAACCACGAGGCGAGCGCGAGCAAGCTGTTCGGCAGCGAAATGAGCCAGCGCATCGCGAACACGGGCATGCACCTGCTCGGGCTGTTCGGCGAACTGCGCCACGGTTCGAAGCACCAGATCATCGACCAGGCGACCCCGTACCTGGCGGCCGTGTCGGCGACCATCGCCGCCGGCACGAGCGAGATCCAGCGCGGCATCATCGCGACCCGCGGCCTCGGGCTGCCGAGGGGGTAATGGCTGTTAGCTGTTAGCTGTTAGCTATTGGCTGTTGGCGTAGAACGTTGGGGGCCGGCACCGGGTTCAGTTCCCGGGCCGGCCTTCTTGGCTATTGGCTGTTGGCTATCAGCTATTGCCAGGAGCGTTTCGGGGCTGGCGGCAGCGCTTGGGTTCCCGGGGTGGCCGCTCGACGGAGATACCGACAGCCAAGGGCCAAGAGCCAATAGCCAATAGCCCGGCGCGGCCGGGTGGCCGCTTCTGCTAGGCTCTTCGTATGACAAGTGCACCAACGACCGAGCGTCCTCCCTGGCTGAAGGTCCGGTTCCCGACGGGCGGCAACTACCAGCGCATCCAGGAGTTGATGCGGGACCAGACGCTGCACACGGTCTGTGAGGAGGCGCGGTGCCCGAACATCGGCGATTGCTGGAGCCGGGGCACGGCCACCTTCATGATCCTTGGCGACACGTGTACGCGGTCGTGCGGGTTCTGCGCGGTGAAGACCGGGCGGCCGGGAACGGTCGATACGGGGGAACCGGCGCGAGTGGCGCTGGCCATTCAGCGGATGGGGCTGAAGCACGCGGTCATCACGTCGGTGAACCGCGATGAGCTCCCGGATGGTGGTGCGAGCATCTTCGCCGAGACGATCCGCTGGTCGCGCCGGCTGAGCCCCGAAACGACGATCGAAGTGCTCATCCCGGACTTCAAGGGCGACTGGGACGCGCTGGCGACGGTGTGCGCGGCGGAACCGGAGATCCTGAACCACAACGTCGAGACGGTGCCGCGGCTGTACCGGCGGGTTCGCCCGCAGGCCATTTACCAGCGGTCGTTGGAGTTGCTGCGGCGCGCGAAGGAACTCGATCCCGGAACGCTCACGAAGAGCGGGGTGATGGTGGGGCTGGGCGAAACGCGCGAAGAACTGCTCGACGTCTTCCGCGACCTCGCGGAACATGGGGTCGACATCCTGACGGTCGGGCAATACCTGCGCCCGACGCCGAAGCACCTGCCGATTGAGCGGTACTGGCACCCGGACGAGTTCGCGGAGCTCAAGGAGCGGGCGCTCGAGATGGGCTTCAAGCACGTAGAGTCGGGCCCGCTGGTGCGCAGTTCGTACCACGCAGAGGAGCAGGCCGGCCACGCGGAAGGCGGCGCGCCACGGCTTCGCCACCGGCCGGACCCTGCGGACATTATTCCGGTGGTGCCAATCGATCATCCGTTAGGGTAATCCCCTCCGGGTTCGCCCTTCGGGGTTATTGCTAATAGCGGAAAACGACAAAGAGCCCTAAGGTCTGGGCGTGCAAGCCGGGGAAGACCGAGTTTGGGCTACCGAAGAATATCTTCGGCGGGAAGCGCTGGGGGCGTTCGCACACGAGATGCGGACGCCCCTTACTGCGATCCGGATGGTGCTCGAACTGGGCGGCGCGGGCGGCGAAGGCCGGGTTGTGCTCGACGAAGAGCTGGCCCGGATGCTGCGAACGTCGGTCGAACAGCTCCAGCGCCTGGCGGATGAGCTGCAGGAGGTCTCGCGGCTCGAACGTGGCAAGCTGCGCCCGGCCACCGGTCCCTGCCAGCTGCGGGCGGCGGTCGAGCAAGCCCGCAACGGCCTCGGAGAGCGGATCCTGCTCGTCGGCGAGGTCCCGGACCTCACGGGGCACTGGGACGCAAAACGGCTCTCGGGCGCAATCCGAACGATGGCCGAGGCGGCATCGCGGGCGGGCGATGGGAGCGGCGAAGTGAAGCTCGCCGCCGCGGAAGACGGCGACCGCATCTGCATCACGATCTCGAGCGGCGAGCCGGGACAGCCGGCGAGGGCAGTTGCGGCGGACATCGGCTACGGGTTCTTCGCGGCACGACAGGCAGTGCTGGCGATGGGTGGCCAGGTGGAGTGCGATCGCGCCGACCGTTACCTGGAAGTCCGGCTCTTCCTGCCGCTGAAGCGTTAGCCCACGGGCAGGCGGACGTCTTCGCTGCGCCAGAGGTACCAGCAGGCGACCGTTGCCCAGGGGCGCCATGGCGCGCCGATCGCGCGAACCTCATCCGGCTTCGGCATGGCGTCGAGGCCGTAGTGCCGCATGATAGCGCGGTTGATGCCGATGTCGTTCACGGGAAGGACGTCGGCGCGGCGGAGATGGAACATCAGGAACATCTCCGCGGTCCAGCGACCGATGCCGCGCACGCGAGTGAGCCGTTCGATAACCTGATCATCGGGAAGCGTGGCGAAGGGTTCGTCGCCGAGTTCGCCGGCCAGGAAGTGCTCGGCGAGGCTCCGCAGCGCGGCGATCTTCTGGCGCGACAGGCCGGCGGAACGCATCTGCTCGTCGGTGAGCGCGAGGACGGCTGCGGGCTCGGGGAACGGCTCCCTGAGCGGCGACCACGCCGGGTCGGTGCGGCGAACGAGGGTCAGCTCTTCGGCACTGCCTTCGAACAACGCGACGAAGCGCGCGTAGATCGTCCCGGCGGCCTTGCCGCTGAGTTGCTGGAAGATGATGGCGCGTGCGAGCGAGCGGAACGGGTCGGTACCGTCGTGGCGCATGGCGAAAGGGCCGACTTCGCGGATGATGCGCGACATTACGGGATCGGCGCGATGGAGGTGGGCGACGGCCTGGTCGGGATCGATCGTTCGAACGAGGTCACGCATGCGTGGCCCAAAGGGTACCGAGCCGGGCAGCAGGTGTCTGTACAGGATGGCGCGATGTGCGACAATCTGGCGAACAAAGGTGAAAGTGCGTACTCCCTTATTCCGGTGCGATTCGCTGTGCTATAGTCGCGCCGTCATGCCGGGTTGACGCTCCATTCTGAGTAGCCCTGAAGGAGGCAAGATGGACCCGAATGTCGTTCTCAATCGGGTCGCGCGGCTCGCGCGACTGGACACGACAGTCTTTGAGGAAGTCCGCGACGATCCGAATGAAACAATTCCCGCAGTGATCATTGCAGCAATTAGTTCGCTGCTTGCGGGGCTTGGGGCCTTCCTCTGGTGGCAGGTCGTGTCGTCGGATGTCGACCTGGACGGCCTCTTCGTCAACACCGTCATCCTCGGGACGATTTTCCTGTTGCTGATGTACGGTGTGGCGTCGCTCGTTATTTATGTCGTGATGGCGCAACTGTATCGCGTGCAGGCCGACATCATGTCGCTGCTGCGGGTGATGGGGTATGCGTCGATCCCGCTGGCGGCGTCGATCCTGATGCTGGTACCGATCATCTGGCCGGTGTTCGCCATCCTGCCGATTGCGGCGCTGCTCGTGATGATGATTTACGCGGTGCAGTCGGTGACGGGCGCGGAATCCGACGAAGTGGTGGTAGCGTCGCTCATCGGCCTGGCGGTGCTGGTGCTGGTGTGCGGCCTCATCGCGAACACGGTGGACCTGCCCGACGCGCCGATGGGCGCCGGCATCTTCGGTATCCTGCTCGACTTCAACTAGTCTCGTTTCGAGTCGTAGGATGTGAGCCCCGGCCGAGCCGGGGCTCTTCTGTTTCATTGGCACCTGCTTTCGGCCTTGGTACGATCGAACGCGGGCTGCACGGACTTCGAAAGGGACCTCATTGACCTCTCAGCATGGCGTTGACCGCGAACGCGTTCGCGACGCGGTAATCGAACTCCTCAAGGCAATAGGTGAAGACCCGGAGCGGGAAGGCCTGCGCGATACGCCGCGCCGCATCGCGGACATGTACGCCGAGATCTTCAGCGGGATGACGATCGACCCGCGGGAGTACCTCAAGGTTGGGTTCGAAGTCCCGCACGACGAGATGGTCATCCTGCGGAACATTCCCTTCTACTCGATGTGCGAGCACCACTTCCTGCCGTTCCACGGGGAAGCGCACGTTGGCTATGTGCCACGCGGGCGCGTTGTGGGTATCAGCAAGCTCGCGCGGGTGGTGGAGGCGTTCGCACGGCGGCCGCAAATCCAGGAGCAGCTCACAAGCCAGGTGGCCCAGGCCATCATGGACGCACTGGAGCCGGACGGCGTGGCCGTCGTCATCGAGGCGGAGCACCTGTGTATGACCATGCGCGGCGTGCAGAAGCCGGGCAGCCGCATGGTGACAAGCGCGATGCGCGGACAGTTCAGCGCGTCGCCCGTAACACGCTCCGAATTCCTGGCACTGGTACACGGTTCGAGGTAATGACCACAAGCGAGGCACGCACCGGCCGTGTCGCGGGCCGGGAGCGTCCCAGGCTTCTCCTGCTGCACGGCTATTTCTCCTGCGCGGCGGCGTGGGACCGGCTACGCGAATGCCTTCGCGACGATGCGGACACGATCGCACCGCCACTGCTCGGCTATGGCGGCGCGCACGGCTGCGGCGACTACCGCCTCGAGTCGCTGGTGGAGTACCTGGCGCCGATCGTCGAACGGGAACAGCCAACGCACGTCATCGGGCACTCGATGGGCAGCATCGTCGCGCTGGCGCTGGCACGCGCCTTCCCGGGACAGTTCGAGCGCGTCGGCGCGATCGGGCTGCCTGTGTTCCACAACCGGGAAGACGGCATCGCGATCCTTCGCCAGCACGGCATTGTCTACCGCGCCTTCCTCCGGAATCACGACCGGGCTCACGCAGCGTGCGTGGTGATGCGGCGCACGGAGCGAGCCTGGGCGCCGTTCACGAAGCTGGTTCTGCCGCGGCAGCCTCGCGAGGCCATCGTCGGCGCGTTCGACCACTGCCGATCGAGCCATAAAGGCGGGCTGGAACACATCGTGTTCTCCGGCCAGGTCGAGGCACTGGCGAAGCAGGTCCGCACGCCGGTGGTGGCGCTCCACGGTGCGCGTGACCGGACTGCACCCCCGGACCGGGCGGAAACGCTGGCGCGGCGGCTGGGCTGGGACTTCCTGGCGGCGCCGGGGCAGGGCCACCAGAACATCGTCGAGCGGCCGATCGCGGTGGCGCGGTGGGTTCGCGACCGCGTGATCGGCAATTCCGGGCAGGCCGCCGGGGTTGCGGGATCGGCGAACCACCGAGTGGCCAGCGCGCCCGGCGCTTCGGTAGAGTGACGCTGATGTCTCGTCTTGTTGTCGCAGCCGATTTCGGGGGCACGAACCTGCGCGCGGCGCTGGTCGACGAGGGCGGCCGCGTGGTCGAGCGCATCGACCGGCCCACACCCGCGGACGCAACCTCCACTGAGATTCTCGCGGAGATCGTGCAGTTGTTCCGCGACGTGGTCGCGAAGGCACCTTCACGGCCGGTGGCGGCAGCGCTGGGTGTGCCCGGGCTCATCGACGCCGACGAAGGCACCGTGCTGCTGGCGCCGAACATCGCGGGCTTCCGCAATCTTGTGCTGACGAAGCCGATCGAGGAGGCGCTGGGCATCCCGGCGTACATCGAGAACGACGCGAGCTCGGCCGCGCTCGGCGAATTCCGTTTCGGGGCCGGCCGCGGCACGAAGCACCTGCTCCACGCGACGCTCGGCACCGGCATCGGCGGCGGGCTCGTGATCAACGGGCGGCTCTACCGCGGCGCGAACGGGCTGGCCGGGGAGATCGGGCACATCGTTATCGACCCGGCGGGGCCGCGGTGCAACTGCGGTTCGCGGGGCTGCCTGGAAGCGATGGTGAGCGGGGTCGCGTTCGCCGAGCGTGCGCGGCGGGTATTAGCAAGCGGGAGTTCGCCGCTGCTCCAGGAGATCGTGGGTTCGCGGAACCCGACGGCAGCGGACCTGCAGGCCGCGGCGAACGCCGGCGACAAGGTGTGCGAAGCCGAGATCCGGAACGGGGGGCACCTGCTGGGGCTCGGGATCGGCAGCCTCGTGAACGTGCTCAACCCCGACGCCGTCACCCTGAGCGGCGGGCTGCTGAACATGGGGGAGATGCTGCTCGGCCCCATGAAGGAGTCCATGAACTCAATCGCCTACGGGCCGGCCGCCGCCACACCGGTACGGGTGAGCACGCTCGGCGACGAGGCCGGGCTCCTTGGCGCGGCAGCCGTCGCCTTCGAACGGGCCGGGAGCTAGGGAATCCCGCGCCACTCGCGGACGGACGGCACCCCGGCAAGGCTTTCGGCCGCCCAGACGCTCTTCACGATCGCGCGCTCGACGGCACGAACGGTCATGAGCCCCACCGTGAGCGCATCGTCGGGGCGCGGAGGCACCTGCGCCATCGAGACAGCGAACACCACGTCGCCATCGGCGAAGGTGTGCGCGGGAACGATGGTGCGCGCGATGCCATCGTGGCCCTGGTAGGCGATGCGCTGGAGCTGGCCATGCTCGAGCGTTGCGTTGGTGGCCACGACGACCAGCGTCGTGTTCTCGAACAGGGCGTCCATCTGCCGGGTGCGGTCGTGCATGGCCTGCGGCAGGGGCACCATCGAGCGGGGTTCGTCGCCACGCGGCCCGGCGATCATCTCGCCGGTGTCGGGTTCGAAAATCGCGCCGACCGAATTCGACACGGCGATCGCACCGACAACCAGGCCACGCGGGCCCACGACACTCGCGGTACCGACGCCGCCCTTGAGTTCGCGCTCCTTCCCGAGGAACTTGGCGACCGCCGCACCGGTGCCCGCTCCCACCGAACCCTGCTCCACGGCCCCGCCTTTCGCGCGCTTCGCGGCGGTATAGCCGTCGGCCTCGGTGGGGTGGGCGACCCGGCCGGTCGAGAGGTCGTACAGCACCGCAGCTGAAACGATCGGCACCTTCGCCGCGACGGTCTGGAAGCCGATCTCGCGCTCGGCGAGCCACTTCATGACCCCCTGCGCCGCGCCGAGGCCGAACGCGCTGCCGCCGGTGAGGAGGATGGCGTGTGCTTTCCGGACAACGTTCGGGCTCGCGAGGACGTCGGTTTCGCGGGTACCGGGCGCGCCGCCGCGAGCGTCCACGGCGGCGAGGGCACTATCCTCGCAAAGCACCACGGTGCAGCCCGTGGCCGCACGGCGATTCGTCCAGTGGCCTACGCGAATGCCGGGGACGTCGGTGATGGCGTCGCGCGGGCCCGTCTCCCACTGCAGCATGCCCATCAGTCGCGTCGTCCTGCGCTACGCCGTGCCCCGAGGTACGAAAGGAGGAAGCCGCGCGCGATTTCGCAAAGGTCCGCGGTCAGGTCGGCCAGGTTGGCGGCCTCCCCTTCGGAGACGCTGAAGCTCGAGGCGTACACCTCGCCCTGGCTATCGACGCCCGCGAAAAGGCACTCGTCCGGGACGCGCTGGCCGATGCCGGGGATGAGCAGCATCGGGTTGCCGGAGGCGGCCGCGGCCACGAGCCCGGTCAGGTCGGCGAGGCCGGGCTGGGCGCGGAGGCGTTGTGCCCACGGCAGGGCGTCCTCGCCGAGGCTGAGTTCGCGGAGCATCTGCTCGGGGGTGAAGGTCGCGGCCTGGTGAATGAACGCCTTCCACTCCTCGACGCCGGGAAGCGGCTGGAGGAGCGAGCGGGCGATGCTGTAGGTCCGGTCGGAAAGGGCTGCGTGAACCGCGACGAGCCTGCGGCAGGCTTCCGCCAGCTCCTGGCCGATCAGGCCGGCAAGGATAGCGCGGTCGCCCGCCTCGGCGAAGACCAGGCGGCTGAGTGCCGCGTCGGCGGCCATCTGGGGTTTACGAACGGCAGAGCGGGCGTAGGCTTCGACGAACTCGAGCTCGCTGAGCCCGCCGGGGAAGCTCGTTGGGGTCATGCGAAGATTCTACGCCGGCCAGAGCGCTGCCCGGATCGCGGCGGCAATGGGGGAGTCGCCCGCCGGTTCGCGGAGGGCAGCCTCGATCCGGTTCGCGCTGAGCTTGAGCGCTTCGATGGCGGCATCGTCGCCGAGCATCTCGACGAGGCGCCGCGGAAGCGGCAGCAGGTCGTGCAGCCCCCACCAGATGGTCGCGAGATCGACGAGGTCGACGGTGGCGGAAACATCGAGCCGACGGGTGCGTGCGTACCGCTCGGCGAGTTCGCGGCGAAGGCCAGCGTCGGCACCGCAGGTCGCGAGGAATGCGGCGACATCGAAGAGCTGGTGCCCGTACCCGGCGTCCGCGAAGTTCACCAGCCGTGGGCCGTTCGCGGTGAACAGCACATTCCCGGCGGTCGCGTGCCCATGCGTAAAGCCGAACGGGCCGGCGAGGAGCTGTTCGCGCGCCTGCGTGAGCGGTTCGCGGGCAGGTTCGCGTTCGTGGGCGGCGAACCCGAGCCGATAGAGCGGGAACTCCTCGGCCGGGAGCAGGCCGGCGGGCTGCTGCTCCCAGCGGAGCCCTTCGCGCACGTCGAGGGCGTGCAGTGCTGCGATGGCATCGACCGCGGCCGCGAGGTCGTGAGTCTCCATCTTCACGTTTAGCGCCGTGAGACCGTCTTCCCACTCTTCAACGGCGGCATCCCCGGCGATGGCGAGGAGCCGGGGCGCGAACGGAAACCCGCGATTCGTGAGCGCCTCCATGACGGCCAGGTGGTTCGCGGCGCGTTCGTCGTCGGGATCGCGGCGAACGAGGACGACGAGCTCGGATTGGCCCGGCGGGCAGAGCGTGAGCCGAACGGGAGCGTACGGGTGCTCGCCGAGGCGTTCGCTGGTGGCCGCTGTGCCGGCGGGCAGCCGGAGAGCCTGGATCACGAGCTGTTCGTCAACGGGCATGAGGCTGTCTCCTGCGAGAGGGGCGCTGGCAGCGGGGGCAGAAGTGGGTGCCGCGGCCGCCGACCACGGTCTTCTGGATGATGCTTCCGCAGATGTAGCACGGCTTCCCGTCGCGGCGGAACACCTGCACGTACATGTGCTGCTGGCCCTGGTTGCCCTGGCCATCGACGTAGTCGCGGAAGCTGGCGCCGCGGTATTTGATCCCGCGTTCGAGCACATCGCGGGTGGCCTGGTAGAGACGCTTCACCGCAGCGTCCGAAAGTTCGCCGGCCGGGGTGTCGGGGCGGACGCGCGCCTGGAAGAGGGCCTCGTCAACGTAGATGTTGCCGAGGCCTGCCATGCGCCGCTGATCGAGCAGCACTGCCTTAACCGGGGCGGTGCGCCCTGCAAGGGCGGCGCGAAAAGTCTTGAGGTCGAAGGTGTCGTCGATAGGCTCGGGGCCGAGTTTCGCGAGCAGGTCGTCGAGATGCTCGTAGATGCGCCAGGTACCGAACTTGCGAAGGTCGCTCCAGCGCAGGTCGTAGCCGTTGTCGAGGATGAGGCGAGCGCGTTGATACTGCTCGGGCGGGGCGTCGTGTGGCCGCCAGACCAGGCGGCCGGTCATGCGCAGGTGGGCGACAAACCAGCGGCCGTCGTCGAGTTCGAACAGGAGGTATTTCCCGCGGCGGCCCAGTGACCTGATGGTGCGCCCGACCAGGTTCGACTCGAGGACGTCGAACGATGTGCCGGCAAGGAGCGGCAGCGTCGCCGGGTCGACTTCGACGCCGGTGATCGTGCGGCCGGTGACGAGCGGAGCAAGGTCGCGCCGGATGGTTTCGACTTCGGGGAGTTCGGGCACAGCGTAAGCGTACAGGCGCCCCGGCAGAGGCTCACGATGCAGACCGGGGCAGTGCTCCTTCGAGGAAGAGGCGGAGAACCTCCTCGACCATCTGCTCGCGCGAGACCTCGTTGCGATAGGGACCGAAGCGCCAGACGACCGTCGTGCCAAGGATCAGGCTGGCGCAGAGCGGGACGTTGAGGTCGCTGCGAAGGACGCCGTTTTCGACGCCGCGCGCCAGGAGAGCGCGGAGAACTTCTTCGGCGGCGGTGTGGCTCCCCCGTTCGATAATTGTTTCGCGCAGCATGCCGCTGAACCCGGGTTCGAAGAGCCAGCCATCGCGGTCGAGCGCAGTCAGCAGCGCGTCGAGGTACCGGTGGAGCGCCTCGATAGGGTTCTCGATGTCGCGGAGCTGTTCGAGGGCGGCGTCGAGGTCCATCGTCGCATCGTCGATGACGGCGCGGAGGAGGTCCTCTTTGTTGCTGAAGTGGCGGTAGATGGTGCCGACCCCAACGCCTGCGCGTTCGGCGATGTCCTTCACTTCAGCGGCGGGGCCCAGGGCAGCGAACGTGTCACGGGCGGCAACGATGAGCCGCTGCCGGTTGGCAATCGCGTCGGAGCGTTTGGGCTGGTGAAGGGGGAGCGGTTCTTGCCCCATGGCTTCTCCTTAACGCGGCTTTCACGCAGGTGGGGTTGCGAGAAGCGGAATTCCTATTCATCTTAGCAGTAACCCCTTTTGCAAAGGTAACCCGCCGCATGACTCGCTTTATCTCCTGGATTACGGAGTATAGCTACCGTAAAGCGTGGCTCGTGATGGTGGCCGTCGTGATGGTTGTCGCGTTCGGCGGCTACACGGTGACCCGGGTCCGCCAGGAACTCATTCCCGACATCGAACTCCCGATGATCACGGTGGTCGTCCAGGTGCCGGACACGCAGGCCACCGACCTCACGCAATCGGTCACGGTTCCGCTGGAGAGCCAGTTCGAGCAACTCGACGGCGTGAAGTCGTTGAGCTCGACGACCGTCGCGGGGCTCTCGGTGGTCACCGCCGAGTACGACTTCGGCGCCAACCTGGAAAGCGCTGAAGACGACATCCGGCGGGCCATCGACCAGACGCCGCTCCCAACGACGGCACAGGTTTCGGTCCTGAAGTTCGACCCGACGCTCCTCCCCATTGTGGAGTTCAGCCTGGAAGGCGAACTCAGCCAGTCGGAACTGCTGACGCTGGCGCAGACCGAGGTCCTCCCGTTTATCCGCTCGCTCGACGGGGTTGCATCGGTCGAGGTGGTGGGTGGCGCAAGCCGCGAAGTGATCGTCACGCTCGACGCTTCGGAGATGGTGCAGCGGGGCGTGACCTATCAGCAGGTCACGGCTGCGCTGCAGGCGAACAACGTGCTGATCCCGTCGGGCGCACTCCAGACGCCGGAGTTCACGCAGCCGATCGAAACGGTTGCGGTGCTGCAGACGCTCGACAGCATCCGGTCGATCACGGTGCAGGGGGCCGATGGTCAGCCGGTGCGGCTAGGCGAGATTGCGACGGTCGAGGACGTGCAGGCGGCTTCGACCGGCGTGGCGCGAACGAACGGCAAGCCGGCGGTCAGCATCCGGGTTACCAAGGAAAAGAGCGCGAACACCGTCGAAACGTCGCACCGGGTGCTTGATGAACTGAAGGAGATTGAGGAGCGGCTGCCCGAAGGTGCGGCCATCACGATCTTCTCGGACCAGGCCGAGTACATCGAAGAATCCATCAGCGGTGTCATCGAAGAAGGCATCATCGGCGGCGTCCTCGCCATCATCATCGTCTTCATCTTCCTTTCGAACTGGCGAACGACGCTGGTGACGGCGGTTTCGATCCCGCTGTCGATCCTCGTGGCGGTCATCCTGCTCGACCGCATGGGCTACTCGCTCAACATCATGACGCTGGGCGGCCTGACCATCGCGATCGGGCGCGTGATCGACGACTCGATCGTGGTGCTGGAGAACGTGTACCGGCACATGGCCGAGGGCCAGCCGCCTTTCGCGGCCATCGTGAATGGCGCACGAGAGGTGACCATCGCCATCGTCGGCGCGACGGCCACCACCTGTGCCGTGTTCCTGCCGCTGGGCATGGTGGGCGGCCTCGTGGGCCAGCTGTTCCTGTCGTTCTCGCTGGCGGTGGCGTTCGCGCTGCTCGCGTCGCTCATCGTGGCGGTCACGGTCATTCCCGCGCTGGCAAAGTTCACCATCGCGGGCAAGGTGAAGGCGCACCCGGAGAAGAAGGCGACGGAGACGCGGCTCGCCCGCGCGTATGCGCCGATCCTCCGCTGGTCGCTGAAGAACCGCTGGAAGACGCTCGGTATCGCGGCCGCGGCGTTCGTCGCGAGCCTGGCGTTGGTGCCGTTGCTCCCTGTGGTGTTCCTGCCGCCTTCGGGCGAGAACATCGTCACGGTCACGGTGAACGCACGGCCGGGCCAGACACAGGACGCCGTCCTCGAGCAGGCGATCGCCGTCGAAGAGCTCCTGCAGGACTACGACCTCGTGTCGATGCAGACGATCATCACCGGCGCGACATCGGACGTCGGCGCGATCGGCAACATCCTCATGGGGCAGGGCGCGAACAGCGCCACCATCCGCGCGGAGTTCGGTTCGGGCGACCGGCAGGACATCGCGAACGACCTGCGGGAGCGCATCGCCGCCGAACTGCCGAACAGCGAGAACATCTCGGTCACGGCGAGCGGCGGTGACTTCGACATGGGCTCCGGCATCTCGTTCACGGTGAGCGCCGAGAACGAGCAGGCGGCCCAGTACATCCCCGAGGTGGCGCAGAAAGTTGCCGAAGCCGTCGCCTCGGTCGAGCACACCGCGAACGTGAGCTCGGACGTTGGCGCGACGATCCCGACGCTCCAGGTGGTCGTCGATCCCGAGCGGGCCGCGGCGGCCGGCGTTTCGCCGGCGCTGGTAGCGGAGCGGCTCGGAAGCCTTTCGTCGAACGCGACGGTCACGAACGTCGACCTGGGCAACGGGCCTCAGCGGCTGCGAGTGGTCGTTGGCGGCGTGAGCCTGGCCGACCGCGAATCGCTCGAGGCGTTCGAAGTGGCGCCCGGCGTGGCCATTCGTGACGTCGCCGACATCATCGAAGTGGCACGGCAGGTCAGCATCACGCGGGTCGACGGGCGGCCGGCGGCCACCATCACCGCCGATATCACCGACATCGACAGCGCAGCCGTCTCGGCCGACGCGCTGGCCGCGGTGAAGAAGATCGATTTGCCGGATGGCATCGAGGTCTACCAGGGCGGCATCGCGGCGGACATCGAGGAAGGCTTCTCGAGCCTGTTCTTCGCCATCGGCGCCTCGGTGGTGCTCGTCTACGTCATCATGGTGATCCTGTTCCAGAGCTGGCTGGACCCGTTCGTCATCCTGTTCAGCCTGCCGCTGGCGGTCATCGGCGCCATCGTTGCGCTCGTCGTCACCGGTTCGCCGCTCAGCGTGAGCGCCCTCATCGGCATCCTGATGCTTGTGGGCATCGTGGTGACGAACGCCATCGTGATGCTCGAATTCGTCATCATGCTCCGCCACGAGCGCGGCTACTCGACGTACGAGGCGCTCATGGAGGGCGCGCAGACCCGGCTTCGCCCGATTCTCATGACGGCGATCGCGGCGATGCTGGCGCTGATCCCGCTGTCACTTGGCCTCACTGAAGGTGCGCTCATCGCGGCCGACCTCGGGCGCGTGGTCATCGGCGGCCTGTTCTCGTCGACGATGCTGACGCTGGTGGTGGTCCCGGTGGTGTACAGCCTGGTGGACGACCTGAAGCGGAAGCTCGCGCGGGCGCCGCAAACCGAACGGCGCGCGGCAGCCACCAGGGAACAGGCGGCACAGGGCTAGGAGGGGTTCGCAATGGCTGACACGACCTATCGTCCGAAGCGGCTCGTCGCCGTGCTGAGCCACCCGGAAGAGATCGCGAACGTGTACCCATGGTCGCTGTCGCTGGCCCGGCAGTGGGGCCTCCCGCTCACGCTGCTCCACGTCATCGACCCGGTGAGCTCGCGGGAGCTCTCCGAGAACGCGGAGGTGATGGCCCGGGACATGCTCGCACTGCTGGCCCACGCGCCGGCGGCCGAGGGCGTCGAGGTGGATACCGCGGTCGAGACCGGCGGGCCGCAGACGGCCATCCCGGCGTTCGCCGGCCAGCATCCCGGGTCGGTGTTCGTGATGACGGGCGGCGACCACGGCACGTTCGCACGGACGCTCCTGCGCCGGGGCAGCGAAAACGTGATCCATCACCTGGACGCGCCACTGGTATTCCTGCCGCCGAAGGCCGGGCCCGCCCGGCCGATCGAACGGGCGATCGCGGGCATCGATGGCTCGGAAATCGCGGCCCATGCGCTCGAAGTGGCGCGGGAAGTGCTGGGCGCGACGCCCATCGTGCAGGTCCAGGTATTGGAACCGGGGATGCTTCCCGCGGAAGAGTACCTTTCTACCACGCCGACCCTGGCTGGTGACGTGATCCGGATGCGGGGGCGCGCCGGCATTGCGCTGCTGGCAGCGGCCCGGGCACGGGACGCGCAACTCATCGCGGTGGGCCGGCGCGGCCATACCGGCCTGTTCGGGCAGCACCTCGGCGGGACCGCCGAGTGGCTCAGCCGCAACGCGGACCGGCCGGTGCTTATCGTGCCGCCGCGAGGCTAGGCGGCAAGAGGAGAGCAAGCGAACGGGGGGGGCGAACCGATGGTGGTTCGCCCCCTCGTTCTATCGGAAAAGTGGTCTGCGCTATTCTTCTTGACTATTTTGGTCGACATTGTATGGTCCCAGGGACCATACTTTTCGCATAGCACCTTATGGAGGCGTGGGGTTGACCCTTTTCCTCATCGAGTACGACACGACGCGGCCCGAGGCGGCAGACGCCCAGAAGCTTATCGCGGAGACGACCGAGGCGGCCACCAAGGCCGGCGGCGAAGTCATCGAGACGCACATCGCCCCCGACATCAACCGGGCCTATGTGGTCGTCGAACACGACCGCGAGAACGGGCTGCGGGCAGCGCTGGTGGCAGCGCGGCTGCCGGAGCACGACCTGGCGCAGGTCAGGCTTGTGGGCGCCACCCTCGAAGAGGTGAAGGCGAACAAGACCACCCCGGGGTTCCTGGTGGAGTGGGACTTCCCCGAGGGGCTCGATATGGACACCTACCTCGCGCGGAAAAAGGAGAAGGCCCCGCTCTACGCGAAGGTCCCCGAGGTCCAGTTCCGGCGGACGTACGTCCGCGAGGACATGATCAAGTGCCTCTGCCTGTATGACGCGCCGGACGAGGACGCGGTTCGCCGCGCGCGTGAAGTGGTCGAAACCCCGGTCGACCGGCTCACCCGCCTGCAGCCCGGGCAGTAGTTCGCGCCATGGGCACGTTCACACCCAGCCTGCTGCTCGATGACGCGGAACTCGCGCGATGCCGCGAGTTCCTGGAGCCGCGTGCGAACGCGGCCGACCGTGGCGACGCTACGTTCTGCGACGCCGCAAAGTTCATCGCGGAAAACGTGCTCGGCGAAAACGCCGGTCCGCCCGAGGCGCCGAACCAGAACCTCGAACGGGTAGTTTCGGCCCTCGCAACCATCGGCTGGTTCGACATGGGCACCGCATTCTCGCTGTGGTGCCAGCGGATGGTGCTCGAGTTCCTCTCGAAGGCGCCGAGCGGTTCGGCGTGCCGCGAAGAGGCGCTCGATGCGTTGCGGCGCGGCGAACGCGTCGGGACGTCGGCGATGGCCGGCCCGATGGCGCACTTCGTCAGTGGCGTCCCGCTGACGCTGAAGGCCACTCCCGCGGAGAACGGCGAAGGCTACCGCATCTCGGGTGTGGTCGCGTGGGCATCGAACCTGGCCGAGGGCAAGTCGATTATCGTCTCGGTGGCTGCGCGCGAATCCGGCGAGCCGGTGGTGTTCGCGACGCCGATCGAGGCGCCGGGCATCCGGATCGGCAGCTTCTCGCCGCTCATCGCCATGCAGGGCACGCTGAGCACGTCGATGACCTTCGAAGACGTGGAAGTGCCGGCGAGCTGGGTGATCACCGAGAACTTCCGCGACTTCATGACGGCGATCCGGCCGATTTTCCTGCTCCTGCAGTCGTCGTACTGCTGGGGGCTGGCGGCGCGCTCGGTCGCCGAGTCGGAGCAGGCTGCTCGCGGCGTGGCGGAAGTCTTCCGTGACGAGATTACGGAGGCTCATGAGCGCGTCGAACGGCAGGCCGAACGGCTCCTGCAGGTTGCGCGGGCTCGCTGCGAGGGCGTCTCTGTGCCGGAGCTGCTCGATATTCGACTGGAAGCGGCGAAGCTGGCGACCGACTGCACGAGCCTGGAGTCGCGCGTGATTGGCGGCCGCAGCTACATCGCGAGCTGCGAGACCTCGCGCCGGCTGCGTGAAGCGCTGTTCCTGCCAGTCCAGGCGCCGACCGAAGGACAGCTGCGATGGGAACGTTCGCAATACGACTAACCGGGGCCACCCGCTCGTACATGCGAGACGGGCAGCCGGTCTGCGCCATCCGCGACGTCAGCTTCGAAGTTGGCGAGCGCGAAGTTGTGGCGCTGCTCGGCCCGAGCGGCTGCGGGAAGTCGACATTGCTGCGTGCCATCGCAGGTCTTGAAGAACTCGACAGCGGAACGATCCAGTACGGGCGGCCGAGCGATGGCCGGCCGCCCGCCGGTATCGTGTTCCAGGAGCCGCTGCTCCTTCCGTGGCTCACCATTCGCGAGAACGTTGCGCTGGGGCTTCGCTACAAAGCGAACCGCGGCCGTGGCACAGCAGCCGACGTCGAACGAATCCTGCAGGACTTCGGCATCGCGTCAATCGCGGATTCGTATCCGAACGAAGTCTCGGGCGGCCAGGCGCAGCGTGCGAGCCTCGCGCGGACGATCGTCACGAAGCCATCGGTGCTGCTACTCGATGAGCCGTTTTCGGCGCTCGACCCGGCCACGCGAGCGGCAATGCAGCAGTGGCTGCGCGACATCATTCGCAAGCAGGAACTGGCCGCCATCCTCGTTACCCATGACGTCGACGAAGCGCTCACCGTGAGCGACCGCGTCCTGCTGATGACGAAAGGACCGGGGAGCATCGTCGATACCTGGGAAGGCCCTCGCACCCCTGAGTCCCATGCGAAAGCCCGGGAGGCCATCCTCGGGCGCTACCGGACCGACATCGGGCTCGGGGCCACGGGTTCCTACGCCATCTAACCCTCAATCCAAATCAATCCCACCACTGGAGCCAACGCATGCATGAAATGAACCGTCGCCGCTTCCTGCAGCTTGCAGGGCTCACGGGGCTTGCCCTCACTGCGCCAGCCCTTGGCATCGCCTGTGGAGGTGACGATGACGACGACGGTGGCAGCAACGGCTCCAACGGTTCCAATGGCGCCACCGGCGGCGACTCGACCGTCCCGGCGCCCAGCCCGACCGGCGAACTGGAGCAGACGCGGCTGCGGGTGGGCTACCTGCCCATCACCGACGCGACGCCGCTCCTGATCGCGCACGCGAAGGGGTACTACAAGGACGCGGGGCTCGACGTTGAGGGACCGACGCTCTTCCGGAGCTGGCCGGCCATCGCCGAGGCGTTCCAGGCGCGCCAGGTCGACGTTGTGCACATGCTGATGCCGACGACCGTGTTCATGCGGTTCGGGCAGCAGGTGCCGGTGAAGGTGGTGGCGTGGAACCACATGGACGGTTCGGCGCTCACCGTGGCGAACAACATCAACTCGATCGAGGACGTCATCGGGAAGACGATCGCCATCCCGTCGTACTACTCGCTCCACAACGTCACGCTGCAGCAACTCCTGAAGAAGGCGAACATCACGCCCATCATCAGCGGGGATCCTTCGCCGGCCGATCGCCAGGTGAAGCTGGTGGTGATGGCGCCACCCGACATGCCGCCAGCGATCGCGAACGGGTCGATCGCCGGCTACATCGTGGCGGAGCCGTTCAACGCGGCGGCCGAGGTGAACGGTGTCGGCAAGATCCTTCGCTTCACGGGCGACATCTGGCAGCACCACGCCTGCTGCGTCGTCATCATGCACGAGGACGCGATTAACGAACGGCCGAACTGGGCGCAGGCGACGGTGACCGCGATAGCCCGGGCGCAGCTCTTCGCGAACCAGAATCGCGAGGAGACTGCAAAGATCCTCTCGAACGAAGGGAACGACTACCTGCCGCAGCCGCGCCCGGTCATCGAGCAGGCGCTGACTCACTACGACAAGGAGGAGTACGGCGGCGGCGCGATCCAGCACACGGACTGGCCGAACCAGCGCATCGACTTCCAGCCGTTCCCGTTCGCGAGCTACACGGAAGCGCTCGTCCGGCTGATGAAAGAGACGGTGGTCGAGGGCGACGCCCGGTTCCTCGCCGACCTGGACCCGGCGCAGGCGCACCAGGAGCTGGTTGAGGACCGGTTCGCTCGCGAGGCGGTAGCACAGCTCGGCGGTCCTTCGGCGTTCGGCATTCCCGATTCCCTGGTGCGAACCGAGGTCATCGAGCCGTGAGTTCGGCGCGGAGGTCGTGGCCGTACCTGGAACGGTTCCTGCTCGGGGTCCTCGGGCTCGTGGTCACCACCATCGTCTGGTGGATCGCAGTCGAGCTCATGAAGGACGAAAAGCCGTTCCTGGCCAAGTTCGCGCCACGACCGACGCTCGACGCGATGATCGACCTGTTCCGGAGCGGCGACATCTGGCCGGATGTGCAGGCGAGCATGCGGCGGGTGGTGCTGGCGCTCGTGATGGCGACGCTCATCGGTGTGCCGCTCGGGGTGCTGGTCGGGAGCTCTCGGCGGTTCCGCACGGCGTCGGCGCCGACGTTCCAGTTCATCCGGATGGTCTCGCCGCTGGCGTGGACGCCGCTCGCGATCATCGTGCTGGGTGTTGGCGATTCGCCGGTGCTCTTCCTGCTGGTCATCGGCGGCGTCTGGCCGATTATGTTGAACACGGCGAGCGGCGTGCAGTCGATCGACCCGCGGTGGCTGAGTGTCGGACGGTCGCTTGGCGCGAGCCGGCGTGAGGTGTTCCAGACGATCACGTGGCCGGCGATTCGCCCGCACGTGCTCACGGGCATCCGGCTTTCGGTGGGCATCGCATGGGTGATCCTGGTGCCGGCCGAAATGCTCGGCGTCGATTCGGGCCTCGGCTACGCAATCCTCGACGCGCGCGACCGGCTGGCCTATTCCGAAATGATGGCGGTGGTGCTCATCATCGGCTTCCTCGGGATGGTCATCGATACGGTCGCGCGGACCATCTTCTCGGAGCACCCATTCGCGGCAATCACCGCGGTACGGCGACGGTGGGCCCGGGCGCGGAGCCCACGCGCCGGGGTCGAAGGGCGCCGAGTCCCGCTGTAGGCGGTTCGGTATATGGACACAAGAAAGAGGGGAGGCGTAATGCCTCCCCTCTTTGGGTAGCTGCGCGAGCCCGGGTTACTGGGCGGCGCTGGATTCGGAGCCTGCCGGGGCCGGTGCGGCCACCGGAGGAGCCTCGACGTGGATCCGCGGGAGGGACCGGTCGAGCCAGCGGGGGAACCACCAGTTGGCCCGGCCGAGGAGCTCCATTGTGGCCGGCACAAGGATGAGCCGGATGACGGTGGCGTCGACCGCGACGGCAACTGCGAGCCCGAGGCCAGCCATCTTCAGCGCCCGCTCGTCGCCGAGGACGAAGCTGCCGAACACGAACACCATGATGGCGGCCGCGGCCGAGATGACACGGGCGGTTGCGGCCAGGCCGTCGGCGACGGCGGTGGCGTTGTTCCCGGTCCGGTCGTACTCCTCACGGATGCGGGAGAGCAGGAAGACTTCGTAGTCCATGGAGAGGCCGAAGACGATGGCGAACAGCATCATCGGGATCCAGGCTTCGACCGGGCCTTCCTTGCCCACACCGAAGAGTTCGAGGCCCCAGCCCCACTGGAAGATGGCGACCAGGACGCCATAGGCGGCGCTGATCGAGAGCAGGTTCATGATGATCGCCTTGAGCGGCACCACGATGCTGCGGAAGACAACCATCAGGAGGACGAACGACAGCGCGAGGACTGCGCCGAAGAAGATCGGCAGGCGGTCGAACGTGAAGTCGGCGAAGTCGGTGGCGCCTGCCGTCACACCGCCCACCTTGACGTCGAGGTCGTTGCCGACGGTCGCGGGGATGACGGTATCGCGGATTTCATGGACCAGGTCGGCGGTCTCCTTGTCCTGGGGGGACGATGCCGGGATGACCTGGATGATGGCCGCGGAGCCGTCTTCGTTGACGATCGGCGGGCTGGCGAAGGCGACGCCGGGCGTCTGGTTGAGCACCTCGGAGAGGCGGTTCATGGCTTCGAGGTCGGCCTCGCCCTCGGGAAGCGTGGCAGCAGCCAGCATCGGGCCGTTGAACCCGGGACCGAAGCCCTCGGACAGGAGGTCGTAGGCGCGGCGGCTGGTGTCCTCTTCCGGCCGGTTGCCGGCGTCGGAGAAGCCGAGGCGCATCGAGAAGACGGGGGCTGCCAGCAGAAGGAGGAGCACCACGCCCAGGATGGCGGACGGCCACGGATGGCGCTGCAGGACGTAGCTCCAGCGGTGCCAGAACGACTCGCCCCGGGCCTCGGCCTGCTTCCGATGCGGAAGGCCGAAGCGGTCGATCTTGTGGCCAACGAACCCGAGGATGGCCGGCACGAGCGTGACCGACGCAACCATGGTCATGAGGACCGCGAGCGATGCGCCAAGACCGAGCCCGCGCATCATGTCGAGGCCCATGAAGAGCATGCCGAGCAGCGAAATCACCACGGTGCAGCCCGCGAAGATGACGGCCCGGCCAGCGGTATTGATCGCCAGCGGAATTGCTTCCGACGGCTCCATGCCCTCGTGGAGGGCGCTTCGGTAACGCGTCACGATGAACAGCGCGTAGTCGATGCCCACGCCGATGCCGATCATGGCGGCGACCGGCGTCGTGAAGTCGGGCATATCGATGAAGTTCGTGCTGAGGTGGATGAGCGCGTAGCCGGTGCCGATACCGAAGAGGGCAGCGACGATCGGCAGGCCCATTGCCAGCAGCGAACCGAACGCGATGAGCAGAATGATCGCGGCGCCGATGAGGCCGATGACTTCACTCGAGGGCTCGGCCCAATCAGCGAACATGTCGCCGCCGAGTTCGACGCGCAGCCCTTCGACGTTGAGGTCCTTTGCGAGCTCCTTCACGTGATCGCCGGCGGAGACGTATTCCTCCTGCGAGCGGTCTTCGAAGTTGAGCTCGGCGTAGGCGATGCGGCCGTCCTGGGCGACCTGGCGTTCGCCGCCCGGCTCATAGGGCGAGACGAGCGAGACGTTCGGTACCTCGGCCGCGACCCTCGCGAAGAAGGCCTCCATGGCCTCGCGTACCTGTGGGTCGTCGACGCCCTGCTGAGCTTCGAACACGATCTGTCCCTGGGCGCCCGTGCGGTCGGCGAAGCCCGAGCTCTCCAGGATGTCGATGGCATCCTGGCTTTCGGAGCCGGGGAGTTCGAACTGTGTCTTGAATTCGCCGCCAACCACTGCGGAAAGTGCGAGCGCGCCAACGAGGAACGCAACCCATGCGGCGACGACCGTGCCGCGGCGCCGGTAGCAGAATGCCGCCAGGCGGCCGAGCACAGTTTGTTTGGAGGAAGCTGCAGGGAGTGTTGCCTGCGACATAGGCGGTCTCCTGTGGTGGGGTGAGGCAGAGTCGCCACATAAGAGGGTCCGGCAATCCGCTGCAGTGTTATATGAACGGGAGCACACAATTGGCGCCGAACGCGGTTCGGGTTGCTGAGGCCCCCGGAGCAGTGGAGAGGGACTACCAGGCGAGCTGCGGATCGAGGCCGCCGCGGTCCTCGATCTCCCAGGCGTGGTCGAGGACGTGCCAGGCGATGCGGCGAGCGGCGTAGGGCAGCGGCCAGCCCCGCCCATCTTCGCGGGCCGATTTGCCGGAACGGAGTACGCGGAGGATCTCTGCGCGGAGCGCATCGACAGCAGCACGGTCGTCGAACTTTGGTTCGCGGTGCCGCACGCCGATGTAGCGAGCGTAGGAGGCCTCGGCCGCGAGGACGTGCTGCAGCACCTTGTCGCGGTCCCGTCCGCCGCCGCGGGGTCCCTTCGCAAGCTCGGCGGGAGCACGCGAGGCAGCCCGGTCGAGCGCCCGCCACGCGGCAGCGACGAGCTCGGCCATCCGTTCGGCGGATCCGGGGGTCAGTGGTTCGGTGTCGCGTGAGGCTGGATGCCCCGGCGCACCAAAGTCAGTTGTGCCGCTCCCCTGCACGCGTTCGGCTACTTCGACCGACAGGTCGTCGGGCGAGAGCGGGAAACCGGCATCTGCGGCGACAACGGCGTACCGCGGCGCGTAGGCGAGAAGGGCTTCGATAGCCGCGGTTTCGTTCTTGCCGGAGCGGCACCAGCCCGGCCAATCAAACGCGCATGCAAACGTTCTCTTCGAACCTTCTTCAAGGTACACGCTGAGCATGGGCGGGATTTTGCCGATCCGCGCCCGGATTTCAAAGAACTATGTCACACAGAACCGGCCCCGCTATTGGGCTAAGATGGCCCTATGGGGCAAGGCGAACACCGCCGAGCGCTACGGCGAGACGCCATCCCCGCTGGAATCCGGGCATGCCTGTTCGACCTCGATGGTGTGCTGACGAAGACGGCGCGGGTGCACGAGGCTGCCTGGAAGCGCATGTTCGATGACTTCCTGCGCGAACGGTGCGCAGGCACAGCTTTCCGCCCCTTCGAACATGACGAGTACCTGCGGTACATCGACGGGCGCCTGCGGCTCGACGGCGTACGGCGGTTCCTCGAATCGCGGGGCATCCAGCTGCCGGAAGGGACTCCGGACGACCCACCGGAAGCGAACACGGTCCACGCCCTGGGCACCCGGAAGAACCGGTACTTCCTCGACACGTTGCGCCGCGACGGCGTGGACGTGTACCCGGGTTCGGTGCGGTTCGTCGAAGTGGCACGCGACGCCGGGTATCGAACGGCGGTGGTGACCGCCAGCCGCAACTGCGACGCCGTGCTGGAGGCGGCGGGGCTTTCCGGGCTGTTCGAGGTGCAGGTCGATGGAAACGTCGCCCAGCGCGACGGGCTGCGCGGGAAACCGGAACCCGACACATTCCTTGCTGCCGCGAGGGCGCTTGGTTTGAGCCCCGCGGCAAGCGCCGTGTTCGAAGATGCAGAGGCCGGGGTGGAGGCCGGGCGCCGGGGCGGTTTTGGCTGGGTAGTAGGCGTGGACCGAAGCAATCACGCGCAGGCCCTTCGGGACCATGGTGCCGACATCGTGGTGAAGGACCTCGGCGAGTTCCTGGAGGACTGATGATCGGTAGCGGGATATTCACTGTAGAGCCCTGGGCCGTCACGGAGCCCGAGCTCCATCTCGAGCTGCTCGGCGAAACGGAGTCGATCTTCAGCCTTTCGAACGGGCACATCGGGCTCCGCGGCAACCTGGACGAAGGCGAGCCCCACGTGATTCCCGGGACCTACCTGAACGGGTTCTACGAATCGCTGCCGCTGCCGTACGCAGAAACGGGATACGGCTATCCCGAGCAGGGCCAGTCGCTCATCAACGTGACTGACGGGAAGGTGATTCGGCTGCTCGTCGACGACGAGCTGTTCGACGTTCGCCACGGGACGCTGAAACGGCACGTGCGCAGGCTGGACCTGCGGGCGGGCGTGTTGGAGCGGGAAGTGGAGTGGGTTTCGGCGGCCGGCCAGGGCGTCCGGGTGCGAACGACGCGGCTGGTGTCGTTCGTGCACCGCGCCATCGCGGCAGTCCGGATGGAAGTGGAGCCCATCGGCGAGCCGGCGCGCATCGTGGCGCAGTCGGTGCTCATTCCGAACGAGCCGGTGGAAGAGCGACGAGACGATCCGCGCGCCGCTGCCGCGCTGCGGGCGCCGCTCGTTTGCGATTACGTCTACCACAATGGCGACGAGGTTTCGCTCGGGCACCACACGCAGCGGAGCGGGCTACGGATGGCCGCGGGCATCGACCATGTGATCGAGGGGCCGCCGGGAACCACACAGAGCGCAGAGGCCCGGGACGACCTGGGCCGCGTGACCATCAGCACCGAACTGAACCCCGGCGAGAAGCTGGTCATCGTGAAGTTCCTCGCGTACGCATGGTCGAGCGTTCGTTCGATGCCGTCACTCCGCGACCAGGTCGACGCGGCGCTGGCGGCTGCCCGGCATACCGGCTGGGATGGACTGGTAAAGGGGCAGCGAGAGTACCTCGACCAGTTCTGGCGCCACGCGATCGTGGAGATCGATGGGGACCCGGTGCTGCAGCAGGCAGTCCGGTTCGCCCTGTTCCAGGTCATCCAGTCGGCGGCACGAGCCGAGAAGCGTGCGATTCCCGCCAAGGGCCTGACGGGACGCGGCTACGACGGCCACACGTTCTGGGACCAGGAGATGTACGTGCTCCCGGTCCTCACGTACACGGCGCCACAGGCGGCTCGGGATGCGCTCCTGTGGCGGCACTCGACATTGCCGCTGGCCAAGCAGCGGGCGAAGGAGTTGCGGCTCGAGGGCGCTGCCTTCCCGTGGCGAACCATCGCGGGCAGCGAATGTTCAGGCTACTGGCCAGCGGGCACAGCCGCCTTCCACGTGAACGCCGACATCGCCGACGCCGTTCGGCGGTACGTGCGTGCCACGGGCGACATCGAGTTCGGCAGCGGGCCCGGGTTCGACCTGGTCATCGAGACTGCGCGACTCTGGGCTTCGCTCGGCCACCACGATACGGAAGGCAACTTCCGCATCGACGGGGTGACGGGCCCAGATGAATATTCAGCGCTGTCCGACAACAACACGTTCACCAACCTGATGGCTCAGCGAAATTTGTATGTGGCGGCCGACCTCGCGGAGCGATTCCCCGAACGCGCCGACGAGATGGGCGTGAGCGACGCGGAGATCGCTGCATGGCGCAAGGCAGCCGATGCCATCGTCGTCCCTTACGACCACGAACAGGGGGTCACGGCGCAGGCGGAGGGGTTCACCCGGTACCGCCGGTGGAACTTCCATGCCACACCGCCAACGGATTACCCATTGCTGCTGCACTACCCGTATTACCTGCTCTATTCGAGCCAGGTGGTAAAGCAGGCGGACCTGGTCTTCGCGCTGTACGTGTGCAGCGAGTGCTTTTCGGAGGAGCAGAAGCGCAGGGACTTCGAATATTACGAGGCGATCACGGTTCGCGACTCGACGCTCTCGGCGTGCATCCAGGCGATCGTTGCGGCGGACGTGGGGTACCTGGACCTCGCGTACCAGTACGTGCGGGAGTCGGCGCTCGTCGACCTGGCCTTGATTGCCGGGAACACCGAAGACGGGCTGCACCTGGCGTCACTCGCCGGTGGCTGGCTCGGGATTGTCGCCGGGCTCGGCGGAATGCGAGACCACGGCGACGTGCTATCGTTCGCCCCGCGCCTCCCACGGCAGGTGGAACGCGTGGCGTTCCACCTTCGCTACCGGGACAACTGCCTGCGCGTGGAGATCCTCCCGGAAGAGGTCCGGTACACGCTGATGGAAGGCAGCGGGCTGGAGTTCGAACACGCCGGGACGCGTCTTTCGATAACGGAAGGTGCGACCATCGTGATGAAACCCGCGCCGATCCATGCCCCGGACCCCGCGGGCGCGAGGCCACCGGCCGGGCGAGCACCACTGCAATGGGGTGTCGGGAGCGAAGGCTGATCGGCGGCGCGGGAAAGGCCCGGCCGGGCACTCCCCCGGCTGCTCGCGGGCGGTAGAGTGAAGCATGGCCAGCGCGGACCCACGAAGCGAGCGAGCCGAGGCACCCTGGCTCCGTGACGCGCGCGAGGTCGCTGCGTGGCTGGGGGTCGACCCGGCGCGCGGGCTTTCGAGCGAGGAAGCCAGGGAGCGCCTCGAGCAGCACGGGCCAAACCAGCTCAACCCGGCCCGCCCGGTGCCGGCATGGCGAAAGTTCCTCGAGCAGTTCCGCGACCCCCTGATCTACCTGCTTGGCGCCGCGGTGGCCGTGTCACTCGTCGCGTGGCTGGTTGAAGGCGCCGAGGGATTTCCGTTCGAGGCCGTCGTCATCGTGGCCATCGTGGTCGCGAACGCGGTGCTCGGGTACGTGCAGGAGGCACGGGCCGAGCAGGCGGTCGCGGCGCTCCAACGCATGGCGGCAGCAACCGCGACGGTGATCCGCGACGGGCAGACGCGCACCGTCCCGGCAGCGGACATCGTGCCGGGGGACATCCTGCTGCTCTCGGAAGGTGACGCGGTACCGGCGGACGGCCGGCTGCTCGAAACTGCATCGCTGAAGGTGGCGGAGGCTTCGCTGACGGGCGAAAGCGAGCCCGTGCTCAAGGATGCAGGGACGCTCGAAGGCGACGTGGCGCTTGGTGACCGCATCAACATGGTGTTCAGCGGGACGGGAGTTGCGAGCGGGAACGGGCGGGCAGTGGTGACGGCCACGGGGATGCGCACCGAGATGGGCCGCATCGCCGAACTCCTCGAGCAGACGGAACAGGAGTTGACCCCTCTGCAGCGCGAGGTCGGTTTCATCGGCCGAGCGCTCGGGATCCTGGTTACCGGGATCGCCATTGTGGTGGCCGGGTCGATCTTCCTGACCTCGGACGTGGACTCCCCCGGCGCGTTCGTCGATGTCCTGCTGGTAGGCGTGTCGCTCGCGGTCGCGGCGGTGCCCGAGGGGCTGCCGGCAGTGCTATCGGTCGTGCTGGCGCTGGGCGTGCAGCGGATGGCACGTGAGCGGGCCATCGTGAAACGCCTTTCTTCGGTCGAGACGCTGGGGTCCGCGTCGGTCATCTGTACCGATAAGACCGGCACCCTCACCCGGAACGAGATGACCGTCACGAAGGTGGTGACGCCATCGGGCGAAGTGACGGTAACCGGTTCGGGATACCGGCCGGAGGGCGAGTTCCGCGTCGACGGCCGGCTGTTGGGTGACGGCGAAGACCACGCCGCCCTGCTGGAAGAGGTTCGCGCGGTACTCGGCGCCGGCAGCCTCGCGAGCAACGCCGTGCTCCAGGAGGAAGGCAGCGAGTGGACCGTGCAGGGCGACCCCACAGAAGCCGCGTTCCTTGTGGCCGAGGCGAAGCTTGGCATCACGCCGGCGCGCCAGCGGCGGTTCGACCGGCTGGCCGAAGTGCCGTTCACCTCGGAGCGCAAGCTCATGAGCACCCTGCAGCTCGACGCGGAACGGAACGGCGAAGTTGTGGTCGTCACAAAGGGAGCGCCGGATGTGCTGCTTCCCCGGTGTGTGAGCGAACGCGTCGGGACCGAGGTGCGGCCGCTCACCGAGGAGCGCCGGGCAGCCATCCGGGCGACGGTCGAGCGGCTGGCCGACCAGGCGCTGCGCCCACTGGCGGTGGCGTTCCGGCTCGTGCCCGGCGGGAACGGGGCGGCCCCGGGAGAAGGCGAGTCGCTCGAAGCGCTCGAGCACGAGCTTGTCTACCTCGGGATGGTTGGGATCATCGACCCACCGCGGACCGAAGCTGCGGAGGCGATCAGGCAGGCACATCGCGCGGGGATCCGCGTGCTCATGATCACCGGCGACCACCCGCGCACCGGGCTCCGCATCGCGAACGAACTCGGCCTCGTCGAACCGAACGCGCGCGTCGTTACAGGCACCGAACTTGAATCGATGAGCGAGGAGGAGCTCCGCGAGGCCGTTGGGGAGGTGTCGGTGTACGCGCGGGTGGCGCCACAGCACAAGCTGCGGATCGTCGACGCGCTGCAGGCGCGCCAGAACGTCGTCGCCATGACGGGCGACGGCGTCAACGACGCCCCGGCGCTGCGGTCGGCCGATATCGGCGTCGCGATGGGCATCACCGGCACCGACGTGTCGAAGGAAGCAGCGGACATGATCCTCGCGGACGACAATTTCGCGACGATCGTGGCGGCGGTTCGCGAAGGCCGGGCCATCTTCGCGAACATCCGGAAGTTCCTCCGCTTCCTGCTTTCATCGAACGTGGGCGAGGTGCTGACGATGTTCCTCGGCGTATTGGCCGCCGGGTTCCTTGGGCTCGACGAGGCGGGGGACGCGATCGCGGTGCCACTGCTCGCCACGCAGATCCTGTGGATCAACATGCTCACCGACACGGGGCCTGCACTGGCGCTTGGGGTCGACCCGCCGCCGCGCGATGTGATGAACCAGCCGCCGCGGCGGCTCGACGAACGGGTGGTCGACCCGGAGATGATCCGCGGCATCGGGCTGATCGGGCTGGTGATGGCGCTGGTTTCGCTCTTCGCGCTCGACCTGAAGCTGCCCGGAGGCGTCGTCGACGGTTCGGGTGGCATCGACGAAGCGCGAACGATGGCGTTCACCACGCTGGTACTGGCACAGCTGTACAACTGTTTCAATGCCCGCAGCGAAACGGTCAGCGCGTTCCGTCAGTTGTTCACGAACCGGTGGCTCTGGGGCGCGATCACCCTTTCGGTGGTGCTGCAGGTGGCCGTGGTGCATGTGCCGCTCCTGAACGACGCGTTCGAGACCACGCCGCTCTCGGCGGGCGACTGGGCGATCTGTGTTGCGCTCGCGAGCGTGGTGCTGTGGGTCGATGAAGTGCGAAAGCTGCTGTTGCGGCGGCTCGCGCGGTAGGCTCCCCGGGTTACGCCGGACAGCGGGAGGCGAGAATGGCGACAGACACAACCACAGCCAGCGAACGGCGCTCCGCACTGCTGAGCGGCGCGGGGTTCGGCCTCACCTCCGGCGTGCTCACCACGCTTGGGCTGATCGTCGGGTTGAATTCGGGAACGGATTCGCGGACAGCGGTGGCGGCGGGCATCGCGACCATCGCGATTTGTGACGCGCTCTCGGATGCGATGGGGATCCACGTCTCACAGGAGTCGTCGGGCACCGGGACGCGTTCCGCATGGATTGCCGCCGGCGTGACGTTCGCAGGGAAGTTCCTGTTCGCGATGTCGTTCCTGCTTCCCGTGCTCCTGCTCCCGCTGGGTGCAGCGGTGCTCGTTTCGATCGGATGGGGGCTGGTGCTGCTGACCGGGTTCAGCTGGTGGATCGCGCGGGAGAACGGCGACGACCCGAAGAGCGTCGTCGCCGAACACCTTACCGTGGCCGTGGTGGTGCTCGTCGCCAGCCAGCTTGTGGGCATGGCGATCGACCGGCTAACCGACTAGTCGCCCGGGACGAAGGTCGCCGGCTGCCAGCCGCGAACGGAGTTCAGCACCGCGATCTCCACGCCCGGCCTCAGATCCGAGACCCGGACCTGCCGCTCCCGGAGTTTCCCGGCAGCGAGGAGTTCAGCGCGCTGCGTGCCGGGGAGGAGGCCATCGGACACCGGCGGGGTGACCCATTCGCCGTCGAGGCGAACGGCCACGTTCGCGATGTCGGTTTCGGTGACGAAGCCATCCGTGTTCCAGAGCAGGACCTGGTCGCAATCGGGACGGCTGGCCTTCGCGCGCTCGTACACCGCGCGGCGCGTGGTCTTGTGGTAGAGGAAGCGATCGGCGGGGTCGACCGGCTCGGCTGCGAGGCCCACGCGCACGGGACCTTCGCCCGGCAGCGAGAGCGGTGACGTCTCGACGCGAACGTCTCCATCGGCGTTCAGCAGGAGGCGAACGCGCAGCGGGGTGTCGCCGTGGGCAGCTTCGTCCAGGGCTCGAACGGTGGTGGCGCGGTCGAACGAGATATCGAAGTAGCGGGCGGACGCGGCGAGGCGGTCGAGGTGGCGTTCGAGCAGGACGTAGCCATTCCCCGGGTCCCAGCGCAGGGTTTCGAGCAACTCGAACGGCTCGACCTTCGACGAGAGCACCCTGGCCTTGGCAAGGCACTCGGCGTACTCACGGCCGGGACGTGAATCCCACACGATGCCGCTCCCGACGCCGAAGGTTGCCGTGCCGGATTCGCGGTCGACGACGGCAGTGCGGATGGCAACGTTGAAGCTGGCGCGCCGCCCCGGGCCGAGGTAACCGACCGCGCCGGTATAGACGCCGCGGGGCCAGGATTCGACCTCTCGGATCAGTTCCATCGTGCGAACCTTCGGGGCGCCGGTGATGGAGGCTGGAGGGAAGGTGGCGGCGACGAGGTCGGCGAAGGGGAACGGAATCTCGGCCGAAACGGTCGACGTCATCTGGAGGATGGTCGGGAACCGCTCGACTTCGAACAGGCGGTCGACCCGGACGGTACCGATGGTGGCGAGGCGGCCCAGGTCGTTCCTGACCATATCGACGATCATCAGGTTCTCGGCGCGCTCCTTCGGCGAACGGCGGAGGGCGCGAGCACGGCGGCGGTCTTCCTCGTTCGTGCGGCCGCGGGGAGCGGTGCCCTTCATCGGCCGCATCACCACGCGGGTGCCGTCGCGGGTGAAGTAGCACTCGGGAGACGCAGAACAGATGATGAAGCGACCGAGGTCGAGGTACGCGCCATAGGCGCCGCGCTGCGCGGTCGCGAGGTGGGCGAACAACGCGAACGGCGACCCATGGAAGCGGGCGCGCAGCGGGAACGTGAAGTTCACCTGGTAGGTGGTCCCATCGCGCAACTCGCGCCGGATGCGGCGAAGCGCCGCCGCATGATGCTCCTCGGTGATCGCCGGCTGCCAGTCGAGGGCGGGTGCGCCGGGGGCGGCGCTGACGAGCGCGCGGGCGTCGAACGGGCGGATGTCTTCGAACGCGACGAAGTGCGCGAGGGCGAGGCCATCGACGGGCGGGTGACAGGCCAGACCGAATGCCGCGCCGGCTTCGTAGGCGATGTAGCCGGCCACATGACGCCCGGCCCCGGCAGCCGCTTCGGCCTCTGCGAGCACCGGCAAGACCTCGGAGGCCGTCCGCGCGCAGAAGGCGGCGACCGGGCCCACGAGTTCGTGCCAGGCGCCGTCGAGCTGGACGAGTGCAGCCGGTTGAGGAGCGTTGTCTCGCATCAGGTCCAATCATCGCCCGATGCGAGACAACGCGCTGGCCCAGGTCAGAGAACCGGTTCGGGCTCCTCGCGTGGGAGCACCGTAAGCACCCTCCGAATGAACTGGTGGAACTCCTCCATGAACATCCGGAGGAACTGCTCGGTGCCCTGGACGGTCACTTCGCCTTCGTCGGTGATGAGACCGGGAGTGAACTGGATGTACGCCTCGGGCGAGTTCATCTGTGGCGAGTTGCAGAAGCTGAGCACGCTCCGCAGGTTCTGCTGGGCGACGGCGGTACCGATGGCCCCGGGCGATGCGCCGATCACCGCCGATGGCTTCCGGGAGAAGGAGTTGCGACCGTAGGGGCGGCTCGCCCAGTCGATCGCGTTCTTCAGGCCACCGGGAATGGCGCGATTGTATTCGGGAGTCACGAACAGGACGGCGTCGGAGGCGGCAATAGCCTCCTTCAACGCGCGAGCCTCGGGCGGGTAGTCGGCGTCGTAGTCGTGGCTGTAGAGGGGCAGGTCCTTGATCGGGATCTCGTGGAGTTCGAGCTCGGGCGGCGCGAGTTTCACAAGCGCGGTGGCGAGCTTCCGGTTGATCGAGTCCCTGGCAAGGCTCCCCACGAAATAGCCAACCCGGTATTTGGTCATTGGGTCCCTCCTGCGGGGATGCTGGTCCCGGCGGGTGCTAGCTGTTCGGGACAACCACGGCGCGGCCGCGGATCTTCCCTTCGTGGAGCAGTTCGTAGGCGTGCGGCGCCTCATCGATGCTGAACTGCTGGACCTCGACCTTGATCTGTCCGCGGCGGGCGAGTTCGAGCACTTCCATAAGTTCGGACCGCGAACCCCAGTAGGGCGACCGAACAGAGACGTCGAACGCGGTCGACCCGAACCCGACGGGGAGCAGTCCACCGCCAATGCCGACGATAGAGATATGCGCTTCGGGGGCGACCGACGCAGCGGCAATGTTGACCGTCGGTTGAGCGCCCACGAAGTCGAACACAGCGTCGGCGCCATGGCCGTCCGTCAGGTCCTTGATGGCGGCGGGGGCATCGTCGTTCGAAAGGAGGGTGTGATGCGCCCCGACTTCGCGCGCGAGCTCTAGCTTTTCCTCGTTCACGTCGAGCGCGATAACCGTGGCGCCGGTGATGGCGCGCAGGATCTGGATCCCGACGTGACCGAGCCCGCCGGCGCCGATGACGACAGCGGTGCTCCCTGCGCCCAGCTTTGGCAGCGCGGCCTTGATGGCGTGGTACGGCGTGAGGCCGGCATCGGTGAGCGAAACATTCTGAATGGGGTCGAGGTCGCCAAGCGGGACGAGGTGCCGCGCATTGTCGACGAGCAGGTATTCGGCCATGGCGCCGGGCGAGCCGAGCCCCGGCGGGAAAATGCCAAGCGCCTGGGCGTTGTAGCAGTAGTTCTCCTTGCCTTCTGCGCACTTCAGGCAGCGTCCGCAGCCCCACGGTCCGTACACCGCGACAGAATCGCCGACCGAGATGCCCTCGACACCATCGCCAAGCGCGACAACGGTACCGGCGCCTTCGTGGCCGAGCGTGAGCGGAAGGGGATAGGTGAACTGGTCGGCCGGGAGGCTCATGATGAACTGATCGGAATGACAGATTCCCGCTGCCGAGACTTTGAGCAGCACCTGCCCTGGCCCGGGCTCAGGGTCCGGGATCGTAACCACCTCGGGCTTACCACCGACCTGGCGATACTGAACGGCCTTCATGTGCCACCTCCTGCCTGGTTTGCCCCCGCCGTGCACGGCGGTGAGGCTTCCACTGTAGCGGGAGAGGAGGGGCAGAAGCGGACGTCCGTGCAAGGTCGCAAGCTGACTGCCGCACGGACGGCGGGACGGTGTACGGGGAGTCCACCACCGCCTACCCGTGGTTATCGCGTCTTTGCGCGCGTCGAGGCACCCGGCCGGAATGTGTATGGCTGGATGAGAGCCACCTCGTCATCGGCCCGCCCATCGATGACATCGAGGAGCAGGTCTACAAGCAGCTGTGCGCGTCCCTGGTAATCGAACTCAAAAACGTCCGGGGGAGGCGACAGGAACCGCAGATACTCATCATCACCAGTGCTGATGATGGAAACGTCGTCCGGGATTCGAATGCCGGCGCGGTTGAGCGCGAAATACACGGCGGGAACGAAGAACGAACTGACGAGCATCGCATCTGGAGGGTCATGCTCCTGCAAGAGAGTGGACATCGTCTCGGCACAATCCAGCGGCCCCCGCGGAGTCATACAAAACGGTTCTGCCATCGTGACACCGTGCCGCTCGCAGGCTGCTCGGAAGCTGTCACGCCATGCCCCGGGTCCAGCCACGTTCCGTGAATGGATGTACGAAATAGCCCTTGCGCCAACAGCAGCGAACCGCCCAACAGCGTCGTCGAGGAGCCCATAAATGTCGATACCGACCGACCGAATGCCTCGCACAGACATGCCGTTCACGACTATTGGCGTGATGATTTGCGGCAGATTCTCAAAGGATTGTGGAAACTGAACGGGGAACCAGATGATGCCATCGACCTGCTGATCGAGCCGTTCCAGTGATCGACGTTCGAAGGTCAAGTCGGAGTATGACGTCGTGAAGATCGGAACGTATCCACGCCTTCTGATGTAACTTTCGAGCGGCGCTATGAAGCCCGATGCGCCGATATTGCCGAGGTCGGGGAACAGCACGGCGATGACACGAGTGCGCGCTGCTCGGAGGCCCCTGGCGAAGAAATTCGGCCGATATCCGAGTTCACGAATGGCCCGGTGAACAGCCTCGCGCGCCTCCTGCCCAACACGGCGATCGCCGTTCACGACGCGCGAAACAGTGGCGATCGAGACGCCTGCCACAGCAGCCACGTCGCGGATCGTGGGTGTGGGTCTCGGTTCCTGCCTCCCTGGGTCCAATCGCTACCCCCGTGTCCATTGTGCGGGAGGATGGCCGAACACGGTGTGCCGGCGCGATTCATCTAGCATTTATAGATCTGGTCAATTTGTAACATTATCTACATCTTGACTTCTGTTGACCGAGCGGCTACCTTCCCGCGCGCAGAGCGGGCGTGAAAACGTTTCCACCAGGGAGGGACGCATGCCAGCGGGAGGCTACTGGACGGGTACGCGAGCGCGGCGCCTGCGGCGCCGGACATTCATCAAGGGCGCAGCCGGAACCACCGCGGCGTTGACGACCGTGAACCTGGTTGGCTGTGGAGACGACGATGACGGGGACGGCTCAACTGGCCGGACGGCAACGAGCGGGGCGAGCCAGGGTTCGGGCACGCCGCGCGTAGGTGGCCAGTACCGCTGGGCCTGGCAGGGCACGCCCCACCTGGACATGCACCAGGACTCGATTTCTGGGGCACAGAACATCATCGCGGCCGCATACAACCGTTTGCTCCGCTTCCAGGACGAGGCCCAACTCCCGGAACCCGACCTCGCCGAGAGCATGCCGGAACAGCCAGACGAACAGACCTACATCTTCAAGATTCACCAGAACGTGGCGTTTCACGATAAGCCGCCGGTAAACGGGCGGACATTAACCGCAGAAGATGTCGCGTTTTCGCTGAACAGAGCACGCACTGACGATCCGCTCTTCGTACATGCTGGCGATCTTGCATCCGTCGACAAGATCGAAGCAGTTGACACCTATACGCTGCGAATCACCACGAAGTACCCGGACGCCGTCCTGCTGACCACGCTTGCGGGGTATCAGTTCTTCGTTCTCGCACCGGAGACGATCGAGCAGTTCGGCGACCTGAAAACGGGACCGGCGACTATTGGAACTGGTCCGTTCATTCTCGAGTCGTTCGGGACGGACTCTGGGGCGGTGCTGGTTCGCAACCCGAACTACTGGCGCACCGGGAAGCCGTATTTCGAACGCATCCAGCAACTCGTCATCGGTGACCACTGGTCACAGCTGTTGGCCGGCAACCTCGAGGTGGCAGCGATCGCCTCGGAAAACCAGGAAGGCTTCGACTCGTTCGAAGAGGTGATCGAGGATGCCGGGATCGATGCGTACGCCTACGAGGGCATTTCGTACACCTCGGCGCAAGGTCACTTCATGAACAACGGCGCACCGCCGTTCAACGACATCCGCGTTCGCCAGGCGATCAACCTGATCCTCAACCGCGAAGACAACCTGCTCTACGGCTGGCCAATCGGCGGGCGGCCGAGCATCGCACTCGGCTTCGGCCATCTCTCCGCCGGGTTTGGACTCACCGAAGAAGAGATGTTCAAGCTCCCCGGGTACCGGCAGGACGGCCGCGAGCAGGACGTGAAGGATGGCCTCGCGCTGCTCGAGCAGGCGGGCTACACGAAAGACAACCCGCTGCGGTTCGAGATCATGGCCTGGTCGGTGCCGAACCGGCAGATCGGCATCGACAACATTCAGCTGGCGGCGGAGATGTACAACCGCGAGTCCGGCGGGGTGATCCAGGCTACCGTGAACGGCCTGGAGTGGGGCACCTGGAAGCAAGCCGAGGCGCGCCACGAATTCCAGATGATCTCCTCGGCGTACTCGATGGGTGTGGATGCCCATGACGCCCTGCAGAAGATGTACCACAGCCAGGGCGGACGGAATTTCGCCCAGTTCCGCGACCCGAAGTTCGACGAGATGTTGCGCGACGAGCAGGCCACGTTCGACCTGGACGAGCGCCGCGCAAAAGTGAAGGAAATGATCCTCTACCTGAACGATCCGTCGAGGATCGCGAACTCCTGGACAGGTACGGGTCCGGCTGCCACGGCATCGATCGCGGCGATTAAGGGCCGTCCGAAGCTGTTCGATGCCGGGAAGATCGACCAGCTCTACTACGGGTAGGCCTGTTCTCTTCTCGAATTGCCGGTGCTTTTCGCTCAGCGCAGGGAGAATCGCAATGCTGGCTTATGCCATCAGACGGCTTCTGATCTCGACCACTTCGGTTCTTCTGGTCATTGCCGTCGTGTTCTTTTCAGTCCGGCTCATGCCCGGTGACATCGTCGATCAGTTCTTCCAGGACACCGGATCGTCTCCTGGCCAGGCTGAGGCACTGCGCGAGGAGCTCGGCTTGAACGACCCGCTGTATCAGCAGTTCTGGCGCTACATGACGGGCGCTATTCGCGGAGATTTTGGGGACTCACTGTGGACCGGCGAAGACATCCGGCAGATGTTGCTCAAGCGTCTTCCCGTCACCATCGAACTCGGAATTCTCACGCTCATTCTCGGCACGATCATCGGGATTCCCCTTGGCGTGTTTTCGGCGGTCAAACAGAGTTCCTTCACCGATTACTTCCTGCGCAGCGTTGCCATCCTTGGGATATCGATTCCCTATTTCTGGATTGCGGTGCTGACAATTGCAGTGCCGGCCTACTACTGGCAGTGGGCCCCGCCGGTTGGCCACGTACCGTTCTTCGAGGACCCGGTTACCAACCTGCAGCACTACTTTCTCCCGTCGCTGGTGCTCGCCATCGGACTGGCAGGGGCGACCATGCGGCTCCTTCGCGCAACCATGCTCGAGGTTCTCCGCCTCGATTTCATGCGAACGGCCGCAGCGAAAGGGCTGGCTCGCGGCGTACAGATTCGCCGGCATGCCCTGAGGAACGCGCTCATTCCCGTGATCACGCTCATTGGGCTGCGTTTCGTGTTCCTGCTCAGCGGTTCCGCGATTGTCGAGTCGGTGTACGGGCTACCCGGTGTCGGTCAACTTCTGCTCGATTCGATTTCGCGCCGGGACTACCAGGTCGTGCAGGCGGTCACGCTGATGATGGCGTTCATCATCATCATCACGAACCTCCTGGTGGACCTTTCCTACGGCCTCATCGACCCACGGATCCGCTACAGCTAGCGCGGGAGGAGAGCTGATGGCAACAGCGGCGGCGGAACACCAGGCGATTTTCTTCAGACGAGAGCGACAGGGAGCACTCCGAGTTTCGCGGCAATTCGCGCGCAACCAGCCACTGGCCACCTTCGGCCTCGTGATGCTCCTCTTTTTCCTGGTTGTCGCGATCGTTGGCCCGTGGTTCGTCCCGAAAGATCCGTATGCGACTTCGGTGCGAAACGCTCTGGAGACACCGGGAGCGGGGCACTGGTTCGGCACGGACAACCTGGGGCGCGACGTGTTCAGCCGNGTCGTGGTCGCCACCCGGTTCTCGCTGCTACTCGGTGTCGCGGCCACCGCCACCGGCGTGGTCATCTACACCGCCCTTGGCCTGGTCTCCGGATACCTGGGAGGCAGGGCCGATGTCGTAATTCAGCGGCTGGTCGATGCCGCGATGGCGATCCCCTTCCTGCTCTTCCTGCTGCTGGTGGTCACGATGGCGGGTCCCAGCTTCGGGACCATCGCGATTGTCATCGGCCTCTACGGAGGCATCACCAATTCCCGGGTGGTGCGGGGTTCGGTGCTGGGAGTGAAGCAGGAGACCTACGTGGAGGCGGCGCGATCCATCGGGGCTTCGCCTGCGCGGATCGTCGTGCGGCACATCCTGCCCAACACGATGGCGACGATCATCGTGGTGGCTTCGCTCAGCCTGGGCACGTCGGTATTGGCCGAGTCGGCGTTGAGCTTCCTGGGGTACGGCGTGCCGCCGCCCGACCCGACCTGGGGGCAGATGATGGGCGCCGAAGCGCGGCCCTACATCACGAAGGGTCCCTGGATGGCGATCTTTCCCGGTCTCGCGCTGAGCATCGTGGTCTTCTCGATCAATGTGCTGGGTGACGGCCTTCGCGACGTGCTCGATCCCCGCCTGAGGAGCAGCTAGAGATGCAGGGCTTACTGGATGGCGTCCGGGTAATCGACCTCGGTCAGCGTCACGCGGGCCCCTACTGCGCGAAGCTCCTGGCTGATGCCGGCGCGGATGTGATTCACGTGGAGCGCCCATCGGGCGACCCGGCCCGGCAGGAAGGGCCGTTCGCACCGGAAGACACGAAGCGCGAGTTCTCCGCGAGCTTCGCCTTCCTCAATGCGGGCAAGCGATCGGTGACGCTGGATTACTCGGTACCGGCGGGCGCGGAGTTGTTGTGGGACCTGGTTGCGCAGGCCGACATCCTCGTGGAGAACAGCCGCCCGGGAACGCTCGAACGGTACGGGTTCTCAATGGAGGAGCTTCTGAAGCGGAACCCGCGGCTGGTTCGCATCTCGATCAGCAACTACGGGCAGACGGGCCCCTACCGGGACGTCCCGGCGACCGAGATGACCCTCCAGGCGACGTCGGGGTTGATGGACGGCAACGGGGAACTCGGCCGGGAGCCGCTCCGGTATCCGATGAACATGGCGCAGCACTGGGCAGGAGCCAACGGCGCCTTCGCCGGGATGGTCGCCTACTGGCACGCGCTTGAAACGGGCGAAGGCCAGCAGGTCGATGTGTCGATCCAGGAGTCGCTCGCGAACACCTGGTACATGGTTTACGCCGACTACCAGTACGTCGGAGCGCTACAGGCGCGGGGCCAGAAGGACCTGCTCCCCGCTGCAGACGGGATGGTGATGCTGCGCTGGCAGACGTCGGTGCCGTGGGAACAGTTCGCTATCGCCATGGATGCGTTCGAGCTCGTCACGGACCCGGAGTTGCAGCCACCGGCCATCCTCACGGTTTCCGCGGAACGGTACTTCACCACGCTGGCGCAGCACACGGCACAGCGAACGCGCAGTGAGCTTATGCGGATCGCGCTGGAGAACGAGATCCCTGCGGGGCTACTCCAGTCACTTGATGATGTCGCTGCCTGTCCACAACACGCCGCGCGAGGATTCTGGGATTCGGTGCGAACGCCCTGGGGCGCCACCGCCAGGTTCCCGGGCCGCTTCTATCTCCGGGACGGCGCGGCACAGGAAACCATCGAGCGTTCGGTGCCCCGGCCGGGCGAGCACAACGAAGAGGTGTACTGCGGGCTTCTTGGGCGAAGCACTGCTGACCTGACCAGGTACCGAGAGGAGGGAGCGATTTGAACGGTCGCTTACCGCTTGAGGGAATTCGGGTCCTGGATAACGGCATTGTCCAGGCGGGGACGTTTCCCGCGCGGCTGCTGTCGGATTTCGGGGCCGAAGTCGTTCGCGTTGAGAACTACTGCAACCCGGATCTTTCGAGGAACGCCGTGTTCCCCGATGGGCGGCCCGGAGACCCCTATTGGGAAGGCGGGGGAACCTACCACGAGCAATTCCGGAACAAATCGTTCTCAGTGGGGCTCGATGTCCGAAAGCCGGAAGGGCGAGATGCGTTCCTCCGGCTCGTCAAGGTCTCGGACATCGTGCTCGACAGTCATCCTCCCGGCGTGCTCGACCGTCTGCAGTTGGGCTACGAGGCGCTGCGCGAGGCCCGAGAAGACATCATCTTCGTGTCGACGTCTGGCTACGGGTTCGGCGGGCCGCTGAGCCCGGTCCGGTCGTACGGGATGATGACCGAGCTGATGTGCGGCTCGGCATGGCTCAACGGATACCCGGGCGAGCCGCCACGGCGGGGNGCATGCCCGCTGACCG